>Ga0307477_10003821_pt1 | contig 11087 bp, 13 predicted proteins | sample atmos_gasesECM2C_FD_203316 | JGI IMG/M metagenome (GOLD analysis project Ga0307477, IMG submission 203316) | Hardwood forest soil microbial communities from Morgan-Monroe State Forest, Indiana, United States - atmos_gasesECM2C_515 | ecosystem: Environmental > Terrestrial > Soil > Temperate... | reverse complement strand
CGGGGTGAGGTGCGGGATCGTCTCGACGCCGGTGAAGCGCTCGATCGCGACGGAGGCCATGATCCCGTTCATGCGCGCCCGTGCCCGCGGGTTGTCGTTGACGTCGACGAACTGTGCGCGGCGGGAGTCTCTGACGGCGCGCGCCGTCTCGATCAGCCCCTCCGGATTCGCCCCGAGTGGCGGGTCGACCTGGACGGAGATGGCGAACTCGCCGTCGCGAAGCGCCTGTGCGAGCAATGTCTCTCCGACGGCCGGCTCGAACGGAGCCGCCTGCTCGCGCTCGTGGACGAGGAAGGAGCCGGCCGGACGTCGGTTCGCCTCGACGGCCTCGCGGACCGCGGCGATCTGCGCAGGCGTCGTACCGCAGCAGCCGCCGATCAACTTGGCGCCTAGCGCGCGCGCCTGCGCGGCGAACTCCTCGAAGTAGGCGGGCGTCGCGTGCGGGAAAACGATCCGCTGGCCGGTCATGCTGGCGAGGCCGACGTTCGGCAGGGCGGCGAGGACGGCTCCGTCACCGCCCATGCGCGCCAGCGCGGCGAGGGCGGCAGCCGGGCCCGCGCCGTGATTCGCGCCGAATGCGGCCAGGCCCAGCGGACGCAGCCGGGCGGCCGCATCCTCGGCCTTGACGCCGGCGAGCGTCTCTCCCTGGGCGTCGAACGTCAGGAGCGCAACGAGCGGCAGCGTCGAGACCGAGCGGATCGCGGCGACGGCCGTCTCGAGCTCGTCGAGGTCGTAGAACGTCTCGACCATGAACAGATCGACGCCACGGCCTTCGAGCACCCGTGCCTGCTCGGCGAACAGCTCGGCGGGGTCGTGGCCACGGAGCTCGACGTCTCCGAGCGGGCCGACGGAGCCGGCGATGAAGACGTCGCGGCCTGCGACCTCTCTCGCCTCGCGCGCGATGCGCACGGCAGCGGCATTGATCTGCTCGAGCTCCTCGGCTAGGAACTGCCGCCCGAGCTTTGCCCGGTTCGCGCCGAAGCTGTTCGTCTCGATCAGCTCGGCGCCCGCGCGGATGTAGCCCAGATGCACCTCGAGCACGCTCTCGGGCGCGCGAAGGTTCGCCTCCTCGGGACAGCGGAGGTCGGGCACCGCGCTCGAGAGGACGGCGCCCATGCCGCCGTCGGCGACGATCGGCGTCTCGGACGCGAGCCGTTCCTCGAAGCGACTCATGACTCGTGCAGCGTGCGGCCTTCCATCCCGCCTGCGACGGTCACGACCTCGCCCGTTACGTGGCCCGAGAGCTCGTCGGAGGCGAGGACGACGACCGCGCGCGCGACGTCCTCTGCCTGCGCGACCTTCCGCAGCGCCATCGTGCGGCTGAGGCGCGTCACGAACTCCGGGTCGAGCTCGCCACGCGTCATCGGCGAGTACGTCCAGCCCGGCGCCACCGCATTCACGCGTCCGCGCGGCGCGATCCGGACGATCTCGTTCTTCAGGCTGAGGAGGAGGCCGACCTGAAGCGCGGCCTTCGCGGAGGCGTAGTCGGCGTGGCCGGCCTCGCCGAAGCGCCCGGCGGTCGAACCGACGAGCACGAGGCTGCCGTGGCCGCTGCGCTCGACGAGGCGAAGGAACCCGCGCGCCGTGAGGAACGTCGCCGTAAGGTTGGTGCGCAGCGTCGCCTCCCACCGCTCGAGTGACAGCTGCCAGATCGGCTCGTCGTCGCGCGGCCAGTAGCCGGCGACCGCCGCGCAGACGTCGACGCCGCCGAGCTCCCGGTCCGCCGCTTCGAACAGCCCATCGACCTCGTCCTCCACCGTGAGGTCGGCCTGCAGCGCGACGCCGCCGGTCTCGCGCGCTAGCTCGTCCGCCCGGTCGCCGTTCGTGCGGTAGTGGATAGCCACGCGAGCGCCCTCGGCCGCGAACGCGCGGACGCACGCCGAGCCGATTCCACCCGCGCCGCCGGTCACGAGCACGCCCTTCCCCGCCAGTCCAGTCTCCACGGCGTGACGTTATCGTCCCGCCCGTGCGCGTCCACATCATCAGCGACATGGAGGGTGTCGCCGGCATCGTCAAGTGGCAGCAGGTGTCGGGCGGCGAGAACCTCTACGACGAGGGCCGCGTGCTCTATACCGAGGAGATCAATGCGGCGGTGCGCGGCGCGAAGGCGGCCGGCGCGACGGAGATCGTCGTCATGGACAACCACGGCGCCGGCCGCGAGTACAGCTTCAACTCGCTCGTCCCCGACCTGCTCGACCCCGCCTGCGAGTACGTCGTGCAGCAGGAGTGGACGGAGTACACGGGCTTCCTCGAGTCGGGCTGTGACGCCGCGCTCCTCGTCGGCATGCACGCCATGGCCGGCACCGCGGACGGCGTTCTTTCGCACACCGTCTCGGGGCAGGCGTGGCAGAGCCTCCGCTTCAACGGGACTCTGGTCGGCGAGACAGGGATCAACGCCGCGCTCTGCGGTCACTGGGGTGTGCCTGTCGTGCTCGTGACCGGCGACCGCGCCGTCTGCACCGAGGCGCGCGAGCTGCTCGGTGACGCCCTTACGACTGTCGAGGTGAAGGAGGGGCTCGGCCGTTTCAGCGCGCGGATGAAGCCCCCGGCGCGGGCGCGCGAGTTGATCGAGGACGGCGCGCGGCAGGCGCTCTCAGACCTGTCGGCGGTCGCAGCCTACGACCCGGGCCGGCCGAGCGAGATCGAGATCGAGTTCACAACACCCGACCGGCTCCAGGAGTACGCGAATCGCAGGGGAGTCGAGGTGACCGGCGCCAGCTCGCTCGTCGTTCGCGGCGACGACTGGTGGACTGCCTGGTCCAGCTTCTTCTTCTAGCCCGCGGTTCAGGCAGGGAAGCAATAGACCCCCGGGACCGTCCCGCCGAAACCAGCCGTCGCGGCGGCGTCAACCAGCGCCGACGCGCTCGACGATTCCGAGGCCTTCGACCAGCGTGAAGAAGGCGCGTGCGAACGGCGACGCCTCGCTGCAGTCGCGTACTTCGCCCCAGTCGATCTGCTCCCGCAGCGCCTGCGCGTAGCTGAGCAGCTGGCCGAAGTTCGGTTCCTGCTCGGTCAGCGCGAGGAGTTTCGTCGTCATCACGTCCTCGAGCGTGAACACGTGGACGCGCAGCGAGGCGACCTCGAGCACCGGCGCACGCTCGATCGTCTCGTCGGTGATCGGGCCGCCGGACGGCGCGAAGATGAGGTCGATCAGAGCGCCGTTGTCGTGCCACGCCTTGTAGAGCCAACCCTCCGGCGGGCGCTCGGTGCGGAGCCCTGCCTGGTCCATCGCCTGGAGTGCAGCGTCGGCGTCCTCCGGCTTGAGCATGAAGTCGACGTCGTGCTCGCTCTTCGGGCCGCCGCGGGCCCACGCGGCCAGCCCGCCGCCGAGGACGAACGGGATCTCGCGTCGCTGGAGCGCTCCGGCGCCCGCCTTCATGGCGTCGAGCAGCTCCTCGAAGGTAGGTTCGGGCATTCCGGGGTCGTTTCCGTTTTGTCCGATCGCGCAACATCAAGCGGCGTGGTTCGTGTAGCCGCAGCCGCGGACATCCACGCCTCGGAGACGAGCCGCGAGCGCGTCGAGCGCGCGTTCGCCGAGCTCGCGGGGGAGGCGGACGTCGTGCTGCTCGCCGGCGACCTGACGACGAGCGGCGAGCCGGAGCAGGCCGAGGTGATCGCCGCGGCCTGCCGACAGCTCGACGTGCCGGTCTTCGCGGTCCTCGGCAACCATGACTTCCACGCGGAGCGGACCGAGGAGCTCGAGCAGGTGCTCGACAGCGTCGGCGTGCGGCTGCTCGACCGCCGGTGCGCGACGTGCGAGGTGGACGGGCTCGAGCTCGGGGTCGTCGGAACCAAGGGGTTCGTCGGCGGCTTCCCGGGATCGGCGCTGCCCGACTTCGGCGAGCCGCTGCTGCGCCGCGTCTATGCCGAGACGACCGCCGAGGCGGAGGCGATCGTCCGCGGGCTGCAGGAGATCGTCCACTGCGACCTGCGGATCGTCCTCCTGCACTACGCGCCGATCGTGGACACGCTGGAAGGCGAGCCGCTCGGCATCCACACATACCTCGGGTGCGAGCGGCTGGCCACGCCGATCGCGGAGAACGGCGCCGACCTCGTCCTGCACGGGCACGCCCACGCCGGCTCGTTCGAGGGCCGCATCGGGGACATCCCCGTCTACGACGTCGCAGTCCACGTCACCGGTCGCAACTTCTGGATCTTCGAGCTCGACGGCGGCGGCGTGCGGCGCGGGGGCGAGGTTGTCGAGGTGCGCGAGCCGCCGGCGTAATTCAGGGAGAATCCAAGCAATGACGCTCGTAGTCCGACTCGGCGATCGCGACGGTGAGCACGAGCTGCCGGTGCCGACGGAGCAGACGCCGCACGAGGAACTGACGCGCTTCCTCAACCGACACGGCCCGTACGCGCAGGTCTGGATCCGGCTCGGCTCGGGAGAGTACGTCCGGTACGACCACATCGTCTCGATCCGGATCCAGGAGTAGCCGCTGGAAGATGGAGGTACTCACGCGCGTCTGGCGGGTGAGGGCATCAGACGAAAGGAGCAGCATGGACGAGCTACGCACACGGGCGCTCCTCACGGATTTCGACCCGACGAGCGCCGGCACGGGCGCGATCGGCACCGTCCTCAGCCGCGACGAGATCGCCGAGACGAAGGCGCAGGGCGAGTTCCCCGCCACTCTTCTCCTCGAGCTCGACCGGATCGAGGAGCCAGGTGCTCCCGCCCGAGTCGCAGTCGACTGGGACGAAGACACGCTCGACCAGTTGCTGGCCACGACGGAGGCCGACGAGATCGCGCTCTGGTTCGACGAGGGCGAGTTGGCGCGGGCCTTCGACGAGCGCGAGGTCGAGGCGCACGGGATGCGCGAGAAGGCGGCCGTGCTCGCAGTCGCAGTCGTGGCCGCCGGGGCGAGCACTGCGCCCGCGTTTGCGAGATTCGCGGCGGACACGCCAGACAGTGGCGGAACTCCAACGGCCGCCTTCAATGTCGATCCGCAGGCGAGCCACACGGGCGCCGTCGTTCAGCCGGGGGGGGCTGAGCGAGCGCTGTTGCAAGACGAGCGGGTCGCCGTCCAGCAGAGTCAGGGCACGACCGGCGCGGGCGCCCGCTTCAACGTCGATCCACAGGCAAGCCATGCCGGTGCCGTCGTTCAGCCCGCGGGAGCGGAGAGGGGACTGCAGCAAGACGAGCAGGTCGCGCAGGCTCAGGGCACGACCGGCACGGGGTCCGCGGTGACGTCGAGCGGCGGCAATGTCCTGTCCGACGGCGAGATCGCGGTCATTGCGGGATCGCTTGTCATCCTGGCGGCGGGATTCGGCGCCATGCACAGGCGGACGCCCCCCGCGCTTCCGGCCTAACGGTCGTCGCATCTTTCCTCAGGGAGCGCTGAGCGCCCCCTTCCGCAGGGGGCGCTCTGCGTTGTCGCGCCCGCAAGCTAGGTTGACGTTCGTGGCAGGTCACGTCGTCGGCATCTCGGTCGCACCCGTGAAGGCGCTCGCGCTCCTGCATCCGGAGGAGGTCGAGGTCGACCTGACCGGCGTGGCCGGAAACCGCCGCTTCTGGCTCGTCGACGGCGCCGGACGGCTCGTCAACGATAAAACCCATCCGCAGCTCCTACTCGTGCAGGCAGAGTGGGACGAGGCGACGCGGCGGCTGGCACTCGCCTTCCCCGGTGGCGAGCGTGTTGAAGGGACGGTGGAGCCGGGCGAGCCGGTCGAGGCGACGCTCTTCAAGCGGCCGCATCCCTCGCGGACCGTGCCGGGTGTGTGGCAGCAGGCGCTGTCGGCGTACGCCGGCGAGCCATTGACGCTTCTCTGGTCGGAGAGCGGGGCCGTCGATCGCGGCGTCGGCGGCGGCGCGGTGACTCTGGTTTCGCTGGCCTCGCTCGAGCGACTTCGCGAAGAGGCGGGCGCCACCGAGCCTGTGGACGGGCGCCGTTTCCGCATGCTGTTCGAAATCGATGGAGTCGGCCCCCACGAGGAGGACGAATGGATCGGCAGTCGCGTCGAGATCGGAGACGCCGTGCTCGCATGCACCGGCGACGTGGGCCGCTGCGTCATCACGAAGACGAATCCGGAGACGGCCGAGATCGACCTCGACACGCTGGGGACGCTCGCTGCCTACCGGCCCGAGGGGCGCACCGAGCCACTGCCGTTCGGCGTGCACGGCGCCGTCGTCCAGCCCGGGCGCGTCCGCGTGGGCGATCCCGTCCGTCCCGTCGTGCGCGATCGCGTTCCGACATAGCAGGGTCGCTATGCTTTCGCCATGGCGGCGAAGGCCCGGACTGAAGCTAAGGGGCCGGTCGAGCGGCTGCACGAGCGGATCGTGGCGGGTGACCGCGGCTGGTTCTTCGCCCGGATCGCGGGCAAGGTCGCGGAGCGTCGGATGGCGATGGGCCTCTCCCAGCGCGAGCTCGCAGAGCTATGCGGCACGACCCAGTCGGCGATCGCCAGGCTCGAGCGCGGCGGGCGCCCGCCGCGGATCGACACGCTGCTCCGCATCGCGGACGCGCTCGACTGCGACCTCGTCGTCGAGCTCGCACCCCGCAGCTGAACGCTCCTCGAATCGTCGTGGCCGTCGCCGGCGACTCGATCTCCGCCGGCTCGCCGTTGTGGGATCCGGACCCGGCCGTCCGGGCGCGGATCGCCTTTCCGAACGAGCGCAGCCAGTGGCAGTGGTGGGCGTCTCGCGCTGACGCCAGGCTCGAGTTCCGGACGACCGCCGTCTACGGCGAGCGGACGAATGAGATCGCGCGACGGCTCGACCTCGTCTTGTCCGGCGCGGACGTGCTCGTCGTCCAGGGCGGGATCAACGACGTCGTGCAGCGCCGGCCGGTCGAGCTCGCCGCAGGAAACCTCGAAGCGATGCTGGCCCGCGGCACGGCGGTTGGGCTTGCGGTCCTCGTGACGGACGTGCTCCCATGGAACAACGATGACGAGCGGTCCGGGAGCGGCATCCAGGAGCTCAACGCACTGATCCGCCAGCTCGCAAAGACCACGGGCGCGACGCTCCTCCCGTTCCACGACACGCTCGCGGACCCTACAGACATCCGCCGCATGGGGGCGGGGCTGACCGACGACGGCGACCACCCGTCAGTCGCAGGCCACCGGCTGCTGGGCGAGCGCGCGTTCCGGCTTCCGGCCTAGACGTCCAGTTCCAGGCCGTCGTAGGCGCGCTCTACGTCAGCGGGGAGCGGGAGCTCGTCCGGTCGGTGGATGACGACGAGCCGTCGGGCCCCCGACAACGAGAACGCGTCGAGCGCCTCGTCCGCCGTGAGGTGGCCGCGGATCCCCTTCTCGGGCTGCGCGAGCGTCGCCTCGCAGAGAAAGAGGTCGACGCCGCGGGCGAGCTCGACGAGCCCGTCGCACGGCGCCGAGTCCGCGCTGTACGCAAGCGTCCGGTCGCCGTCCGACACGCGCAGCCCGTAGCTCTCGAGCGCGTAGTGGAGCATCCGGTACGCGAGGAGCTCGAAGCCCGCGGCGACGAACGGCGTCTCCTCCTCGTACTCCTGCACCGGGAAGTGCTCGAGGATCGCGTTCGCGTAGAGCACCGGATCGAGCCCGTGCAGCGTCTCGCGGCCGCCGCGCGGCAGCCACAGCTCCGGCGGCTCGACCTCGCGGCCCGAGCCGAAGAGCCCGCCGAACGCCCACGGCACGACGTCACCCCAGTGGTCGAGGTGGAAGTGGGTGATGACGATCGCGTCGACGCGTGGCCACGGCTCGAGCCGGCGCAGGCGCGGCAGCACTCCGGGCCCACAGTCGAGCAAGAGCCGGCGGCCGTCCTCCTCCACGAGATAGCCGGACTGGGCGCCGCCGGGGTTGGGCCAGGCCGGCGAGCAGCCGACTACGTGGACGCGCATCCGCCTATCCTCGCTGCAACGGGCCTGTGCTCGCACGGAGAAGCGCAGCCATATATAACTGCGCGCATGAGCCAGGCCACCGACAGCCTGAAGAAGGTTCCGCTGTTCGCGGGCCTCGACAAGAAGGAGCTCGACGAGATCGCGAGCAGCATGCGTGAGCGCCGCTTCAAGGCCGGCGACACCATGACGCAGGAGGGCTCCGGCGGCGCTGCTTTCTTCGTGGTCGAGGAGGGCGAGGCGGATGTGAGCGTCGGCGGCGAGAAGAAGGGCTCCATCGGTCCCGGCGACTACTTCGGCGAGATCGCGCTCATCAACGACTCGCCGCGCACGGCCACGCTGACGGCCCGGACGGACATGCTCTGTTACGGCATGACGCCGTGGGACTTCCGGCCGCTCGTCGAGAGCAACTCGACGATCGCCTGGAAGCTGCTGACGGCCATGGCCGACAAGATGAAGTAGCTCTAGCCGACGTTCAGTCGGCGCGCGCCGGAGTAACCGGCGCCTTCCCAGCCGCCCAGCGAGGAAATGCGCACCGCGGCTCCGCTGTGCGGCGCCTCGATGAACCGGCCGCCACCGACGTAGATGCCGACGTGGCTCGCGCCGTAGAAGAAGACGAGGTCGCCGGGCTTGAGCCACCGGCGTGAGACGCCGTGCCCGCGCACGACGTCGCCGAAGCTCGAATGCGGCAGCGCGATCCCGAAATGGCCGTACACGTAGCGGACGAGGCCGGAGCAATCGAAGCCCGTCCGCGGTGACAAGCCACCCCACTCGTAGCGTACGCCGAGGAAGTGGCGAGCGTAGGCGACGACCCTGTTGCCGAACGGATGCCGCAACCGCCGCACGCGTATCCGATGCCGATGGTGCCGTCGGGTATGCACGCGCCTCGCGTGGTGCGTGTGGTGCGCCTTGTGCCTCCGCGGGGCGTGGGTTGCGCGCCCCTGGATTGGACGCAGCAGCACGAGCCCAAGCGCGAGGGTAGTGACGAGCAGCAGTATGAGCAGGCGAATCGTCCGCAAGAAGAAAGGGAACTCCCGTCGATGGGCGCGGCCGTCGCACAGTGCGGCCGCTCGCTTTCGGCGTGGAGGCTCACTCTAGTCGAGGGGGCGCCGCACCCGTCCTCCCCCGTATGGGTCAGATCCCGTTAGTTTTTTGTGCGGGCGAGTGCCTCGTGCACCTTGGCACGAAGCTGAGGAAGGGTCAGCCAGCCCTCGACGCTGACGTCGTAGTAGAAGAGGAAGCGGCCCGAGCCCGAGACGAGCGTGAGCCACGGCGAGTCCTGCACGCGGTAACCGTCGGCAACGCGGCCGCTGTCGTCGACCGCGACGGGGAAGGAAAGCGGCTTTGGCAGGGTTTGCAGGAGATGTGGCAGCGCCCCAGGCGACGGCTCCACGCCTCCTTCGTCGACTGCGACGAGCGGCGGGAGCCCGTCACGGCGCGCCTCCGCCTGGTACCCGTTGAGCGCGTCGAGCTCCGTGGGGACGTTGAAGAGCTCCGATGCCCAGGTGTCGAAGAAGAGGACAAGGTGAGGCCCGGAGCCTGGGCCGAGCCTGACTGACCCGCCCCCTGCACGCGTCAGCGTGAGCGACGTTTGCGGGCCGAGCACCCGGATTGCTGCCAGCGACTGGCTTCGGCGCAGCTCCGGGTGACCGGGCAGCACCGCGGCGATGCTTTGCGCGAGCTCGTACCCGAGCTGGTCAACGCTCGAGTAAGCCATCTCGGTCAAGAAGAGGCGGGATTCGCGCCCACGCGTATCGATCACGTACGTCGCGGGCGTGTGATCGATCGTCCCCTTGATGACGGACGCGGCGATTCCGTACGAGCTCCAGACCTTCTTCATCTGTGGGAGCGATCCGGTCAGAAAGCGCCACTTGCGCATCATCCCGTGCGCCCTCGAGTACGCCCGTACCCACTTGACCTGCGTCGCCTCGGGGTTGGCGCCGATCCCGAGCAGCTGGACGCGGCTCGCGGAGGGACCGAGCAGCGCCTTCGCGTGCAGCAGCGCCGTCGTCGTCAATGGGCAGATGGTCGTGCACTCGGGGTCGTTGAACGAGACGACCACGACCTTGCCACGGAACGAGTGGAGAGAGACGCGCTTGCCGAACTGATCGGTCAGCGTGAAGTCGGGCGCGATGGCGCTGAGCGGCGCGCCGGGATCGAGCTTCGGATTCGGGATCGATGCGTCAGCTACTCGCGGTGCCGCCGGCGCGCCGGATGAGTGCACGACGGCGATCGCGGCACCAATCCCGACCCCGACGGCGAGCGCGATTCCGAGCACGAGCCACTGAGCGCGGCGAGACACCCGCCCCAAGTATGGCAGCGGGATGCGCTTGGCTATACGCTCTGCCGCCGTGGCTGTCACCTCATCCCTCAGTGCCAGCGGGATCCGGTGGGACCTGAGCGATCTCGAGCCGGACGCCGAGCACGGACGGCGGGAGTGGGGCGAGCTGATGGAGCGCGCGCGGGACTTCTCGGAGCGCCGGCGCGGGACGGTCGGCACGGCAGGGCCGGAGGCGCTGCGGGAGCTGCTCGACGAACTCGACGCGCTCGCGCAGGACGCCTCGCGCGTCCACTTCTATGCGACGGCCCGAGAGCACACCGAGGCGACGGACCCCGAGACGAACGACCTGGCGACGCTCGCGCGCGACCGGGCCGCAGACCTCGAGAGCATCCTCCTCTTCGTCGAGCTCGAATGGCTCGCGCTCGACGACGCCGAGGCGGACACCCTCCTCGAAGCGTCGGAGCTCGATCCGTTTGCGCACCGGCTGCGGGTGGCCCGCGAGGAGAAGCCCTATGTGCGGCCGGAGGGTGAGGAGCAGGCGCTCAACGCGCGCCGTCCCGCGATCTCCGCCTGGGAATCGCTGCACGGTCGCGAGCTTGCGACGCTGACGGTCGAGTTCGACGGCGGCGACGGGCCCGAGCCGCACACGATCGACCGGCTGCTTTCCTACGTCCACAATCCCGATCGTGAGTTGCGGCTCGCCGCGCTCGACGTCCTTTACGGGGTGCTGGAGCAGGTGGCCGACGTGCAGGCGGCCTGTTACGACGCCATCGTCGGCGACCGGCTCGCGATCGACCGGCTCCGGGGAATCCCCGACGTGATGTGGCCGACCAACCAGCGCAACGAGCTCGACGGTGACGTCGTCGAGGCCATGATGGTGGCGATCGAGGAGCACTATCCCCTCGGTCGGCGCTGGTTTGAACGCAAGGCCGAGGTGCTCGGCCTCGATCGGCTGCTGCTCGCGGACCAGTACGCCCCGGTTGGTAGCGACCGCCGCG
>Ga0307477_10003818_pt1 | contig 11089 bp, 8 predicted proteins | sample atmos_gasesECM2C_FD_203316 | JGI IMG/M metagenome (GOLD analysis project Ga0307477, IMG submission 203316) | Hardwood forest soil microbial communities from Morgan-Monroe State Forest, Indiana, United States - atmos_gasesECM2C_515 | ecosystem: Environmental > Terrestrial > Soil > Temperate... | reverse complement strand
GAGATAACCTTCAAATCCTTCCCTCAGGACGTCGAAGAAGGTCAGCCCAAGTGATCGACAGATTGATTCGAGGAATATTCGCTTGATTGCAAGATACACTCGTCCCGAAATGGGGCGCTTATGGAGCGACGAAAATCGCTTTCGCATGTGGCTGAAAGTGGAGATCGCCGCCACGGAGACCCTGGCCGAAGCCGGTCTGGTGCCCGAAGCGGCGGCCGAGGCCATTCGCGAGCGCGGCGACTTCAACCTTAAGCGAATCCAGGATCTCGAGGCCGAGGTCAAGCACGATGTGATCGCGTTCACCACTGCCGTGGCGGAAAAAATCGGGCCTGAATCGCGCTGGTTGCACTTCGGTCTCACTTCGAACGACGTCGTCGATACCGCACAGGCCCTGCAATTGCGCGAAGCTTCGCGCATCATTCGCGACGATCTGGAAAAGCTGAAGGCTGTTCTCAAGCGACGCGCATTTGAGTTTCAGCACACGCCCACAATCGGGCGAACCCATGGCGTTCACGCAGAACCCACGACGTTCGGTCTCAAGTTGGCCAACTGGTATGCGGAAGTCGAGCGCGATATCGAGCGCTTCGACCACGCCGCGGAAGACGTGCGCGTAGGCAAGATTTCGGGAGCCGTGGGAACGCTGGCCCACTTGACTCCGGAGCTTGAAGAGACAATTTGTGCGCGCCTAGGATTAAAAACCGCTCCCATCTCAAGCCAGGTGATTCAGCGCGACCGTCATGCCTTCTTCGTTGCCACATTGGCGGTAATCGCCAGCACGCTGGACAAGATTGCCGTCGAAATCCGCCATCTGCAGCGAACGGAGGTGCGCGAAGCGGAGGAATATTTCAGCGAGAACCAAAAAGGATCGTCGGCCATGCCGCATAAGCGCAATCCGGTCACCTCAGAGCAGATCAGCGGCCTGGCGCGCGTGGTTCGATCCAACTCGCAGGCTGCCTTGGAAAATGTCGCCCTCTGGCATGAGCGCGACATCTCGCATTCGTCGGTAGAGCGGATTATTCTTCCGGATTCAACCATTCTCACTGACTATCTGCTGCACAAGACAACTACTCTCATCGATACCCTCCTGGTCTATCCGGACCGAATGCTCGCAAACCTGGAGAGTACTGGAGGGCTTATCTTCAGCGGACAGCTTCTGCTCGACCTGGCTGAAGCCGGCATGTCGCGCGAAGAAGCCTATCGTCTGGTGCAAAAACACGCGATGAGCGCCTGGAAGAATGGCACCAGATTCCGCGATGCCATAAACGCCGACCCCGAGATCCGAAGCAAACTTTCCTCTCAAAAGATCGATCTCGCTTTCGATTTGCAGCGCCAACTCTCGAATGTAAGGAAGATCTTTGAACGGGTTTTTACAACCGAAGGCTGAACATCAGCCAGGCCAACGTGGAACCGGCCCGCCCCGGCCGCGTGTTGATTGGATTTCGTGATTTCAGGATTTGGTGATTTGAAAATCATCGAATGACCAAACCCCAGAATCAAACCAACACCCGGCCGAGGGCGGCCGGTTCCACGATTTCCTTTGCATCCTTCATCACCTTCGCGTTCACGCCGTGGTGGCTTATGCCGCGCGCACAACTGGATCGGCGACCGCGAACTCGGCGAACGATGTTGAAGTAGTGATCACGCGCTCCTCCGCAAGTTAACTTGCGAAACATCAACGAGCGTGCTGCAGATCGGCCGAATCGCCCTTCGATATAGGCGCGGTAGAGGTCGCTTCCCAGCAGCTCTCCCAGGTGCTTCGACAACAATGCCAACATCGGCGTCGGCGCGAAGAGAACATCCTGCAGTAGCCACGGCTTGACCGCGTAGCTGCGTGAATGGACTTCGTAGTCCCGGTGTACCATCACGCAGTCCAGAACCTTTGCGCGCTCGCGAGTGGAAAGAAGAGTCGCCGTGTCCGCATCCGCTGAGTCCTCGGCATACAGCGACAGCAAGTCGTTTTCTTCATTCACAGGATGCGATGGATAGAGGATGCGTGCGCCAAAATCCATCAGCGCATGCTCCATCGTTTGCGCGTAAAACGATTCTTCCGGATTCTGTTCGTGGATGTTCGACTTCCCTGTCTCCTCGAAATTTCGGCAGGCATGATGGACGAAGCGAGCAACGTCCCTGGCTGCCGAGGGCATGCGAAGGCGATGAACCAGGATCAGGTTCAATTCAGGAATGTAGCAACTCCCGCGTTCCGCTACCTTCATCGCGAGCTGACCGCGTCTGGCGCCGGCTAATCCGCTGCGTTCAAGGACAATCTTTGCGCGTTCGAGCGAGCCGACATTTGCGACTTCCGGATAGCAATCCACAAAATAACGCGATTCCTCCACTTCGTCGGAATAGCGGTCGATGTGCAGGAAATCCAGGAAGGCATCGATCAAGTCATAGAGAAGCGGCGTGAAGTCGGGACCCTTACGCGATTCTTCTCGCAGCGTTCGATGCATAAACGATAGCTTTGCCATTTCTCGACGGGGCTGGCGTTGAACACGGCGACCGCGTCCGCATTTACCTGTAACGCATCGATGCGATGGCGTAATTCCCCAGCCGCGCGGAAGTAAAGGTGATCGACGTTTTGCAGCACCAACCGCAGGCGCTCATCTGGAAGGGAACGTTCGATCTCGCGCGGCAGATGACCAGGCGCAAGATGCGATTCGCCAAAGAACACCACCAAGAGTGCGTCAGGATGGCGGCTGCGAATGCGCTTGATGGTGTCGGCAGCGTGACGGTCGCGCCGGACAATGCGGCGCATGTTGCCGCGAGGCGCGCAGTCTGCGCCGAAGATGGGGATGCGCAGCTCACGCGCAACTTTCAGCGTGTGCAGAAATGGTTCCCACTCGTAGCCCCAATCGAGGTTGAAGCGCAAACGCTGTTGCAGTTCCGCGTCGGAGATTGCCTCTTCTTGCCATTCGTCCAGGATGTGCTGATCGCGGGTGAAAATCGCTTCCAGCAGAAGCACTACAGGGCGCGTTTGAACGGCCGCGAGTTGCTCCAATAGTTCACAGAGAAAAAACTGACACGAGTCCAGCGCGTGGAAGTCGCTTACCAGCAGAGTGCCCGCACACGCGCAGAAGCGGACCAGTTCACCTTTGCTGATGACCCGCTGATAGCTTCGGTAAGCTTCGGTGAAATTCTGCAGATACTTACGCCGGCAAAAAGTATCGACGGCTCCGATCTCACGTTGCAGCGGAAGCAGCACGCGTCGTTCGGCAGCGCTGCGACGACGGGCGCGGAATGTCGATGGCTTTATCTTTGCCATGGAGGCAGTCGTGCACCAAGTTGAGTGCGATTCTGCTATGTTGGATGCCGTCTGCGGATATGACGCAAGTGCCTCAAAATCTGACTATTGCGGCCACCGGCGCCAGCGGCGCGATGTTCACGCGAGAGCTGCTGCGCGTCGTGGAAAGCGACCCGCGAGTCACCACGGTAAACTTCATTGCTTCCGACAACGCGTTGCGTGTCTTCGCCGAAGAACTCGAGATTCGCGGACGAAGCGATCTGGTGAAGCAACTCCTCGGCGCAGCCAGTCGAAAGATTCGCCAGCAGACAAACAACGATATCGGCGCCAACGTCGCCAGCGGTTCGTATCCAACCGATGCCATGATAGTGTTGCCATGCAGCATGGGGACACTGGCGCGCGTCGCCAACGGACTCGCCGGCAATCTGATTGAACGCGCCGCCGACGTGTGTCTCAAGGAGAAGCGTCCGCTGGTGCTCTGCGTTCGCGAAGCGCCGCTGAATAAGATTCACATCCGTAACCTTTATCGCGCGGCTGACGCCGGTGCAACTATCTATCCTTTGATCCCCACTTTCTATAGTCACCCTCATTCTGTGGAGGACATGGTGGGTCAATTTGCCTGCAGAGTGCTGGCCCATATCGGGCTGAAGCAGGAGGGAGCGTACGTCTGGAAAGGCGAGTGACTCTCTTTGCGGCAGCGTAGAGACGCAGCATAACTGCGTCTCCGCCTGCAATGCCGAGGCAACTTGTGTCCAGCCATACAGCCAATAAGATCCGATGCGAAGACGCAGCCGTGCTGCGTCTCTACTTTTCCCAAGGTGAGATGGCGTTAAGAGAACAAACTCAGCGAGTAAGTGATTGATCCTAGCCAATTGAAAGTCCAGCCAGAGAAAGCGATCTCTTCAAATCCGCCTGAATCCCTGCTTTTATCCGTGTGATCCGCGTCGTGTCTTGTTTTTGCCGTTGTTTTTTCGGTTTATTCGCCAGCGCTTCGGATTGGCTGATCAACTTAGGCGAAGACTCGCGAATTGCACCGCGATGCCGCTCTTTTCTCCCAGTGCCTTCTGCTCGACGCGAACTACGCTGCCTTCCGAACTGACCACGACGTTGGTTCCCGCTATGGGAACGGAGAATTCCATTTGCACTGCCGTGCCCGGCTGAATCTCCAGATCGGCGTAAAAGAAGGCGCCTCCGGCGCTTATGTCGCGCAGATGGGCAGGTTCATGAAAGCGATTCAACGTTTCGCAGGAGACTTCCGCTGCAACCGGCAACTGAACGCGGGAATGACGGCGCTCGTGTGCCATTTCAGGCGTCATCGCGTGTACCTCTCCGAATAGTCTGGGCAGAGGGAATCCGCAATGGCTTCTGAGAAAAAGAACACAAAAGCCACCCTCTTAGATCATTTGATATCTAAATTAGATAAATGGATTACTAGACTCAGGCTGTCAATGATTAAAATTGAGCAGAAATCTTATTTCCTGAGCTGCTGGGGAGGTGTGTATGCAGCATGACGGACATTCAAGCAAAAGCCGTTTGCTCGCGGCGGCAAGAACGCTCTTTGTACAAAAGGGTTATGAAGCGACGACCATAGCGGACATTACTCGAACGGCAAAAACCAGCCACTCGCAATTTCTGAAGTACTACTCGGGCAAGGAGGAATTGCGCACAGAGATCACGGAGCAGCAATGGTCGGAGATGACGAAGGCGATCATTCTTGCGACTGCAAGCATCCATTCTCCGATCGAGCAGCTAAAGCTTGCGCTAAACATGTTCGTAAGTTCTCTCGAAAACGATCTCGAATTTCGAGCCATTCTTCTGTTGGAACAAACCGCCACTCGGAATCAAGAAGGCCTTGTCACCAACCCTGAATTCCGCCGGTTCATGACGGTCCTGGGCGAGATTGTGAGCGCCATGAAAGCTGAAGGCAGCTTGTTGCCGGACGTAAGTCCACAGGCATTAAAAGCGGCCTTGGTGGGGGCCGTCGAAGGAATGATGCGCGATCAATTGTTCGCGAGCGGCAACTCCGCCGCACAATATTCGATAGAGCAAGTTCGCAAGTTGCTGTTGATCTTTGCCGGAGCCTGTGTTGTGTCGCGCCCTGCCCGTGAACTCGAGCCTGTAATTTCAAGAGAGACGCTGCCTGCCAGATCATCTGAAGATGAGTGGATTCGCTACTATCTTAAGCTTGGAGACGCGGCACTGAGTCCTTCCGAGCTCTCCTAAACACATTTATCGGTGTGATCCGCGTTGTGTTTTGGTCTTGTTTTTCGCCTCTGGACACTCCACTTCTCTTTGTTTTATGCTCGCGCGTCATGAACCGACGCAGATTTGTCACTACCGCAGCCATGGCCGCCGCCAGCACCGCTCTTCCGCGCTTTGTCGAAGCCCAAGACGCCGATCTTCAGCCGGTGTGGGCAGAAATCCAAAAGCGCCATGACGAGAGCGTGCAGCGTCTGCAAAACTGGATTCGTCAGCCCTCGATTGCTGCCGAGAATCGCGGCATGCAGGAAGGCTGCCGCCTGCTCATGGACATGCTGAAGGACGCGGGCTTCGAGCAAGTCATACAAGTTCCCACCGACGGCCAGCCCGGCGTGTACGCGACGATGGACAACGGCGCTGCCAAGACCATAGGCCTTTATTTCATGTATGACGTGAAGCAGGTCGATCCGTCGGAGTGGTCATCCCCGCCGTTTGAAGCCGCCCTGGTGGACAAGCCCAGCTTTGGGAAAGTTGTCGTCGGGCGTGGCGCGGTAAACCAGAAAGGTCCGGAAGCGACGTTCCTTGCCGCTCTCCACGCTCTACGCGGAGCCGGACGCAAGCCTCCGGTGAATTTTATTTTTGTTGCGGAAGGCGAAGAAGAGATCGGATCGCCGCATTTTCCCCAAGTCGTGCGTCGTCCGGAGACACTCGCCGCTCTCAAGCGATGCACTGGATTGTTTATGCCTTCGGCTTCGCAGAACCCTGATGGTCAAGTTGCGATCGATCTCGGGGCAAAAGGTGTGATGGAGCTCGAGCTGGTATCGAGCGGCGAACGCTGGGGCCGGGGACCGAAGCTGGACGTCCATTCCAGTCTGAAGGCCATGGTCGATAGTCCAGCCTGGCACCTGGTCGAGGCGCTGGCCACGCTGGTTTCTCCTGACGGCAATACGCCCTCGGTTGAAGGTTACATGGAAAAGGTGCGCCCACTTTCTGCGGCCGACAAGCAGATGATCGCTGAAGACGCTCGCCGCGAAGATGAGGCTACCCGCAAGCGTACGCTGGGAGTGAATCATTGGATCAACGATGTTCCTTATGAAACCGCGCTGGAGATGCTTGCGTCGCGACCGACGATCAACATCGAAGGTCTTGTAGGCGGCTACACCGGTCCGGGTGGCAAGACCATTCTTCCTCACAAGGCTGTAGCCAAGCTCGACTGTCGCCTCGTGCCGGACATGACCGCGCAGGATTCGCTTGCGAAGCTGAAAGCGCATCTTGCCAAGCACGGATTTGGGGATATCGAAGTGAATATGACCGGCGGCTACGATCCGACGAGCACGCCTGCGGATTCCGGCGTCATTCGCGCCGCTCAAGCGGTGTATCGCCGTTCCGGAATCGATCCCATTATGTTTCCCCGCCTGGCGGGATCGTGGCCGGGCTATGTCTTCACTGGAGACCCGTTGCGTCTTCCAGCGGGACATTTCGGACTGGGTCACGGGAGCGGTGCGCATGCCCCGAACGAGTATTACGTGATCGAATCAAGCAATCCGAAGGTGCAGGGCATCGACGGCGCTGTTCGATCGCACGTCGAGTATTTGTACGAGCTGGCGAAGACTTAGGAGTCGTCAGACTTGTTCATTCCTGAGGCTGCGTCTAGCCTGTCGCGACATTGCTCGCAGGTGTGCCATCGCTTAAAGCCATTCTGATACATTCACGTGATGTCCGATTCCACGCTGGTTCTCTCACCAGAAGTTCCGGTCAGAGCTCGATTCAGCGGCCTGCAATTGCCTGCCATCATCGGCATCGTCAGTTGCGCCAGCCTGCTGCTGGAGCTGGCGCTCACGCGCCTTTTTTCGGTTGTTCTCTTCTATCATTTTGCGTTTCTGGCCATTTCGGTTGCGTTGCTTGGACTCGGCGCCGGGGGCGTCTTCGCTTATGCCTTCCGCAGCAGGCTTGCGCGTTGGACGATCGAGCAACTCGCCGCTACACTGCTCTCTGCAAATGCGATTCTGATACTCGGCGTTTTGGAGGTGGTACTCCATTCGGCGGTCTCGCTGAATCTCGAGCTGCGCAATTTCGAGAGGCTGAGCGTTATTTATATAGCAGCGGCGATTCCGTTCTTCATCACCGGCCTTTTGTTCTCGATTGTTTTCGCTCGAGAAACAGCGCAAATCGCTCGACTGTATGGATTCGACCTCATCGGCGGAGCGCTGGCCTGCATTTTGCTGGTGCCGGCGCTCAACCTGCTCGGCGCGCCCAATGCCGTTTTATGTTCCGCGCTGCTGATGGCCGCGGCTGCTGCGCTCTTGGGTCGAGCTTCGCAAGTGCGGTTCCTGGCTCTGGCAATCGTGGTTGCGTACGTCGCGCTCATTGCGGCGAACCACAGCGGGCGTCTCATAGACATTATTTATGCCAAAGGCCTGCGGCGCGACGCCTCCTGGGTGCAGTTCGCTCGATGGAATGCGCTATCGCGTGTGGAAGTCGATCAGGTGGGGCTGGCAAAGTACATCGTCATCGACGCCGACGCCTCCACAGCCATCATGAACGTCGATCCAGAGCAGTGGGACCGTGATGTGCCGGTCGGTTCCGATCCGGGAACTTGGAAGCAATCCTCTCCATTCAACTGGAAGGCTGACTTGATGAATGCCCCACCATCGCTGGCCAACGTGCTGCGCCCGCGCGGTGACTTCGCCATCATCGGTCCTGGAGGAGGAGTCGATGTGCTGCGCGCCGTGGCCAGCGGCAGCACGAATGTAACGGGCATCGAGATCAATCCGCTGATCGCCAACACCATCATGCGCGACAAGTATGCAGACTATGCGTATCACCTCTACGAGCGCCCCGAAGTTCACCTTCATGTCGCCGATGGACGCTCGTATCTTCGCAGCAGTCGCGATCTTTATGACGTGGTGCAGATGACTCTGGTCGATACCTGGGCTTCGACCGCCGCTGGCGCATACGCGCTAAGTGAAAACAATCTCTACACAGTCGAGGCATTCCGGGAATACTTCGACCATCTGCGTCCGGATGGCATGATCGCCATTACGCGCTGGGAATTCCACCAACCTCGGGAAGCGTTGCGCGTGGTTTCGCAGGCGATGGAAGCCTTGCATGAGCTTGGCGTCAACGATCCTCAGCACAACTTTGTTGTTGCCTCGGATGGTCCGCTCGATCAGGATGGGCGTCCAGTCATTGTGCTCGCCAAGAAGTCGTCGTTCTCGGCGGAGGAAGTGGGTTTGGTTCGCAGTCATCTTGGGTTCCACCCCAAGCTGGTAAGCCTGTATCTTCCAGGCGCGGAAAACGCGGGAAACGCCTTCACTCGACTTATTCAATCAAATAATCCGCGCGCCTTTGCTGCAGCCTACAGTTACAACGTCTCGCCGGTTTTCGACTCTTCGCCATTTTTCTTTTTCACGCTGAAGACGGCGAACGCCATCGCCGACCTGCGCACTACTCGGGGCGGCATGGATTGGCGAGTGAACCTTGGCATCGTGATTTTGGGAATGGTGCTGCTTATCTCCATTGTCGGCGTGGTCGCCTTTCTGATCATTCCTCTCACCCTGGAGCCTCGCGCCTCCCATCCTCGCCTGCTGCCACTGTGTTACTTCATCGCCGTAGGGCTGGGATACATCCTGGTAGAGATCACGCTCATTCAGCGCTTCGTCCTTTTCCTTGGACATCCGACTTATGCGCTCACGGTGGTGATATTTCTCATGCTGCTGGCCAGCGGCGCCGGGAGCCTGTCCGCGCGCCGGTGGGCACTGGAGGCGCGGAGGTTGCGCATCGTCCTGCTGATCATTGTTGCTGGTGTGATTTCCTATCTGGGAATGTTACCGGTTGCGCTCAAATCGCTGGTAGGCCTTCCATTCCTGACAAAGTTAGTGGCCAGCGGATTCTTGATCGTACCCCTGGGTTTCGTTATGGGAATACCGTTCCCCACGGGACTCGCCTTGCTTGATCGGCATGCCTCAGTCAGCGGCGGCCTGACAGAATGGGCCTGGGCGATGAACGCCTCCGCCAGCGTGTTGGCTTCAGTGCTGGCTATGATGATCGCGCTCCATTTCGGGCTCAATGTTACGTTCTTCTGCGGCGCGGTGGCTTACGCTTCGGCGGGATTGCTCACACCGACGTTGCTCCGAGAAACGTAGATCATCCGCGTCATTTGGCAGAAACTCCGCGTGAGTCGTAACCTAAAAGCGGCGTTTGAACTTCTTAAGTTTCGGCTACAATTCACCGCACACCAATGAATACCATTCGCGTCGCGGTTATTCTCTGCGCAAGTATCGCCGTTTTCGCTGCTGACGCTGCTCCGAAGGATCTCGCCGAGCAGGTCAATGGCGTCTATCCCAAAGTGGAACAGTTATACATCGACCTGCATCAGCATCCCGAACTTTCATTTCACGAGACAGAAACTGCAGCCAAGTTGGCGGCGCAACTGCGCGACTTGGGCTATAGCGTCACCACCGGTGTTGGCGGCAACGGAGTGGTCGCGCTACTGAAGAATGGCGCTGGGCCGACCGTAATGCTGCGCACGGAGCTCGACGCGCTTCCCGTGGAGGAGAAAACAGGGTGGGCCTTTGCCAGCCGAGCGCACACGAAGGACGACTCCGGCACCGACGTTCCCGTAATGCACGCCTGCGGACACGACATTCACATGGCGGCGTTGGTGGGCACGGCGACCCTCCTGGCACAAGACCGGCAGTACTGGCATGGCACCTTAATGCTGATCGGGCAGCCGGCAGAGGAGCGCTCCGGAGGGGCCCAGGCGATGCTCAAGGATGGCCTGTTCACCCGCTTCCCAAAACCGGACATCGCCTTTGCCATGCACGACAGCAATGGATTGCCCGCGGGCAAGGTCGGCTTTGCGCCGGGGGTCTGGCTAACCAGCGCGGATTCGGTGGACATCGTGATCTACGGCAAGGGCGGACACGGAGCCGCGCCACAGAACACAATCGATCCAGTGGTTATCGCCGCGCGCACGGTATTGGCCCTGCAAACCATCGTCTCCCGCGAGATCAATCCCCAGGACCCTGCCGTCATCACTGTTGGCTCGATTCATGGCGGCACCAAACGCAACATCATTCCCGAACAGGTGAAGCTGGAGCTCACAGTTCGCGCTTACAAGCCGGAGGTACGAAAGCACCTGCTGGATGCCATCGCGCGCATCGCTCGTGCCGAGTCGGAGGCCGGCAACGCGCCGCATCCGCCGGACGTGAAGCTGTTGGAGTCCACCCCGGCGCAGTACAACGATCCGAAACTCACGGAGCGCATCGCGGTGGATTTGCGGCAACGGCTGGGAGACGCCAACGTGATTCAAGTCGCGCCGGGTACGCCCTCGGATGACTTTGCGGAATTCGGCAACGCAGGAGTCCCTTCCGCGATGCTTTCACTCGGCGCAGCCGATCCGGAGAAGTTCGCGGAAGCGCAGAAATCTGGCGTTCCGCTGCCTTCCAACCACTCTCCCTACTTCGCGCCCGACTACAATCCGACGCTGCACACCGCGATTTTGTCGGAGACGACGGTGATGATGGAGTTGCTGAGGTAGCTCGGAAAAATGCTGTGGAAAATGATCGGATGTCAAGGCCGGTGCGCGTAGTGACGACGTTAGAAATTGTGAAACATCCGGTAGCTTCAAATTCCCTGCTTCAGCGA
>Ga0307477_10003817_pt1 | contig 11089 bp, 21 predicted proteins | sample atmos_gasesECM2C_FD_203316 | JGI IMG/M metagenome (GOLD analysis project Ga0307477, IMG submission 203316) | Hardwood forest soil microbial communities from Morgan-Monroe State Forest, Indiana, United States - atmos_gasesECM2C_515 | ecosystem: Environmental > Terrestrial > Soil > Temperate... | reverse complement strand
GCCTGATAGCTATAACCAGCACTTTGCGGAATGGGTCAATGTCCGGGAATTTCTGAGCACCCGGCAGGACATTGAGGACTCTTTGCGGATGGTCTTTACAAGCCACAAGGCCAAAAAGACCAAGGATAAGACCGTCTTGGTGCCGAGCGATGAGATGCAAGGTCTTTGCGAGCAGCTCGTGGGCGAAATGGGAATTAGCGTCAAAGAACTATCGGCAGGTGCGTGATGCCTGACGTTAATGAAGTCCTGGCGCAATGTAAGTGGCTAGTTGAGAAGGGCCGCGGCACAGAGGCGGCCAAGCTCTTACTGCCCAGGATTGCGGCCAAGCGGAGGGTAAAGAACGTGGAAGGGCGGACTCGGCTAGTCAAGCAACTGGACACGCCACAAACTTACAGCGAGTTCAATGGCGAGTTCGACCGGTACATCCGCTGTGCCGGTAACGTGCAAGTGGCTTATTCCATTATGCTTAGGTGCTTGAAGCAGCTAAACGACGAACTTATCCGAAAGCTGGCTGAAGATGCAGGTGATGAGAACTGGATGATGGGGCGCGAGGCGAGCAATGTCGAATAAGCCGCACTGCAAGTTCCACGTTGGCCGGGAGCTGGTGCCCTTGCTCGAGCGCGTGCCGGCCTTTGTAGCCAGCGCGGAGGAAGGCTGCGGAGCCAATCGCCAGCAGAGGGAACGCACGATCTTGCACTGCGATGTCCCTGGCTGCCATGTGGTAGCGAGTTTTTATGATGCAGAGCTGAAAACGCCAAAGCTGTGCTCGGTATGCAAGAAGGTCAGCTTGATTTATTCGCGGTCGATTTGCTCTGGCTGCGCAAGAGAATATCGTAAACGTCATCCACACTGAGGTGTAGCATGAGGGAGTTTGGCTTCAACAAGCGGCCGCAATACCTGACAGGGAAGCAACTGGCATGGTTTTTCGGCTTGTGCGCTGGGATTTGTGGCTTGGTTTTTGGCGCCTATTTGTTCTTTGGCTGGATACTGGACCAGGTAGGCTTATGAAAACGCTGGATGAGCTGATAGAAAAAGTGGACATTGGCAACCGCTCTTCTCACGGCAATGGGCTGCAACTGCTGGATCTGCAGTGGAAAGTCGACGCTTTGACCGAGAGGCTAGATGCTGTCGATATTGGGATAGGCAAAGCTTTTGCAGGGCTGAATGTGGCGTGGAATAAAAGAGTCGAACAATGGAACGCAGTGGAAAGCAAAATCGATAAATGGGAGTTGCGGCTAGGCGATTTGGGACGTTCGCTTGATTTGATTGCCCGCCCCACTCCCCGGCGCAGCGGAAGGAAACGCAAGTGAGCGACATCGAAAAGAAATACAAAGAATTGCAAGAACGACATAAACTTGTCGTGAAGGAAGAACTTTACAATTTCCTTCGTTGGAATCCTTTCTGCCGTAGCATTTTGGGCTTGCTGCAAGGCTGCGAAATCAGCGTAGCAAAAGCGTGCGAGGCCATTGTCGAAGTAAAGCTTGGCTTCTCGCCATTACTGCCAAATAAGCCCGGGAATCATCCGAAGTTGATTATCGCAGCGCAGGACTTGCTCAAAGAACTGGAGAAAATCACAAACTGCGAGGACGGCTGCTACTACATCAACGGCAGAGCGGATACGACCATCCACCGTATCGCGGATGAGATGCGCGAAGCTGTAAAGCTTTTAGTTGAAGATTGAGCCCCAGCGCGGCTGAGAGACTTTTTAGGGCTTGAAGGGGAGGGATTTGCTGGTGCGACCGAATCCTGCACCATTCCCAAGCATGGTGGTAATTTTCGGCGAGAAAGAAACTCTTGACATTTCCAGTGAGGCTAAATAATATGGGCTCACGGTACCTATTGCGAAGTGCGGCGCTGAGGTTAGAAGGTCTTGACCGGCTGACGCCTCACACGCATTTCGCAGTAGGCACTGAGAAAGTTAGCCGGTCAAATGCTAAAAACATTTTCGCGCAACCTTTCGACTTTCAACTGGCTGAAAACTGCTTTCCATCTTTACGCTGGAACAAGGCAATGGGAGCGGAGACTCGAGGTCTGGTGGTCTGCCTTGAAACCCGGACTCTCCGCTATTGTCGTCCAGCCGACCTGCAACTTCCGAGCGGTCGCCTTAAACTGCCCGTCTGCCAAAGTGCAGATAAGCGCTCATCCGGCGATTCACGTACCACCAATGACGCACGTGAACGAATTGAGCGGCGGGAAGGTTGCGCCAGAGTTCGACATAACTTTCAAGCGGTTTCCAATTCACATCTTGCTGGTGCTGGCTTTAAATCATCGCTGGCGCTAACTGACTTTGTAACGCTTAGGGGCTCTGCCCCTCGCACCCCGAAGTCAAAAGCAGGAGAAGAGGGACCGGGAAAGGAAAGGCGTCCTATGGAAATAGTAAGAAAATCTGGTTGGAGCAACTGGAAAGAACGCTATCCTGAGCGAGACAAAGCATCAATTAGCAGATGGAGGAAAAGAAATCAGACTGCTTGGATAGCCAAATGGAGAAAAGAACATCCGATAGAACACGCCGCCCACAGAGCCGTTGAACGCGCTCTAGTTTCTGGAAAGTTGCGAAGGCCGACGCATTGTTCAAATTGTGAGAAGAGATGTAAACCACAAGCGCATCACAAAGATTACACGAAACCACTGGTAGTCAGATGGCTGTGCGCGTTTTGTCATAAGGTGATTCATGCGTCATGAAGTAAGAATCTGGCACGACGAGCGTTTCATGGCTAGGCCATTCGGCATTCGATGTAGCTGTGGATTCCTGGGCTGTACGGCAACGCAGCAAGACGCAGAAAGGGTGATGAGGTGTCATCTTGAAAGAACAGCGACAAGCAGTACTGGTGCTGGCGAAAGTGCTGAAAGTGACTGACGGCCACAAGCGCACGACGAAGCCAAAGCGCTTCTACAAGCTGCGGGTGCTGGGGCTGGTGCGGCCATGAGACTAAAGAATCCACCTGGCTGGCTTGTTACCGCAGTGCTCGATGGATGGAAGGGCGCGGGACTGCTACGTCCTCGCTTCGCATACCTTGTAGCGCGTCGAGCATTGCAGCAACAGGCCAGCGCCCGCCAGCGATGGGTCGGAACAGTTAAGCATTATGAATCAAAACCAAAAGAGTTCTTCCATGATTGAGCGGGGAAAGATTAGCATATGACGAAAAAGCAAGCCTACCAGCGGAAATACAAGCGAGCGCACCGGCGCGAGAACCGGCTGTGGATGCGCTGCTACCGGCATAAGCTGGTAGAAATCTTAGGCGTATATGTGCGCTGGAACTGGATAGGGCTGCCGTGAAAGCCGATCGACAAGCGACGCTAGAAAGGCACTTCTTGGATTATAGGAGCTTTGTGGCTCCAGATGGAAGAGAAGTGCTGTATTGGAAGGATTGGGAAGCTCGCAAAAGAGAGCTTAACCAACGCTGCGATGGAAGATGCGAATCGATTTGCTGGGAGAGAGGAAGTCTTGAGCGCTGCAAAAACAGTGCCGATGATGCTCATCACATTATCAGGCGCTCGGTCAGCAGGGATGACCGACTAGAAAACCTCCAAGCATTATGCAGATTCCATCACAATCTACTGGACCCGCGCAAGCCCATGTGGACGGAGAAAGCATGAGGATCGTAATCCAAGAAGTGCCGCCCAGCCTGAATAAGACTCAGCGGATGCACTGGGCGGCCCGTGAGCGGATGAATAACGACTGGAAATGGCTGGTACGATCCCAGATGCCTGAATTTGTCCTGCATCCCTTCGTAAAGATGCATTGCCGCATTACGCTGGCTCACAGCAGGGCTTTCGACAAAGACAATGCCTATGGGGCCTGTAAGCCGCTTATCGACGCCCTACGGCACTGGAAATTGATTTTCGACGATACGCCCGACTATTTGGACCTGACCGTAGAGCAGGTAAAAAGTACACGCAAGCAACGGCATACGATAATTGAGCTGGAGATTACATGAGCGCGCCGCGAATAATTCCAAAAGGGAATGACAGAACCTGGACCCGCGCCTTCTACTACAGCATCAACCGGGTTATGCGGCGAATGTGGTGGGAGCAGAAATGCGACAGCAAGATAGAGAAAGCCTTTCTGGATGCGAGCCTGACAGGAGTTGGATTTATGAAAGTAGGAAAGCCATGAGCGAACAAAAGGGATTTTTAGACCAAGCGCCACATTGTTTTGCTTCGGACGCGAAAAACAGGCAAGCGCCGGCCGAGCTCCCAGCCTACGTCACCCGAGCTATTTGGGACTACTTGCCACTGGTGCAAGCCGAAGAGCTTTTGCAGCTAATTGAAAAGGAAAGGGACAAAGCGTGAGTTTTCGCCTTTTATTCTACGCAATCAACCTGATTGACAAAAGCTAGCGTTGGGTTGTAGGATGGGGTTAGAAAGTGAGGCACGCCATGGAACGCAAATTCAAGTACGGACGCTTCGGACTAACAGAGAATCCAGTCGGCAAGTACGTTGCTCTACCTTGGAAAGACGGACGCACGCTCTTAGGCGAAGTGATTGGCTCAACCTACGACTATGTTCGCGGGATGCTTCATCTGAAGGTGCGGCATTTCTGCGGCGATATGTGGCCTATTTCGCCTGTCCCATCAGCGGTGACTATCCTTGAGTAAAGCGCAGAGAGCTGAGTTTCATTTCGATGAACGTTCGCTCGTCCAAATCGCATGGTTGGTTGAGCGCCAAATGGAAGAAGGTCCAGCATGGTTGTATGTGATTGATTGGTTTTCATTTGGCTGGACAGCAAACTCTTTGTTGGCAATTCGCTTTGCTAGGCGTGAAGATGCTGAACAAATGCTCAAGATGCTTGAGAATTATGAATGCAAAGCAACAGAGCATCAGTGGGGTTTGTGATGAAAGTTAGAGGAGACATTGAGGCCATAAATTTGGATACAGGCGAACGTTGGCAGCGAGTAAGCGGTGATGGAGAAAGCGTACTCGAATCAACTAAGAACCCTGCGGCTGTCGCGCTCGGAAGTATCAAAAGCAAAAAGAAAGCAGCGGCGTCGCGCAAGAACGGCAAGCTCGGGGGAAGGCCAAGTAAAAATCTGAGGAGGAAGCAATGAAAAAGCTACTCGCAGTTATAGTTCTGTTGTTTGGGGCCAGCCTGCTAGTCAAGGCACAATCAGGGACCGTAGCACTGTCAGCGGGTTTCACGTTCAATGCCGCATCGCAAATCACAACTTGGAATGGCAGCGACCCGGCGAATCCGCCCTATGCTGACATGGGAGCGGTTTCGCTGAATACCGCATTTGGCGGCGGTTGGGGATCATCGATCGATGTTCCGTTCGAGCTAGGCTTTCTCAACAATGGCTACTTAGCCGACTGCAACCCAATCGTATGGGGGCAAAAGGCTTACACGGTGGGCGACGGCACGCACACAGGCGATCAGTTCATCGTGCCAGGCGATACGACCTGCCCGTACTACACTGGCGAGTACGGAACCTACGAGAACAGCAACAATTTGCTCGTCGGCTGGGGCGTAATTGCAAGCTACTCGGTGACGAAGCACACAACTTGCCGCTACGGGCGATGCACAACGTATTACACGTATGCGCTGCTGGGCGGAACGGGAACGGTTTCAGAGACGACGATCAGCCAGTGAACCAGTCCAAAGGGCCGAGTGACACGGCCTTTTTAGCGGGAGCACTGAGATGAGCAACGAAGCAGCAGGGAAGCTGGAAGTGGGACAGGAAGCTTACGTGCGCTGCATCGTAACAGGGAGTGACACAGAGGATGGCGAGGAATGGATTTCACTGGTCACGCCGGATGGCCGCGACATAGAAGTGAAACGTGAGCGCGTGCTCGCTTCAGCGCCGCCGCAAGTTACTGGCGAGCAGGTGCAAACGGCCATCAAGAAAGTGTTAGGACGAGTAGCGAGAAATTGCGAAAAGCCTTGACTCAGCAGCAAAACTAGCTTAAAACGCTGTTGTGGACCCTGTATCGCGTGCTCAGCAAGAAAACAGCATAGAAACAGCGCAAAAAGCACCTCATTTAGCGCAGTATCGCTGGCCTAAAGGGGTCTCAGGCAATAGGAATGGCCGGCCGCGCAAAGCCCAACGTGTTACCAAGATGTATGAGCGTATTCTCCGCAAGACTAAGAATCGCAAAAAGATAGAAGAATCCCTAATGCAGACGCTCACCAGCAAGGGCATGGCTAAAGTGTTGTTATTGCGCGAGATGGCGGAGAGAACTGAAGGGAAAGTAGCCCAGGAATTGACCGGGGATTTCAGCGTAGTAGTGAGCTTAGCAGAGAAAGTAAGTGAGCGACGGAAGCAATTAGATGCCGACTGATGTATATGCCAACCCGGAACTAGCGTTAGCTGAGGATATGGGCGATCTAAGCTGGAATCCGCTTGGATTTGTAAAATATGCCTATCCTTGGAAAGAAAACGAGCTGAAAGAGTCTGGAGGTGCTAGAGAGTGGCAAACTCAAATACTCGCCGCTATTGGGTCTCACCTGAAGGAGAAGTCTACGAGATACACTCCTTTCCGAGTAGCAGTGTCTTCTGGCCACGGAATTGGAAAGAGCGCGTTAGTGGCGATGATCATCGATTGGGCGATGAGTACGTGCGAAGACACAAAAATTGTAGTCACTGCCAACACCGGGACCCAGCTAAGCACAAAGACCGTTCCTGAGACTCACAAATGGTTTCGTATGAGCATCAACTCTCACTGGTGGGACATGAAAGCCACCAGCATCACGGTCAAGGATGAAACGCATAAGCAGCTCTGGCGGACCGACATGGTCCCCTGGAGCGAATATAACACTGAAGCTTTCGCTGGCTTGCACAACAAAGGCAAACGAATTGTCTTGATATTTGACGAAGCGTCTGCCATAAGTGACCGCATATGGGAGGTGGCTGAGGGAGCTCTGACCGATGAAGATACCGAAATCATCTGGCTTGCGTTTGGTAATCCAACCCAGAATACAGGTAGGTTTCGTGAGTGCTTTGGGCGTTTCAAGCATCGCTGGAAAACGTTTCAGATTGATTCCCGCAACGTGGAAGGCACCAACAAAGCCCAGATTGAGAAATGGATAGCAGACTATGGCGAGGATTCTGATTTTGTGCGTGTGCGCGTTCGCGGTGAGTTCCCTCGCGCTGGTTCATCTCAGTTTATCCCTTCGGACATTGTGGCAAATGCGAGACAGTATCATTCCGAAGGCCACCAAAGCTTACCAAAAGTACTCAGTTGTGACGTTGCAAGATTTGGTGACGATCAAACAGTCATTGGGTTTCGTCAGGGCCGCAAAGCAGTTATCCTCGAGAAGCTCCGCGGCAAAGATACGGTATTCGTAGCAGAAAGGATGATTCGCCATATCGAAGAACAGAGCCCCGATGCCACGGTTATCGATGCTGACGGTATTGGTGCAGGCGTCGTTGACCAGATACGGTTCCGAGGCTACGGTAGGCGACTTTTTGAATTTCACGGAGGCCAATCCGCATCTGACAGCGCTGCCTATTACAACGCTCGTGCGGAAGTATGGGGAAAGCTTAGAGAATGGCTCATGGCGGGCGCAGAAATCCCTGATGACCCAGAACTGGAAGCGGACTTGACCGGGCCGGAATATGGCTTCAGTGCAAAGCAGCAGATTCAGCTGGAGAAGAAAGAAGATATGAAGAAGCGCGGGTTATCGAGCCCAGATTGCGGAGACATGTTGGCTATGACATTTGCGGTCAAGGTGTTAGCAGCCAAACCAGCAGAGAAGCCAAAGCTGCAATTCCCAGGCGAAGCTAACCTGAACTGGATGCAATGATGCCTTGGACTAGGAAGCAAGTACGCTATTTGCTCAGCAAGGTCAGTCCTTTGACTAGCGGCCAGCGCTCAAAGATGATCGGTGAGCTCCACGCCAATCCAGCGATGGGCCACAAGAAGAAAGGCGTGCCGCTCAGGAGCATGAAGTAATGGCCATCCACATCAAGAAATCCAACAAAGGCTTGCTGCACAAGAACTTAGGCATCAGCGATAAGAAAGGTATCCCGCTGAAATCGTTGGTTAAGGCAAAGCACAGTTCCAGCCCGGCAGTCAGAAAGCGGGCTACCTTTGCGATGAATGCGCGACACTGGAGCCACAAATGACTCTTGTTGCTGGAAGAACTGACCGAGGAGCGGCGGGCAGCGGACGTGGCAAACATGCCACCACCGAGGTAGCTAGTCGGTGCTTACCTAAGGAGCTCCCCGGCTCCCCAGAAGAGCACAGCAGCATAGAACCGCTCCATGATCGCGTGCTAGTAGAGCGTCTCCCTGATCCTGGCTATAGCGGCCTAATCTACATCCCTGAAGCTCACCGCAAGATAGCAATAAAGTGCAAAGTCATAGCTGTGGGCCCTGGGAGGTGGGAAGATGGTGTCTTCACGAAGACGGCTGTCAAGCCTGGCGATGTGGTGCTGGTACCAGGTTGCGGAAATACTCATCCTGATTGGATTGAAGGTCAGCAAATCCTGATCCAGCAAGCAGATATAGGAGCAATCCTTGGCTGAAATAAAATATTTGCTATTCATCCCCAACCACAAGTTGTTCGTAAAGTGTAATGGGTTCTGGCGTTGTCGTTGCTGTGGCAAGGCTCGTAATGGTTTGCGCTCGATGCAAAAACATATAAAGGCAAAGCATGGCTGATGACGGCTCAGGCATTCTAAAGACAGCGGAAGCACCGGCAAATGCCGATACCGCGCGGAACGAGCAAACGCGTGTCTTCCTGCGAATAGCCAAGGAACGTTTTCAGCTGGCGGCCGAGGCAGAATCGAAGGTGCGCGATGCAGCTCTGGACGATCTCAAGTTCCTCGCCGGGGACCAGTGGCCTGACAATATTCAGACAAGCCGCACCATTGACGGCCGACCGTGCCTCACTATCAATCGTTTGCCAAGCATCAAGCGGCAAATCACAAACGAACAGCGGCAGCAGCGGCCTAGCATCCAAGTCAATCCTGTTGGTAGCCAGTCGGACGTGGAAGTAGCGGAAGTTGAGCAAGGCATCATCAGGCACATCGAGGTCATTAGCGACGCCGAAATAGCCTACGATACAGGTTTTGAGATGATGGTGACTGGCGGATTCGGCTACTGGGAGGTCATAACGGATTATGTCGATGACCAGAGCTTCGACCAAGAAATCTACATCAAGCGCATCAAAAACCCGTTCACGATATACTTTGACCCAGCCTGCATTGAACCAACCTACTGTGACGCTGATTGGGCCTTTAAAGTCGAGGATATCCCTATCTTCGAGTATAAGCGTGATTACCCCAATTCGGCTGCTGCTGGGCTACCAGACTTCCAAAGCATCGGGGACCAAGCTCCCGACTGGGCGACGAAAGACACGATCCGCGTAGCGATGTACTGGCATGTGGAGTACACGCCAGTGACTATTGCTCTTTTGCCCAACAATAAAGTGGTCAGGTCAGGCGAGGTTCCACAAGGCATCACGCCGCTGCGAACCAGAGAGGTCCAGGAGCGTAAAGTAGTCTGCTCAAAGATAAACGCTATTGAAGTTCTCGAGGAGCAAGACTGGCCGGGGCAGTGGATACCGATTATCCCTGTCTTGGGCGATGATTTTGACATTTCTGGCAAACGACATTTGGCAGGAATTGTCAGAGACGCCAAAGATCCGCAGAGGATGTACAACTATTGGGTCAGTTCTGGCACGGAGATGATTGCATTGGCTCCCAGGGCACCATTTGTAGGCGCTGAGGGGCAGTTTGAGGGCCATGAAGCGCAGTGGCAGCAAGCAAATACCAAGAATTACGCCTATTTGGAGTACAAATCAGTCAATGTAGCAGGGAAGCCGGAGCCACCTCCTACAAGACAGACTTTCGAGCCGCCAGTTCAAGCTATTACGCTGATGACGCGGCAATCGGATCAGGACTTGAAGTCCGTGGTGGGGATTTATGACCCCGGGCTAGGCCAAAACAAGAGCGACCAGAGCGGAAAAGCCGTTCAACTCCTGCAAAAACAGTCAGAAATAAGCAATTTGAACTTTTCAGATAATCTATCGAGGGCAATCCGATGGACAGGCAAGATTCTGTTGGACCTAATACCAAAGATTTACGATGCACCGCGGATTCAGCGGATCATCGAGCCAGATGGCACAGCATCCCATGTTGGCGTTTATACCCAAGGGAACTCCGGTGGATTGACACCGGACCAGCTGAAAGTTGCCCTTGGTGTAAAGAAGGTATTCGACATTGGCACTGGGAGATACGATGTAACAGTGAGTGTTGGACCGTCATACCAGACAAAGAGGCAGGAAGCAGTAGCAGCGCAAATGGCTCTTGTTAGCGCCTATCCTCAAGCGATGCAGATAGTTGGGGATCTAATCGTTCGTAACATGGACTGGCCGCAGAGTCAGGAAATGGCCGACCGGCTGAAGAAAATGCTTCCTCAGCAACTCCAAGGCGGGGACCAGGACGATCCCGAGGTTCAGTTACAACAGACCAAGGCCCAGCTGGCCCAGGCGATGCAGCAGCACGATTTGCTGGTAAAAGCCCTGACTGATGCCACCAATAAGATCAATACGGACTATGTAAAGCAGCAAGCCAATATCCAGATAGCTGATTTGAACAACAAGACCAAAATAGCCATAGCGGAGATTCAGACCAACGCTCAGATAGCGATGGAGCGAGCCAAGACAGTGCAAGGTGTATGGTCGGAGTTGCATGGATCAGCGCATGAGTTAGCGCTACAGAAGGATCAGCAAGGCCACGAGCAGGACATGGCCGCAACCCAGCAGGATCACGAACAAACCATGCAAGAGAATGCCCCAACCCCAGCAGGAGGCGACAATGGGCAGAACGGTCAATAGTCGTCAACTTGTTACTTGCCCGGACTGTATTTGTCCAAAAAACTGCGATATATGCGATAAACAGCCAGAAAATGAGCGCTTGTATTTTGATCATAGTCACGCCACTGGACAGTTTCGTGGTTGGCTGTGCAGGCATTGTAACAGTGCCCTAGGATTGGTTTCAGATAGCCCGGAAATTCTCCGTAAGATGATTGAGTATTTGGAGGCTCAAACATGAGCATAGTTGTCTCAAGCACGACCGATACAATCGAGCAGGTCAATCAAGCGGCCGGCGTGGTCCAAGAAGAGCCGGAAGTCAAATCCACGGAAA
>Ga0307477_10003816_pt1 | contig 11090 bp, 7 predicted proteins | sample atmos_gasesECM2C_FD_203316 | JGI IMG/M metagenome (GOLD analysis project Ga0307477, IMG submission 203316) | Hardwood forest soil microbial communities from Morgan-Monroe State Forest, Indiana, United States - atmos_gasesECM2C_515 | ecosystem: Environmental > Terrestrial > Soil > Temperate... | reverse complement strand
TCGCAAAGAAGCAAGGAAGACCTCGACCTCGGCTCTCGACCGGGTCCGCCGCATCGGTGGGAGAGCGTGGACCAGGTGCCAACGGTATGGCGCCTTCCCAAGCCTTCTGTCTAAGACGGCGACGACGCCGCGGTCCTCCCTCGTGCGCACGAGCCGACCGACGCCTTGAGCGAGCAGGGTGGCCGCACGTGGCACATCGATCAGTTCGAAAGCGCGCGAGCCCAGAGCGGCTCGGCGCGCCCGCAGCAGCGGGTCATCGGGGCGCGGGAACGGGATCCGGTCAATTGTGACCAAGGACAGCGACGGTCCCGGGACGTCGACACCCTGCCAGAAACCCATGGTCGCGAACAGGCACGAATGCTCGTCGGACGTGAACTCCGCCACGAGCTTGGGCTTGGGCAGGTCGGACTGCGTAAAGATTTTCCAAGGGGTACGGCCGCGCACTACTTCCGCGGCCGCCTGCATGGCCCGCCAGCTGGTGAAAAGCGCAAGCGCCCTGCCCTGGGACGCCTCGATGAGCGCGACCAGTTCTTCGTGCATGGCAGCTTCGAAATTGGCCGCCCTCGGATCGGGCAGGTGAACGGGGCAATAAAGCAACGCCTGGTCCTTGTAGGAAAAAGGGCTGCCCACGTCGATCTCGTCGTATGAACCTGCCGAAAGCCCGAGCCGCTCGCCGAGACGCGGCGGGATAGTGGCACTGGCGAGGACAGCGGTGGGTGCGCCTTCTCCTTTCCAGAGCCGCTCGGTGAGGGCCCCGCCCACATCTATCGGCGCCACCCGTAACACCGGCGCATGTTCGGGGCCTTCCACCCAGGCGATGTGGCTATCCGGGAGTTCGAGAATTTCGCTGACGTCATCAATTAAGTGGGACACTGCCTTTTGCGCCCGCAAGCGTCGTGGTTCAGGGGCCCCATCAGAAGCACGGCCGGCCTTGCGAAGCTCCTCCAGCAACCGGCTTGCGCGCTCCCTCACGAGGCCGAGCGCTCCGGCGACGTCGTCGTCGATCGGCCGCACGAGAGCCAGGTCGCGGTGTGGGCGAAGCACACCGCCCAGCAGGGTTGCGCCATCTTCCACGTCGCCAGCAACCGACGCGTCAGCGACCAGAGCACGCGCCGAACGCGCCAGCGCGACCAGGCGCGCCTGGCTGAGGTCGAAACCGAAGGCGGCCGAAACGATGTCTTCCAGCTCGTGGGCCTCGTCGAACACGACCAGATCGTGAGGGGGGAGCAGTTCGGCCTCCTTGATCGAGAGCGAGGTTGCATAAAGATGCGTGTTGACCACAACGACATCGGCCTCTCCGGCACGCCGGCGGGCAGCCTCGGCAAAGCACTCCCCTCCCGACGGGCACTGTGCCGCGCCAGGGCATTCGCGCCAACCTGTACTCACCTGTGCCCATGCTGCCTCGCTCGGCTCCCAGGCAAGCTCCGCCCTGTCGCCGGAAACAAGCAGCCCGGCACTGCCTTTCTTATCCGCAGTCGCCTTCTTAGGACCAGACGCCCACGCGGCGAGCCGGAGCACCTCACGCCCCAGCGGCCCCACGCCGGCTTGCGATCGCGAACCCCCCTCGCCGAGCTGCATCTGCTCGGCTCCAGGATCCCCACTCGTGAGTTCTGCTACCCGCTGGAGGCAGACGTAGTTGGAACGGCCTTTCAAGACGGCAAAAGTGAAACGCACGCCGAGCGAACGGCTCAGCTGCGGCAGGTCTCTCCCCGCCAGCTGGTCCTGCAACGCCTTGGTGGCCGTAGAGACGACTACCCTTGCGCCCAGCGCGAGGGCAGGCACGAGGTACGCCAGGCTCTTGCCGGTCCCAGTACCGGCCTGCACGACCAAATGGCGATGACGCTCGATCGCCTGGCCGACCGCTTCCGCCATGGCCAGTTGTTCAGGCCGGTCCTCGTGGTTTGGCAGGCCACCCGCCGCGCGCGCGAGCGCCTTGGCGATGGCACCACCGGTGCCGCGGTCTTGAACGCCGCGCTCTTGGACGTAGGGGTTTGGGTCACCCCGGTCGTGCACGCCGCGCTCTGGCGGACGGTCGGGCGACGGCACCAGAGAGCTTTAAGCCCGCCTGTAGGCCCGCGTCGCGAGTGGTACGAAAATGATGATCGCTCCCAGAAGCCAGGCGACGCTTTGCAGCACCGAAGAGCTCAGGCTCTGGCCGATCACCGGTTGGACGCGTTGGCCGAGCGCGAGGAGCCGGAGCGCGTCGATCACCTCGGTGAAGGGTTGGTGGCGAGCAAAGCCCTGCAACCACGATGGCATCGTCTGGATTTGGACGAAGGCAGACGAGATGAACGTCAAAGGGAACACCCAGATGAGCCCGAAGGCCTGCACGGCTTCCTCGTCTTTAACAGCGAGGCCGATGTAAGCAGAAACGCAACATACGGCGAGACCGAGAAGAGCCGACAACGCGATCATCCCAATAGCACCACCAAACCCGCCACTGAAACGGAAACCGACCGCATAGCCGACCCCGACCATCACCAAGATGGTCAAGAGCAATCGGAGCGTATCTGCGGTCAGGCGTCCGATAAGGAACGCCGAGCGCGCAGTGGGCATGCTCCTTATCCGGTCTATCCCGCCTCGTTGGAGCTCCCTGGCAAGGCCGATAGCCGTACTGAAGGATGCGAAGCCGGCGGTTTGGGCGATGATGCCGGGGATCAGATAATCGACGTAACCGCCCGGGACGGGGACCTTTATCGCCCCGCCGAAGACGTAACGGAAGAGCAGGGTGAACATGACAGGCTGTACGACGGTAAAAAAGATGTAGGCGGGTACACGCCACCAGACGATCAAGTTTCGCTTTGTCATGACAAGCGAATCCTCGATCACCCAGCGGGCCCGTTGCGCAAGCCCGGGATCGGTGAGCTCGAACGTCGTGCTAACAGCCGCGGTCAAATCGGTGCTCGCCATCACTGCCCTCCTCCTGGAGCGCGCCTTGCGCGCCCGCCCTTGCGACCCTTAGCGCCGCCCGCGCCTGCACCGTCCCCGTCGGCCTCCTCGGCAGCGTGGCCCGTCAGGGTCATGAACACATCGTCGAGGGAGGGCCGGCGAAGCGCCAGCCCCGCCGTTGCCACACCCGCGGTGTCAAGGCTGCGCACGACCTCTACCAGTACTTGCGAGCCTCGCCCCCCGGCCCGAACCTGGACACGGCGATCATCATTGTCCACGACCGGCGCCCCTTCGCCGAGGGCGGACACAGCCTCGACAGCGGCCTGCAGCTTGGCGCGATCGGTCACGGAGAACTCCACGACGTCGCCGCCGATGCGGTCTTTCAGCTCCCCCGACGTACCCAATGCAATTACCAGGCCATGGTCGATGACCACAATGTTGTCGGCAAGCTCGTCCGCTTCGTCGAGGTACTGGGTGCAGAGCAAAAGGGTCGTCCCGCCGGCAACAAGCTCACGAATGATCGCCCACATCCCCACGCGGCTGCGGGGGTCGAGGCCGGTGGTGGGTTCGTCCAGGAAAAGGACCCTCGGTTGGCCGATAAGGCTCGCCGCCAGGTCGAGGCGCCGCAGCATTCCGCCCGAATAGGTCTTGGCCGGGCGCGTGGCGGCGTCGGCCAGGTCGAGGCGTTCCAAAAGCTCGCCGGCACGGCGGCGAGACGTCTGTTTGCCCAGGTGGTACAGGCGCCCTGCCATCTCCAGGTTCTCAAAGCCTGTCAGGTCCGGAGTGATCGCCGTCGCCTGCCCGGCAAGGCCGATGACGCGCCTCACCGCGGCCGCCTGGTGCGATACGTCGTAACCGCAAACCGTCGCCCGGCCACTGCTGGGCTCCAGCAGAGTGGTCAGGATTCGCACCGCCGTGGTCTTGCCGGCACCATTGGGACCGAGAAGGCCAAGCACCTTTCCCTCGGGCACAGAGAAGTCCACGCCCCGCAATGCTTCGACGGGACCAAAGGACTTCCGTAGGCCCTCAACCTGGATTATCACTCGTCTCGCTCCGTCTCTGCGCCTTGCGCGAACTCCTCGTCGGTATCGCCCTCACGGTGGGTACGCATATCCCAGCTGAGGCCGTCCATGAACACCCAGGTGCGCCTGTGGATGGCGCATGGCCCGTAGGCCTGTAGCGCCATCTTGTGACGCCAGCACGGGTACCCCTTGTTGTCCTGGAACTCGTAGTGCGGGTAGTTCGGAGCGATAGCCCTCATGTGGCGGTCGCGGGTGACCTTGGCGAGCATGGAGGCGGCCGCTATCGAAAGGCAAAGAGCGTCTCCCCGCACGATCCTCACCGTGTTGCCGGTCCCGACAAAGTCCCATTTCCCGTCGATCAGCACCAGGTCGGGCACCATTCCCAGGCCCTCCAAAGCGCGCCTCGCCGCCAACCGTTGCGCTTCGGCCATACCCAGGGTGTCGCACTCCGGCTGGGTCGCAGCCCCGACAGCCCAAGCCGAGCACCAGCCGGCAACCCGGTCGAAAAGGGCTTCGCGGCGCTCTTCGGGGAGCATTTTCGAATCTCGCACCCCGTAGATCCGCCGGCCCCGGGGTAGGACCGCAGCCCCCACCATCAGCGGCCCTGCCCAAGCACCGCGCCCAACTTCATCGACACCTACGACCGTTTCGTGCCCAGCCGCCCATGCGTCGCTTTCGAAAGCCAACGTTGGCGGCGTCCCGTAGCGGGCCCCGCTGCTCGCCATCCGCTACACCCTACGCCAGAAGCGCTATCTGGTCGGCTTCCGAACCATCAGGGGCGCTCCTGAAGAAAGCGTCTATCACTTCGTGGCCAAGTTCTGCCGTGGTGAGCCGAAGGCTCAGCGCCAGGACGTTGGCGTCGTTCCATTGACGTGCGCCTCGCGCTGTTTCGGCGTCGATGCAAAGCGCCGCTCGTGCGCCAGGGACCTTGTTGGCGGCCATAGCCACGCCAGTGCCCGTGAAACAACAAACAACGCCCACGTCAGCCGCGCCAGCGGCCACAGCCTCCCCGACCGCCCGGCCTGCCTCGGCCCAGCGGAGCGGGTCGGCGACCACGACGAGATCGTGGCCCAGGTGAACCAGGTCGTCCTTCAGCTCCTCGGTTACGGGGGTGGTTTCGTCCGTCCCGAACGCCACTCGCATGGCCTCACGCTACCAAGATCGGCACCAACGAGGCCCGATTACGGCGATCTTCCCCGTGCCCACCGGGCCGAGCCCAGTGACCGGCACTCCCAGGGCCCCTATAAGATGGCCGGGTGAGCTCCGGCGCGCAGGGCAGGGCCGCTGTCGTCATCCCTGTCAAGGCTTTTTCCAACGCAAAGATGCGGCTGGCCTCGGTCCTGCGCCCCGAACAACGGGCCGCCCTCGCGCGCGAAATGGCTGAGCACGTCATAAGCGCCTCGCGGCCGCTGCCCGTAATAGTCGTATGTGATGACCTCGAAGTTGCGGCTTGGGCCGAAAACCTCGGCGCCCGTGCCCTGCTCGAGCCCGGGCTCGGTCTCAACGGCGCGGTCGGTACCGCTGTTGCGCAACTCGGTGCCGAGGGTTTCGAGCGATTAATAGTCGCGCACGGTGACCTCCCTCTCGCAACACAACTCGGCTGGTTAGCGGATATCGACGGGATAGCTCTCGTCCCGGACCGCCATCTCGACGGCACCAATGTGATCAGCCTGCCGGCTCAATGCGGCTTCACTTTTTCCTATGGACCGGGCTCGTTCTTGCGCCATCAAAATGAGGCCCAGCGAACCGGGGTGCGTTGGCGGGTTGTCCACGACCCAGGTTTGGCCTGGGACGTCGATTTCCCCGCGGACATGGCGGCGGTTACGCCCTAGAGCAACTTGGCCCATTACGGCGGTTCTCGGTTCAGGGATGCCTTGACGGACCGCGTCCCCGCCGGGTTGCAGGCTCGTCGCCCTTCGGTCAGCGCACTTGTTGTGGGGCTGGCCGCTGCTTTCAGCCTCGCTGTGGGCTGGTACCAGCTCTTCGGGCTACGGGAGCTGCACCAGTACCTCGAGTACGACGACGGCGTGTGGTTCGGCACCTCGGTCCGTCTTGCCCATGGGATTTTCCCGTACCGTAACTTCGTAGACGACCAGCCCCCGGGTGTGCCCGTGGCCATGCTCCCGTTTGCTCTGCTGTCCCGCTCCGCGGGTACCGCTACGGCTTTTGCGGCCGCCCGTGTTGTCGTCCCGCTGGTCGAAACCGTTGGTGTAGTGGCGCTCGGCTTGATGTTGCGCCACCGCGGCGCCCTTACCGCTGCCGTCGCGTGCGGTGCCATGGCGGTATACCCCGTCTGCCTGATCGACCAGCGCACCGTGATGCTCGAGCCATTCTGTGTGACTTTGTGCCTGCTCGGGCTCGCGGCCGTCTTCGAGGGCGACGGGCTGACCGGGCGCACCGGCCGACTAGTGGTGGGCGGCGCCTTTTTCGGTCTTGCCGGCTCGTGCAAGGCCTTCGCGCTCCTCCCTTTTGTGGTGGTGACGGCTGCGCTCCTGGCCTCGCCAACGCGCCGGCGGCTCGTCCCTTTCCTGGCGGGCACCGCGGGGTCCTTTGCCGTGGTGTGTGGGCCGTTTTTCGTCCTCGCCCCCAGTGCCTTCGTCCACGACGTGGTCGTCACCCAGCTCACGCGCACCGCGGGTGTCGAACCCTCGATCTTTGACCGCCTCACCTCGCTCGTTGGCTCGCCGCCATCGAAGGTACCCACCCCGTTGCCCGACCCCAACGAGCGCGCCCTGGCCCTTCTCCTTGCCGTAGCGGTTGTCGTGCTGGTCGTCGGCGGTTACGCCGCCGGGCGCTTGAAGGCCCACGGCCATCCGACCCGCGCGCTCCTCGCCAGCTCGTTCACGGCCCTCGATGCCGTAGCGATCGCCACCGTCGTGTTCGCGGGCACGGCGTTGGCCACTCCCGCCGCGTATTACTACCACTATGCGGCCTTCTTCGGGCCCTTCCTGGCCTTGATGCTGGGGTTGGCCGCTGGCCGCGTCGCCTTGCGCGCCCCCACAACGGCCGCCGTCCTGACAGCCGTCGTACTGCTCGCCGGCGCCGTCCACGCCGTCCAGGTCGTCCGAGCCAGCCGCGGTGGCCTGCCGGACGTGGCCCTTATCCACCGTTTTGTGCCCGCCGGCGCTTGCGTACTGGGCGACGATGCACCCACTTTGTTACTGGCTGACCGCTTCAGCTCCACGGTGCCAGGCTGCACCGCGGTAACCGACGCCTTCGGCACCACGATCAGCTCAGACGGCGGTTACCCAGCTAGTTCGGCGAAAGCCGAATCCCCGGCCACGGTCAAGACCTGGCTCGACGCCCTGGAACACGCCGATTACGTAGTCCTTGCGCTTGCCTATCAGGAACGCAGGATCCCATGGGAAGTGCCGTCGCTGCAGAACTATCTGCTCAACGACTTCCGCACGGTCCACTTCACCGACTACGTGGTCCTAAAGCGCAAGGGCAACGTCGGGACCGGCCGCTGAAACAAGACCGGCCGGCGACCATTTGAACCGTACCCATTTAAACCAAAAAGTGCCTTCCTGTAGGGTGGACGGGACTTCTGCAGCCCCCTTTCCCTTACAGGAGAGGCACTTTGGTTGGGTGGGGAGACTATCGCTTGGCGGCCCTAGCAGACTTTGCAGGAGCCTTGGTCGTCTTCGCAGCTTTGGTTGCCTTGCTGGCCTTCGCAGCGACCTTCTTGACGGCTGCTTTGGCCGGCGCAACCTTCCTGGCGACAACCTTCTTGACGGCAGCCTTTTTCGCGACGGCCTTCTTGGCTACGGCCTTCTTCGCGACGACCTTCTTGACAGCCGCCTTCGCTGGAGCCGTTCTCTTGGCAGCAACCTTCACTGCCGCAGCGACTTTCTTGGGCGGGCGGCCAACGGGCCGTGACGGAGCCTTTGCGGCAACTGACTTGCGGCCGGTCGTTTTGGCCGCAGCGGCCTTGGAAGCCCTGCCTGCCGGGGCGGCCTTGACCGCTCTGGTGGCTGTGGCCCGGGCAGTTGACCGGGCGGCAGGTGCCTTTGCGGCAGCCCTCGCAGGGACCGCCTTCTTGGCGGGTGCAGCCTTCTTGGGTGCGGCTTTCTTGCTGTTGAGATCGGCCTTGAAGCCGGTGGCCGGGCTGAAACGGATGCCTTTGGATGCTGCGATCTTGACGGGCTGGCCGGTCCGCGGGTTGCGGCCTGTACGTGCCTTGCGTGCCGTCGGGTTGAAGCTTCCGAAACCGTAAATCGTCACCTTGGTCCCGGACCTGACTTGGTCACCGATTGTCCCTACGAAGGCGTCGACGGCCTCTTCGGCCTGGCGCTTCGTAAGCCCTGTAGTACTTGCTATCTCTTCTACAAGCTGAGATCTGTTCATTGCTACCTCCTAGGCGTGCGGGGGAAGTTGGGAAGATTTCGCACTGTCTAAACACATCATTAGAGACGGTATCGCGCGCTAAGTCAAGTATTACCCCGTACAAGCTCGTAACTTCGGCATCCCGGAGGCACAACTGGAGCAACAAATGGCACCGCGAGGTGCCAACTTGGGACTCCGTTCCCCTTGCTACCTGCTCAGATCTGGCAAGATGGCGACGTATGAGCACCACAGGAGGCCAACCAAGGGCTGCCCGACCCGACGTTGCTCACCCGGGACAAGCCCGACCGAACGAGCCGGTTGCGGCGATAGGAGCAGAGTGGGGACGGCTGCAAGAGGCCGACGTTTCCGGTGTCCCGTGGCGAAGATGGGGCCCCTACCTTGCCGACAGGGCCTGGGGGACCGTCCGTGAAGACTATTCGCCGGACGGCAATGCCTGGTCGTACTTCCCTTGGGAGCACGCCATTTCACGGGCCTACCGCTGGAACGAGGACGGCATGGCCGGCATTTGCGACGACCAACAGGAGGTCTGCCTCGGCCTCAGCCTGTGGAACGGGCAGGACCCCTTCCTGAAAGAACGCCCCTTCGGGCTCACGAACTCTCAGGGCAACCACGGCGAAGATGCGAAGGAATGTTGGTGGTACCTCGACGCGACGCCGACTTCAAGTTGGCTGCAGTGGCGCTACCACTACCCTCAGGCGAGGTTCCCGTACGAGGATCTCGTAGCCGAGAACGCCCGTAGGGGCCGCAACGACCCGGAGTACGAGCTCGTGGACACCGGGATCTTCGATGCCGGCCGCTACTTCGTCGTCACGGTGACGTGGGCTAAGCACCTGCCCGAAGACATCCTGTGGCAGATCGAAGTAGAGAATGTCGGCCCAGATCCGGCCCCGCTCGACGTCCTTCCGACGGTCTGGTTCCGTAACCTATGGAGCTGGGACTTCGGCGCCGCTCGCCCTTCCATCGTTATCGGGCCCGAGACGGGCACTGTGGCCAAGGGGATGGTGCAGAACTTGGCCCTTCATTGCGTGCGTAACTCACAGCGGATCCTCGCCGCGGGGCCGGGCCCGGACGGCCGGCTGCCCGAGCCGTTGTTCTGCGACAACGACACCAACGCTCGCAAGCTCTGGGGCAGCGACGGCCCCGACTACCCCAAAGATGGCATCTCCGATCACGTCGTCTACGGGACCGCAACGGTGAACCCCGCCCTTAGCGGTACCAAAGCTTCCCTTCGCTACCACCTGGAACTGGCGCCGGGTGCTACCGCGCGGATCCGGTTGCGCTTCGCAGAAGAACCCGGAGACCTGGGTGACGGTTTCGACGCTGTGCTCACCAAGCGCAGGGCAGAAGCGGACGAGTACTTCGCCAGCATCTCGCCCGCCGACATCACCCCCGACGAATCCCAGGTGTTGCGGCAGGCGTCAGCGGGGATGCTCTGGTGCAAGCAGTACTACCACTACGACGTCCAGCGCTGGCTTCACGGCGACCCGACCCAGCCACCACCCCCTTCGCAAAGGCTGGAGGGGAGGAACTCCCGCTGGACGCACCTTTCGAACCGCGAGGTCATCTCGATGCCCGACTCGTGGGAGTACCCTTGGTACGCCTCGTGGGACCTCGCTTTCCATGCCGTGGCGCTGGCTCACCTCGACCCGGCCTACGCCAAATCACAGCTCATACTTCTCGGCCGAGAGTGGTTCATGCACCCCAACGGCCAGCTTCCCGCCTACGAATGGGACTTTGGCGACGTCAACCCTCCCGTCCAAGCGTGGGCAGCGATGACCGTGTGGCGTACCGACACCCATCGCAGGGCCATCCAAGGCTTGCCACCGGACTACGACTTCCTGGAGCGCGTGTTCCACAAGATGCTCATCAACTTCACGTGGTGGGTCAACCAAGAGGACGCCGAAGGGAACAACGTTTTTCAGGGTGGTTTCCTCGGGCTCGACAACATCGGGCTCTTCGACCGTTCCCGGCCGCTACCGGTCCCCGGCGTCCTCGAGCAGTCCGATGGTACGGCGTGGATGGCCATGTACTGCATCTCCATGCTCGAGATGGCGCTGCGCCTGGCCGACCACGACCAGACTTACGAGGACGTCGCCATCAAGTTCTACGAGCATTTCGCGTACATCGCGGAGGCAATGCACAGCCAGGGCCTCTGGAACGTCGATGACGGTTTCTTCTACGACGTCATCAGGTTCCCAGACGGGAGCTCGCTGCCGATGAAGGTCCGTTCGTTGGTGGGTGTCGTACCCCTTCTAGCAGTGACTACACTGCACCCCGCACTCGCGGCCAAGCTCCCGGACTTCATGGAGCGCACCGAGTGGTTCGAGCAAAACAAGCCCGTCCTTGCCGCATATATAGCCCATACCCGGGTGCCCGGGATGGGTGACCGCCGCCTGCTGGCGGTGGGGACTGCTGAGTCCCTACAGCGGGTTCTGCGGAAGGTCCTCGACCCGGACGAGATGCTGTCCCCTCATGGGATCCGTAGCTTGTCGCGTTACCACCTGGAACACCCTTTCACCTTGCAGATCGGGAGCTTTTCCTCGAGCATCGACTACGAACCAGCGGAGTCGACCACGCCCCTTTTCGGCGGCAATTCCAACTGGCGCGGCCCGGTTTGGTTCCCCATGAATTTCCTTATCGTCGAGGCCCTCTACCGCTACTGGAGGTACTTCGGCGATGCGGTCAAAGTCGAGCACCCGGTGGGCTCGGGCAACCAGCTCACCCTGCGCGAAGTTGCCGACGACCTTTCACGGCGGCTCATCTCACTGTTCCTCAAGGGGAGCGAAGGGCACCGGCCTGTCCACGGCGACAACCGGCTCCTACAGGAAGACC
>Ga0307477_10003814_pt1 | contig 11095 bp, 10 predicted proteins | sample atmos_gasesECM2C_FD_203316 | JGI IMG/M metagenome (GOLD analysis project Ga0307477, IMG submission 203316) | Hardwood forest soil microbial communities from Morgan-Monroe State Forest, Indiana, United States - atmos_gasesECM2C_515 | ecosystem: Environmental > Terrestrial > Soil > Temperate... | reverse complement strand
ACGGACCCATGAAGCGCGGTGCTCCAGGGCGGCTTTGGCAGGCTCGGCCATCGCGAAGGACGCGAGGAAGAAGAGGGCGACCAGCATGAGCTCCGTCTGGCAGAGTTGCGTGGGGGTGGCCAGCGAGTCGAGGGGGACGCTCGTCATCAAGAAAAGCGATGCGAAGACCGACCCGACGAAGAAGCTAAGGGCGTAGGCTCCGGCCACGTCTCCTTTGACTTGAAGGCCCAGCACTATTGCTCACCGGTGACTAGAGAGACTCATCGGCAGGTGCGTCTCACTCTGCCAAAAGCCGCCCGCGATTAAATACTTTCCCGGGGTTTCATTGCTGGGCGAGCCCAGCAAGCGGCGCGAGGGTCGCGCTCCCGGAGGGGGAGTCTATCCCCAAGATAGAGGCCTCCGCGACGGTCGCGGCCGCGAGCTTCGAAAAGTCATAGTGCCGGGCGGCACCGAGGACGAGCTCCTTTGTCATCCGGGTGCGGGGGTGGCCGCTCACGATAGAGCAGCAGTCCTTATAGTCCTCGATCGAGTTCTGGTAGGTGCCTATCTGCTCGGCGAGCTTGACTATCTCCGACTTGTCGTATCCGAGGAGTGGCCTGAGCGTCGTCATGGACGACCCGGCGTCGATGCAGGCGAGGTTGTAGAGCGTCTGGGAGGCCACCTGCCCGAGGTTGTCGCCGCTCGAGATCGCCAGCGCGCCCTCTTGGGCGGCCACCTGCTCGGCGACTATCCGCATGAAGTGCCTGAAGACCGTGGGCTCGAACTCTTGCGGGAGCTCGCGGGTCGCGAGCTGGTAGGGAGCGAATGGGACGAGGACCATCCGCGAATCCCTGGCGAACCTCGACAACGCCTTCACGAGGGAGGGCATCTTCGTGTCCAGGATCTCCTCGGGCCGAGGAGCCACGTAGAAGTGGAGGTAGGTGAGGTCGCACCCCCTTTTCATCATGAGCCAGGCTGCTACGGGAGAGTCTATTCCCCCAGAGAGAAGGTGGACGACCCGACCTGATACTCCGACGGGGAGGCCGCCAGGGCCCCTCTCCTTGCCGGTGTAGAGCAGGGCCTTGTCAGAGAGGATATCGACATAGACTGTGGTCTGCGGGTCCGAAAGGTCGACGGTCTTGCCGGTGCCTTTGCGGAGGTCCTCGCCCAGCTTCACGACGAGCTCGTGGGACGAGAGCTCGAAAGTCTTGTTGGCCCTCCTCGCCGTCACCCTGAAAGTCCCAGAGCCCGGGACGGCCTCCAAGAGGCTCGAGGCCGACTCTGCTATCTTGCCGTAGACTAGAGGGGACTCTTGGACCTCTGCGATCCAGGACACGCCGAAGACCTCCCTCAAGGCGTCCAGGGCGCGGGACTTTGCCTCCTCTTCGACCCTCACGAGGAACCTCTGATCAGATTGGATTATCGTGGCCGCGCCGACCGGGGCCAGGGCTCGAAACAGGTTCTCCTGGAGGCGCTTCTCAAAGTAGCCCCTGTTCCCCCCTTTTGTCCCGATCTCTCCGTAGTGGACGACCAGCGAGGCCATTAGAGCCGGCGAGCCTCTGTCGGCTATAAAAACTCGGAAGGGGCAGAGGTGAAAACCGCGCCGAAAACGCTTTTGCATGCCCTCGGAAAGGGATAGTCCCTTGCAGAACTCCCGGCCTCCGTTCCATATCCCGGGTGCGACCCCGCATAAGGCGCCGGACAAAGAGTTTCACGCCGAACACATCTCGATCGACCTTAGGGTCTTCTTTGAGGAGAAGCGGTTCGAGGGGTCCTGCACGACGACGCTGGTGCCCTTGAGGAAGGACAGCGCGGTCCTGCACCTCGACGCCCGCGAGATGACAATTAGGCGTGTCGAGCTTGACGGGAAGGGCGCGCAATTCGATCACGACGGGAAGGTGCTGACCGTACGCCCTGCAGGCTCGCTTGCCATCTCCCCCCACAAGCTCAGGGTCGATTACGCTGCCACTCCCAGGCAGGGGGTGTATTTTGTCTCGCCCGACAAGGAGCATCCCGAAAAGCCGATCCAGGCGTGGTCCCAGTGCGAGCCCGAGTTCGGCAGGTACTGGTACCCGGCGAGCGACCATCCCAATGACAAGTCGACCTCCGAGATGAGGATCTCCGTCCCAGACGGCTTCCGGGTGGTCTCCAACGGGAGGCTTGTCTCCACCGAGAAGAATAACGGGTGGACCGCATGGCACTGGAAGGAGGATGTCCCCCACTCGACTTACCTCAACTCCTTCGCCGCAGGGAAGTTCGAGCTCGTCGAAGAGAAGGCGGGTGACGTGCTCCTCCAGTATTACTTCCCAGAGTCGAAGAAGGCCGATTGGAAGAGGCTCTTCGGCCTCACCCCCGAAATGGTCAGGATCTTCGAGGACCTCACCCGGATGAAGTACCCCTTCGAGAAGTACGCACAGGTCACTGTCCACGACTTCCTCATCGGCGGGATGGAGAACATCAGCGCGACCACCCTGGCGGACACCCGGTTCCCCGACGCCAGGTCCGAGGAGGACTACGCAGCGAGGTACTCGAGGCCCGACCGTAACCACATCGAGCTGGTGGCGCACGAGCTCGCCCACATGTGGTTCGGCGACCTGGTGACCGCCAAGCACTGGTCACACCTGTGGCTGAACGAGGGGTTCGCTACCTATTTCCAGGCCCTCTTCACGGAGCGCAAGTCTGGCACCGACGACTTTAGGGAGGACATGCGCGCCAAGTCAGAGTCGTACTTCGAGGACGACAAGTCGAGGGGGAGGCGGGCGGTCGTGGAAGAGGTCTACGTATCTCCTGAAGACGTCTTCGACGCAGTCGTCTACGAGAAGGCCGCCTGGATGCTCCACCAGCTCCGCTTCCTGCTGGGGGAGGAGCTCTTCTTCGGCGGGACAGCGGAATACCTCAGGAGGTTCGCGCGGAAGAACGTGGACACCCACGATTACATGAACGTCCTCGAGGAGGTCTCCGGGCTCTCTCTCGAGGGGTACTTCGAGCAGTCCTTCTTCAAGGGCGGCCACCCCGAGTTCGAGGTCGAATACTCCTGGGACGAGGCGAACAAGAGGGCGCGGCTCCGGATCAAGCAGGTCCAGCAGACAGACGAGCTCACCCCCGTCTTCATACTCCCGTGTGACGTGGCCCTGTACACCTCAACGGGAAGGCACGTCAGGCGCTTGAACATCCGGGGTTCCGACGAGACCTACTTCTTCGAGTCGGACGAGATGCCGAGCATAGTCGAGTTCGACCCGGAGGAGCGGCTCCTCAAGAGGGTGAAGTTCCCAAAGTCGTCGTCCCTTCTCGCCAATCAGCTCGCGAAAAGCGCCGACGCGTCGAGCAGGCGGAAGGCCGCCGAGGCGCTGTCCGAGTTCAAGACCGAGGATTCAGTGTCCGCCCTCAAGGCGGCCCTTAAGAGGGAGCAGCACTGGCCGGTAAGAGCCGAGGCGGCGAGGTCTCTGGGAAAGATCGGGACGAAGGAATCGCTCGAGGCGCTCCTCGCCGCCCGCGCGGAGAGGCACAGGCGAGTGAGGCGGGCTGTGATCGCCGCACTCGGAGAGTTCAAGGACGAGAGGGTTCTGCCGCCGCTCCTGAGCGCGCTGCGCGGCGACGAGAGTCCATACGTCCAATGCGAGGCTGCGCTCTCGTACGCAAAGGCAGGTGCCCCGGACGCTGTCCAGGTCCTAACCTCATGTCTGGACATCCCTTCACCCGAGCACGCGATAACGGAAGCGTGCCTCGAGGCGTCCGGATACGTGAAGAGCCCCGCCACGAGGCAGCTCCTGGAGCGATACCTTCCTTACGGCATGCCGACGCGCGCGAGGATAGGGGCACTCAAGGGGTTCACCCGCCTGGGCTGGCTCGAGGAACGAGAGGTCGCGCTCCTGAAGGAGGTCCTGCTCAAAGACAAGGAGTTCGGGGTCCGTTTGCAGGTCCTCGAGACAGTCAACGACCTCCTCGACAGGAGGTTCGTCGAGACGGTCCGGAGGGCCTCCGAGGAGGACGTGGACGCGCGCGTCCGGCGGCGCGCGATGGAGGTGGGCATCCGACTCTCGGAGGCGGCCTCGACACGGAGCGCGTTGGCCGAGATCAAGGACGACGTCCAGAAGGCCCGCGCCGAGAACAGGCAGCTGGTCGAGAGGATGAGCGGGATGAAGCTCGCCTAGGTCAGAAGGCGAGCCGTGGTCTCAGCTCGGTGAGCGACCCCAGGACATAGTCCGGCTGCTCTCGCTTCACCATCTCGGCATCATAGGGACCCGACAGCACCGAGGCGACCTTGACCCCCGCAGCGCGGGCCGCCCTGATGTCGTAGACGCTGTCCCCGACGAAGAGAGCCTCGCTCCTCTCGACACCCATCGTGTCCAGAATGAGGATCAGCCCGTCGGGACTCGGCTTCATCGACGGGACGGTGTCCCTCGTGAAGATGTAGTCGAAATACTCGTCAAGGCCGAACTTCCCCACGGCGTAGGCCGTCGCCGCCCCCCCGCTGTTGGTCAGGAGGCCGAACCTCGGCACGACCGGCTTAAGGTCGGAGAGGGCCTCGGCCACGCCCGGGAGGAGCCTCGCCTCCCTGACCCAGAGGGACTCGAGCTCGTCGAGCTCGTTGAAGATCTGCCGCTTGAGCTGAGCGTAGTCCACATTCACCCTCCCCTGTCGGAGCTGCACGAGCGCCTGGTCGAGCATGTCTTGGACGCCCTTTTCCGTCCTGATCTGGGACATGTCGAACCCGTTCCGCCGCAGGTGAGCGGCCGTCGTGGAACGGAACGCGGCCCCGTCTCTGCCGATCGAGATTATCGTCCCGTCGAGGTCGAACACCAGGCCCCTGATCATGGTATCCCACTAGATCTTGTCTTTCGCGAACAGGATCAGGATCGCGACGCCGGCTATTCCGATCGCGAGCACCAGCAGCGTGAGCGGCTGCATCAAGTCTCCGCCTGTGGCAAGGTGGAATGCGAGCATCTCCGACCGAAACTACCGGCGGCGACTTAAATATTTGGGCGGACAATCGGGAAAAGTGGCCCGGGTATCCATACTGGGGGGCGTCGCCGAGATCGGCGGAAACAAGATCCTCGTAGAGGACAAGGACACGAGGATACTCCTCGACTTTGGCATGTCCATCTCTCAGAGGGCCAGGTTCTTCTCCGACCCGTACGTATCTCCGAGACGGCCCGAAAGCCTCCTCAGCCTCGGGATAATCCCGCGGGTCGAGGGGGTCTACGGGTGGGAGAAGGAGAGCAAGGTCGACGCGATCTTCCTCTCGCACGCCCACCTCGACCACTACGGCTACCTGTCGATGGTCAACAGAGGCATCCCCGTGCACTGCGGGGAGACGACCGCCCTGATGATGAAGGCGATCACCGACACGAAGCGAGGATCGTTCGAGACGGACTACAAGGGTCTAGCGTTCAAGAAGTTCAGAAGCGGTGCCGTAGTGAAGGTCGGCGGCATCACTGTCAAGCCCGTACACGTGGACCACAGCGTCCCCGGGGCCTACGGGCTCATCGTCGAGACCTCGTCAGGAACCCTGGTCTACACCGGGGACCTCAGGGCGCACGGCAGGGCGTCTAACCTGACCAAGGACTTCCAGAGGGAGGCTTCGGCGAGCGGGGCGAGCCTCCTACTCACGGAGGCGACGAACGTTGTGGACGGGGTCGTCTCGAGCGAAGAGGAGGTCGAGAGCAAGCTCGCCAGGGTGATACGAGAGGCAAAGGGGCTGGTCATGGCCAGCTTCTCCGGGGTCGACACGGACAGGCTCACCTCGTTCCACAGGGCCGCCAAAGAGGCAGGGAGGACGCTCGCGGTCTCGACGCGGCAGGCGTACCTGCTTTCCCTCCTCGAGGGCGACCCGAACCTCGACATCCCGAGGCTGGCGGTGGGGAGCATGGCCGTATACAGGAGGAGCAAGAAGAGGTACGAGCAGTGGGAGGACCAGGTCTCCGACAAGGCGACGATCGTGACGGCCGACGACCTGGCTGCCAACCCCAAGAGGTACGTCCTGGGGACGACGCTCTCCGACATGGAGGGGATGCTCGACATCAGGCCGCCGCCAGGGAGCGTGTACGTCCTCTCGTCGTCGGAGCCGTTCAACGAGGAGATGGAGCTCGACATGCAGCGGCTCATCGGATGGCTCGACTTTTACGGGATGCCTCTCTACCACATACACGTCTCGGGGCACATCATGCCCCAGGAACTGAGGAGGCTCGTCGGAGAGATCGACGCGAAGAGGGTGGCGCCTATCCACACCGAGCACCCCGAGCTCTTCGCAAAGTTCGCGGTGGAGAAGCCCGGGTCCGCGATCATTCCCCAGAAGGGCGACTGGATCGAGGTTTGAGGGGCACCAGAACCCAGAAATATCGACCGTCTTTCGTAGCCCGCCCATTGATGCGGGAGGAATACCACGACCTCGCCGAGCTCTTCGTTCGGGAGGCCACCGCGGCGGGAGCCTCGTACGCGGAAGCGAGGATCCACGGAGGCACAGGCTGCGGTTTCCTCCTGAAGAACGGCGACCCTGAACCCCCAATAATCGAAGACTCGTTCGGAATCGGCACGAGGGTGATTTCCAACGGTGCGATGGCGTTCAACGCGACCAACATCCTGACGAGGGAGAGGGTGAGGGAGCTGGCCAAGGCCGCGATGAAGATGGCCCGTTCTTCCAAGCCCCTCGTGAAGGACCCCGTCATGATGGACGACTCCAAGCCGTCCAAGAAGAGGGTCCTGGTGGCCGAGAAGGAGCCCGTCGAGGGGGCAGACCCGAACTGGCTAAAGGCGCTCCTCGTCGAGCTCGACAAGAGGGTCGTCGGTCGCCACGAGGTGAAGATCGCGAACAGGCTGCTCGTGGCCTCGGGCGGTGCGGAGGAGAAGTACTACGTCAACAGCGACGGGGCGAAGACCTCGAGCAGGGTCCCGAGGCTCGGTTTCTTCGGGATATTCACCGCTGTCCTCGGGGGAGAGACCGCACAGCGCATCGTGCAGCAAGGCGAGACCGGAGGGCTGGAGATAGTCAAGAGGATAGGGCTCTTCGACCTCGTCGAGGCGGAGGCGGGGACCCTCCGGAAGGTCCTCGGGACGGCGAGAAAGCCGCCTACCGGCGTCATGGACGTGGTCCTAGGGCCGGAGCTCTCGGGGATCGCCGCGCACGAGTCGGTGGGGCATCCGCAGGAGGCCGACAGGATCCTGGGGAGGGAGGGCGCGCAGGCGGGCGAATCGTACCTTGACAAGGACAGCCTCGGGTTCAAGGTCGGGAGCCCCCAGACCTTCGTCAGCGACGACCCCACGATCAAGCACTCCAACGGGTACTCGCCCGTCGACGATGAGGGTATTGAAGCGAGGAAGAGGCGGCTGATAGTGGACGGTAGGGTCACTGAGTTCCTCCTGAACAGGAGCGCGTCCGTGAAGATAGGGGCGAAGAATAACGGGGCGTCGAGGTCGACGGGGTTCGACAGGGAGCCGATAATCAGGATGTCCAACACGTTCGTGGAGCCCGGCGACTACACCACGGAGGAGCTACTCAAGGAGGTCAAGGACGGGATCTACCTAAAGTCGTTCACCGAATGGAACATCGACGACAAGAGGCTGAACCAGCGGTACGTGGGGCTGGAGGCTTACCGCGTCCGGAACGGCGAGCCCAAAGAGCTGGTGAAGGCTCCCGTGCTCGAGATAACCACGCCCGCGCTCTGGGGGAGCGTGAAGGGGAGGAGCCGCCGCCTGGAGTTCGAGGCGGCGAGCTGCGGCAAGGGAGACCCCATCCAGGGCATCCCTGTTTGGACAGGAGGGCCCGACACCCTCCTCTCGAAGGTCAGGATGGTCACGAGGTGATTCCGCCCTGGACGAGGAGCAGGTAAACGAGTTCGGGCTGAAAGTCGCAAAGAAGCTCGGCGCGGACGAGGCGATCTTCATGACCGTGCGCGTGAACAAGAGGATGGCCAGGTTCGCCAACGACTCGGTTACTGTCATGAACGGCGTCGACGAGAGCGGCGTGTCCGTGTACCTCTCCAAGGGCGGGAGGAGGGTGCTCGGGGGCTCGTCGAACCCAGAGGGAGGTAGCCTCGAGAGGTTCCTCGGCGTGCTCTACAAGAGCCTCCTCAGCCTCCCCAAGGACCCGAAGCACGTCCCCCTCCCCCCTAGGGCGTGGTCGTTCTCTCCGAGGCCTGACCACGACAAAGGCCTCGGGTCGGAGGGGCTCGTCGCCGACTCCGCGATGGAGGCCATCTCCTCAGCGAGAGGCGCGGGTGCGAGGAGGTCGGCGGGGAGCGTCGAGACCTCGGTCCTCTCCCACTACCTGCTCACCTCGAACGGGACAGTGGGGAGGGAGACCAGCGCAAAGGCCCTCCTCAATGTGAGGGCGTTCACGAGCAAAGATGCGAGCGGGCACGGCCTCTCGTGCTCATCGAGCGCCCGCGACTTTCGGCCGGGCGAGGCCGGCCGGACAGCGGGGGAGCACGCGAAGAGGATGGCGAACGCGAAGCAGCCAGAGGAGGGGGAGTACTCCGTCCTCATGAACCCGACGGTGGCCGCCAACCTTCTCTCCCTACTCGGGGAGTTCGCGTCGGCCTTCTCGGTCGAGGCGGGGACGTCCTGCCTCACGGGCAAGGTAGGGAAGAAGGTTGCATCGGAGGAGGTCACGCTGATTGACCACGGGAAGACGCCGGGATGCTTGGAGGGGCGCACCTTCGACGACGAGGGTCAGCCGACGCAGTCTACCACCGTGATAGGCAAGGGCATCCTCAAGGGGTACCTCCACAACATCTCGACGGCGAAGAGGTTCAAGACCAAGACCACGGGGAACGCGGGGATAATCGACCCGGGTCCCTGGAACCTCGAGGTGGCGGCGGGCGACTCCACTTACGAGGAGATGGTCTCGGAGATGAAGAAGGGCGTCGTCCTCACCAGCAACTGGTACACGCGCTTCAAGAACATGAGGACGGGGGAGTTCTCCACGGTGCCCCGCGACGGCGCCTACCTCGTCGAGGGCGGGAAGGTCAAGGGCCCGCTTAGGGGGATGCGCCTCACCGACACGCTCGGCAGGATGTTCTCGTCCGTGCGTATGCTCTCGAAGGAGCGGGAGTGGGTCCAGTGGTGGGAGGTCGACACCCCGACCAAGTGCCCTTGGGTCCTCGCCGACGGGGTCTCGATCAGCAGGGCCTACGGCGGAGCCCCCTAGCCTTGGTCCAATCAAGTTGAGGCAGCTGAAGGGCCTCTGGCCCTCGATCGAGCGTTCCTTCGCGAGGCAGGGGTCGAGGCTCATGGTCGTCAGGAAGATGCTCGAGTACGGGATCAGGGTGTCCGAGGACGGGAAGCTCTTCGTCGGGGGCTTGGAGGTGGACTACTCCGCCCTCGCCCGCGACGCGGGAACCGACAGGAGGGTGGTCAAGCAGACCGCCTCGAAGATAAGGAAGGACCCGTTCCTGTTCTCCATATTTTCGAGGATCGCGCCGGTGGGGGCGAGCCTGCTCAACCTCACGTCGAGCGCGGGATACTCCGCCGTGATCATCGAGGCGGACCCCAGGGCGGCGGGGGTGATCTCCGCGGTTACCGCCGTCCTGGCCCGTCACAGGGTCGTGGTCCGGCAGGCCCTCGCGGACGACCCGGACATGGTGAAGAACGCGAAGCTCACCCTGATAGTCGAGGGGAAGCTGAGCGGAGAGGTCATAGGCGAGCTCGAAGGGCTCGACGCCATCCAGGGGATCACCGTGAAGAAGTAGAAGAGGTCATTTCTCCAGCATCCTCGACAGGGTCCAGGCGACCGTGCTCAGGATCTCTGAGAGCCTCTCCTCCCTGTAGTTCTCGATGGTCAGGGAGGAGATCTTGCCTCCCTTCTCGGCGACGCTGAACTTTAGCTCGTCTCCCTTGCGGATGCTCCCCGCCTTGGCGGCCGCCTCGTCGGTGGCCTTCATCCCACCAAGTATCTTCCCGAGGAGGAAAGACTTGAACGGAGGCGTCTCGGACTTGAGCGTGACCTCCGTGACCGGCTCTATCTTCAGCTTGGTGTTGGTTATCTGGGCGACCGCGATCGTCTCGCCTCCTTTGTCCTTCTTCAGCTCGCGGATCTCAGGGATGGGCTCCCCTCCCCCCGTCGGTCCCGAGGAGACCTCGCTCGCAGGCCTGAAGCTGGAGGCGCGGAGAGAGCTGTCCACGACCAGAAGGGCCTCCTTCAGCATCCCCATCTCCTCTTGCATCGTCGCGATCCTGTTCTCTATCCAGAGCTTGAGTTCGGCGTTCCGCTTAAGCTGGTCGTCGCTCATTGCGCAGACGGTTCCGCGGGCGGAGCGGGCTTAAAAATTTGAGCCCGGTTGCGTCTCCACTTCTTGATGCCGCAGGATTAGCATGAACGCCTCCGCAAAAACTTAAGTCCGCAGCGGGGTCGGCGGGGATATTGCCGCAGATAGGGACTAGGAGGCTGGCTCTGGCGGCGATCCTCGCGACCTTGTACGCGGTCCTAAGGCTCATCCCGGTCACCTCCCTCGTGGGAATCAACAGCACCCTGACGATGGCCGAGACATTCAGCCCCCTCGTGGGGATGATCCTCGGCCCGTTCGTCGGGGCCCTCTCGGTCTTCGTGGGGTCTTTCCTGGTCGTGGTGCTGGGGAGGCCGCTGGTGTTCGATGGGCTCGACTTCCTCCCGGGGGTCCTCGCTGCGATGACGGCTGGGCTCGCGCTGAGGGGGAAGACCTACTGGGTCGTCGCCCTCTCGGCCGCTCTGATATTGATCTACGACGTCGACCCGCTCTCCTCTCCCGTGATCTTCGTGGGGGGTGTCCCTGTGCCTTTCCTTTGGATGCACATTCTGGCTGCGGTCACGTACTTCGCCGCGGCTAGGATCGGAGGGATAGGGAGCCGCCTCCACATTGTCGCGACCGTATTCGTCTCCACGATGAACGCTCACGTCGCGGGGAGCATCATGTTCGAGAACGTCCTGGTCAGGGTGAACCACGCGCTCTCTCCCTCCGCGCTCGCCGGGACCTGGAACTTCGTCTTCTACCTCTACCCAATCGAGAGGGTCTTTTTCACGGTGGTCGGGGCGATAATCGCGCTGGCCGTACTGAGGGCGGTCCCGAAGGAAAGGCTCCAACAGCTTCGAGGCTAGCGCTACAGGAGGCGCGCGATGGCCTTTGCCATCGCCTTGGTCCCAGCC
>Ga0307477_10003813_pt1 | contig 11096 bp, 10 predicted proteins | sample atmos_gasesECM2C_FD_203316 | JGI IMG/M metagenome (GOLD analysis project Ga0307477, IMG submission 203316) | Hardwood forest soil microbial communities from Morgan-Monroe State Forest, Indiana, United States - atmos_gasesECM2C_515 | ecosystem: Environmental > Terrestrial > Soil > Temperate... | reverse complement strand
TTCGCAGTAATTGACGGTGACGTCCACACGAGTCTGTGTCTCCTGGCTGGTGGACGTCCGCGACTTCGAGGCGCCGGCCGCGCCACGTTAGCCACGTGTAGCCACGGTCGTCGTCGACCATGGAAAGGGCCTCGTCCCTCAGGCCGGGATCGATGTAGTCGGACCACATCGCTCGAGGCTCATAGAGGTGCTGGTCGGAGTCGAGGATGGTCACCCCCAAAGTATGCCGCGGCGGCCTCAGTGCTGTCCCAGGTAGAACCTGGTTCCCTGATCGTCCTGGCACTCCGACATGAGCCCGTACGACTCGGACGAGGGGTCGGTGGCCGTCCCGCCCGCGGCCCGCACCCGAGCGACGGCGGCGATGATGTCGTCCACCCGGTACATCGGCACGCACGTGGCCCGGTCGTGACCGCCCTGCAGGCCGGTCATGGGGACGACGTCCTCGACCCCCCAGCCGTCTTCGACCCGGCCCGGCTGGAAGCGCCAGCCCAGCACGTCGCCGAAGAAGCGCCGAAACCGGCCGGAGTCCTGAACCTCGAGCGTGAGATAGGAGATGTCTCCGTGGCGGGCGCCGTTGGCTGGGCCGGCGGAGCGTCCAACGACGCCGAGCGACTGATGGAGCGCGAAGCGCATTCCCTGGTCATCGACGCAATCGGAGAGCAGTCCGTAGGGCTGCTCGTCCGGCGGGCTAGCGGTGCCACCAGCCGCCTCAACCCGGGCCGCGGCGGCGTTCACGTCGCTGACGGCGAAGCACAGGAACAGCGTGTTGTGCTCTTGGCCGCCCCAGAAGCCGTGCCGGATGCTCAAGCCTTCAACTTGGCGGCGGTCCGACCCGGGCTCGAAGCTCCATCCGAGCACGGCGGAGAAGAAGTCAGCGGCCTTGGTCGCGTCGGGCACCCACAACGAGACGTAATCAACGTCGCCGTGACGGGCGGCGATGGTGGCGTCGGCGGCCAGGTCAGTATCCATGGTGGTTCCTTTCATCAGGCGCTCGAGACGAGCGCGCAGGCGCTGGGCGAAGATCGGATCGGGCGCGATCGGCAGGATCGGCCGGCGCAGGATGTCGAAGGGGTTAGCCATCGCAGCTCTCCAGGTAAACGTGACGGAATGCGGCCCGAGCGCGTACGAGAAGAGCTTCCGTGGCGTGGAGGGTGCGGTCGAGCGACGCCGCCACGTCGGCCACCGGGAGGTCGTCGACGTAGCGCAAGGTAAGCGCCATCCGGTGATGCGGGCCGAGGCGCGCGAGGGTCTGGCGGGCCCGGAGGCCATCGAGTTGCGCGTCCCACGGATCCTCGGGAACGGCCTGTTCACTCTGGAGGGTCTCGAGCAGGCGCTCCTCCCTGGACCGGCGGCGCCAATGGTCGACCAGCTTGTGACGGGCCACGCCGACCACCCACGGGATGTTGACCTCCGGGGGATCGTCGCGCGCTACGGCGTCGGCCGCGGCGAGAAAGGTCTCGGCCGTCAGGTCCTCGGCCACGCCCACCACGCCGCACCGTGTCAGCAGATAGCCGTAGACCTGGGGGAGGGCCCGGTCGAACAGCTCGAGCAGCTCGGCCCCCGCATCGGTCACGTTCTCATCGTCGTTCTGACGAGCCGTTCTCCGACGGGCTGGATCAAAGAAAATTCAGGCCCGGAAGGTGACTTCTTGCTCAGCCAGGGCCAGCGGATCACCTTCATCGCCTTCGCTCACATCGGCCTGTTCGGCTCGCTCGGCCTGACGCAGCAGGCGCCAGATCGCGCCTCCGAGCAGGTCGAGCTCAGTGGAGGTGAAGCGTTCGCCGCCGAACCCGTGGATGCGCTCGGACTGCAGGGCCAGCATGCCGGCGTCCTGGCGAAGAACTTTTCGACCTCGCAGTCCGACGATCGGCCGGATCAGCGCCGGCGGGACAGGGCTCTTCCATTGCAGGACGAACCAGGCGCGGGTCTTGAACCGAGACAACGGCAGGTGCAGCACGGTGTTGTAGATGTGCAGCCAGTCCTCGACCCGGTATTCCACCTGAGCCACCGACGGCAGGAAGAATCGGTCCCAGTGCTCGAACACCTTGCCCGCCAGTGGGCCGCCCTGCAGGCGTCCCAGCCCGACGGTCTCACCCACGAACTCGACCTCGCACCCGTCTGGAAGATTGCGTCGGATGGCCTTGAGCTCCTTGGGCTTGTTGCCGCGGAACACGCCCCGGTGCAAGAAAGCCGTGTGGGGGACGTCAAGGGTGTTTTCCAGCGCCGCGTGGAGCGTGCAGTCCAGGTCGCACGGGAAGATGATCTGTCCGGGAAGGCTGGGGATGGGAAAGGGCTCACGCGTGGGCTCGGCGCCGGCTTCGCCCCATACCCACACGAAGCCGTCGCGTTCGGTTGTGGCATGCGATTCGATGTCGCGGGTGCGCGAAGGCCCGACGTTCAGCAGCCCAGGCACGGCCTGGCATCGGCCCCCGCCGTCGTACCGCCAGCCGTGATAGGGGCACTCGATGCAGCCGTCGCGGACGGCGCCCATCGACAAGGGGGCGTTGCGGTGCGCGCACCGGTCGAGGACGGCGTTGGGGCGGCCGTCCTTGCCGCGGAAGACGACCAGCGGGCGGTCCATCAACGTGATGCCCGCCGGTTTGCGGCCCAGCTCGGACGATGGGCAGGCCGGGTACCACCACTTGCGGGGGAACGCCACCGAGTATCGACCTGTGCTCATGGCCGGCACCCTACGCGACTCGGCGCCGCGGCCGGCAGGGTGGTGCCGACCACGTGGCCGACGGGGAGCGCGGCCAAGTCGGTGACGAGCTCCGCGCTGGCCTGCGAGATGGCTTCCAAGTCGGCGGGATCAACGACGGCCAGCGTGTCACCATCGGTGTGGTACTCGGCGTAGCCCGTCACCGGCCAAGCCACCGGGATGCCGGCGGCGTCGAACCAGTGGGCGTCCGTTCGGTCCATGCCGCCGTTGGCGATCGTGGCGGTCCGGGCGTTGATGGGGAGGCCGGCTACTCCGTGGGCCATGAACACGCTGATGAAGGTGGAGGCGACCACGCCCTCTTCGGAGAAGACCATGGCCCGCCAGCTGAACACGGGAGCGTTGCCTCCAGCAACGTCGCGGGCCCGGGCCGAAGGCGCGTCGAGGTTGACGTCGGCCGTGATGTCGCTCAGCCGCAGCGCCGGCCTGCAGTCGCCCATGTCGAGCCCCGTCGCCATTTCCTTGGCCACGGCCTGGGATCCAAGCAGGCCCACCTCCTCGCCGTCGAACAGGCCGACGGCCACGCCCACACCGGAATGACCGAGCAGCTGAGCCGTGCGCAGTACGGCGGCCGCCCCTGCGCCGTTGTCGGATGCGGCCTGGAACCACCCGTCGAGGTGACCAGTCAGGATCACGTACTTCGATCCTTTGGCTGGACGGTGCACGGCGACGATGTTGTGCAGAGTCGCGGGTTGGAGCCCGCCCATCACCCGCAGGTGCACGCGTTGTCCGACCAGATCGGTGTCGCGAGCCACGGCGACGATGGTCGGGAGAGCCACGGTCGTGCGCAGGGCCAGCACCAGTCCCCGCGCCGCGTCACCCTCGACGACGGCGGCCACGCCCCCTCTCGACTTGATCTGGGCCAGCACCGAGCCCGGGCCGTACATGACGTTGCGAAAGTCCGGGCTGGCCTGAGCGAACGTGACCAACCCGCAGTCACCCGGTTGCACATCGGCGGCCAGGCGCACCGTGCAGTTCAGTCCCCCGGGCCCCGTGACCTTCGTCATGTAGAACGCGCTGTCGACCTTGAAGGCGTGGTGGTCGCCGAGCCGGATCAGCTCTGGCTGGTGCCCCGGTGAGTAGTCCGGCGCGTAGCGAGGGTGGGGGACGTCGACGCGGCGCACGACGTAGCCGGCCGCGGCCAGCTGCTGCGCAGCGTAGGCGGCCACCGCGGCCACGCCAGGCGATCCGAAACGCCGATACTGCGGCGCCGGCGAGCGGGCGTCGATGGCCCGCAGATGGGCGAACGCCGTCGGGTGCGGTGCGGTGCGGCCGGCGCTGGCGGTGAGCATGGCGATGGCCAGCGCGGTGGCGACGACCGCCGAGCCCCGTCTCAAGACGCGGGCCGGCATGGTTGGCGGATCACGGTGTTGCAGGCCGGGTACGACTCGATGCGGTTGGGGTCGTTGGGCACGAGGGGCAGCACCACTTGGGAGACGTGGGCCGGGTCGTGGAGCACGGCGTTGACAGCCGGGTAGGGCGGGGGCGGGAACGACCACAGCTCGGGGAGCACGGTGGGCGCTTCGACCCAGAGCCTCAGGCGCGAGCCCTTGCGGATCAGCGTGCCGAACGGGAGCAGTTCGACCCGCACCAAGGTGGGTTGGCCGGGCACCAGCGGGGTGGGGTTGACATCGGTCTGATACGGCCGCAGGGTCGTCGACCGAGTCGGGTCCTGGGTGCGCAGTGAGGCCTTCAGCCAACCCTTCTGGACGTACACCTCCTGACCGTCAGGACGGATCTCGGTAAGCATGACTTCGAGGTCGGTGTCGGGCGCCGTGGAGGTGATCCAGAGGTTGACCGAGCCTGAGCCCAGCAACGTCATGTCATTGGCCATCGGTGCCGACGTCCAGGCGACGCCCTGAGGCGGAGATGCGTTCCACGTGTAGACCGAGGGCAGGGCGGCATAGCCGTAGTGAGGATTGCCGATGCCCTGCGTTCCCGGCCCGTCGACGTAGGAGTCGGGGGCCTCGCCTGGGCGAGGGGCGGACGCAGAGAGCGAGGAGCCGGCCCGAAGATCCAGGGCCCAGGGATGCACGGTCCGCTGGCTGTCGGACCAGTGGCTGAGGCCGGTGACCCATGCCGGTGCGCGTGTGCCGTTGCGGCCTGCCTCCCACCAGACCTGGACCCGCGGCCGTTGGCCCCACCCGTTGTCGATGCCCTTCAGGAAGTGGTCGAAGAACCGCTGCAGGTCGGCCAGCTCGGTCGGCGTGCGGGCCATCCCGTGATCGCCGTTGGTGAGCGTGGCCCACCAGGGTGTGGGCGCCTCGCCGCGCGCCACCCGGCTGCGGTTGAGGTCGTCGAGGGTGCCAAGCAGCTCGGTGTTGCGCGAGCCGAGCTCCTCGTCCTGCCAGGCCAGCGTGGCCAGCATCGGCACCCGGATGCGGTCGAGGTGGGTGATGGGCGACCGCTGCGCGTACAGCGCGTCGTCGTAGGGATGCTGAAGCAGCTGCACGAAGGGGTTGTTGCCGCGGAGGGCGGCGGTTGAGCCGTTGGCGCAGGTGGTGTCGCCGGAAGCGACCTGGGCCGGAGACGACTCGAACTCGTAGCTCGGCCGGCCGACGAAGCTCCACAGCGAGGAGAAGCCGAGATTGGCCACGCCGCCGGGGCGGGCGATGTCCCGGTAGGCGTCGCCGAAGAAGTGACCAGGGGCGATGGCCACCAGGCCCTTCGGTTGTTGCTCAGCGACAAAGAGCTGGGTGATGCCCGGGTAGCTCTTGCCGATCATGCCGACCTTGGCGTCGCTCCACGGCTGGCGAGTGATCCAGTCGATGGCTCGCGCGCCGTCCGCGGCTTCTTGAGGCTGGAAGAAGTCGAACGTGCCTTCCGAGCACCCGGTGCCGCGGAGATTGAGTCCCATGTAGGCGTAGCCCCGACCGACGAACTGGCTGATGTAGGCCGCGTCGGGGTTGGTGCCCGGGTCGTAGCCCGAGTACTCGAGCAGCGTCGGGTAGCGGGCCGTGCCGGCCGGGCGCACGACGGTGTAGCGCAGACGCACGCCATCGGCCATGGTGAGGTAGCCGGAGTGACGCACGAGTGCCGCCGCCTTGGCCGAGGCCAGCGGGAGCAGTGCGGCAACCAGGGCGATCGAGAGCCCTGCGCATCGCCAGAGCCGTCGCACGTACAAGGGTTCGCCGTGTTACGGGCCAATCCCTGCCGATGGCCGCCGCTGGCCGCTCGGACAGGCCCCGATCGGGAGCCCACCAGTACGCTGTCGCATGGCTCTGCTCCGACGCGACGGTGTGGCCACCGCCGTGCCCGTGGCTGCGGCCAGCGCCGGGGCGATGACCATGGTGGCCCTGTGCTTCGCCAACGGCCTCCAAGGTGGCGGCGCGCAGACCTTCGCCCAGGCGACCGAGGCCCTCAAGCACACGTTCCACGTCAAGGACTACACCCTCGGTTTTGTGCCTTTTGGGGTGGGGGTGGCCGGCAACATCGGCGCCGTCCCGGTTGCCATGTTCTGCGCTCGCCGCCGTCGGGTCGCGGTGCTGGCCGCCATGTTCGTGGGTTGGGGCGTGCTCATGGCCCTGGCCGGGCTTTCGCCGGTCTTCTCGCTGTTCGGCGTGGCTTCAGCTGGGTTCATCGTCTTCGGGATCTGCCGGGTGGCCTCCTCCGCGCTGGAGGCGACCGATCCGGCGACCTTGCCGCTGATCGGAGACTGGTGGCCCGTCGAGCAACGGGCCAGCAAGGTCAGCGTGTTCAACGCGTGCGCCGGGGTGGGTTCCTTCGGGGGTTTGATCGGCGCCGGCATCATCGTCGACAACTTCGGGTGGCGTTGGGCCTTCGTGGCCTGGTTGCCGATCGCGCTACTCGGGGCGGTCCTTATCCGCAGCCAACGAGAACCCGTGCGTGGCGTTCAAGACGTGGCCTATCTCGAGCGACTGGAGGCGGCCACGACCGGTGAAGAGCACGACACGGTCGTCGAGGTGGCCGAGCATCCGGAGGATGCGCCAGACATTGCCCCCCAGGGCGTCTGGGGTTCGCTGCGGGCCGTGGGCCGCGTGCGCAGCTGGCGGATCGCCGCCATCGGCATCGCCGTCACCGGCATCATGGGCAACGGCATCGGAAACTGGGGACTCGCCTTCTTCAAGCGCACCTTCGGCCTCAACGGCACTCAGGCCGGAGCGTTGGCCCCCGTCCTCGGCGCCGGGGCCCTGGTCGGGGTGCTGGGGGGCGGGTTCCTGTCCGACCGGCTCCTGGCCCGCGGCTGGCTTCACGCCCGGGTCACGGTGACGGCTGGTGCTTTTCTGGGGGCCGGAGTCGTGTATCTCGCCGCCTTCAGCACCACCAATCTCGTCATCGCCGCCCCGCTGCTGGGCTTGGCCGCCGCCTTGGGCACGTTGCCGACCGGGCCGCAGTTCGCGTTGTTGATGGACGTGACTCCCGCCCACTTGCGCTCGCAGGCATCGGCCGCGGCCAACGTGTTGCAGGCCTGCGGCGCTATCGGGGCCGTGCTGGTGGGGTTCCTCTCAACGATGTTCGGCGAGAACCTGCGCCTGGCGCTGCTCTGCGTCAGTCCCTTCTACCTGCTCGGCGCCGCGCTGGTGTTTGCCGCGCGTCGGACCTACGTGGCCGACGTAGCCCTGGTCGTGGCCGAGGCCAGGAAGTCGTGATTCGCACCAACGGCATCGAGCTGCATGTGACCGAGGCAGGATCGGGGCCGCCGGTGGTGCTCTGCCATGGGTTCCCGGAACTGGGCCTGTCCTGGCGTCACCAGATGAAGCCGCTGGCCGCGGCCGGGTATCGCGTGCTGGCGCCTGACCAGCGTGGGTACGGGCGGTCGAGCCGGCCCGAGGCGGTGGAGGACTACGACATCGTTCACCTCACCGACGATCTGTTGGGACTGCTCGACGGTATCGGCGAGGAGCGGGCTGTCTTCGTGGGCCACGACTGGGGCTCGATGGTCGTGTGGAACCTCTCCCTGCGCGCTCCGGAGCGGGTTGCCGGCGTAGTCGGGATGAGCGTTCCCTTCGTACCTCGCCCGGCCGCGCCGCCCACCGTGCTCTTCCGCCAACTCTTCGGCGACAACTTCTTCTACATGCTCTACTTCCAGGCGCCGGGGGTGGCCGACGCTGATCTGGGGCGAGACGTCGCAACCACCATGCGGCGGGTTCTCGGGGGTCGTGCCGACGATCCGCCCGCCGATCTGTTCGGCCCCGATGACGGCCGCGGCTTCGTCGAACGCCTCCCCGAGCCGAGCGCCCTCCCCGACTGGCTTGCCGTGGACGAGCTCGATCAGTACATCACCGAGTTCGGACGCACGGGCTTCACCGGCGCCCTCAACTGGTACCGCAATCTCGATCGCAACTGGGAGCTCATGCCCGACTTCGCCGACACCAAGGTGACGATGCCGGCCGCCTTCATCGCCGGAGCCGCCGATCCGGTCTTGATGATGACCTCGCCCGCCAACATGGACGGATGGGTCCTCGACCTGCGCGCGACCGTCCTGGTGGAGGGGGCGGGGCACTGGGTGCAGCAACAGCAGCCGGATGCCGTCAACGGGGCCCTGCTCGGGTTTCTTGCCGAGGTGTGGCCGTCCCGAAGATGAACCAACGGGTTCCCTCGACCGTGGCCTGCCAGCCGAGCTTGGATAGATCTCGCTCGAGTTCGTCTGGCTCGTACATGACCTTCACTACCCGGTGCTCCGATCCGTCGCTGAGGCGGCGGCGCTGGACATCCGGGCCGTACTCGACCACGTACGGGTCGCCGCCTCCGCTGGTCGGGTCGTAACGGTTGTCAATGAACATCACCCGGCCACCCGGAGCCAGGGACCTGGCGACCAGCTCCCAGAACGCCGCCACCCGCGCCCGGGGCATATGTGACAGCCAGAACGAGAAGAACACAACGTCGTGGGCACGGCTCGGCTCCCAGCTGAAGAGATCGGCGCGGATGTACTCGACATCGGCCCGGTTCACCCGTTCCCGGTTGATGGCGAGCGTCTCGGCTGAGGCGTCGACGACGGTCAGCCGCGTCGCCGTGCGGGCCAGGCGCTCGGTCCACCAACCCGTGCCGCCGGCCATCTCGAGCACTTCGCCGCGCGCATCGAAGTCAGCCAGCGCGGCGTCGAGCACGTCGACCTCCGCCCGCCATTCGGCCGCCTGTTGCGGACCGCCGTCATAGCGGCCGCGACGTTGCCACCATTCGTCGTACTCCGGCGCCCGACGCCGGTAGAAGGCCTGCTGCTCGCGAAGAAGGTCGTCGTCCACGCGACCTCGGTCTAGCGGAACTCCGGGCTGGAAGGCCAAGAGGTGGCGGCTCGTGGCGTCGACGCAGCGGCCGGCGGTACGGTGCGACCGTGCCTCTCGGTCCCGCGATCGTGCTCGACCCTCTCTTCTCCGAGGACGAGGCCCGAGCCATGCTCCGCATCTGGGAACAGTTCTCCAGCTACGGCATGTACAGCAACGAGGGGTTCGACACGGCCTACGCGCCCGAGCTCGCCCAGCGTTACGACGCCGCCGTCAACTTCGTGCGGACGGGAGGCCGCTTCGCCCGCACGGGGGAGAGTCCAAGCGTGCTGGCGGCACGCACCAACTACTTCCGGGAGACCTACTCCTACGGCGATGAGGTGACGGCGCCCGGCATCGAGACCTTCGCTCACCACCGGAGCCTCCTAGACGCCGCCTGTCAGCTGCACGACCGACCCGTCATCGTGCCGGCCATCGTCTACGCCAACATCCTCCTGCCCGGCCAGGAGCTGGCCGTCCACACCGACGTGCCTGAGTTCCGCGGCGCCAACCGCAAGGTCGTTCCCCAATGGCTGCTGGTCGTGATGTTCCACTCCGGTCTGTTCGAGGAATGGCGAATGCCCATCGCCACCGCGATCGCGTACTTCGGCGGTGGTCGAGGCGGCGAGCTGGCGTTCTATCCCACCGGGGCGACCGGCCCAGTAGAGACCTACGCACCTAGGCACAACACGGCCGTGATGCTCGACACGGACGCCACCTTCCACGGCGTCGACCGCGTCGGGGGCGACGACGGCCAGCTGGCCGAGATGCGGCCGGGGATGAGGCTCCACTTCGACGGCCACGGCCGCTGGAGTGTGCGCGACGGCGATCGCGTGGTTGCCACCTACGACGGTGCGGACCTCCGCTATTCGGTCTCTTGGAAGGCATACTGCTTCCGGGATGAAGAGGAGCGACAGGCCTGGGTCGGCCACGTCGACGACCTGAGCCTCGACATCGTGCTCGATCGCCTGGTGTCCGACCTTTGTGCACGCAGGCGGCTCTCGAGTGTCGACCATGGTCTCGGTGAGGGCGAACTCGGTCGGTTGCTGATCGACGAGTACGTCCGCTTTCCGGCGCCCGCGACAGAGTCGCTCTAGGGAGGGGGTGGGGCTCGGAACTCGATCCGAGTCCAGGCTCCCACGTAGAGGCGGTCACCGTCCTTGAGGGCCACCGCGGCGTTGGGAGCGATGGGATCCGCGGCGTCGTTGAGCACGGTCCCGTTGGTGGACCCGGGATCGACCACGGTCCACGTTCCGTCGGCTTGGCGGCGCAGGATGGCCTGGGCGCGCGAGATGGCCGTGTCCTCGGGTGCGCCGCTGAGGTCGATCTGCGGATGGATGCCCCTCGAGTCACTGCGCCGGCCGATCAACACCTCGTCCTGAACAAGGTCGAATACCCGCTCGGGGCACTGGCCCGGGAAGGGCACCCCGTTGGCGCCGATGCGCTCGTAGTACTCGCGATCGGCGGTCACGACCGCTAGCCAACGCGGCCCACCCGCCGAGGACGCGGCCCGGGCGGGGGCGGCGGCGGGGGCGCCGACAGGTTGCGGGGGCGAGGCGGGCGACGTCGCTGGGGCGGCCGGCATCGTCCCCGTCACGAAGTCGTACCCGCACACCTCGCAGAACTTCTCATCGGACCCGCTCGGGCTCTCGCAGTTGGGGCAGGACGAAGCCGGCGCGGCCGTCGCCGGAGTTCCCAGTGGGTCGGTCATCGGCGGAGCGACTGAACCGATCTTGGCTCCGCACTGGTCGCAGTAGTCCGCCGTCGCCGACGGATGACCGTTGGGGCACAGGGTGGCGGCCATCAGTGCTTGACCCGCGTCGTCTTGGTCGAACGGGTGTCGAGGGCCATCTCGTCCGCCTCGGCCACGCTGCGTTTGACGTGCACGGTCCCGGTGTCGGCGTCTTCGATGTCGACCACCTTGGCCAGCAGGCGGGTGGTGGCGTCGTTCCCCGACTGGGCGGCCAGTTGCACCGCCCGGCCGAGCTTGGTGGTGGCGGTGGCTTCGTCGCCGGCCTTGCGGGCCTCGAGGCCGTCCTGGATCACCTGGGCCAGCTCGGCCTGGCCGGTGTAGTGGGCCACGGCCGGGTTGATCCGGGTGGACAGGCCGGCGTCATCGGTCCACACCGCTTTGACCAGCGCTTGCGACCCGGCGTCAT
>Ga0307477_10003812_pt1 | contig 11097 bp, 7 predicted proteins | sample atmos_gasesECM2C_FD_203316 | JGI IMG/M metagenome (GOLD analysis project Ga0307477, IMG submission 203316) | Hardwood forest soil microbial communities from Morgan-Monroe State Forest, Indiana, United States - atmos_gasesECM2C_515 | ecosystem: Environmental > Terrestrial > Soil > Temperate... | reverse complement strand
GTCGCCGACCGCCAAGCCGCCCGCAAGCGCCGCGACTTCGCTTCTTCCGACCGCATCCGCCAGGAACTCGCCGATCGTGGTATAATTCTTGAAGATAACCGGGACGGAAGCGTCCGCTGGAAACGCAAATGAATCACAACCACATCCAACGCTTCCCCAGAATTTCCTCCCCGGCCGACCTACGGCCAAACCTCTTCGGCGTAGATTAAGTCTTCCTCTCAAGGCAGGGACGTGCGTCAACGCGATACGTGTACGCGCGTACGCATTCGTTCTGCACCGTCTTGCGGTCACCCATCCACAACCACCACTGACCATCCTTGAAGGAGGAAGAAATGATCGCCGCCACCGAAACGAAATTGCCTCACTTGCTCATGCCATTGCCTGGGCCAAAAGCCAAGCGCATTATCGAGCGCGACGCCGAATTTGTTTCCCCGTCATATACCCGCGACTATCCGCTGGTCGCCAAACGCGGCCGCGGCGCCATGATCGAGGATGTCGACGGAAACACCTTCCTCGACTTCGCTGCCGGCATCGCTGTCTGCTCCACCGGCCACTGCCACCCGGAAGTCGTCGCTGCCATTCAAAAGCAAGCCGCCGAGCTCATCCACATGTCCGGCACGGATTTTTACTACGAGGGGATGCCCCAGCTTGCCGAAAAGCTTTCCTCCATCGCGCCCGGCAAAGAACCCAAGCGCGTCTATTTCGGTAACTCCGGTGCCGAAGCCATTGAAGCCGCCATCAAGCTCGCGAAGTATCACACCGGGCGCGACAAGCTGATCGCGTTCCACGGCGCGTTTCACGGCCGCACCATGGGCGCTCTCTCGCTAACCGCAAGCCGCGCCGTCCAGCGCAAAGGCTTTGGCACGCTGCTGTCCGGCGTATTTCACATGCCGTTTCCAGATACCTACCGCGGTACCTACGGAGTTTGTGCGCAAACCGCATCTGCTGACTGCTTGAACTATCTCGAGAACGAATTGTTCCGCCGCCGCGTAGATCCCGAAGAAGTCGCCGGAATCTTCATCGAGCCGATTCAGGGCGAAGGCGGTTACATTCTCGCGCCGCCTGAATTTCTCCAGGGCTTGCAGCGCATCTGCAAGAAACACGGCATTCTGCTCGTGGCCGACGAAGTCCAATCCGGCATGGGCCGCACCGGCGAGTGGTGGGCCGTGGACCACGCCTCGGGAATCGAGCCGGACATTATCTGCACCGCGAAAGGCATCGCCTCCGGGATGCCACTCAGCGCCGTCATCGCGCGCGCCAGCGTCATGGACTGGAAGCCCGGCGCGCACGCCTCCACCTTCGGCGGCAATCCTGTGTGCATCGCTGCCGCACTCGCGACTTTGCGTTTGCTCGAAGAGAAATACATGCAGAATGCCAAACAGGTCGGAGAATTTATCCTGCGTCGCACTGCCGATTGGCCCGAGCAGTTCAAAATCGTGGGCGAAGTGCGCGGCAAAGGCCTGATGATTGGCATCGAATTCGTGCGCGATCAGAAAACCAAGGAAAAAGCTCCTGAATTGCGGAACCAACTTATTCAGTTGGCCTTCCACAAAGGTCTGCTCGTTCTCGGCTCCGGCGACACAACGTTGCGCTTCTGCCCGCCCCTCGTGATCGACGAAGAGCAAGCCGACTACGCCGTGCACACCCTGGAAGACTGCATCCGCGAACTCCAACAAAAAGCGTAGCGATCACCCCCGTAGGGGCGCAGCATGCTGCGCCCCATCTCGGCAAGATCGATCCTTCGCCGATCACCTGTAGCGCAGGGCGGAGTCCGCGCAGCCCTGCGGCCTTTTCTTTCGCTTCTTCCGTTCTCCATCTCTTTCTCTGCGTCCTCTGTGCCTCTGTGGCCAATCTTCTTTCTTTATTCTGTTTGTTATGACGTTACTGTTTTATACTCGTCACCGTGCCCCTACTCTCCCGCGCTATCTTCCAACTGGTCCACTGGGCCGCCCGCAAAGGCCTGCGCGACGACAACTCCCCAGACCAACGCAAGCATGCCGCCCGCCGCACCGGCATCCGCGGCGAAACCTACGCCTACTGGTATCTTCGCCGTCACGGCTATGTCTTCGTGGCGCGCAATTACACGCCGCGCGGCGTCAAAGGCGAACTCGACCTCATCGGATACGACGGCGAAACGCTGGCCTTCGTGGAAGTCCGCACCCGCACCCTCCGCGAAGATCTCACCGCTCTCCCCGAACTCAGCATCACCACCGACAAGCAGCGCGTCGTGACCCGCACCGCCCAGCGCTTCCTCGCCGAACGCCACGTTTCGAATTGTCCCTGCCGCTTCGACGTCCTCGCCATCGACAACCACCCCGGCCACTCCCCCGCCGTCCGCCTCCACAAAGACGCCTTCAGCCCCCAACTGTAAAACGCGGCTCCAGCGCGGTACAATCTCAAGCAGAGCACCATCCGCAACGCATCTGTTTCGTGCGATTTGAATTCAAGGAGGCTCGCTTTGCCGGAGCTGCGTAAAGATCCTGTCACGGGCCGCTGGGTCATCATCTCCACCGATCGCGGAAAGCGCCCTTCCGATTTTCTCCGCGAAAGCGTCCTCGTCACCGGCCCGAAGAATTGCCCCTTCTGTCCCGGCGCCGAGAGCAAAACGCCTCCCGAAATTCTTGTCTACGGCCGCAACGGTGGCGGCTCCAACACGCCCGGCTGGAATATTCGCGTCGTTCCCAATCGCTTCCCTGCTCTCGTCATTGAAGGTGATCTCGACCGCGAAGGCGAAGGCCTCTTCGACAAAATGAACGGCGTCGGCGCCCACGAAGTCATCGTCGAAACGCCCGACCACATGGCCACCCTCGCCACGCTCGCGCCTCGCGCCGTCGAAGATGTTCTGTGGGCTTACCGCGACCGCATGCTCGATCTGAAAAACGACAAGCGCTTTCGCTATGTCCTCATCTTCAAAAATCACGGCGAAGCCGCCGGCGCTTCCCTCGAGCACCCTCATTCCCAACTAATTGCTCTTCCCATCGTTCCGCGCCGCGTCCGCGAAGAGGTCGATAACTGTTGGCACTACTACGACGAAAAGGAGCGCTGCATTTTCTGCGACATCATCCGCCAGGAGCGCGACACCGGCGAACGCGTCATCGGCGAAAACGAGCATTTCATCTCCATCGCGCCCTACGCCTCGCGCTTCCCCTTCGAAATGTGGCTGCTGCCAAAAGTCCACGGCTCTTCCTATGAAAACAACCAAAGCTCCATCTATTCCAGCCTCGCGCGCATGCTAAAAGACGCGCTCATGCGGCTCGACCTCGTGCTCGATCGGCCTGCTTATAATTTTATGATTCACACTTCGCCGGTAGGTGAGGAAATCAACGACCATTACCACTGGCACATTGAAGTGATTCCGAAGCTCACAAAAGTTGCCGGTTTTGAATGGGGCACCGGCTTCTACATCAATCCCACGCCGCCTGAGGAGGCCGCCCGCTTCCTCCGCGAAGCACGCCTCCCGGAACCGGTGCTGACCGAAAAAAAATAATCCCTTCTCTTTGTTGAGGCGCGGACGGCGCGCCGGCAATACGTTGCAGAAGCTGCGTCAGATGCCGCGGGAATTCCGGTACTGCTGCGGCGGCTTTAGTCTTCGCTCAGGAATTCCACGGTCGCGGGGCCGGGCAGCAATCCTGCCGCTGTGCCTCGCGCGATCAACTCTGTTACTGCGCGCTTTCCGAGTTCGCCGTAGCCCAGCGTCCACCTGTTCACGTACATGCTGATAAATTTGTCGGCCAGTTCTGTTTCCATATCGCGCGCAAACTGCATCGCGTAATTCAGCGCTTCTTCGCGATGCTCCAGGCCGTATTCCACGCTGTCGCGAATCGTCTTCGCAATCGACCGCGCGATCTCGGGGCCCAGCGCGCGCCGCACGGCATTGCCTCCGAGCGGCAACGGCATTCCGGTTTGCTCGTGCCACCATACGCCCAGATCGATCACCCGGTGCAAACCCAATTGCGGAAACAGAAGCTGCCCTTCATGGATCAGCAGCCCGGCGTCCACGACTTCAGTTTTCACGGCCTCCAGAATTTTATCGAACGGCATCACCACTGCCTCGAAGTTCGGCTCAAGCAGCTTTAGCGTCAGGTACGCCGTCGTCTTCAGCCCGGGGACCGCGACGCGCTTCCCGGCAATCTCACTCGCTTTCATCGGACTCGGCGCCACCACGATCGGCCCGTAGTTCTCGCCAAAACTCGCCCCGCAATCCAGCAGCACGTATTTGTCGCGCAGCCCCGGATACGCGGCAAAGCTCAGCGCTGTTACGTCGTACGTTTCCGTCAGCGCCGCTTCGTTCAGCGTCTGAATGTCCGAAAGCACGTGCGTGTACTTGTAGCCCGGCGTGTTCAGCTTGTGCGTGGCCAGCGCGTAGAACATGAAGGCATCATCCGAGTCCGGCGAATGCGCCAACTTGATTTCCCGCACTTCGGTGGATGTTTTTGAAGTGGCTTGCCCGGTCATGGGGTTGGTCGTTCCTTTTGTGTCGCGGTCCCTGCACTGCTCCCTGGACTCGCCAGGTATGCCCATTCCGAACCCAACCTGCTTGCGCAGGCGCCGAAAAGCATGATTTTGCCGCATCCCTTCGCTTGCGTAGAGGCGAGTTTACCTCGCCATGTGGAACTCCTGCGGAACGCGAACGAGAGGACGTGAGCAACGCTGGAACTTGCGCGGCACGTGCTGATTCTTGCAACGCAAAGCCTAGCATATCGCCGCCGTCGCGACAAACGTTCTGGCCGTCCCAGTACCCCCTCCTTTTTGCCCCTCGTTTTGCCCATTGTTCGCCAAGCTCAGGCTCTATTTCTTGTTTTTCTCCGGCGCCGGGGCGAAGTAGCCGCGGCGCGCTTGCAACTTCAAGCCATCCTGGTCGACTTTGACCTTCAGACGATGATACGTGCCATCCTGCTTTACGTTTTCAAGGGAGAGCTCGAGCAGGTAGACGTACTCGGGCGCTTCCGCCAGCTTTTGGAGTCCACCTTCGAGATCGTTGCTGTTGTGAAAGAACGTCCCGCCGGTGCCATCGGCGAGTTCCGACATGACGTCCTCATCGAGCGTCATGGTCTCGCGATGATATTGGGAGTTGATGCCGGTCACCAGCCCCATAGCCGAACTTTCGCCTCGCTGGGTGGCATCCAGCCCCGTCGTATATAGCCCGCGGGCATCCAGGGCGCTCATGGTCACGTTGGATTGCGCGGCAAGGTCGAGGAGTTGCGATTTCTCGCTCATCGCTTCCGGCGTCAGGGTGAGGAACCCGGGGGACACCAGGATCAGCGTGCGTTGACCGGGCAGCGGTGCCATCTTTCGCACGAACTGTTTGACCATGGCGAGCGACGCCCACACATCCTGTTCACCGGTTGCCAGGGATTGCGCCGCCGCGGATCGCGCCATTCTCTCGGCCATGTTGCGCATTCTTTGCGGATCGAGGTTGGCACAAGCCAGCTCATCCTGTATCGCCGCCTCCAGGGCCTGGTCGTTGTGTTTATTCTGGATAAGGTCAGCCTGGTAATAGTCAATGTCCGGGCAGGGATGATCGCTGTGCTGGTAGAGCTCGTGCACTTTCAGGCTTGCAATAGCTTCCTGCAGTTTCGCGCGATCGCGCGTCAGCCCGCTGTTCATCCCGGACATGGAAACCACCGCAGCCATGTCCGAATCGGCCAGCGACCCAGCCAGCATCTTCGTGGCTGCGTTTCGGACTTGCAGCAAATCGCTTGCACCCAGGTGCATGTCGTCGAACAAGAAGACGATGAAGCGTTGCGGCGCGGTTGTCGGCTTTTGGCTAACGGTCGGATTGACTGCGGAATTGCGTGGCGTCGACTCGGTAGCCATCGTGTTGCTCGCAACCGCCGCTCGCGCCTGGATACTGAATCCCGAAATAGCTTCTTGTTTGTCCCGGTCAAAGACCTGGAAGTCTTCCTTCTTAAGATTGCCCACCGCGCGGCCCTGCGCATCGCGCACCACCACCGGCACGAGCACAGCGTTCACCTTTACTTCAATCTTGGCGTTACTACTCTGCGTCGACGCCTGAGTTGTTTGCTGCGCCGCCGACGCGTGAGCAAACGCGAGGCAGACCAGGCAGCTTAGACCTGTGGCCGAAACTCGCTTCATGGTCGTGTCAGTCTGCGATGCAAAGGGCTCGGATGCAAGTGTGGACCACCCCCCCCACCCGGGTGTTTTGGAAAAAGAGGCTGCAAGTTGATGAAAACAAAGGGCGAGGGGTGGAGAAAGAGGGCAAAGAGGCGGCAAATGCTTGAAAGGAATGGATTTGCCACGGAGGCACCAAACGCACTGAGAAAGCCTGGGCGGCTTCTGGGGGTATGCCACCCCCAGGTGTTTTTGCAAAAGAGTTTGGATTTGCTTGATTCCAAAGGAGTTGACCTTTTTCGCAACGACAAAGAGTTTGCAACAGTATGAGTCGTCGAGAGTTAAGGGGCGCTGAAGGGCGAACGACGACAGGATGCCGGGGGAAGAAGAGGCCAGAGAGTAGATTTGCGGGTGGGAACGACTGGAAATGGACCACTGGCGGCGAAGAAAGAGGTGCGATCCGGCCGACCATGGGGAACGGTAGCATCGGTGTTCTTGAGAAGTAAAGCAAAAGTCAGCGAATGGCGGATTTTCGGGGTCGAACGGCTATTAGGAGCAGCGAATAGTAAGGGTCGTCTGGGGGAGCAGCCGATAGAATTAGCACGACGGGCGAAGCAAAGAAAAAGACGACCGATCCAACACCCGCACCCTGAAACCCACAGGGATGCGGCACCCATTCAGGACACCTCTCGGCCACCCGCGGTTGAATGGGATTAGAGGCGTTGAACGGGAGAACGATCGAGCCCGTGGGAAGGTCAAAGCCCGACGTCTGGCGTCTCGGGCACGTGAATCGATTGCAGGTGAGTATTCAGCGTCGCTGAGTCGCGTTGCGCGGATACGGGCGCGCAAGCAACGGGAACGGATGCCCGATACTCCCGCGCCAGAAATGAGTATCACCAAATAGCCAATGATAGAGATTCGCGTACCAAAAATCAGGATGAATCTTGAGTCCGATTCCACCCACTCTGCTGCCGTTTGTCGCCAATAAGGGTTGTATTGCAGTCATGAGTTGTGGTGAGAATCTTTGCTCGCCGGCTACAAAAGCCGTCACGCAGCCCGTGAGCAAATCTGCCGCTTGAAGCAGACGAACGAAGTGCGAGCTAGTAGACAAAGCGTTAAGGGCAATCCTCGCCGGACGAACGAAGGGCGTACCAGACTGAATTTTTTCTAGGCACGCCGCCAGGAAACTCTCTTCATCAGCACGAGCGCCACCGGGCCTATCAAATACAACCACAACATCTCGGCCTGCTCTGGAAGCCAACCATTCTATTCGTTCGATGAGAAGCATGATGACAAAGTCTTCGTGGCTGGCGGAGTGTCCGGGATGCTTTGATTCTGAGTCGCTCATGACCACTGCCGCCCGGATGCCGTTCTCTGAACAGAGACGCAAGACTTCAGAAAAGAATGTGGCCCTTGGTGCGCCCGTCAACCCTTGGTGCATCCAGTCTTCGCGGTTAGGCGACCACTTAAATTCTTCACCGGGTGGGAATCCGGTAGCTACGCAAAGTTGGCTCAGTGATCGCTCGAGCGGATTCACGCGGTCTGACGGCACATGTATTCCACCTACTCCAACCAACTTATTCATGTCCTGCCGGGTCGGAGCACGCTGAACCGAGTCGTCTGCGAAGAAGATGTCCATCCTAGTGCGGTCACTTCTCTGCCTTGCCGATTAGATGACGGCGGCAGAATTCTCCTTTGCCTTCCAATTTTGCGATGAGAAGACGGCGTTGCCTGAGTCGATGTAGTCTCGGTAACGACGGTAGCCTCGCCCTGCGGGTTGCAGAAAGAAAAACTGCTCAACGTGCGATGCCATCGTTAAGAACGAATGCACCGCCCGTCGTCGCAAGAACCGCAAGGATGGGGCATCAAGCAGGGTTCCGCGGGTAGGGTGCGGGGAGCCATATGGCTCCCCGCTAAGCCTCTAGGCGCTAGCTGCTTTGTACTTCTCAAGTAGATAGGATTTCAATTCCGACTCGACTTCCGCGAACAGTTGCCGGTATACGTTTTCATATTTTCCGACCGCATTTGGGTTTTTCCCAAGCGTTGTGTGCGTTTCATAGAGTATTCGAATGAGACGTCCGCCGATCCGCTTATAGATCACTTCAGGTCGCACAATCCATTCCGCTTGGCCGTTCTTGACCTGCACGAGGGCTCGAAACGCAGCAAGTAAGGGAATTAACCAACCGTCCGCGATCCGATATTCGACCTCTTCGCCGGTGATGGGAAGCACATCTGTTGTGCGTTTCAGTTGCTTTATTGCGCCTTCCCACTGGACAAACTTCCCGCCGGGCACCAATTCGAGGTAGTACTCCTTAGCCCTCGCAACTAGGCGCTCGTAAAGCTCAAGAACATCGGGCAAGATGGCGGACATGGGTTTGAATTTCTCCGGCTCATCTACGAACATTTCGAAGCAACGCTTCTTGCTTGTGTAGGCGACGATCGGTTGCGTGTCCTTGTCATAGATCAGGCAATTGACGGCTGTAAGCCGGCATATTACCCTCTCTATGTCCTCGGGTTTATCGTGGCTTTCGACGTATCCAATCTTGTCCCTGTAGCTCTTCGACTTGAGGGCCTCCTTCACCCAATCGAACTTATCCTGGTAGTCCGCTAGCGTCTTCTGCTTCAAAGGAACCGTCGAATTGCGGCCTTCAGCTATGTCCGCAAGGTGCTTTGTTTCGACGCCGACCTGAATATCGAAGTTGCAATATTGTCGCTGGCGCGAGTCTTCGATTTGATCGAATCCATTTTGGATTAGGTCTTGGATAATCTTCAGCGTGTGTCCGCCGTTATATAGTCCTTGGCCCTTCGCCGTGTCTACGATAAAGGTCAATAAACCTTTGTCGTTGTTGTAATCGACTGAATCAGCCAAGATGAAGATCCCCGCATTGATGAGGTGGAAGAGGCCACGCGCTTCCATCGCCGTTGTCCGAATGTCGTCCGCCAAAGTTGAGCGAAGCGACTTGTCGGTTGGTTGGCGAGGGTTCGGGTCCATCGGGATCGAGAAGGGGAGACGTTCAAAGGCACAATAGCCCACACTGCGGCCCACTGCTGGGTTTGTTGGGTCTTGAAGCTTACGGATGTGAGTGGGTGGAACTGGAAGAGCAAAAGACAATTTACTCATGATACCTCGCATGTTTTAACGTCTTCAGACCATTCGGCCAGAGACGAAGTTACAACGATAAGACAGTAACCGCGCCGGAGCGTTTCGTCAAGATATTTGGCAAGCGGACTCCATCGACGAACTAAAGAGCCGGCTGCTGGATCTTCCAGCCCCTGATCAGGAGCCAGAGCATGAAGAACAGTTCGCCGAGGAAGGTGATAAAGAGGAATCCAAGATGGGCGTTTGGGTAGAGGTATGGCTGCAAGCTATCGATCAGCCAGCGCAATCCATTGATTACCAGCAGAATCTCCTGAAAAAACGAAGAGAGATTCCTCTCTCCGCGACCCGGCGCACAAGAAACGTGAGCAGGAAAAAACCGGGTCGCTTCGCTCGGAATGACGGGTGGGGCGTTGTGGACGGTTCCGCGGCGCCTGAAGGCGCCGCTCCCCTGACTGAAGTTCAGGGGCTTCCACCTTGCGGATGGACATGCGGAGAGTGTAGCGCGGAATTCCAAGCTTTCTTCAGGGGGTGAAGCCCAATTCTGTTTGCGTGTTACGTGGGAGCTGAAGTTGCCACCTCCTAACGAAAAACCCACAGCGAAGAAGGAAAAAGCCTCAGGCTCAAAATGCGAGCCTGAGCTACAGGGGCGGCTCGAGGTCGCCGCGCTTGTCTGGGGCTTCAGGTCGTTGTACCGATGCGTTCGCTACTTTCATCTATTGTGAGGGCGCCACCGGCTCTGGCTGGTGGTGCAATGTACAGGTGTGTTGGCGTGCAAGGTTGGTCACACGAGGATGCCCTGGCGCCAGAATCGATTGCGTAGACTGCTGAGGAGGAACACAGACATGAGCGAAGCAGCTCAACAGGTTGCGAAACAAGGTGGCACGGCGAAGGCGCAGGCCTTTGCCGCTAAAGCGTACGCGGCGCAAAGCCCAACATCGGGGCTGGCGCCGCACGCAATACAACGGCGAGTTCCACGTCCCCAAGATGTGCAGATTGAAATCCTCTATTGCGGCGTCTGCCATTCGGATCTGCATCAGGTCCGCAACGAATGGCAGAGCGTCATGCCGACGGTCTATCCCTGCGTGCCGGGCCACGAAATCGTGGGGCGGGTGGTCAAGGCGGGGAGCGCCGTGAAGAAATTCAAAGAGGGCGACATCGCGGCGGTCGGCTGCATGGTGGATTCCTGCCGGGTATGCGCGAGTTGCCGCGCGGGGGAGGAACAGTATTGCGAGAACTTCCTCACGCTGACCTATAACGGCGAGGACAAAATTCTCGGCGGAGTCACCTACGGCGGCTACTCCGACAGCATCGTGGTCGATGAAGCGTACGTGTTACGCGTGTCCAAGCAATTGGACCCCGCCGGCGCCGCGCCGCTACTCTGCGCGGGGATCACGACGTATTCGCCGCTGCGCCATTGGAAAGTGGGCAAAGGACAAAAGGTCGGCATCGTGGGGCTTGGCGGACTGGGGCACATGGGCGTGAAATTTGCGCATGCGTTTGGCGCGCACGTTGTGCTGTTCACCACGTCTCCGAACAAGACGGCGGACGCGCGGCGTCTCGGGGCGGACGAAGTCGTCATATCGAAGAACGAAGCGGAAATGCAGAAACACGCCAGCAGCTTCAACTTCATTCTGGATGCGGTGTCGGCGGACCACGACGTCAACGCCTATCTCGGTCTTCTGAAGCGCGATGGCACGCTGGCGCTGGTGGGAGCTCCCGAGAAGCCTTTTCCGGTTTCAGCCTTCAACGTCATAATGGGGCGGCGTAGCCTGGCCGGCTCTGCCATCGGCGGCATCCGTGAAACGCAAGAGATGCTCGATTTCTGCGCGGATCACGGAATTACGTCGGACATCGAACGCATTCCCATCCAGCGAATCAACGAAGCGTATGAGCGGCTGCTGAAGGGCGACGTGAAATACCGCTTC
>Ga0307477_10003811_pt1 | contig 11099 bp, 7 predicted proteins | sample atmos_gasesECM2C_FD_203316 | JGI IMG/M metagenome (GOLD analysis project Ga0307477, IMG submission 203316) | Hardwood forest soil microbial communities from Morgan-Monroe State Forest, Indiana, United States - atmos_gasesECM2C_515 | ecosystem: Environmental > Terrestrial > Soil > Temperate... | reverse complement strand
TCTCGCAGGCGCGTTCCAGGATTTTTTCCGCTTCGAATTCCGCGCAGGGCACACGGTCGGCTTGGGCGACGTCCCACGAATGGACGACGAGCCCGCAGTGGTCGCGGCTGTCGACCGCGCCGGCGCCGGCGATGTCGTTGCCCGCCTAACTTCCGGCCTCGCCACGCAGCTCGGTCCCACGTGGCCGTGCGGAGTCGAGCTATCGTTCGGCCAGTGGCAGAAGCTCGCCCTGGCGCGTGGATTTATGCGCGACCAGCCGCTGCTGCTGGTCCTCGACGAACCGACCGCCGCGCTGGACGCGGAAACGGAACACGCGCTGTTCGAGCGCTACGCTGCAGCGACGCGCGGTACCGGCAAGGGCGACAGCGGCCGCATCACCATCCTCGTCTCCCACCGTTTCTCGACTGTGCGCATGGCCGATCTCATCGTCGTGCTCGATGGCGCCCGGCTCATGGAGGTCGGCACGCACGATGAGCTGATGGCCAAGGGCGGTCAGTACGCGGAGCTCTACAGCATCCAGGCCGCCGCGTACCGCTAACACACACTTTCGTTTTGTCAGACCTGCAGTTTGCGAAGGTAGGGAACACTGGCCTTCATCATGTCCAGGTTCATTTCGACGAAGTAATTCTTGACGCCGCCCGTTTTCGCCGCGGTAAAGATTTTCTTCCAGTCCAGAGTGTCCTGTCCTACGGGCATAATTTTCTTGGCTGGCGCTGACCAGCCTTGGACGTGCATGGACATGAAGCGTCCGGGGTACTTCGTGAAGTACTCCGCGGCGTCGTAGCCCTCGCTGATTGTGGAGACCTGGAACTGGAACTTGACCAGCTTCGGATCGAGAAGGTCCAGCAATAAATCATAGGTCCGCTTGCCGTCAACCATCGTGAGCTCAAAATCCTCATTGTGAAGTCCCTGCTGGATGCCAGCCTTGGCCGCCCGCTCGCCCATTTTGTTGTATTCGTCGGCCGCCCGCTTCACATCGTCCATCGTTGGTTTCTTCGGTCCCTCTAGGGTTGGCACGATCATTTGCGTCAGGCCAACGTCCTTCGCCCAGGCTATGCGGCCCTCCTGATCGTCACGGAGTTCTTTGATGCCGAAATGCGAACTCACACACGTGACACCGGCATCGCCCAAAATTTTGCGAAGCTCGCTTCCCTTGTACTTGCCCAGGCCAGCGAAGCCGTGTTCCGCGTAACCCACGGGCGAGCACAATTCAATCGTCTGAAATCCGGCGTCGACAAGCTGCTTGATCGTGCCGGGAAAATCCTTGGCGATCATCTCCCGCACAGGCCAGGTTTGACACCCGATTGGCATGCCCAGCGGATCGGCGCGCAGCTCCAGCCCGCCTGCGGAGATAAAGCCGGCCGCGGCGGCGCGCGTCGCCGCATTCTTGACAAACTCTCTTCTCGACATCTCCGACATAGACGCCTCCTTATAACAATTCTTTGCAAGGTACCGGCTACAGTTCCCATCCGCTTCGACGTTCCGGCCGGACGTACTTCTGCGCCGCATCCGCGTTCACTTTCATGCCGGCGCGATCCCAATTGAGTTTCCCTCCCGCACGCGTGGCAACATTCCCAAGAAGCAAAGTCTCCGTGACCAGCCCCGCGAATTCGAAATTTCCGCCAGGCTTCACTTTGCCTCCCTTGCAGGCGTCCAGCCATTCGCGTTCGTTCCCGGGCGACCTGGGCAGCGTTTTTGGCGGCTGCTTGTAGCTGTTCATTTTCGCTTCGGGAATAAGCTTCGGACCCGCCCCATTAAATCCGCAAAGAATTTTGCCGCGATCCCCCACAAAAAGAAGTCCTTCGTCCCCGTCTTCGCCCTCCACCTTGAACGGACGGTTTTCTTCCAACTCCTCCGGCCGCGGCGGCTTCAGACCGCCGTCATACCACGTGAATTTCACAGGCGGCATTTCGCCACGCGCCGCGAAGCTGTAACGGATGATCGAGGCCAGAGGGTACGTCTCTTCATAGCGGTCTGTGGAACTCGCTTCCACACTCACCGGCGCTTCGAGTTTCAACACCCGAAAAATTGTGTCGAAGCTGTACGAACCCATGTCGCCGAGAGCGCCACAACCGAAATCTCCCCACCCGCGCCACACAAACGGCACATAAGCGTGGTTAAACGAGCGTTCCGGCGCGGGGCCGAGCCACAAATCCCAATCCAAACCATCGGGCACCGGCTCCGCGTCCCTAGGACGCTCAATCCCCTGCGGCCAGAAAGGACGGCTGGACCAGTTAGCGACCTCTCTCACCGGCCCGATCGCGCCGTCCCAAATCCATTCGCATAGCAAGCGCGTATCTTCCGACGCTTGGTTGCCAACGGCAATCTGCGTTGCCACACCCGTCTCACGCGCAATTTCGGCCATGCGCCGCGCTTCATAAATCGTGTGCGTCAAGGGTTTCTGACAAAAAACGTGTTTGCGCTTCTTCATCGCAGCAGCGGAAACGGCTGCGTGCAAGTTATCTGTCGTGCAGACCACAACGGCGTCGACACCTTTCTGCTTTTCGAGAAGTTCGCGGAAGTCGCTGTAAGCCGCGCAGCCACGATACTCGCCGGAGCGCTGCTGCGTACCATAATAGGCGTCCACGATTTTCTGACACGGTTCGCGGCCGGCGACGCCGCTGGTCACGCGCAGCGTATGGTTCAATTGAATGGGTTCGTCCGGACTGAGCCAATCCCACCCGCTTTCGACGCCAAGCAATTTGCGCACCGAATTGCAGAACTCATGGGTATCCCACTGTGGGTGATTGGCGCTCATTTTATTGGGGTCACACACCGCCACGCCCTGCACATCCGGTTGGCGCAAAAAGTGAAGCATGACGCGCAGACCTTGCGAGCCGACGCCGATGAAAGCAATATTGACCTTCTCGCTGGGCGCAACGTACCCCGCGCCGCCCAACACCCGCCGCGGCACGATCGAGAGGCCAATCGCAGCGTTGGCCGCTTGCCTGACGAACTTGCGCCGCGAAACCGCGCCCTCAAAAAAGCTGCGAGACCCAAGCCTATTCCTCACTGTCCCTCCTCAACCGCAGCTTCACAAATGCCGCATGATTCCGGCTGCTGTTTGTGTTTTGCCTTGGTTTATCACACTATTGGACTAGCCGGCTACTGTCAGCGAACCACAGATCTCGCCAACCAGTTGCATAATAAACGCGAATGAAAGATTCAGCGCGAGCGCTGTGCCAGAACTAGACCAATTTCGCGGCTGCCTCGTCGGGCAGTGTCTCGGTGACGCGCTCGGGTTTCCAGTGGAAGGCTCTCCTCCGGAAATCTGTGCTCCCTACATCGAAGAGCTGCGCGCGGGTCATTGCGAGCCTTGGCCCGCCGTCCGCGGCAACTACGCGTTCGGTCAGTACACCGATGATTCGCAATTGGCGCGCGAACTGATGCTCAGCTACGCCGAAATGGGGCGCTTCGATCCGGCGGACTATGCCGCCCGCATCCGCTTAGGCCTTGCTCTGGGCCCAGTCTACTGTACCTTTACGCGGACAGCGGGGGAGGGGATACCATTCGCAACAACCTGCAGGTCGCTGGTGCCCCGCTCCTGGTCAGCCGGCACCTCGAAATGCGCGGACACCAAGCCCGGGTTTGCCACCGCCATACTGCTAGGGTCATGCGTGCGGCTGTAGAAGACGTGCCCCGTGGCCCGGTTGGTAATCCGCACGAGAGGGAAGTTTGTGGCAGCTTGGGCGTCATCTCCGTAGGCTGCGCCCTGAGACACCCCGTTGAAAAGCGTCCCAGAGATGACGTAAGACCCTCCGCGGCTGATGGTCGTTGGCGCTGATTTTATCGTGGGCGCCCAAGCTGGATTGAACGTCCCGGCGGGCGTGTAGATCTCGATGTCATTCGAAAAATCTGTGAGCAGCACCTGGCCTGTCGGAAGGACCAACATGTTGCCAAAGAAGGATGAATCGATCCCTGCATTGGGAGGACCGGCAACGGGGTTCAGCTTCGTCCCGTCGAACTCGAAAAAGAAAGTAGGACCGTTAAAGATACCAGGGCTGGCGTCAAGCAGCACGTTGCCGTTGGGTAGCAGTGCCGCGGGACCATCGGCGATGTCCAGTCCGTCCGGGAAATCGGGACCTGCGGTCCACGTTCCATTATTCGAGTTGTAGATGGCCGAGTGTCCGGCGGCGCAAGCGTTCGCGCCAGTGTAGAAGACTGTGCCGTCGGGTCGCAGGACGGCGGGCCCCAACTCGAACGAAGCATGGTTCTTGCCGCCGCATCCGTGTGCGGAGTCCCAGAGTTGCACAATCGTGCTGCCCGCGCTCGACCACGAGCCGGTCTCGGGATTGTAGACTTCCGAGTTGGTGCCGAGGGGTTCGTACGGAATTCCAATCGGCACGTACGCGTCGACCACGAGAACATCGTTGCTCGGCAGGAGCGTCCACCCTTCTTCGTCGTTGACGTCGAATTTGTTTGCGCCCGTTGGCGTCCACGTCAGCGTCGTGGCATCAAGGAGCGCCGTTTGGGTTGTGCAGCAGTTGGCCTGCATGTACGTTCCGTTGGCGAGTACGACGTTCTGGGCATCACCGATATTTGCCCACCCAGCCGGTGGTTTTACAGAGGACCATGTATTTGCCACCGGATCGTAAATCGCGCCCAGGTTCGTCCAGACTGCATTACAACTAAACGTCACAGGATCGCACAGGTATTCGCCACCCTCGATGATGAGCCGACCGTCAGGCAGCACCGCGGACGAGTGGTAGAGCGGGCTATACCCAGGGGGCAAAGAGGCCACCTGCGTCCAAGTCCCGTTTATGTAGCTGCCTTTCTGGTCGGGAGTCAACTTCCACCAATCGGGAAAGCCGGCGTCTTGAACGAGGACGGTGCCGTCGGTGAGCAGGATCGGGTTGGCGGTGCCATCAACCAAAAAGGTCGGCTGATTGGTGAGCGGAGTCCACGGCGAAGCCGGGGCGGATCCGTCGGCGCTGGCCTGTACCTGGGGCTGAGCAAACGCTGTCGACTGCGGCTGGCCCACCGGGTGTGGAATCGGCTTGAGGCGCTGCGCGTCCGCAAACTGGGGCCCAGCTAGCGAAGTGATAAGCGCACATCCGAGCATTCGCAGAATTTTGGTTTTGTTGGTTACCACATTCCCCTCCTTTGACTAAGAAATTGAGAGTACCCACTGAGTATTGAGCAACATGCTGCTGCGCGCGCTGGCGTACTCGGGCGCGACAAGTACGTGTATGCGTTGTATTTAACGAAGTTACTTTTTGGCTTCAGGGGACAAGAGCCGCCGGCTAGCGAAAGTCAATTTCAGGTTCGTGCAAATCGCCGAGTCCGGTGGGCACAACTTATACCACCGAGGCCCTTCCCAGTGAATCGAATATTTTTCATCGCATAATCTCGCAGCCCGGGTAACCGTCAGACCGGTTTGCCCCACTTCCAACCGACTGGACTCTCCACTCAAGAAAAGCACCACTACCCAACTCCCGAATGGTCGGCAACTCGGAAGTTAGACCGCTCAGGCACACGAAGGCTCCTGTTGAGCACCGTGGCGCGCCGGCGCTACAATCTCTAATCTGATCGGAAGACTTGGAATTCTGTGAGCCAACATGCTGGCGTGGAAGGAATGTCCTCTACACATCCCGCGGGAACGGGAACAAATTGAAAATAGCTAGAGGGCCCGTTCTCGGCCTCGGAATCAAACTCGGCGCAATTCTGGCCCTGACCACACTGCTCGGCGCCGCTACCCATTTACTGCTGTTCGCGGGCCAAGTTGCAAAACCGCAGAGTGCCGCAATTCCCGTTCGGTATACCGACGTTCGCAAAGAGGCGGGAATCACTTTTCTTCAAGACGCCGCGCAAACCGACGAAAAATATTATTTGGAGACGATGGGTACCGGCGTGGGCTGGCTTGACTATGACCAGGACGGCTTGATGGACCTTTTCTTTGTGCAATCAGCGGCCACGGACATTTACAAGCCGCCGCATCCGCTGCGCTCCGCGCTGTACCACAACAATGGCGATGGGACGTTTACGGATGTGACCGAAAAAGCCGGACTCGGCGGCGAAGGACATTACGGCCAGGGCGTGGCCATCGGTGACTACGACAATGACGGCTACCCGGACATCTACGTCACCGGCTACGGCCGCGCTATCCTTTACCACAACAATGGCGACGGCACCTTTACCGATGTCACCGCAAAAGCCGGCGTCGCCGACGAAGGCGGATGGTCCACCAGCGCCGGATGGTTCGACTACGACAAAGATGGCTGGCTCGATCTCGTGGTCACAAATTACATCGAATGGTCGCCCAAGAATAATCTGTACTGCGGCGAACATCGCCCCGGCTACCGTTCCTACTGCCATCCGGGAAATTACAAGGGCCAGAAGACCAAGCTCTATCACAACAATCACGACGGCACGTTCACCGACGTAAGCGAAGCGTCAGGAGTCGGCAAACCCGAATCGAAAGGCATGGGCGTGGTCCTCGCCGACTTTAACAATGACGGCTGGCCGGACATCGCTATCGCCAACGATTCCTGGCCGAATTTTCTCTTTCTCAACAAACACGACGGCACGTTTCAAGATGTCTCGCTCGTGTCCGGAATCGCCGCCAGCGAAGACGGCCGCTACGAAGCCGGCATGGGCATCGACGCCGCGGACGTCGACGGCGATGGTTGGCAGGATGTCTACATCACGCATCTCGACTTCGAACTAAATCGCCTGTACCACAACAATCACGATGGGACTTTCAATGACGACACCTATCGTTCCGGCATCGGCAACAAAGCGATTCTGCTCAGCGGCGTCTCCATGAAATTTCTCGACTACGACAACGACGGCTGGCCGGACATCTTGCAATTGAATGGCGCTATGCTCGACAACGTGCAGCTCTATCACGGCGAAGTTTCCTACAAGGAGCCGTTGCTGATGTTTCGCAATTTGGGCAAAGGCCAGTTCGAAAAAGTCTCCGACTCGCTCGGGCCGGATTTCATGCGCCCCATCGCCGGCCGCGGCCTGGCCACCGCCGATTACGACAACGACGGCGACATCGATATCGTCACCAACAATCGCGGCGATTATCCATCGCTGCTGCGCAACGACGGCGGAAACGCCAATCACTGGCTGGAGATTCTGCTCATCGGAACAAAATCGAATCGCGACGGCATCGGCGCGTCGCTGAAGCTGACCTCCGAAGGAATTTCCCACATCGAGCAAGCAAAAGGCGGCATGAGCTACATGTCTGCAAGCGATCCGCGCATTTTCTTTGGCCTCGGCAAGCGCACTAAAATCGATTCGCTGGAAATTACCTGGCCCAGCGGCGTGGTGGAAAAATTGACAAACGTGCCCATCGACAAAATTATCGCCGTAAAAGAAGGCGCGGGAATCGTGCCGCATTCATTTCCGAAAATCATGCCAAAGACAGCGAACAAATGACCTTTCCCCGACGACGTTTCCTCGGCTCCTCCGCAATTCTTCTCGGCTCCACGCTGCTGGACGCCCTCGCCACTCCGCTCTGGAAATGGAAACGCGGCACCCTGCTCGACGCCGCCACCGTTTCGAATCCCGCCGCCACATCGCCCGTCACTTTCGTCGATGTCGCAAAAGAAGCTGGACTCAATTCTCCCAATGTTTGGGGTGGCGTAGATCACAAACGCTACATCATCGAAGCCAAAGGCAGCGGCCTCGCCTTTTTCGATTACGATCAAGACGGCTGGCTCGATATTTATGTGACCAACGGAACACGCCTCGACGCCAAGTGGCCGGAAGGAAAAGCGCCGACTTCGCATCTGTACAAAAATAATCGCAACGGCACTTTTACCGATGTTACCGAAAAATCCGGACTCGCGCGCACTGGCTGGCAGACCGGCGTGTGCGTCGGCGATTACGACAACGACGGCTGGGACGATCTCTTCTGCTGTTTCTGGGGTCACAACATTTTATTTCACAACAACGGCAACGGTACTTTCACCGACGTGACGAAAAAAGCCGGCGTGTACGACGAAAAGTATCGATGGGGCGCGGGCTGCACTTTTCTCGATTACGATCGCGACGGCCATCTCGATCTTTTTGTTTGCAATTACATTCGCCTCGACCCCGAAAAAGCTCCATCTCCCACCGATCCTCTCTGCCAGTGGAAAGGAATTCCGGTGATGTGCGGCCCTCGCGGAATGCCCGGCGATACCAATGTTTTGTTTCACAACAATGGCGACGGCACCTTCACCGATGCTTCCGAAAAATCCGGAATTCTGAAACCGGGGCCGAAATATTCCATCACTGCCGTGTCTTACGATTTCGACAACGACGGCTGGCCCGACATTTACGTTGCGGTGGATTCGCAGCCGAGCATTTTATTTCGCAACAATCATGACGGCACGTTCACTGATGTCGCGGTGATTGCCGGCGTGGCGTACAGCGAAAACGGGCACGAGCAAGCGGGCATGGGCATCGGCGTGGCCGATTATGATTGCGACGGCTGGTTCGACATTTTCAAAACCAATTTTGCGGACGACACCTGCAATCTGTACCACAACAACGGCGACGGAACTTTCAGCGACGTCACGTTTGCGTCGGGCATCGGCATCAACAATCAATACGTCGCGTGGGGCTGCGGCTTTATCGATTACGACAACGACGGCTGGCCGGACATTATGCAGGTCGACGGGCACGTGTATCCCGAAATTGACGGGCAAAATATCGGGCAAACGTTTAAGAACCCGCGGCTTGTTTACAGAAACCTCGGCAAAGGCCAATTCAAGGACGTGTCGGCCGAGATGGGTCCGGGCATCACGGAACGTTTTTCCAGCCGGGGCGCGGCGTTTGGCGATTACGACAACGACGGCGACATCGATGCCGTGATTCTAAATCTGAACGATCTCCCTTCCCTGCTGCGCAACGATGGCGGGAACTTGCAGAATTGGATCAAGATCAAATTGATTGGCACGAAATGCAATCGCACGGCGATTGGCGCGCGGGTGCGCGTGGTTACCGGAGCACACGCGCAGATGGACGAAGTGCACAGCGGAACCAGCGTGATGTCGCAGAGCGATTTGCGGCTGCACTTCGGCGTCGGGAAAGTGCAGACGATTGACGTTATTGAAGTTAAATGGCCGACGACGCAAAAAGTCGAGCGCTTCACGGCTGTAAAGGTGAATCAGATTCTCACCATTCGCGAAGGCAGCGGCATCGTTGCGTCGGTTACGCCGAAGACGAAGTGAATTGCTGCGTAGAGTGCCGCCACGTAGAAGCGAAGTGAGAAAAATCGCACTGACAATTTGTTCTTGCCAAGCTGAGGTGCAGCAGTGCTGCGCCCCTACAAGCGAAACGCGGCTCGGCTTCTTTGCTGGTGTGTTTGGGTGAGGAATCCATAAGAAATTTAGTGCGGCGGCGCGGACGCTTGCGGCTGATCCTGCAGGATAATCAGGAATTGGCGGATTTCGCGGCGCTGCTGCTCAATGGCGGCGGTCTCTGATTTGTCGGCTTGCTTGTAGAGTTGCAGTTCCTGTTCTGATTTTTCGTCTTGGCCCACGCGTTTATAGGCCAGCGCCAAGCGGTAATGGGCTTCTCCGGATTGCGAATTTACTTCGATTGCCTTTTTGTAGGCGCCGATAGCTTGTGGGAAATCTCCTTGCGCGGAATACAAGACTCCGAGTTGCACGTAGGCTTCCTCGAGTTTAGGGTCGTCGGCGATGGCTTTCTGGAGCAGCGCTTCAGCTTGCTGCAAGTTTGCGGAGTTTTCGTTTCCCCGCCCTATTTTCCAGAGCGAGATCGCGTAGTAGTAGTTGCCGAGAGCATTTGCCGGCTGGTCGTGCGCGAAGCGCGCGAGTTTTTGTTCGACACAGGGCAGCGGATCGGGAGCGGCCTTTTCCATTTTGCCGAGGAAAAGGTAGGGAGTGGGATCGGCGGGTTGCAAATCGGAAGATTCGCAGAGGCGGCGCGCGGCGTCGGCATAAGCGCCGCTGGCGTAGAGAGCGGCTCCAAGGCCTGCGCGCATGCGCGCGGACCTGGGATGCGCGGCGGATCCTCTGGTGAAAACTTCGGCGGCGGGTTTGATGGCGCGGTGAAGGAGCAGCTCTGTGCCCCACGCAAAATAATTCTGCTCGCTAGGATTCAGGCGGACCGCTTGTTCGTATTCGCGTACGGCGGCGAGAGGATCGCCGGAACGCTCGTCGCGATCGCCGGCCAAGCGATGCTCGCCTGCTTCGCGCGCTGCTTCCGATGCGGTGGCGGGCGCGTCGCCGGGCTCACCGGATTTCAGCGTGGCGGTTTCTCTGGCAAGCGACTCGCTGGTGCGCAATTTCGTGTCGGAGCCGTGCCCGCCGAGGTTGGTCCAGTCGGTGACGCCGGCTACGGTGAAGCTGGGCTTGTCGTCGAACTCCATCGCCGCGGAGGTTCCGGCGGATTTCTTATCGCTCGGAGACGACGATTGGCTCGCCGGCGAACTTTCCAGGACAAGGTCGACTTGTTTTTTTTCTCCCAGAGAGAGAAGCAGCGATGCGGAAGCGGGGGCGCGCATCCCGGCTTTTTCTGCCCGAACTGTGTAGGTGCCGGGGCGAAGAGCGAGAAAGGAGAAGGTGCCGTCGGTTTTGGTTTTCGTCTCGACGGAGGCGGCGGTGGCTTTTTCTTCAAAGAAAACGGAGGCGTCCGCGACGGGATTGCCGGCGGAGTTGCGGACGGTCCCGGACACGGTGATCACGGGGCGGGGCTCGGCAGCGGGAGTTTGCTCGAAGGTTTTCGCCGCCGGCAGGCTCAGGAGCAGAACGACAACCGCGCAGCTAAACATCCATGTGCGATGAATCCGCAAGCGGCTCATCGGTGGCATTTTACGCTTCAAATCGAGAGAGAGGGTAGCGTTGCCTGAGTTGCAAACGCAGGAGTACCCCCCTCCCCCGTTTTTTTATAAGTGTTCATTCTAAAGGGAGTGTCGGCCACCTGCCAAATCGACATCTCAAACCGCCGTTAGTTGTGCGATGGATGCCGAGTGGGCACGTGCAACAAATACTGTGGCGGCCGGAATTCAATCGTGACGTCCTGCTGAGCTTGGACAGGCCTTTCGTTCAAGAGAGTGGGCTTGTAACGCCACAGGCGAATAGCGCTCATTGCAGCAGGAAGAAGAGAGATCGAGCCGCTCACGTGCTTTACATCCAGCA
>Ga0307477_10003810_pt1 | contig 11102 bp, 11 predicted proteins | sample atmos_gasesECM2C_FD_203316 | JGI IMG/M metagenome (GOLD analysis project Ga0307477, IMG submission 203316) | Hardwood forest soil microbial communities from Morgan-Monroe State Forest, Indiana, United States - atmos_gasesECM2C_515 | ecosystem: Environmental > Terrestrial > Soil > Temperate... | reverse complement strand
TTCAATGCCGAGCAGCGGGCCGACCGTCCCGCCAGCACCGTCGGCGTCGACCAGCATGGTGCCGCGGTCGGCTGCTGATGACCACGCGAGGGCTGCGGCGAACCCTGTGGCGCCGCTTCCCGCTCGGACACCCGCCACACCGACGCGCACGGGAGCCACGCTCAGCCTCCCCCGGCGCCGTTGGCGATGGCGGACAGCATCTGCTCCGCCTGCTGCAGTGCGTACGTCTGGCCGCGGGGCACCTGCACGCCCGAGGACTTCACGGCCACGAGGCTGACGCCGGAGACGGAGAGCTCGACCCAGTAGCCCTCGTAGGTAGCCGGGACCAGAACCGCTGCGCCGGCTCCCGATGCCACGAGAGTGACGCCCCGTCCGTACAGCTCCACGGTCTGTCCCGAGGCCGCGGACGCCGCCGTCCCGGGCGGAACCGGAGCCGCCGTCGCGTCCGGCTCGCTAGCGCTAGGACCGTATATGTCCACCGCGTCGCCGGCCTGCAGGCCCGGCGCCATGCTCTTGAATGCGAGCGGCACCGTGACCGTCGATTGCGTGAAGAGATCGTCGGGTCGAAGCACATCGCCCCGGCTCAGCCCGTGGGCCAGGTAGGCGCCAGACGGCGCTGCCGTCAGCACGGTGAATACGTCGGTCCCCTGCGGAATCGTCACCTGCTGCACAAGCGATGCGCTCAGCAGCGTGCCAGCGCTCGCATCTTGAGTCATCACCCAGCCGGTGATGTGGCGGCTGTTGAGGTTGACCACCGTGTAGGCGACGGCACCGATCGCGGCCACGGACAGTGCCACGATCAGCCCGAACGCACTGCGTCGCATCTGAGTCCCTCCTCTAATAAGGATGTGTGGTGCCGAGCGCGGCACCTGCTTGATGTACGGATCGAACCGTCGAGCTGACCCCGAAGAACGGCACCGGCAGCCGGATGTCCTTGCTCACCGTCACGGTGATCGACGGCCCGGTGACGACACACGTCGCCGTCGCGCCGGGATCGGCGGCGCCCACCGCCCGCTCGCAGTTCGCCACCGCGTCGCTACCCAGCCGCAGCTGGCCGCTCGAGGTCACACCGGACGCGAACGAGGTGGTGTCAACCGACTCGGCACCTGACTGCGCTCCGAGATAGGCCGCGGTGTCAGCCCGCGTCGACTCGTTGCTCAGCACGAGAAGATCGGCTACCGCCACGAGCAGGGCGCCCAGCACCGTGGTCACCACCAACGCGGTGAGCACGATCACCTGGCCGCGCTGAAGCGAATGCGACCGGCTCAGCATGTGATCCCCGCCGCGCACTGCCGGAAGGGAGGGACGGCGACTTCCGTGCTCTGTCGCAGAGTGACTTGCCACTGCCACACGAGGCCGATCACGTTGCCCGAGAACGAGACCGTGGCGGTCCCCTGGCAAGCGACCACCGTGTTGGGCTGGTACGACGCCGAGTACAGGTACTGGTTGCCCTCGCTCGGCGGGCAGCTGATGTGCAGCAATCCCGGTACAAAGAACGGTCCGTGCACGCTGCGCTGGAACGTGTCGTCGATGTTGTGGAGCGCCTGCGTGGTGGCGCCATACGGCGCGCTGAACGCAGCCGAGGTGGCCAGGCCCGTCGCCGCCCGCAGTTCGCTCGAGGCGTCGAGCACGAAGATGGCACCGGCGAACCCCAGCGCGAGCGCGATGAGGAAGGGCAGCACCAGGGCGGTCTCGACGACACTCTGAGCGCCCTCGCTGGGCCGTCGGCGGCGGGTCGCGCTCACGGAGCGAACACCGCGGCGTGGACGACATCGTCGATGTCGACGGGAAGCGCCCCGGTCCGCCATGAGCCGAGGCCGAAGCCCGGAGGGACCATCGCCGACACCCACCCGCGCACCGCCACCTCGACGGTGCCTGCCGCGGGGTTTCCCACCGAGCAGACATAGACGACGCCCACCGGCCAGGTGGGATCGAGAGTGGGACACTCGCCGTCCCTAGACGCCATCGGGGCGGGAGTCGCGCCGACGAGCCCGCTCGCCAGCTGGCTGCGGATCGCGGCGTATACGGCGGCCGTGGCCGGCGGACCCGTCGGCCCTCCCGCGGCTCCGGCGGCCACGTAGGCGCCACGCTCGGCGGCGGTGATCGCCGTCCCGCGGGTCAGCGCGTAGAGCCCGATCTGGGCGCAGCCCAGGAGGAGCAACAACACGACCACGAGCACGAGCGCGAACTCGACGACCGCCTGACCCTGCCCCCTGCCTGCCCCCGATCGCATGGCGAGCCGCTTCTACTCCTCAACTGCTTGCAGAGTGCTTACACTTTCCCTTGAAACCGCGTGCGATTTCGCTCGCGCAACTTCCTCACTACTCGCCGAGTAGCGCGAGGAAGCCGGACGGCTCCGGCGAAACTCGCTGGTCATGGCGTGTCGGGCACCCCCTCGATCTGGTTGACCCGCACCCACTCCGGCGTGGCCGCCACCCAGAAGTCATCGGCTCCGGTGTTCACCGGGATCTCCTGGGCGAACTGGCTGCCGTCCGGCTCCTGGTAGTACGCGGTGACGCTGAAGTGCACGTGCTGCCAGGCCTCCACCGCCTCCATGTCGGGCGCCGGCTCGACGTTGCCGAAAGTCCAGGTGACGCCGGGCGGCGGGTGGTGGATCTGATTGCTGCCGTAGCTATCCGCGCTCACATGGGCGTACGTGTGTTGCACGGAGCACGCTGCGGCGGGATTCGTCCCGTACTGCACAGTCACGGGATTCTCCGGCTCGGTGAAGTCCCACCAGATCTCGTTCACCGTTGCCTGCACGACGTAATTCACGACAAGCACCGGTCCCGTTCCGGGCTGGGGATCACGGATGCTGAATCCCACCGTCGGGGGAACGTTCGCTCCCTGCTCGGTGAAGCAGGCGGGGTAGTGGACGATCTGCCCGGTAGCCGGTGGTGACGAAGCCACCTGGCCGCCGGTGTACACCTGACGGAACTTGGCGCTTGCGCTGGCGACGAGCTGCTCAAGGTTGACCGACGGCGGCGTCGTGTACGGCAGTGGACCCCTACGGGTGACAGCGGCGATCGGATAGCCATAGTCCTTGTTGTCGGCGGGGATCGTCCAATTGCCCACGCAGCTCTGTGTTGAAGTCGACCATGTGCCATCCAGCTCGTAGTGAATGGTCATGTTGGCGCTGCCCATGATCAGTGACGCGTAAAGCACGCTCGCCTTCGGTGGGATGTATCCAGGGATGCCGGCAAACGGTTTGTCGGGAATCGTTGCCGTGATCACCCCTTGACCCGGGTTGTACCAGGAGATCGGACGCTGACCGTTGGCGACGGGCCCCATCGCAACACTCGAACCCTCGTACTCATAGCAAGGCTGTCCGTTCTGAAGGGGCGGATTCGAAGTTGTGTGGTGAGCGGTTGAACCCGCGGTGATCGTCACTTGAGGCGTCGGACACGTGATCTGCGCATCTCCTGTCACCACCACCGGAGCCGCCGGGCCTGACTGTGTACCTTCCCAGTCCGACGTGCCGCCCGGACATGCGTGCGCTCCGCCGTACGCTTCAGCGAGACGCGACGGTGCAGCGAATCCATTACAGAGTGCGATGCCAATTCCAAGAAGCAGAAGTACGCGCCTGCGCATCACTCACTCCGCGCACAGTGAGAGTACTGGCTGCGGCTCGCTGCTGTCGCACGCGAACGAGGCGCTCGCATACCAGAGTTCGCCGAAGTCTTGAAGCTGCTTGAGCCTGCCGATGACGACGAACCGTGCCCCTGCGGAGACCATCTGATCCGCGATCGGCTGCGTAGTCCCGTTGGGGAACAGCGACTCCACCGACCAGGCTCTCTTGAACGCCAGGATGTATGCGTACTCATCACTGTCGTGCAGAAACGTCTGCGAAGAGGAGGGCACAGGCACGAGCCGTAAGGACATTGGCCAACGCTCACCGACGATGCGGAAACCGGTTGCCCCCTGAGGTAGAACCAATCCAGGCTCAGCCTGCGAAGAGCTGATAACGCTGTTATCGAAGAGCCCGACTTGATTCGCAGTTATCGCCCAGTTCTCCCACGCGTTCTCGCGCACGAGTGCATCGCCCCAGCGCTGAGCAGTTGCGTTATCCACGGCTCCATTGGTCGCGTTCGCGACCTGCGGCGTCGTCGGCCGCATGTATGGCACCGTGCTGTTCGGCACGACGGTGATAGCGCCAGTGGCGTAGTACTGGCGCCACTCGTTCTGGACCGCCGACGGCGCCTGGGCGAACGGAACGTCGGCGGGCGCCGGCAGCAGCGTTGGGTCGCCCGGATCCTTGGAGGTGAACGGGGTCGCGGACGATCCCGGCCGGACACGTCCGGACGGCGTCGGGGTGGTTGAGGTGCTGCCGCACGAGCTTAGCCAGACCACCATTCCGGCCGCCCCAACAGCCAAAAGCAATCGCCTACGAGCCCCGCCGCTCATTCCTCTCCCCGAGTGCGCGTTGCGCCTCGCCGTAAAAGGCTGCATCGTAGCAACCTCCCCGAACGTACGGCTTCGCTCAACCGTTGCACGGGCAGCGCACGATCGCTGGGTCGAGGTAGGGCACGGGGTCGATGCAGTCGGCGGTGGAAGGAGCGCCCAGATCCACCTCGAAGTGGACATGGGTGCCGGTCGCGAATCCACTGGCTCCCTCGGTGCCCAGGGCGGCACCCGCCTGGACTCGCTCGCCCGCCAGTACGTCCAGCGAGCCCTGCGTCAGGTGCCCGTAGCGAAGGAAGAGCTCGCGCCCGTCGAGCGTTGTCTCGACCACGACGTTGCAGCCGAACACGCGTAGCCCGCTGGCGTAGGTGTCGGGGCACGGCCCGTCGTCCGCCACGACGACGGTGCCTGGCAGCACAGCGACGATGGTCAGGTCGCCGAGGCAGACGAAGTCGATGCCGGTGTGGTTGGGCTCGAAGGCGCCGGGGCCGGGCCTGTAGCCCTGGGTCTCGAGCGGGTGCGCACAGGGTCGCCCTGCGGCCACGCCCCCCGCCGCTGAACTAAATCCGTTCGGCAGCGAGGGCAGCAGCGCGCCGATCACCGCCACCATTCCGAGGAGCAGCAGGGCGACGACGGCCACCAGCGCGAGCCCGCAGCCGACGGCGAGCCTGCGCATCACGCCACCCGATCAGTGAGGAGATCCGGGTCAGACCGCACCCAAGGCCAGAGCACCGGGCTCGGGGTCACCTGGACCACGGTCCGCTCCCCTCCAGCGATCAGGAGGCCGCGTCCCGGGTGCGGTGGCGTCAACGCCTGGATCTCGTCGTCGGCGAGCTCGAAGAGGCCGCGCACCCGTCCGGCCACGGTCTCCTCGTGGCCCAGCACCAGCTTGGTCGCCGCCGTCGACGCCAGGGTCCGGCCGAGGTCGGTGGAGACGAACTCCTCGATCCGCTGGGAGGCCATCCACACGCCGGCGCCGCTCTTGCGCGCCCGGCGGACCAGCTGCTCGAGCACCTGACCGGCGTCCGGATCGCCGGTCAGCACGTGCGCCTCGTCGACCAGGACGATCAGCGGTCGATGGGGTCGCTCGAGCACACCCAGCACATGAGCCAGGACCACGGCCAGGGCGGGGGTGAGGTCCGCGGCGTAGCGGAGCGAGAGGCTGCGGAACCCAACTGCGACGGGCGTCGCTCCGTCGAGTCGGAGCGTGCTCGTGCGGTTGAAGATCCGGCCCAGCGAGCCGCGGGTGTACGCCTGCAGACGCAACCCGATGCGACGATAGCGGTCACGCTCCGCCTCGGTCAGCGTGCCGTCCCCGGCCAGGGTGCGGTGAAGATTCTCCAGCAGCTCGCTGAGCAGCGGTTCGGAGCTTCCGGACGAGCGCTCGGCCAGGAACGTCGCCAGCTGGCCGTGCAGCCAGGCCTTGTCCTCGCCGGGGAGACGGCGCACCGGTCGGCCGCCGACATATGCGACCGTGTCCCCGCCAAGAATCGAGAGCACGGTGACGATCACCTCGGCGGCCTCGTCCACCGCCATGCCGTCTGCGACGGCCAGGGGGTTGATGGACGTCTCGGCGAGGTCGACGTATCGGCCGCCGAGCACGCCGATGATCGGCTCGTACTCGTTGTCCGGGTCGAGCACGACGGCGGTGGCGCCGGCCATGCAGTGGCGCGCCAGTAGGGTCTTCGCAGCCGTCGACTTGCCCGCTCCCGAGCTGCCCACCAATAGCGCGTTGTGGTTGCTGCGGCTCCAGACCGAAAGGTACGCCGTCGAGTCCGTGCGCAGGTTGGCTCCGACGATGGGGTCGCGAGCGTCGCTGAACGGCGTCCCCAGCGCGGGGAGCAGGCGGGCGGCGACCGCGTCGGTCGTCATCACCAAAGCGCGGCGGAGGGGCGCCAGGCCCGGCGTGACGGCGAGCGCTGGGAGCAGTCCAGGCACGGTGGCTCGCACCACCCGGTATCCGCGTCCTACGAGCAGTGCGGTCACTCGCTCCGCACCCTCCTCGCAGCCGCTGCGGGTGCGGTGGCGGACCGCGATCGCCAGGCTGACCCGCAGGCCGATCGCGTTACCGGCGGCGAGCTCCCCCTGCAGGCGGTCGGCGTCCGCCAGTGCCACCTCGGCATCCACGTCCCCTCTGCCCTCGCGCAGGGAGGAGCGGAGCCACGACCGGTGCCGGCGCAACGACCGCCGTACCGCTTCCTGCCGGGCCGGAATCAGGTGGAGCGAGCAGGTGGCGGAGAGCCGAGACCGCTGCAGCACCTCGACGACCTCCCCGTAGTCCACGTCGGGAGCAAGCCCTACCAGGGCGAGGACGGCGACGTGCTCTTCCATCCAGAGTCCCTGTGGGCACGCCGCCACCTCGGATGCGCCCAGCAGCGACCCGCGAAGGAGCGCCTCGCTGATCTGCACCGGCTCCGCGGCCGCAACGGTAAGCGCGAGATCGCGACCCTGGCGCAGCGCCGCCTCGAGGACATGCTCCGCGTCAGTCCGCTTGGCATCGAGCGAACGGCCCAGTGGTCGTGATGCCCAGGGAATCCCGTCACCGGCCGCGGAGCGCGGCGCCCAGATTACGTGCTGGCTCAGGTGGATGCTCGTAGCGGCGACGGCGCCGGCGAACTCGCGCTCCAGCTCGAACAACGGTCCAAGATCGAAGTTCCGGCCGGTCCCCTCCTCCCAGAGGGCCTCGGCGGTCCGGCGGTCGAGATGGGCGGCAGACGTCACCACCTGCGCGGGGCAATCCAGTGTCGCCAGCCAGCGCACCACAGTGTCCGCCCAGCGCGCGTACTCCCCCGATGCGCTCGCCACGGGCGGGGCCTCCAGTCGGACGACCGCGCGCCAGCCGCCCGGCTCGATAGCGAACAGGCCGTGTGCCGTCTCCGCCAGCCGCTGCACGCCGAAGTGCCGATGGAGACGGCCGCGCAGACGCAAGGCCGGACGCGGCACCGACGTGGCGACGCCCTCCTCGAGCATCCGGACGGCTCCGCGAGCCGGTGTGCCGCCGTGCAGCTGGGAGCAGAGGAGCGGGGCTGCCGCGCGGTACGCCCAGAAGGTGACGAGCCAGATCCCCTGACGAGTGGGGACGGCGAGCACCAGCGCCAGGCTCACGATTGCACCAGCGACCCCGAGACGCAGCCCGAAGGGCAATGGCGCACGGAGGCAGAGCAGCACCGGGAGCAGGCAGCTCCCCAGCATGGCCACGGCGCGGACCGGCAGTCGGAACGGCCCGACGTCAACCCCGAGGTCGGCGTCGACCGCCAGGGGGACCCGGATGCGGCTCACGGCCGCGGCTCCGGCGGCGGCAGACTGCTCCGCCAAGGGGTCGGTGGCGGCAGCTCGCCGGGGCCGCCCTCCGAAGCCGCGTCGGCTGGCGCACCGGACCGCTGCGGCCAGGCGCTGGTCACGGCATGGTCGAAGGCGGCCCATGCCGGGGGCGGGACCTCCAGCCTGCCGGTCCTTGTGGATTCACTGTGGACAGCCAGGCGCAAACGGCGCATGGATGCGTCCATCCCGGGCAGGCGCTCGACTGCCGCCCAGAGCTGCTCCGGCGGCGATCCCGCCGGCAGTAGCCCCGAGGTGATGTCGCCAATGAACCGCGTCCCCTGGGGACTGGCCCGGAAGGCCGTGAATGCATCCGCCGGCGTGGCGAAGAAGCGGAGCCCTGCGGCCCGGGACAGCGGGTTGTCGCTCTGCATCGCCGCCCCCACCACACCTGAGCCGAACCGACCGGCACCCATCCCTTGGAGCACTCGTCCGGCGCCGCCTGCCCCGCCCGCCAGCAGCGCCCCGCCGGCAGCGACGCTGGCCATCGCCGCGGGAACGAAGAGCACGGCCTCGGCCGCGTGGCGAATGCTCGCGAGGATCGAGCCATGCTCGCCGCGCAGCCCGAAGAGCAGGCCGCGCATAGCTTTCCCGGTCAGCCAGAGGCCGCCAATGATGAGGATCACCGAGACGATGGGCCCGAAGGCTCCGCTCGACACCGACTGGCCGGTGAGCGCGGTGCGCAGCGAGAGCCCGAGGGTGAGCCCGAGCATCCCGTCCGCCACCAGCGGCGCCACCAGGGCTCCGAGCATCATCCGCCACCACCACTGCACTGGCTGGGATTGGTGGTCGAAGACCGCAAGCGCGATGAACAGTGGCGCGGCGGCGATGCCGAAGCTGATGACGATGAACCGGGTGACCATCAGCAGCACGAACTTGATCAGCTGGAAGAGCAGCACCGGGATGAGCACGATGGCCACGAGACCGAGGCTCGGCAGCCGGAGCAGCGCACCGAAAAGCAGCGAGCCCAGCGGATCCACGCCACCCTGGCTCGGCACCGCGATGTCTATGAAAGCCGTGAACACCTCCGCAGCCAGCACCGAGAAGAGCGGCACCAGCCAGCTCAACACGGCGAAGCCGAGCTGGATTCCCGCGATCCCGGCGACTGCGCGCAGGACCGTCTCTGCCACGCCGCTGCCCCAGTGGGTGCGCTGATCGTGGCTTACACGCACGATCCGCGCGATCGCGGCGGCAAACACGAGCACCATCGCAGCCAGCGCGAGCGCGGAGTACGCGTCGTGGTACAGGCTCGAGGCGTCGAGCTGGACGTCGCCCCCGATCACCGCGCGGGCGAAGCCGTACAGCGAGGCGGGGTCGTAGCAGTTGGGTGCGTCCGGGTTCCAGCCCACGGTGTTCCAGGTGATCCAGCCCACGATGTCGTGGGCCGCCTGGCCGGGATTGGAGATCCAGCCGAGCAGCGTGCTGACGATGCTCCCCAGCGTGCTGACGAGGTGGGCGACGTCTCCGATCACCGGGACGTGGTCGATCGGGTTGAGGTCGGGGCCGTTGGCACCGAAGCCAGGGCAGTTAGGCGACGGCAACGGAATCACCACCTGGCCGCCGACCACGGTCAGACCCCCGGTCGGTGTGTCCACCTTCGCCTGCTACAGCGTGAAGGTGCCTGCGAGCAGCGCCCCGGCCGCCAGCTTGCAGACCTCGATGACGCCGAGCCCGGCGATGCCCACTCCCACCGGCCGCAGGATCGCGTTGCCCCAGTGCTCGTCCTGGTGCGCCAGCCCCCGCTGCAGCGCGGAGGCGATCATGGCCACGAGCACGAGCACCTGGGCGACGTCGGCGAAGGGCGTCAGGAGGTGGTCGTCAAAGAGCCGGGCAAGATTCGAGCTGTCCGCCACCATCCTCACGGCGATCCCGATCACCGCTGCGGCGGTTCCGGCTCAGGTCGAGTGGCGCGCACCGTGGGCCCAGCGCCGGGGGCATCCCGGTCCTCGGCTGGCGGCAGGCTCGGTCGTGGGGCAGAATCGTCCGGCTGGAGGGGCTTCCGGTGCCGCAGCTGCCGGATCTCCGAGACGTCGACGCTGAACCGCACGATGCGCATGCGCGACACCCTAGCCAGTTTCTGCTTACATAGCGCTTACACTTTCCGCGTTCAGGTACTGATGTCCTCGATTAAATCCCTTCTCCTCCACCGGTGACGGCCAGGGCCGATGTCCTCGTCCTCGAGGACAACCCGACCGAGCTCGAGGAGATCGCCACCGTCACCGAGGCCTCCGGCCTCTCCACCCTGGGCACCCGCTCGCCGGCGCAGGCGCTGCGCCTGCTCCGGGCCAACGATCCGGCGCTCGCCATCGTCGACTGGAACATGCGGCTCTCGCCCGAGGCCGAACAGAACGCGGAGAGCGTGCTGCGCGTCCTGTCCCGCGAGCACCCCGACACGTACACGATCGTCTTCGCCACCCGCGCAGGCACGGACATCGACCTACAGGAGCGGATCGCCGCAGCGCACCCAGGGGCGATCGTGCACGACAAGCGCCAGGGGCTTCCCAGCCTGCTCGCGCGGGTGCGCCAGCTGCTGCAGCGCAAGGTCGGCGACCTGAAGCTGGACCGCGGCACGGTGATCCACGTCCCCACCGGGGAGCGGTACAAGAACAAGTGGGCGGTGCGGCTGATGTGCGGCTATCCGGATGCGCTGCAGGCTCAGCGCAACTCGACTCCCTACATGGCGATGTACCGCTTCAACCTGTGGCTCGACGACATCGGCTCGACGGTGTCGGTGGTCTCGCAAGGCGCAGCGTTCTACCGTCTCGTGGTCGCACCCGCCACCGGAGTCCGACGTGCGGCTCGCAGCGGCTGAGGTGGCGGCGCTGCCGCTGCCGGTGGCGCTCCACGATCGTGACGGCGCGCTGCTCGCGTGCTCTCCCGAGTGGCGCGGCGGGGGACTGGGCGCGGTCGTGTTTCGCCTGTCGGCAGCCTCGCTCGTGGTCGCGTGCGACCAACAGGATTCCGACATCGCCGATCTCCTGACGGAGCTCGTCACCCAGACGCACGAGGCCGCCCGTGCGTCCACGGGTGAGCGGCGCCGCCGACTCGAGGTTCTGGGCGGGAGCCTTGCGCTCGTCGCCGGTCTGCCGCAGCTCCGGGGTGGTACGACGACGGATGTGCTCGACCATCTGGCCGCCGTTCTGGCCACGGTCAGCAGATACTCCGTAACCGTTGCCGAGCATGCGCCCTCTCACGTGCCCGACACGGTGCTCCTGGCTCTCGCGCTGCGACAGCTCGTCATCAACGCTCGCCGCCACGACGACGCTACGGAGGTGCGGCTGGCCATCTCCCCAGGCCCGACGTTCACCCTGGCTTGGCGAGGGCAGCCGCAGCGTGATGGCGTGTCCACGGCGCGCCACCAGGCCGACCGCGATCGCTGGGGA
>Ga0307477_10003809_pt1 | contig 11105 bp, 8 predicted proteins | sample atmos_gasesECM2C_FD_203316 | JGI IMG/M metagenome (GOLD analysis project Ga0307477, IMG submission 203316) | Hardwood forest soil microbial communities from Morgan-Monroe State Forest, Indiana, United States - atmos_gasesECM2C_515 | ecosystem: Environmental > Terrestrial > Soil > Temperate... | reverse complement strand
CCGACCATCGCGAGTTGCGCGAGCAACAGGCCGGCTCCACAACCCAGCAGGGTCAGTGACAATCCCTCAGCCAGCATTTGACGGACGAGCCTTGCTCGGCCTGCACCGAGGGCTGTCCGCACGGCGAATTCCTGCTGGCGCGCCAGGCACCGGGCAATCAGCAGATTAGAGACATTGGCGCAGGCGATCAGCAGGACTAGCCCCAGTGCGCCGAAAAGAGCATAGAGCACGGGACGCGCCGGCCCAGTGAGTAATTCCTGGTACGACGAGGCCCAAAATTTGATTTCTCCGTGAACGCCTTCCCGGGGGATGTGAGCGGCAATCGCATCGAGTTCGTGCTGAGCCTGCGCGATCGTGGCTCCGGAACGAAGCTCGCCCACCACGTTGAAGAAGTTGTAACCCCTGTCCTTCAACATCTCCGGCGTCGGTTGTAGCGGAATCCAGACACCCTTCTGAAGATCAGCCCCCACCTGTTCGGGAAAGTGGAAGCTCTGCGGCATTACTCCAACCACAGTGTGCGTCTTGCCGCTGATCTTGACCCCTTGGCCGACGATGCCGGGATCGGCATGAAAGCTTTGCCGCCACAATCCCTCCGAGAGCACTACTGCCTGCGGTCCTCCAGCTTGGCCCTCTGCATCGATGAACGTGCGTCCTAGCAGAGCCCGTGCGCCGAGGATCGGAAAGAGGTTTGTGGTTAGGTGCGGCGCCAGAATGCTTTGCGAACCGTCCCGAGTTTCAAGAACGCTGACGTCTTCCGTGTACCCGGCGGCATCCTGCAGCAGCATGGATTGGGTTTGAATGTCGCGATAGTTCAGCCATGAGGTGGTGGAAAACGATGCCTTATTGACCCCAGAACCGATAAAGAGCAGGCGATCAGAATGCGCATAAGGCAACGGCCGCAGCAGAACGCTTTCGATCACCGTGAAGATCGCGGTATTTGCGCCAATCCCTAGAGCGAGGGTCAAGACAGCCAGCACAGCCATTCCTGGTGTCTTCCGCAGTTGGCGCAACGCGTAACGCAAATCGTGGAAAAGAGTCGGCACGGACACCTCCGGCGTACGAGTCTTAAGAAAGGCTGGCACTTTCTTAGCCAAAGGAAGACAAGGAACATCCAAACTGTTATCAAGCAATTCCGTAGGCTAGTGTGGAATGCCAAGTGCGGTGTGCCTGACCAAAAATGGAGTGGATTGTCCGATAACGAACAGGACGCAGCATATAGATTTTGCTACTCGTACCGCAGCGCTTCAATCGGATGCATCCGCGCCGCCTTTAGAGCAGGGAAGAACCCGGACACGATCCCTACCATCGAGAGAATCGTGAACGAGATAATCATCACGCCCATCGATGCGTGCAGGAAGATAGCGCCTTCATGGTCGGTAGTCTTGTAGAACTCGTCGTACAACGGCATCGGCGGGATCACCCAGGTCAGAAACTGTGCGACCAGCATCCCGATCGCGCCGCCGACAAAGGTCAGCACCAGAGCTTCCAGTAAGAACTGAATCAAAATGTGCCGTGGCCGTGCCCCAATCGCCTTGCGTAGCCCGATCTCCCTGGTCCGCTCTGTCACTGAAACCAGCATGATGTTCATCACGCCTATGCCGCCGACGGCCAGCGTGCAGACTCCAATCAGCCCGAGCACCGCCTGCAACCCGTACGAGAACGCGTTAATCATGCTGCGGTCTTCAATCGTGTCCCACTCCGGCGTTGCCTTGTCGTCCTTAGGGTCAAAATGATGCCGCCGCGCAATCACCTCACGCGCCGCCATCAGTGCCTTCTTGTTCTGCTCCGGGGCAATCGGCTGAATAATGATTTCGTCCGGATCCCGCAGGTTCTTCAGGTCGCGCATCAGCGCAAATGGAATAAACGCATTCTCGTTGTCGGGACCCTGGTACATCGAGTCCTGAATCTTGTTGCGCATGGTCCCGATCACTTCGAAGTCCAGCCCGCCAATTTCGACGTGCTGTCCTGCGCCCGGCGCTCCCTGAAAAACTTTCTTTGCCGCCTGATACCCAAGGATCACCACGCGCCGGTGATCGGCAAAATCCGTCTCATTGAAATAACGCCCGTCATCGAGATCGAGCTTGCGCATTTGTCCATATGGCATATCCACGCCGCGCGTCATGATCGAAACCACGCGGGTACCGATCTTGAATCCGAAGTCGCGATCGATCTCTCCACTCACCGCCCGGATGATCGGAACTTCATCCCGGATCGCTTCCACATCTTCGAGTTCATACTTCACGGCCTTGCCGGCGCGCTGTCCTCCGGCCTGCATGCTCGTTTGCCCCGGCCACATCACGATGACATTGTTTCCCATGTTCAGGAATGCGCTGAGCACGCAACCGCCGAGTCCCTGCCCGTAAGCCAGCAGGAGCACCACCGATACCAAGCCCCACCCGATGCCCAGCATGGTCAGCGCCGAGCGCGTCCGGTCACGCATGAGCGCCTGCCACCCCTGCAACACGAGGTCCTTGAGAAACATGGTTGAGACGAAGGAGGCACTCTTCCTGGAGCGGGGAGTGTGGAGCGGCACTGGAGACGGTAATTCGAACGTACGAACTCTCGACGTCTCCCGGTTCTCCGTCGTCAGTGGTGGGACCGCGCTCATCTCCCTACTCCTTTGCATGTGAACTTCGAATTGAGACTTCAGATCGCAGATTTCCGTGTCTCTAAATCTGAAATCTGCAATCTGAAATCTGCAATTTTTCCTCTACTCGATATGAATATCGCCCGACCCGGTGTGCACGCGGAGCAGTGGCCCGCCGCCGCGCACTTTACCGTGAATCGATTTGTGCGAATCCCCTATCCGCCCCTGCACTGTCATCTCCACCGGGGCACCTACGTCGACGGAGCCTGAACTGGTCGAAATGTCCGCATCGAACGCGGCATTCGACGGCAATCGCAGACGCACGTTGCCGGATCCGGTGCGGGCATCCCAAGTACCGCTCTGCTTGCCCTCAGCGGTGATTTCCCCGCTGCCGGTTTCTCCGTGGAAGCTGCCCTGTACGCCTCTCGCGGTGATGTTCCCCGAACCCGTATGCATGTCGATGTCGCCCGGCCCGGTTTCTTCAATCTCGACATCGCCGCTACCGGTGCTGCCTCGCACCGATCCCGCAACCTGCCGCGCCCGCACGTCACCCGATCCTGTTTGCACCCGGATCTCGCCGTTCAGATTTGTGAGTCTCACGTCGCCGGACCCGGTCTGCGCCTCCGCATTACCGCGCGTGCCCTCGATCGTCTGGTTGCCTGAGCCACTCTTCGTGCGCACAGTCGTTTCCGCCGGCACAGTGATGTCGTAATCAATGGAGATGTTCCGGTAATCCACGTATTCGATGTGAATACTGTTGCCACTCTGCCGTATCGGGGGATTCTGTTCGATGGCGTGTACGTCTTCCTCGCGACGCCCTCCAAACCAGCGGTCACCGACATAAATCTTGCCGTGAATCTGTACCGATCCCGACGAACCTGCATGCACTTTCACATCGCCCGAGTGCGTCAGCACTTCGAGATCGACAGGGCCACTGACTGAGAGCGTTCTGTCGAATGTTCCCTGCGGCGTCGAACCAAACGCCACCGCGGAGCTGAACAGCACGACCAGCGCGATCGTCACCAACAGTCCGAATTTTGATCCGCTGGACTCAAAAGCCGAGGGGAGAACTTGATTTTTTCTATTCATAACGTAGCGACTCCACAGGTTGCATATCCGCGGCGCGCTGGGCCGGATACATGCCCGCCGTCACGGTGATCAACGAAAGCGTCAAAATCGAAATCACAATCGAAATCGGCGACACAATCGGATGGGGCACAAAGTCTGGCAGGGGGATGACGACCATCGCAACGCAGATGCCGATTCCGACGCTGAGCCCGAGAACTCCACTGACGATCGTCAGCATCGCCGATTCGGCAAAGAATTGCCGCAAGATGTCGCGCTTGGTCGCGCCCATGGCTTTGCGCGTCCCGATCTCCCGCGTGCGCTCGGAAACCGAAACCAGCATGATGTTCATCACGCCGATGCCTCCCAGGCACAGCGTCACCACCGCAACGCACCCGAAGAACAGGGTGACCACTCCAAAAATCTTCGCCAGCTGTTTGGCGCCATCCATCGTGTCCCATACAAAGAGCGCGTCTTTATCCGTAGGATCGAAGTGCCGCACCCGCCCGATCGCGCGCCGCACCTGCAACACCGCCGCCTCGTGATTCTCCGGATCGCCTACCTCAAACACAATGTCATCCAGATATCCGCGGGTGATACCGGCCCCAGGTTTTTCCGGGGGAGGGAAGTCTCGCGACACCGCCGAATATGGCGCAAAGAGATAGTCGTTGTCCGGCCCGCTGTAATTCGAATTCTGCTTCTTCTCTGCCAGCACTCCCACAACCGAGTAGGGAACGCTCTTGACCAGAACGGTCGTACCAATCGCCGGCTGCCCTGGGAACAACTGCCGGTAAGCCTTCGATCCGAGCACCAGAACTCGCCGACCCTCGCGCTCGTCATCGTCGGTGATCAACCGCCCCTCAGAGACCTTGAGCGACCGGAAATCCTGATACGACGGCCACATCCCTACAACGCCGCGATTGGCTAAGTTGAATTGGCTGACTTCCGGAATCGTTCTGCGCAATTCGGGGCTAACATTTTTGACCAGGTAGCATTCGTCGCGGATCAAGTCGGCATCATCCACATTCAGCCGAATCTCGCGCCCGGCAGCCCGCCCTCCAACTTGCGTGCTCGTCCGCCCGCCCCACACAATCACCAGGTCCTTGCCTAGCGTCTCCATGTGTCTTTTCTGATCGACGACGAAACCGCGTCCCAGGCCCACCAGCAGAATTACCGACGCGATCCCCCACACCAGCCCGAACATGGTGAGGAAGGTCCGCAGTTTGTGAGCCCGGAATGTGGCGACGGCTTGTCGGAAGATCTCGGAGAGAGTCATGGAACTGGACCTCTGGCATCATTCGGAAGACTCAAAATCGTTCCTATACAACTCAGACCTCGGAGTTACAGGCTGGTTGGCCGGAGTCCGAGGTCTGAAGTCTCACGCCGCGTTTTACTGCAGTACGACTTGATCCCCTTCCTTCAGCCCGCTCAGAACTTCTGTCTTCGCGCCGTTGGAGATCCCAATGTTGACCGCCACCTTATTCTTGCCTTCCTTACCCTTCGGATCGGGAATCTCAACCGACGCCTTCTTGTCCTTGTCGTAGAGAATCGCTCCTTCCGGGATTTGCAGAACGTTCTTGTGTTCGTCCAGGATGATCTCCGCATTCGCGGTCATCTCGGCCTTGAGTTCGCCGCCCGGATTCTGGATCGATACCCGGACCTCAAACGTCGTGACGTTGTCCTTCTCCACGCCCATCGGAGAAATCTTCGTCACCTTGCCGTCGAACGTCTTGTCTTTGAAGGACTCAACTTTGATGCGCGCCCGCTGTCCAAGATAGACCTTGCCAATATCGCTCTCGTCCACTTTGCCCTTCACGTAGACTTCGCTCGTATCGCCGAGCGTCATGACCAGTGTGGCCGACGACCCCAACACCAGGATGGAACTGACCGCATCGCCCATCTGCACATCGCGCGAGAGCACAATGCCGTCGATCGGCGAAATGATGTCGGTGTAGCTGAGCTGCTCTTCCAACTGCTTCAGATTCGCCTCGTCCTGCGCAACATTGGCTTGGGATTGAGCGATCTTTGCCTTCAACACGGTGACTTGCGCCTTCGAGACATTCTGCTTGTTGAGCGACATTTCGTAATTCTTCTGTGCATCTTCCAGGGCGGACGTGGAAACCACGCCATCCTTCGCCATATTCTCGGCACGGTCATACGCCCGTTTCAAAAGCGGAACGTCCGGGCCTTCGGCATCGACCTTGGCGCGCTCGAAATCGGCTTGCGAGCTCTTCAGGTTCGCCTGCGCTGCTTCCAGCGCTGCCTTGGACTGCTCCACCTGCGCCTCGATCTCGATCTTGTCGAGCTGCGCCAGCAGTTGGCCTTTCTTCACCCGATCGCCGTAGTCCACCAGCAACTTCTTCACGATGCCGCTGGCCTTCGACTTCACTTCAACCTTCGTGATGGGCGTGACTTTGCCCGTAGCCACCACGCTCTTAGCCAAGTCTCCCTTTTCCACCTTGGCGAGCTTCGAAGGATCAATCTTGGTGCCGCCGCGGGTCGCTGCAAATACTCCAATCGCGACCAGCAGGACGATGCCCAGTCCAACGCCGCCCCAAATCATCAGTTTGCGGCGCTTCTTTTTGCCATTAGTGCCGTTACCGTTCACAGATCCTCCTCGATATACCGCCAGTTGGAGATTGGGAGCCATCTTGCCGCCCTACAAGCTATTACGCGGCTCCTGCTGAATTAGTTCCGAAAATTGCTGTCTGCGATGCGAAAAGAAAGCGTTACGTTGCCAAACCGCCCGCTTTCTGCAAATTAGACCTGCTTTCTTTGAAAAGGATAGCGCAATGCCCCCCTGATTTTTGTGATGCCAAACACACCCGAGCAGCCCCGAATCCAGGAAACCGGCTCCGATTACTGAGAACTGCGAACTGGGTACTGCTGCCTAACCCCTAGCCCCTGCCCCCTGCTAAAATTACCCCTCAATGGTCGCCTATGTGCTGCTCCGGGTCTTCCTGATCCTCCTCCTGGTAGCAGCCAATGCGTTCTTCGCCGCCGCCGAATTCGCCCTCGTGAGTGTGCGCGATACCCGCATCCAGCAGCTCATTGACGCCGGACGTATCGGCGCCCGCATTGTCCAGCGTCTCCACCAGCATCTCGATGAAGTCGTCAACGGCGTCCAACTGGGTATCACCATGGTCAGCCTCACCCTGGGATGGATCGGCGAGCCCATGGTCGCCAGTCTCGTCGGTAGCCTGCCCATCGTCCAGCGCCTGCCCCACGTTGCTATCTACGCCCACACCATCGCGATTGCCATTGCGTTCACATTGATCACCTACATGCACGTGATCCTGGGCGAACTCGTCCCCAAGACCCTCGCCCTGCAGCGCTCCGAGCAGATCGCCCTGGCGGTCGCGGCGCCGATGGAAGCCTTCCTCACGCTGACCCGCCCCGTACTCTTTTTTATGCGTCGTTCAGGCGGATTGGTTTTAAGACTCTTCGGCGCACAGCCCGCCCGCCGCGGAGGCGCTGTTCACTCCCCCGACGAACTCAAACTGATCGTTACCGCCAGCCGCCAGTTCGGACAGATCCCTGAATTTCAGGAAGAGATGATCCACAGCGCCATCGAGCTCGATAGCATCACCGTCCGCGAAGTCATGGTCGCCCGCCCTGATATCTTCTCTTTGCCCTCCGACCTCATGCTCGACGACGCCCTGGCCAAGGTCGTTGAGGGCCAGCACTCCCGCATCCCGATTTACGACCCGCAACGCGGGCCCGAGCACATTGTCGGAGTCCTTTACTACAAAGACCTCATGCGCTGGATGCGCCTCCGCCTCAGCAACCTCGGCCAGTCCAGCGCCACCCGCATCTCCCGCATGCAGATCGGCCAGATCATGCATGACGTTGTCGTTGTTCCGGAAACCAAGGTGTTAGCCGAATTGTTAGCCGAATTCAAAGAGCGCCGTCGGCATCTCGCCGTCGTGGTCGATGAATTCGGATCGACAGCCGGAGTGATCACGGTGGAAGACATCCTCGAACAGCTAGTCGGCAATATCGAAGACGAATTCGACGTCTCTCCCAGCGAGCCAGCGTTGGAAGATGAATCGGTGATGGTTTTGGAAGGCTCGGTGAACATCCGCGATTTGGAGATGGAACACGGTCTGACACTGCCGCGTGACGCGGGATTCGAAACCCTGGCCGGTTTTATGCTCGCTCGCCTGCAGCGCATCCCCAACGTCCGCGACCAATTCGAATATGAGGGCCGCCGCTACACCGTCGACGAGTTGGAAGGCCATCGCATCGCCCGGGTCAGAATAGAAAAGACCGCAAAAGCAGAAGGAGAAGCCGAAGCCGCCAAGGGCGCCGGAAATTAGTAGCGCCGGCGTCCTCGCCGGCCGCTTGGCGCCAGGCGAGCACCGGAAACGAATGAGCAATTGTCATCCTGAGCGGAGCACGACGGCGAGCAACGCGAGTCGTCGTGCGCAGTCGAAGGATCCCTACTGGCCAAAAGCACCTTTACCGCATCAAGGCATTCCCGTAAGGCACTAATCGCCGACGTTGAGAACTCAACGCTGAGTACTGTGTACTGAGAACCGAGAACAGAGAACTGGCAACTGAGAACTGTAGCCCAACGCGTCCTCTATACCCTCCCAGTCATCTGGCTGGTGGTCAGTCTCGTCTTCCTCATGATCCACTTGGTCCCCGGAGACCCCATCCAACAGATGCTCGGTGAAGGCGCCCCGCCCGCCGACATCGCCGCGACGCGTCACGCCTTCGGCCTAGACGCGCCGCTTGGTGAGCAATACATCCGTTACTGGAAAGGGGTCCTCCACGGCGACCTCGGCCGCTCTATCCGCTACAACCAGACGGTCACCAAACTTCTCGCGCAACGCTACCCCTACACGCTTCGTCTCACGCTGGCGAGCCTCTTCGTCGCGATCGTCCTGTCCATCCCCGCCGGAGTCCGCTCCGCCCGCCGCCGCAACCGCTGGGACGACCGCCTGCTGTCAGTAGTTAGCCTCTTCGGCCTCTCCTTCCCAAATTTTGCGCTTGGACCAATCCTGATCTTGCTGTTCGCCATCAAGGCCGGTTGGCTCCCCGTTTCCGGCGCGGGATCATTTGCCAATCTCGTGCTGCCCGCCATCACCATGGGCGGCGCGCTTGCCGCCATCCTCACTCGCATGGTTCGCACCAGCATGCTCGAAGAACTTAGCCAGGACTACATTCGTACCGCCCGCGCCAAAGGTCTTCCGGAGCTCACAGTCGTCTATCGCCACGCCTTGCGCAACGCCATGATTCCAGTGCTGACGGTTCTGGGCCTGCAGTTCGGAGCGTTACTGGCGGGCGCCATCGTAACGGAAACTATTTTCTCCTGGCCCGGCGTCGGCCGCCTCACCATCCAAGCCATCTCCAATCGAGACTACTATCTGGTGCAGGGCTGCATTCTCGCCATCGGCCTCACGTATGTCGCGGTGAATTTCCTGACCGATGTTCTCTACGCGGTCGCAAATCCGAGGATCAGACAATGATCCCAACTCCATTTGCTTCGAATTAGAACTGGCGCCTGCGGCCCAAAATTCAAAAGGCGGGACACTTCTGTCCCGCCTCCTGTTCGTCCAACCTAGGCTGCTTGCGTTACTTTCTTCATACGTTCTTCCAGTTCTTTCGGCGAAACATCTTCCACGTGGGTAGCGACGCCCCACAGGTGTCCGAACGGATCCTGAAGGAAACCGGAGCGGTCCCCGTAGAACTGGTCCTCAACCGGCTTCAGGATTTTTCCCCCCTCCGCCGCCGCTCGTTTTACTACGGTATCGACGTCAGGCAAGTACACGTAGAGGCTCACCGGGCTTTGGCCAATCGTAGACGCACTGGTGTGCCCCTGGCCCATGGCGGGATTCTCGTCGGCCAGCATGACGTGCGAGTTCCCGATCTTCAATTCGGCATGACCGACTTTCCCGTCCGGACCATTCATACGAAGCAGCTCCGTCGCGCCGAAAACTTTCTTGTAATATTCGATCGCTTGGGCGGCGCCCTTAACGATCAGGTATGGTGTGATGGTGTTGTAATCTTTGGGAATATACGAGACTTTATTCATGATCTTCCTCCTTGGAATGTAAGGCTAAGGGTGGAGGTTTCGGCGCGCACTTGCGGAAGGGGTTTTACGATCCCGCTGTCTCTCTATGCTCTATAAGAACACAATTGAATTTTGATCTCAAGGCCGGGTTACGGAGATTTTAATATTCCTGATCTGACTATGCCGACTGCCCATCTTGCGCCTTTGAGGGATCGAGACTTTGATGTGGAGCCGATCGCGCTTTGGTCCGGCCAGGAAGCTTGACTCGTATATACGATAGTATTCTGTATATACACTCGTTTTCGAAGCTGAGGACGACGTTATGGCCGTTACCCTCACCTCCATCCGCTTAGATACAAACCTTGCCGACGAGGCTGTGAAAGTCCTCGGTGTCAAGACTCGCACAGAAGCCGTCCACCTAGCACTCCGCGAAATTGTTGCGCTCAAGCGTTTTAATTAAGGCCTTGATGAAAAAGAACGCGGGGAAACTCTCGTTCGCCGGGCACCGTGAGTGACCTCATCGTTTTCGATACATCAGTGCTGGTCGACGACCTGCGCACCGCTCGTTATCAGGCAAAGATCCAATCCATCAGCGGTCTGATACGGACATCTTCGGTGGTCCTGGCCGAGTTATGGGGCGGGGCAACCAAAGCTGCCGAACGGGAGTTAGTCCGAGCCCTCGGCAGGAACTATCCCATCCTCACCCCCAGCGAAGGCATTTGGCTGGAGTCCGGACAGTTACTGGCAAAGATGCGTCCCGACGAACGCTTCACCTCTGAAAAGCTGCGGGATTTGCATTTTGATGTGCTGATCGCTCTTACCGCGCGGTCTCACGGAGCTCGCCTGATCACCTCCAACCGAACTGATTCATCAATACCGCAAATTCCGCCTCGAAGTTTGGTAGGTTTGTATCGGTATGTCGACCGCAGCCATCTCGTTCCGCCGCCGCGTTCTCGGCAACGCACGCCACAATCCCCTGGCCGCGATCGGGGTCGTACTCATCCTCATTTTCCTGACCTTTGCTTTGTTCGCCCCGTGGATCGCCCCGCAGGATCCAGCCGCCATCGACCTCCCGGGACGACTCAATCTGCCTTCACGCTCCCACTGGTTCGGCACCGACGAACTCGGACGCGACATCCTCTCCCGCATCATTTACGGCGCACGCATCTCCCTGCTGGTGGGCGCCAGCGTAGTTGCAACTTCGCTGATTCTCGGCCTGATCATCGGCTCGATCGCCGGCTACTATGGAGGCGCGATCGACCGCTTTTTCAATGTCGTCGTGATGAATGCATTCCTGTCCTTCCCCGGAATATTACTGGCGATTGCTTTCGTTGCGTTCCGCGGCCCTGGGATCTTCAACCTCGTTCTCGCTCTCTCCCTCGGTGGATGGGTGGGTTACGCGCGCCTGGTTCGCGGACAAGTTCTCGCCGCTCG
>Ga0307477_10003808_pt1 | contig 11106 bp, 13 predicted proteins | sample atmos_gasesECM2C_FD_203316 | JGI IMG/M metagenome (GOLD analysis project Ga0307477, IMG submission 203316) | Hardwood forest soil microbial communities from Morgan-Monroe State Forest, Indiana, United States - atmos_gasesECM2C_515 | ecosystem: Environmental > Terrestrial > Soil > Temperate... | reverse complement strand
TTCCCGGGGTGCCAGCTGTTCAAGCAGACGCACTGCGGCTTCCTCTGCCAGATCATGCCGTAGTGCGTTTCTTCTCGTCTCATCTCTACGGACTGCTCCTACCGAGTGAGCGACAGGGCTTCCTCGCCGAAGCGCATCGCGTCGCCTCCGAACTGGTCCTCGTGGATGCCGGTCGTCCGAAGGGAGTGAGAGCCGAGGAGTGGCAGGAGCGCAGGCTGCCGGCCGGCGGAGCCGTCAAGGTGTTCCGCCGCCACTTCGACGCCGAGGTCCTCGCCGCAGAAGTTGGAGGCGACGTGCTCTTCGCGGGCCGGTTCTACGTTCTGGTCAGCGTCGTGTCTTCGCTGTAGTCGGGACCGCACCGATCCGGCGATCGCACGCCCCCGCTTCCAGGCGCGTCACCGTTGCCAGGGAGTTGCTCTCTCAGTTGCTGGCCGAGTCACCTCTCCGCATCTCTGTCAGCAGCGGCTTCATCCGAGCCGCCCACTTCCTGCGCCAGGACAAGGCGAGCATCAGTCGGATGGGCGGCGGCGGCGGTGGCGGACGTTCCTCAACGGGCAAGCTCCTGATCACCTCGTCCAAGGCACCGACCGCGGTGGCGAGGTACTGCCTCGGGATCGTCTTGAGCGCCTGCTTGTCCAGTCGGTCCCATTCCTTTGGCGGCATCGACTCGGCAATGGCGGGAACGACTTCTGCATCCTCGACATCGAGATGAGGAAGGAATGTGTCGCGAACCGCAACGATCGCCTCGTGCATCGCCTTCTGGTGGGCCGCATCCGGCTCGCGCTCGAAGGCGGTGACGGCGGCACTGGCGGCGTCGACTGCATCAGCCAATTGCAGATGCTCCTCCCCCAGAGTCTTGAGGAGCACATCCATGTCCGGCCTCACGGCAATGAGAGCCGGATAGATCTCCTGGTCCTCTGTGTGGTGATGATGCTGGAGGACCGCGGTGTAAAAGCTCCAGTTCGGGCCGATCACCGGGCGGAGAACCGATGGCGGCAGCTTCTCGCTTGCGTCCACGAATCGGTTCGTTGACAACCGGAAGGTCTTGTGGACCGCAAAAAAGATTCGAGTATCGGCATGGGCGACAGGCGACGAGTCCTGAACCATGTGCATCCTCCCCGGGGCGGGCCGAATCACTTTTAGACGAAGGCCCGACTGGTCGAGCCTTAGCCCTATGGGGTGCCGCGCCCAGGGCCGAAAGTCCTTATTCGGCCGTCAGGACTCAGGATGCTCGTCGATCTCCTGCGATCGCTCCGTTTCTCGGTCGATCTCGGCCTGCTCGCGCAGGTCCCTGGAGCGGCCTCTTGCCAATACCGCCTCGGTTCGGTCCAAGCGAACTCTCGACCTGTCGACCGCTTCACGGGCCCGCCCGATGACCTCTTCGCCCGACTCGAGAACACCTGGGGATCCGGATCGGAAATTATTGGCGCGCTCGAGGAGATTTGCCTCTCTGGCGTCGAGCACCGCCTCGCGCCTGTCCGCCCGCTCTTCCCGCTCGTCAGCCAGGCGATCGCGCGCGTCGGCGGCGCGCTCTCGCTCATCGGCCGTCCGGTCCCGCGCGTCAGCGGCGCGCTCTCGCTCGTCGGCCTCCCCGTCCGGCGAGTCGGCTAAACGATCGGCCAATTCGACCCCTTCAACACCAACCGAGGAAAGGCATACCCGGGAGCCTGGCGCACCAGAGGCACAGCCACCGGTGGCGCCGCCGAATACCGGGGTGCTCCAGGAACGTCCGTCAGGTCGAAGCGCCTAGGCAAACTCGCAACTCCGCTACTCGGTCACATGCTCGGAGCACCGTCAGTAGGGCGGGGAGCGCCGACGACAGGTCGGCCTCAAAATCGACCTCTCCTGTGCTGAAACTTTCGCCCAGTGCCATGAGAAGTGACCCTCGCTGCCTGAGCGACGGACTGAGGCGCAAGGAACCGTGCTCCCAACGCGCCCGAACGTTTTCTCCCTCTACGACGCCCGAGACCTCGAAGATCGCCGGCCAGCTGGTTATCCGGATCTCCTCTACGATCCGGGCGGATTCCGACAGCAGGTCACGCGATCTCTTTCGAACCGCCTCGGCTTCGGAGCGGAGTCGCCGGGCCTGGGCACGCACCGAGACCGCATCGAAGACCCGGCGGTCCACCCCTCCCTCTGGCTGAGGCCCCACGACTCAGATCCTACCCACGACCGACTCCGCTGACGTGGGGCGTTTGGATGGCTGGCCCGGACGGCCGACGACGCTAGCCGGAGTTCAACAGGCTCGGTTCTCGTGCGGGCTTTAAGAGGCTACGTCGGCACCAAGCCGAGCTGCTCCATCATCTGCATTCGATCGAAGTAGGCCCGTATCGAGATCGCCTTGCCGCTTTTCATTTCGACCACCTGGGCCTGACGTATCCGGATCGACTTTCCCGTAGGAGGGATCTCGCCACTCGGTGTCCGAAATGGCCCGGAATGCGTGCCCGCGAAGGTCAGTTCCACGATGACGGAGTCGCCGCTCGTGTACACAGACTCAACGCTGTGTTGCACGTCAGGGAATGCACGGCGGAACCCTTCGACGAACTGCCGCATGGCTTGGCGGCCATGGAGCTCCGAGCCAGGACCCACAAAAACACAGTCGGGCTCCATGGTCTGCTCCCACTCGTCGTACTTTCCCTCGTCCATGAGCTGAAGGGCAGTGCGGGCAAGCATCTCGCCATTGGACACGTTTCTCCCCTCCTTATGCCGGATGTGCTCAGCGGATTTTACGGCGAGTTGCCACGGACGGCGGGGTTGACGAGGCCCGGCCACGCCAGGGCGAGCAGACGGTCTGCGGCAGCACTGCTTGGGCGGCGGTGGCCGACGAGAAGGCGTAGCCACAGGGGGGCGTAGAGCAGATCCAGGGCATCGTCGATGTCCAGATCGGGTCTCAGCTCGCCGGTGGCGATCCCGTGGGCGAGTGTGGCCGCGCCTCGGGCCCGTCGGTGGGCGAAGAAGCGCCGACGGAAATCCTCAGCAAGGTCCGGGTCGCCTTGCGCGTCGGCGACGAGCTCTCGGATGAGCTCGCCGTTGCGAGAGGCGAACATCCGGGCGACCCGATGCATCTGTAGCCGGATGGCCTCGTAGGTGTCGTCAGGGAGGTCGGCCGGCACAGGGTCGGTGAGCTCGACCAAGGCATCCATGATCACCGCCGATTTCGACGGCCACCAGCGGTAGATCGTCTGCTTGCCCACCCCGGCGGCTGTGGCGATCTCGTCGATGGTGACCGCCCTGGGGCCGAGATCGCGAACCAGGGTCAGCGCGCTGTCGAGCACCCGACGGCGGGCCGCCTGATCCCGGGTGCGGGCCACTTCAGAAGCAGAACGCCTGGGGGGAGCCCTCTCGGTCGGTCTCGGTAGAGACCCCCCAGCGCCGATGGGTTCGTCCGTCGCCTCCCCGGACCAGATCAGCCACGAGGGAATCGTACCGGACACGGGGAATACGAGACCGAGAGTCTCTGTTGGTCTATTCCGAAAGTTCGGGTCTCGTATTGAACCCCCTGGTCGAAAGGAACCGACATGACTGACCTCCATGGAAAGACCGCCTTGGTCACGGGGGCCACGAGCGGCATCGGCAAGGCGACCGCCCTCGCCCTGGCCGCAGCGGGCGCCAAGGTCGCCGTCAGCGGCCGCGACAAGGAGAAGGGGCGGGCCGTGGTGGAGGCCATCGAGGCCGCCGGGGGCTCGGCCACCTTCTTGGCTGCTGACCTTTTCCACGCCGGGGCGGCACAGGACCTGGCCGCCCAGGCCACCGAGGCGCTCGGCGGCAGGGTCGACATCCTGGTCAACAACGCCGGGTCCTTCCCCTTCGGACCCACCGACTCCTTCGATGAGGCGTCTGTGGACAGCGTCTATGCGCTGAACGTCAAAGCGCCCTGGTTCCTCGTGGCGTCCCTCGCTCCGGCCATGGCCGAGCGCGGCAGCGGAGCCATCGTCAACGTCTCCACCATGGTGGCCAACTTCGGGGTCGACGGCATGGCCCTGTACGGCTCCACCAAGGCGGCTCTGGAGCTGCTCACCAAGGCTTGGGCTGCAGAATTCGGTGGTCGGGGGGTCCGAGTGAACGCCATCAGCCCGGGTCCGACCCTGACCGAAGGGACCGCCGCAATGGGTGACGCCCTCTACCAGTTGGCATCGCTGGCCCCTGCCGGCCGCCCAGCCACCGCCGAGGAGATCGCCGCCGCGATCGTCTTCCTCGTGAGCGACGAAGCCAGCTTCGTCCATGGTGCCGTGCTGGCCGCGGACGGCGGTCGTACCGCCACCTGAGTCGCCCAGGCCGCTCGACCGGCTGGTTGGACGGTCCCGGTGGGTTGCGTTGTGCCGGCGGGGTTCGAGACCGGATGTCGAGGTGCGTATCGTCCGCTCGTGCGACGGGCCGAGATGGACGTCGCAGATGCCACGTGACGACCTCGGTGGAGGAGAGGAAGTGGCCCAAGGACACAAGTCGTGAAGCGAGTCATTGCGGAGGCAGCGAGTTCACCATGACCAACTTCGAGCGTTTGGACGAGCTTCCCAAAGCCCTGCTTTCATCCGTGCTCGAACTGCTCGCCGAGCGGAAGATCAACCATCCGGGGGCAGCATTGACGCTGTCGCCTGACGACCTCGCCTCTTCATGGGATCTCGTGGCCGAGTCTGCTGCGTTGCCTGATCCCCCGGGACAACCAGATGCCGGGGAAGAAGTGGCGAGCACGTACTGGTACGAGCAAGCGCTGGACGATCTCCTCAGCGGGGGATTTCTCTTGGAACTCGAGGACAACACCTTTGCTGTCTCAGACCTCGACACGTTGTTGCAATTCAGGGATCGTTATTGAACGAGAGGCGCGCCCCACTTTTGACGATCGTAGAAGAAGAATTAGATTGATCTGCGGTGGGACCGCCCCAAGAGCGAGGTGACGACAGGCCAATCGTGGTCGTAGGCGCCGGACTCGCAGGCGGGAACGCTGCGATGACGTTGCGCCAAGAGGGCTTCGATGGACGTGTCATCCTCATCGGCGAAGAACCGGGGGTCCCCTTCGGTCGCCCACCGTTGTCGAAGACCTATCTGCGCTCAGAGGAGACGCTCGATGGGTGGTACGTCAAACCCCCGGCCTGGTATGACCAATACCATGTTGAGCGGCTGCACTCGATCGTCTCTGCGGTTGACGTGGCGTCTCATACCATCGTTCTCGATTCGCACGAGGAGCTTCAGTATCAGAGGGTCTTGATCGCGACCGGCGGCCGCAATCGCCAGCTCGACGTTCCCGGAGCACAGCTAGAAGGGATCCACCACCTGCGTACGGTCGCCGAGTGCGACGCGATCAAGCAAGAGGTCGGCGCCGATCGCCATGCTGTGGTCATCGGAATGGGATTCATCGGCTGCGAAGTGGCTGCTTCCCTGGCGCAATTGGGAGTCAGAGTAACGACCATCTTTCCGGAGCGGACGCCCCTGGAAAGAGTGCTGGGCGGAGAGGTCGGCGACGCTTACGGCTCGATCCACTCCGCCCACGGCGTGGAGCTGCGGAGCCAAGAGCAGATCGTCGGATTCGAAGGCGCCACGAGGGTGGAGGCGGCCGTGACCAGCGGTGGCTCCCGCCTGGCTTGCGACTTCGTCGTCGTCGGCATCGGAATCACACCGGTGGTGCCGACGTTGCTAGGGGGGTCAGTCGAACAGGCAAACGGCCTTCTGGTCGACGAGTTTTGTCGCGCCAGCGTGCCCGACGTCTACGGCGCCGGCGACGTCGCCAACCAGATGCATCCGATCTTCGGCCGGGTTCGAGTGGAGCACTACAACAACGGCGAGAAGCAGGGGCGGGCCGCGGCGAAAGCAATGCTCGGCTCCACCGCCGCCTACGAGTACGTCCACAGCTTCTGGTCCGACCAGTACGACAGCAAGTTGGAGTACGTCGGCCACGCCACGACGTGGGACCAGTTCGTGGTGCGCGGGAGCCTGGAGGAGGAGAGTTTCCTGGGCTTCTACTTGCTCGAGGGCCAGTTGCTCGCGGCCGTCGGCCTCAACCGTGGAGGCGACCCCGAGCTCGACACCGACTCGGAGATGGCCGCGTGCGCCCGTCTCGTGGGCGATCGGGCCCGACCCGCACCAAAGGCCCTTGCCGATGAGGGCCACGACCTGTGGTCGCTCGCCGGTTGAGGCCACTTGGGGACCGGGCAGTGGGGGCGGTGGGGTGGCCGGCATCAGGCGTTCGAGAACAAGGTGATGTTGGCGCCGCTTGCAGGAACGAGCGGGCTGTCCAGCAAGGCGACGATCAGCTCGGCGACCTGACCGGCGGTGAGGCCAGGACGGAGGTCGGGATTGGCCCGCTTGAGCATCTGCGTATCCACAGCGCCGGGACTGATGCAGATGGCGCTTATCCCGTGCCTCTTGCCTTCGACAGCAATCGCTTCGGTCAGGCCCACCACGCCGTACTTGGAGACGTTGTAGGCCGAGAGGCCGGCAAACTTCTCGGTTGCGTACACACCCGAGAGCGAGGCGATGTTGACGATTCGTCCTCCACCCGAGGCTCGCATCGCCGAGAACGCCTCACGGCAGCAGAGAAATGCACCGGTGAGATTGACAGCCAGTGTCTCGTCCCAGGTTTCCGTGGTCGTTTCTTCGAACGAGACGGGAGTGAGGACGCCGGCCCCGCACACGAGGGCGGCAAGCGGCGCCACCGTGCTTGCCGCAGCGAAGAGCCGCTCGACATCTTCGGCTCTCCTCACGTCTGTCGGCACCACGGTGGCCTTTCCCCCCGAATCGAGGATGTCGCCGCGGACCGCCTCGAGAGCCTCCCGGTCGCGAGCAGCGAGAACGACGTGCGCACCGGCAGCCGCGATCGCCTGGGCCGTGGCGGCTCCGATACCCCGGCTCGCACCGGTGACCAGTGCCAGCCGACCCTCGAGCCAGTGGTGCGCGTCACCCACCGGTCGGCTCTCGTCTACCTGAGCTCGCCACCTTCGTGTAGAGCCCCTCGTGGGCGTCGAGACTGAGCTCCAGGTCCAGCCGCCCTTCTGCGTGATCTCGGCATCTGGAGCGTGACAGCTCGGCGGTGTGTGCGACGGCGGCTGCTGCTGCTTCGACGTCGTCCGGCGCCACGAGGAAGCCGGTGACGCCCTCGACGATCACCTCAGGGAGTGCGCCGCGGCGATAGCCGACCACGGGTGTTCCGCATGCCTGAGCCTCGGCAGCGACCATCCCGAAGGGCTCCTCCCATTTGGCGGGGCAGAGAACCACTGCTGCGCCGGCCATCACTTCCCAGAACGCCGTTCGGGGAATGCCTGGATGGACGGCGACTCCGGGTTTGTCCCGGCGCGTATCGACCTCCTGTTCTACGTATTGGTCGTCGTAGTTGTCGCCATAGACCTCGATGCCAATGCCGGCGGCCTGCGCGATGTCGATGGCCTCAGCTGCCCCTTTTTCCGGGCTCAGCCTGCCGCCGAAGACGGCGCCCTTGCCCGATGAGGCCCCCCAGGGGATCGCCCGGGTCGGGACGTACGGCGGCAGGACGGCATCGACGGAAACGACCTCGCTCCAGGCGTTCGCCTGGGATTGCGACACGGCGGCAACGATGGGCCGTGAGGCGTACCCGACGGTGCGACGCAGCGCGTCGGCGACCGCTCGGTCCGGAGGCAGGTGAAGCGTGTGTACGACTGGGGCCCCCAGTGCACCCGCCAAGGTGATGGCGGGCGCGTCGAATGCATGGTTGTGGACCAGGTCGTACCCTCCCTCGGCCACCGCAGAGAAAACGCTGGCGAAGGCCCGGTCAGCCACCGGCCAACCGTGAGCGCCTCCGCTCCCAGAGCTGCGATAGAGGGTGGCGGCCAGGGCACGGTGGTCGACCCCGGTGTCGATCACTTGGACGCCTACTACCTCCGATCCCGAGGCGGCGTAGAGGTGAACGTCGTGGCCCCGCTTCGTCAGGCCCTGGGCGAGGTCGGAAACGAACGCTTGTGACCCGCCGCGATGCGGTTCCCGGATGACCGACACGAGGGGGGCGACGATGGCGATCCTCATCCCGCTGTCATCTCATGGCGTGATTTCTTTGAAGGCGAGGTCGCGTGGCGGGTTGATTCCGAGAATCTCGTACGGTACGCGCCGCGAACCACGGCGCCCGACCTCGTTGACGGCAGCAGGAAAGAAGACCTCGGACAGCTCGACGGCTTCTTCGAGGCTGGTGAATTCAACCACCATCTCCCCGTCGAAGCTCACGTACTCGTAACCATGGGCGGCGAGCCAAGGGATGGCGTTCGGCCAGACGATGACGACGGTGCCCCCCGGCGCGCACACCCGCTCCATCTCGGCGAGGCCTTGCTCGCCACCGTGGCCAGGAGCGGGCGTCAGAGCCGAGCAGGTCACGACAAGGTCGGCGAACGCATCGGAGACAGGAAGATCGTCGAAAAAGCCGGTGGTCACTGAGACTCGGTGCTCATGGTCGGCTTGGTCCAGCTTTCGCTCGAGGATCTGGCGCAACGGCCCGGCGGGTTCGATGGCGACCAACTGGCGCGCCCGGCCTACAAGCTCCAGGGTCAACCGGCCGGTGCCGGCAGCGACCTCGACGATCCGGTCTACATCGTTCGGGAGCCAGTCGAGGATGCCGCGATGGAGGCGCTCGGCGGTGACCAGCCTGTCGTAGAGCTCCGGTTCGATTCGGTACAGGAGCTCCCAAGCCAGGGTGATGTCGGATGTGGGGTCTCCAACGCCATTGCCTACAAACCGCCTCGCCTCGTCTGCGAGAAGGACATCGGTATCAACCGGGGAGTAACGATGGAGTAGGTCGCGATCTCGCCGCGGTGGGGTCTCAGACGTGACCGCCAATTTCGGCCCAGTTCTTTTCGGTCTCCCACAGCCGAACCGATCGCAGTGATCCCTCGGGGAGCTCTGTCCGGATGCGTTCCCAGAATGCCAGGGCAAGATTCTCGGCGGTGGTGATGCGCCCCTCCAACCAAGGAACATCGGCGTTCAGGTTGCGATGGTCTACGTCTTCGACAACGCGACGACACACGATGTCGGAGAGCTGCTTGAGGTCTAAGACGTATCCTGTGGACTTGTCGATCTGGCCTGCCACGACGATCTCAACGATGTAGTTGTGCCCGTGGAGGTTCGCACACTTCCCGAACATTCGTACGTTTTCCTCATCAGACAGATTCGGATCCCGAAGCTGATGTGCGGCATTGAAAGATTCACGTCGGCTGACCAGGACCGTCGGCGAACTGGTTGGTGTCTTGTGGTCGACGGAGGCGGTATCCGTATCGGTGAGAGCGAGATTCGCCATTCCTACCCTCCTGCGCTGGGGCAGCATCCATCAGGCGAGCCGACCATACCGCTTCATCCGCGGGGGTGACACCCCTGTCAGGACAATGAGTTGGGGACGCTCACGGCGCTGCGTCAGCAATACGGTGGAAGATGTCGCCGAGTGCGAGCGGTTGGCGGGTACCCACGGTCGTTGGCAAGGCACCTCCCAAGCCATCCGGCCGAGGCAGGTCGGGCGTGCCTCCGGATCTTGACCCGGCTCCCGACCCCGAAGGGAGCCTGCGTCGCCAAGACGAAGGGAGACCCAGATCGGGCCTCAGGTCGTCCCGATGGCCTTCAGGATCAGGCTCGCAGCAACGTCCGGCTGGGCAATGAAGGCGGCGTGGGATCCTCCGCTTACGGATTCGACATTGGCGTCCATACGCTTGGCCATGAATCGCTCGCAGTCGGGCGGAATGGCATTGTCCTTCTCGGAGACCATGTACCAGGTTGGCAGGTTCTTCCAGCCGGCCGTGGTGGCCCTTTCCGTCAGGGCTGCCGCGCTCAGCGGTCGCTGACTCACTGCCATCGGAGCGGCCACCTCGGCTGGCAAGTCGGCGCAGAACGTCTGATGGAACTCCGGGATCTTGATGAACAAGTCCGGGCCACCCGGAGCGCCAGGGGCATCGTATGGGCTCGGCACGCTGGTTGACGCCAAAAGCGACGGGGGGAATGGCTCCTGGACGCTGGCGCAGCTCTCGCCCTGGTCGAGTGCGAACGCAGACAGGAATACGAGAGCGGTGACATCTCTAACCGATGGCGCGGCCTGGGAGATGACAGCACCGCCGTAAGAGTGCCCGACCAAGATGATCGGCCCCTCGATCGAAGTGGTGAATCGAATGATGGCGTCGGCGTCGAAGGCCAGGCTCCGCAGAGGGTTCATCGGCGCCCTCACTTCCACTCTTTGGGACTGGAGCTCTCGGATGACTCCGGCGTACCCGGATGCGTCGGCGAAGGCGCCGTGTACCAGGACCACGGTTGGGCTCGATGCCATGGGATCTCCGTTTCGGCTATTCGTCTTATGTAAGTGTCACCAAGACCAGGCACGGGCCACATCACCTGATCAGGCCATATCTCCTCGGATGGCGTGAGCACCAGGGCGAACCTGAGACGGTGACGCCCGGCCCGAGGAGGCGATCACAAGTGGATGGGGTTTCCGGACTCGGCCGGCTCTGTTCAGAGCCTCAGCTGATGGGGCCAGGGTGGCGTGCCGGGGCTGTTCTGCTCAGGGCCACGCGGGAGTTGACCCCGAGTTTCTCGAAGATGTGTCGGAGATGGCTGTTCACCGTGTGCGGTGATATGAACAACGACTCGGCGATTTCGCGGTTGGTCTTTCCCTCCGAGGCGAGCTGGGCGACGGCCGCTTCAGCCGTGGTCAGTGACTCCCAGCCGGTCTTGGGGCGCCCAGGCGTGATGATCCGCCGGCGAACGCCGAGTTGCCGCAGCCGGCCGCGCACCCTCGCCTCGTCCCAACTGGCACCGGCCTGAACGGTGATGGCGAGGGCCTGATCGAGTGCGGCAATCGCATCGTCAGTGGCGCCTTCTTTGACCCAAAGCCGGCCTAGGTCTTCGAGCGCCGACGCTGTCGCCAACGGGCGACTCCCTTCTTGGAAGAGCGCCGCCGCTGCCTTCAACTCGTCCACCGATGCCCGCCGGAGTCCTCGGGCGTGCGCCGCCGATGCGCCGAATGAGGTGACACCCGGGTTCAGGTCACAGCGACGTTCAGCCTGTTCGATCACAGCATCGGCGAGCTCATCGTCTCCGACGGCGACTGCGATCCGCACCAGCTGAGGGTCGTCGGCCGTCTCGAACGGAAACAGGGGAAAGAGCTTGAGGCGCTTCTCA
>Ga0307477_10003807_pt1 | contig 11107 bp, 5 predicted proteins | sample atmos_gasesECM2C_FD_203316 | JGI IMG/M metagenome (GOLD analysis project Ga0307477, IMG submission 203316) | Hardwood forest soil microbial communities from Morgan-Monroe State Forest, Indiana, United States - atmos_gasesECM2C_515 | ecosystem: Environmental > Terrestrial > Soil > Temperate... | reverse complement strand
TGCAGTGAGCGGCGGGGGGCGTGTCGGCGTCGACGTCGAACGGCTCCGCCCTGGCTTTGCTGATGAGGCCGTGGCGGAGCGGTTCTTTGCGCCCGGAGAGATCGCCCGCCTGCGCCGGTTGGCCCCTGAAGAGCGAGCGAGAGCCTTTTTTGCTTGCTGGACGCGCAAGGAGGCCGTGCTCAAGGCGCTCGGGGGTGGCCTTTGGTTGCCCCTCGACGCCTTCGAGGTCACCTTCGAGACCGGGCGGCGGCCCCAGCTGCTCAGCTGCGCGCTGGCCGGCACCGACGCGTCGGCATGGGAGCTGCACGACCTGTCGGGCGCGCTGGACGGCCACATTGTGGCCCTGGCCGTGGAGCGCTCTGACCGCGGCCGACCCGTCCCCATAACCATGTTGGAGCCGCCGTACCAACGCCGGGCCCAACCCGGCCCCACATTCGACAAGGAGCAGCTATGACGAGCATCATCCGTGGTCAACGTAAAGCGGTCAGCCTGGAGGGAGAAGCACTGGTGCGTACTACCTTCCTGGACGAACGACAAGGCGGCCTGCCCCGTGTCTTCGAGCCCGCCCGGCCCAACGTCGACCTGGCCGGCTGGGCGCGCGAGCACAGCGGCGCCATCGACGGAGAACTGGAGCGCTACGGCGCCGTCCTTTTACGCGGGTTCGGGCCCCTGACCCCGGAAGGCTTTGCGGCCGCCGCCGCCGCCATCGCCGGCGAGCTGTACGGCGACTACGGCGACCTACCCCGGGAGTCTGCCTCGGACAAGGTTTTCACCTCGACGCCGTACCCCCCCGAACTGCCTATCCACTTCCACAACGAGAGCTCGCACATGGCCCGCTGGCCGATGCGCATTTTCTTCTGCTGCCTGCAGGCGGCCCCCGTGGGCGGTGAGACCCCGGTCCTGGACTGCCGCGAGATCCTCGGGGCCCTGGACACCGAGGTGCTCGCCGAGCTCGATACCAAGGGCGTCATCTACGTGCGCAATTTCGGCGAAGGCGTCGATGTTGCCTGGCAGGACTTCTTCCGGACAGGTGACCGGACCGATGTGGAGCGACGCTGCGCCGAGTCGGGAGCCACGTGCGAGTGGCTCGCCGATGGCAACCTCCGCATCCGACAGGCTTCCCGAGCGGTGCGGGCCCATCCTTCTACTGGCGAGCGGACCTTCTTCAACCAGATCCTGCTCCACCATCCCGCAGCCCTTCCCACCGACACCCGGAGTGCTCTGCGGTCCCTCTACGACGTCGACATGCTGCCTCGCAACGTTACCTATGGGGACGGCTCGGCCATTCCCGACACTGTCGTGGAGCACTTGATGGCCGTTTTTGACCAGCACGCCGTGCGCTTCGCTTGGCAGGTCGGCGACATCTTGGCGCTCGACAACATGCTGTGCTCGCACGGGCGGGCGACATTCTCGGGGCCGCGCAAGATCATCGTGGCTATGGGCCGGATCGTGGAGGCGGCTGACCTGGGGGGATGAAGTCCGCAACAACAACTCACGTGCTCGCCGGCGGGCCGGGCTGGTGACGGGTCTGTAAGGCGCCGCCCGCCACCGGGGCCAAGTAGCGCCGGTAGTAGGTTACGACCTCGAAGCCCAAGCGAACCCAGATCGGGGTGCCGATGGCCGAGGTTTGTGCTACGGCCAGCCGGGTGCCGGCGGCGAAGGCCGCGTTGCATGCCGCGGTGAACACCGCGGTGCCGAGGCCCGTGCCGCGAGCTTCAGGCAGCGTGGATGCCCATTGCAGGCCGGCAACATCGTCATCAATGTAGGCCAGGCAGCAAGAAACGGGACGCGCGCCCCGGTAGGCGACGAAGGCGGTCGTCTCGTCCCCTTCCAAGCTGGACATGCTGAAAAGGACCCGTTCCAAGAGGTCGTCCGGGGCACCTTCCAGCCCGTACGCGGCCCCGGTCACCCTCAGGTAATCGCGGCGCCCGGCTTGGGAGCTGACGCGGACCAGTTGCGTGCCCTCGGGTGCTTCCATGTCGGCGATCGGGTGATCGCTGGCGATCCCGGGGTTGCCCGTCTCCGGCGGTCTCAGCCACCAACTGCGGCGGCGGAGCTCCTCCTCGAGGTCGCTGTCGGCGTCCCCACGGACCCAGACCATGTAGCCGCGCCGCATGGGGGAGAAGAAGTCGTCTGCTGCGGCCAGCAACTCCGCAGGAGGCGAACCTCGTCCCCGCCTGATCACCCCGTTGGTGTAGGTGCCGGGGTAGTCGTGCCCGCCGGCGAAGCAGAGGTAACCCGGCGCCTCCCGGACGCTGCCCCTGGGTGCACAGCGCGCGAGATGGCGCAAATAGGACACCAGGTTGGCGTCCCCCGCTCGCCGGGCGTCCTGACGGTCCACTCGCCGAGAGTAGCCAACACCGGTCAAGTGGTTGCATAGGCGCTTCAAGGGGTGAAATGAACAGCGCCCACTTCCTCGCCCCGCCCTACTGGCACCAGTCTCGAGAGTTCGCGATCATTGTTGGTTATTAGACAGGTGGACTATCAGAACGGGGCGGAGCCATCGCGGGCAGGTACGAACGGGGAGGCCGCTACGCGAGCGGGAACGCTGCAGGGTGCCGCGGCTGCCGGTGGCAACGGGGTTTCTCATGATAAGCGCGCCTTGTTGAAGGTGCCCCCGTCACGGCGGGCCGCCCCCAGGGAGCTTCGTCGTGTCGCACCCGGCGTGCCCCGCGCGCTGTCGTTCGCCCAGGAGCGCCTGTTCGTGCTCCACGAACTGGCTCCCGGGCTGGTCGCTTACAACACCCCGATCGTATTGCGCCTCCGCGGCTCGCTCGACATCGCCGCTTTGCGCCGGACGTGTGATGAACTGCTCCGACGCCACGAGGTGCTGCGCACTACGGTGCGTCTGGACGGCGACGACCTCCGAGTCGAGGTCCTCGAGGATGTAGCGGTCCCGTTCTCGCTCACGGTGCTACCCGACGCCTTGAGTGAGGAAGGTATCCGGGCCGCAGTGGAGGGCGAGGTCCGCCGTCCGTTCGACCTCGGGCGCGACGTGCTGCTCCGGGCCCAACTGTTCCGGGTGGCCGATGACGACCACGTCGTGGTCCTGGCAAGTCACCACATCGCTTCGGACGAGGTCTCGAAGCGGATCCTCACAAAGGAGCTGTCGGCTCTTTACGCCAGCTTCGTCAACGATGAGCCGTCGCCACTGCCGGGCCCGGCCCTGGGCTACGCCGACTACGCCGCCTGGCAGCGGGACGAGGCCGCAGGCGGAAGGTTGGCCGACGGCCTGGCTTGGTGGCGGGGAACAATGTCGTCGGCGCCCGAGGCCATCGACCTGCCCGTCGACCGTCCCCGGCCTCCCCGAGAGTCGTTCCAGGGTGCCAAGTACCGCAGCCTGCTCAGCCCGGGCACGTTGGCCGCGCTGAAGGCCATTGCCCGCCAGGAGAAGGCCACTCTGTTCATGGTCCTGCTGGGCGCCTTCAGCGGCATATTGGAGCGCTACTGCGGCCAGGGCGACGTTGTCGTCGGATCGCCGGTTTCGGGGCGAAACCGGCCCGAACTGTCCGACATGGTGGGGTTGTTCCTAAATACCCTTCCCCTGCGGGTTCGCACGTCCGGTGACCCCAGCTTCGCCGAGCTCGTCCGGCGCGCCAGGGCGGCCGCGGTGGGCGCCTTCTCCCACCAGGAGGTGCCTTTCGAGCAGATCGTAGAGGCCCTCCACCCGGGGCGTGACTTGAGCCGTAACCCTCTGTTCCAGGTCATGCTCACGCTTCGCGGCCGCGCAACGACCCCGCCTGAGCTAGCCGGTTTGCAAGCCGAGCCATTTGGGTTCGAGGGAGGCTGGTCCAAGTTTGACATTGCCGCCGTGTGCTCGGAGTCCGAGCGAGGGCTTGAAATTCTGTGGCAGTACGCCACCGACCTGTTCGACGCCTCCACCATCGAAGCCATGGCCCGCCATCTGGAGGCCCTCGTGCGCGCCGGGACCGAGGCCCCCGAGGTGGCGCTGTCGGCGCTGCCCCTCATGGGCAGCGAAGAGCGCAGCTTGGTGGTCGAGACCTGGAACCAGACCGAGGCCGCCTTCCCCGACGCCTGCGTGCACGACCTGGTGGGCGCCCAGGCGGCGGCCACCCCCGAGCGCCTCGCCGTGGGCGACTCCAAGGGCTGGTTGACCTACCGGCAACTGGACGAGCGGGCCAACCGCCTGGCCCACCACCTCCAGGGCCTGGGGGCGGGCCCCGACGTTGTGGTGGCGGTGTGCGTGGAGCGCTCGGTGGACATGGAAGTGGCCGTCCTGGCGGTGCTGAAAGCGGGGGCCGCCTACCTGCCCCTGGACCCCGGCTACCCCACCGACCGGCTCAGCTTCATGCTGGCCGACTCCCAGGCGGCGGTGCTGGTGGCCGGCTCGGGCCTGGCCGGGCGCCTGCCGGCCCACCCGGTGACGGTGCTGGTCGACCACGTCGAGCTGGCCCACCTGCCCGCCAGCGCCCCCCTGAGCGCGGTGAGCCCGTCCAACTTGGCCTATGTGATCTACACCTCGGGCTCTACGGGCAAGCCCAAAGGGGTGATGGTGGAGCACCGGGGGGTGGTAAACCGCCTGGCCTGGATGCAGGAGGCCTACCACCTGGTCGAGGCCGACACCGTGCTGCAGAAGACCCCCCTCAGCTTCGACGTGTCGGCCTGGGAGGTGCTGTGGCCGGTGATGACAGGGGCCCGGTTGTTCATGGCCCGCCCCGACGGCCACCGCGACGCCACCTACCTGGCCCAGGTCCTGGCCGACCAGGCCATCAGCGTGGCCCACTTCGTGCCTTCGATGCTGTCGGTGTTCCTAGACGCCGGGGGCGCCGAGCGGGCCAGCGCCCTGCGCCTGGTCGTGTGCTCGGGCGAGGCCCTGGCCGACCAGTTGAAGGAGCGCTTTTTCGAGCATTTCCCGGCCGTGGAGCTGGCCAACCTGTACGGGCCCACCGAGGCCTCCATCGACGTCACCTACGAGCGCTGCCGGCCAGGCCAGCCCGTGACCATCGGCCGGCCCATCGCCAACACTCAGGCCTACGTGCTGGACGACCACGGGGCGCCCCTGCCCCCCGGGGCCCCGGGCGAGCTCTACCTGGGCGGGGTCGGCCTGGCCCGGGGCTACCTGGGCCGCCCCGAGCTCACCGCCGAGCGTTTCCCGCCGAGCCCGTTCCGCCCCGGCGAGCGCCTCTACCGCACCGGCGACCGCGCCCGCGCCCGCCCCGACGGGCGCCTGGAGTACCTGGGCCGCCTCGACGACCAGGTAAAACTGCACGGCCTGCGCATAGAGCTGGGCGAGGTCGAAGCGGTGCTGGCCGAGCACGGGCCGGTGAAGGAGGTGGCCGTGGTGATGCGGGAGGACTCCCCGGGGGGCTCCCGCCTGGTCGCCTACGTCACCCCGGCCACCACCGACCTGGCGTCGCTCGGCGCCCATGCTCGCCGCTACCTACCCGGCTACATGGTGCCCTCCCAAGTGGTGGCCCTGGACGAGCTGCCCCGCACCCCCAGCGGCAAGACCGACCGCAGGGCCTTGCCCCCACCGGGGGCCCCGGCCGGCAACGCCAGCGTGGCCCCGGGCACCCCGCTGGAGAAGAGGGTGGCCGACCCCCGCGGCCACCAGGGCGGCGCTCACGAGGCGCCCCGCAACCCCACCGAGGAGCGTTTGGCGGCCATTTTCGCGGAGCTGTTGGGTCTCGACGAGGTGGGCGTGGACGACGACTTCTTCGCTCTCGGCGGCCATTCCCTCCTGGCCAACCAGGTGGTGGTGCGGGCCCGCCGCGAGCTCGACATCGCGTTACCGGTCCACGCCCTGTTCGTCGCCCCCACCGTGGCCACCCTGGCAGCCGAGGTCGAGGCCGAACGGGCGGCTACGGCAGCGGTCGACGAGGAACTGGAAGCCATCGTGGTGGCCCTCGCCGCTCTCTCCGAGGAGGAGGCGGCCACCTTGATGGCCGAGACCAGGGACGAGGAGGACCACTGAGCGCGGGGGCCGGCTCGAGCGGCGCCAGCCCCGAAGGCGACCTCAACGCAGCCGGAACCGGCCGGGCCGGTCCGGGCTCAGGCGGGGCCCCCGTGAGTGAACTGGCCGATCAACTGACCCGCCTGTCGCCCCAGAAGCGGGCGTTGCTGGAGGCTGAACTGCGGCGGCGCCGGGCAGGGCACCCCCGGGAACCAGCCCTGGTGCGCAGGCCCGCCGGTCAGCCGCCGACGCTGTCCCTGGCGCAGAGGCAACTGTGGCTCCTCGACCAGATGATGCCGGGCTCGAGCGCCTATAACGCCACCTTCACCATGACGATCGAGGGGGAGCTGGAGCCCGACCTGCTTCACCGCGCCCTGGACACCATCGTCCAGCGCCACGAGGCACTGCGCACCGTGGCCCGCCTCTCGACCGCCGGGCGCCCCGAAGCCGTCCTCCTCGAGGGGACCGGCGTGCGCTGGGAACAGGTCGACCTGACCGACGATCGCGCCACTCTCGACGGCCTGCTGGACGGTGCCGCCAAGGAGCCGTTCGACCTGGCCCGCGACGTCTTCCTACGAGCGAGGCTGTTCCGGCTTGGCCCGGCCGAGTACGTATTGATCCTGGTGGTCCACCACATCGCCTCCGACGGGTGGTCCCGGGGGATCCTGTTCTCGGAGCTTTCCGAGCTCTACAACGCGTACCGCCGGGGTGAGGAACCTCACCTGGCCGACCTACCGGTCCAGTACGGGGACTTCGCCCTCTGGCAGGAAGGGCTCTTCGACGAGGCGCGCTTTGCCCGAGAAGCGGCGTTCTGGCGTGAGCAGTTGGCCGGGGCCAACGTCGTCCTCGACTTGCCTACCGACCATCCGCGCCCCGCGCGGCCCTCGCACCGCGGTGGTCGCACCGGCCTGACCCTGCCCGAGGAGACGAACAACTTGCTGCGGCGGGTCGGCCGAGACGAACGCGCCACCCTGTTCATGACCCTGATGGCGGCAACGGGGGTCTTCCTGCTGGCCCTGACCTCCCAGGACGACATCGTCCTGGGCAGCCCCGTGGCCAACCGGCTGCGCCCTGAGCTAGAGGGACTGATCGGCTTTTTCGTCAACACCGTGATCTTCCGGGTGCGTTTGGGTGGCGATCCCTCCTTCCGCCAACTTGTAGGGCGGGCCCGGGCCGCGACAATCGACAGCCTGGCCCACCAGGAGCTACCTTTTGACAAGTTGGTTGAACTATTACGACCGAAGCGCTACCCAGGACGCAACCCGTTGTTCCAGGTCAACTACCGGATGCAGGGCGTCGCCCCGCCGACCCCCCGGTTGGACGGGGCAAAGACCAACCGCGTCATCACCGACGTCGGGGCTTCCCGCTTTGACTTGGGCATCGGCTTCGTCGATGCGCCAGGGCCCCTTCGTGGCTACCTCGAATACAGTTACGACCTAATCGACCCCACGACGGCGGTGGCCTGGGCAGGAGCGATGACAACGGTCCTCACCGCCGTGGCAGCCGGTCCGGGCACCCCCTTGAGCCACATTGTGGGGCTCGCTCGGGCCGCCTTGGCATCGGAGCAAAGGGCGTGATATGAGCGCGGCGCGCAGGGAGGTAAATCGCGTCGGGGGCTGCGGACGGGGCCATTGGCACCGGCTACGCGCGCTGGCGGCACTTGCGCTCATCTGGGCCCTCCTCGCCGGGGGCGGGGTGCCGGCCCAAGGTGCCACCGGCCCCAATGACTCCGCAAACATCTTATCGGCGAGCACACCGTCCCGGCTCCCTGCCGATCGGCCCAACCTATTAGCCCTGACCGTCGACGGCCAATACCGCACCTTTGCGCTCTACCGTCCGAAGAGCGCCGTCGCCCACGCGCCCCTCGTCATCTTGATGCACGGTTCTGGCAGCGATGGGCCAACCCTCGAGGCTCAGATCGGTTTCGACCAAATCGCAGCAGCCCAGGGAATAGTGGTGGCTTACCCTGACGCGCTCGGGCCTAACTACGGCTGGCACGACCAGTGCTGTCAGGCCAAGGTAGACACGCCCGTCGACCTGGACTTCGTGGCCGCCATCATCAAGGTGCTGCGGGCTTCCCAGTTCGTCGGTCGCCAGCGGGTCGTGGTCGGCGGGTTCTCCAGCGGCGCCCTCATGGCCCTCGACGTCGGTTGCAAATTGGCAAACCAGGTGGCAGCCGTTGTCTCGGTCTCCGGGACGCTCCTCGACGTGCCTCCTTTTGTCGCTCGGGGCCTCCCGGCCGGCGAAGAGTGCGCTCCAACGAGGCCGGTAGCGTTGCTCGCCGTGAACGGCTCGGCCGATAGCACGATCCCGGTCCAGGGCGAGAGCAACTGTGCCTCGGCGCCCTGCGGGCCTGGCGACCGCGGTTGGACCCCCGCACTCACCACCGTCGCCTACTGGTGGGCCCGCCTCAACGGGTGCTCGCAGGCCTCGACCCACCCACGTTCTTCCTCGACCACGACCACGCTCGAAGAGGCGGTGGAGGTCGGGTGCCCGGAGGGCGGCACGGTCACCCTCGTCACCGTCAACGGCGCCGGCCATAGCCTGGCCCAGATCGAGTCGTCGTACCCCTTGGCTGTGGCCATCGCCGCCCAGGTCAAGCAGTTAGCCGTGGGCGCTAGCCACCCGCCGGGCACGACCTAGGCAGCGATGTAGAAGTCGATCGCCCTGCTCGAAAGCGCTCATGGCGGGGCGCGCCGGGCCCGGCCCGCGCCCGCACCGGACCGCATGTCATAATGGGCATCCCTGAGTAACTGGTGAACTTCGTGCCGAGCTTGCCCCTTTCCCCCGATCGCCTGGCGTGGTGGTCCACCCGATTGGCCGATCCGCCAGAGCCCACCGAGCTGCCCTCCGGTCGGGCACGACCGGCTGTCCTGTCACCAGCGCGGACCGAGCGCAGGGCTCCCGCACCCGCTTTCCCGGGCGAGGGCGCCCGGGCCCAAGACATGGCCCAGGGCTCGGACATGACTGTGCTGGCGGCCTGGGTTGCGTACCTGGCTCGCCACAGCGCCTCCAGCAACGCCCGTGTTGCCGTGGGAGACGCCGACGGCTGGTCCCTGGTACTGCTGGACCTGGCTGATGACCCGCCCTTCGCCGAGGTGCGGGACCGCACCGCGGTTGAGCTGGCCGACGCCAGCGCTCACCGTGTCGACCTGACCGAGCTGGCGGCGAGGTTCGACGCTGCGGATCCAAGCCGGGCCCCCCTGACCCTTATTGGTTTCGCCACCACCGAGATCCCCTGGCCGTGCTCACCGCTCCCCGACGTCGTCCTGCGGTACGACAGCGCAGGAAAGGTGGCCCTCGACGCGGCCGCCGACTTGTTCGACGACCAGGGCCTGGCCCAGGTCGAGGAGCGCTTCCTACGCCTGCTGACGGCGGCCGTGAGAGAGCCGATGACAACCCTGTCGGCCTTGCCCCTCCTGAGCGAGGACGAGCGGCGGCGCATGGTCGAAGAGTGGAACCCGCCCGCGACACCGCTCCCGGAGCGCTGCCTCCACCACCTGCTGGCCGAGGCCGCCAGCGATTTTCCCAACCGATTGGCCGTCGTCGACGACGAGGCCCGGCTCACCTACCGTGACCTCGACCAGGCGGCCAATGCCCTCGCCGCCGAGCTTGCCGCCGCCGGGGCCGGGCCCGACGTGCTGGTCGGGCTATGTGTAGAACGATCTGCGTTCCTGTTCGTGGGCCTTCTCGCCATCCTGAAAGCCGGGGCGGCCTACGTCCCGGTAGACCCCACCTACCCGGCCGAGCGAGTAGCCATGATGTTCGACAGCGGCGGCATCACGCTGGTAGTCACCGAGGCCGCTCTGGTCGGCTCGCTCCCAGCGGGCCCGTTCACTCCAGTGCTGGTGGACACGCCCCGGCCGCCTGTGGCCGAACCGCCTCCCAGCGACGTCACTCCCACCAGCCTCGCTTATGTGATATTCACGTCCGGGTCCACGGGGCGACCAAAGGGCGTGATGATCGAGCACCGGGGGGTGGTCAACCTCCTCACATCGATGGCCCGGGAGCCCGGCCTCCAGCAGGGAGACCGCTGGCTGGCGGTGACCACGGTGTCGTTCGACATGGCCGTCCCCGAGCTATACCTGCCTCTGCTGGTCGGGGCGACGATCGTCGTAGCCGACAGGGCCACGGCCGTAGACCCTGGGGCGCTAGCCCGGGCCGTCACCCAGCAAGGCATCACAGTGCTGCAGGCCACCCCGAGCACTTGGCAAATGCTCCTCGACAACGGTTGGCGCGGGGAGCCCCGGTTGCGGGCGCTGTGCGGGGGGGAGCCTCTCCCCTACCCCCTTGCCCAAGCCCTCGTGCCCAAGGTCTCCGAGCTCTGGAACCTCTATGGGCCGACCGAGACGACAGTATGGTCGACCATGTCCAGGGTGGAGGCGGGCCGGGGCCTGAGCATCGGCCGGCCCATTGCCAATACCCGCGTTTACATTGTCGGGCCCCACGGCGAACTGCTCCCCCCCGGTTCGGCCGGAGAACTGCTCATTGGGGGGGAGGGCCTGGCGCGGGGCTACCTGGGACAGCCCGACCTGACGGCCGAGCGGTTCCGACCTGACCACATCTCCGGCCAAGGACGGATCTACCGGACCGGTGACCTCGCCCGCTTTCGGGCTGACGGGTCGTTGGAGTGCTTGGCCCGGCTGGACAACCAGGTCAAAATCCGGGGCTTCCGGGTGGAACTGGGGGAAGTCGAGACCGCCCTGGTGGAGCAGCCCCAAGTCGCACAGGCGGTGGTGGTGGCCAAGAAAGCAAGCGCCCAGGCACGGCTCGTGGGCTACGTCGTGCCCGCGCCCGGGGCCACAGTGCACCCCGGCCTGTTACGCAACCACCTCCGCCAGCGCTTGCCCGCCTATATGGTGCCCTCGGTTATCGAGGTGCTGGAGGCGTTCCCACTCACCCCCAACGGCAAAGTCGACCGCCGCGCGCTGCCCGAGCCTGGCCCGCAACCGGCGAGCGGGACCTACCTTGCACCGCGCGACGAACTCGAGCGGCGCATCGTCGCCATCTGGGAAGAGGTGCTGGGTATCTCCCCCATCGGGGCCCGGGACAACTTCTTCGACTTGGGGGTCGACTCGCTCACCGCCGCCCGCTTGTTCGCCCGCATCAGGACCGAGCTGGGCACCGCCACACCCCTGGCACCGGTCTTCGAGGCGCCCACGCCCGAGGAGCTGGCTGACCTGGCCCGCACCG
>Ga0307477_10003806_pt1 | contig 11107 bp, 9 predicted proteins | sample atmos_gasesECM2C_FD_203316 | JGI IMG/M metagenome (GOLD analysis project Ga0307477, IMG submission 203316) | Hardwood forest soil microbial communities from Morgan-Monroe State Forest, Indiana, United States - atmos_gasesECM2C_515 | ecosystem: Environmental > Terrestrial > Soil > Temperate... | reverse complement strand
GCTGATCGAAGCCTTCTACAACTCTTGCGGGACCATTGTCCATCAATCGGCTGCACTAAATAGATACCAGGGGACAGATGCAGTCCGCGCTGGTACCAATCGATGTCTAGGTGTTATCGCTATCCTAGCTTGACCACAAGACGCAGGGTGACGTGGTAGAGATGAACCCAACAACATGGTTAACAAACGCAGAGTGCATTTGTTCAAATACACATAGTCCACACGCGTCTCGCATAGATTTTTATATCAGCACCAACGTGCCTTTCGCTTTCCAATTCTCATATAACAACTCATTGCTCTCTCCACATCTGCGTATTCTCACTGAACTGTTTCAATAAGCTGTCTCTGCAAGCGGTGTAGGTAAGTCGCATTGGTCGTAAAAAAACCAAGCTTCATCCCAGAAAACAAACTACGCATCCCACGATCCAACCGGGAATAGCCGCGCGGCGCGGCGCGTGCACAACAATCATCGCCGGCGACTTGGTTGCCGAGGTCGCGGAACGGTCTCACCTTCAGGAGAATCGAACATGAATCAATACATTCGCAGGCTGCTTTTGTTGATGTTATCGTTCGGGTTGGTCGTCAGTGTGCTTTTGACACCTACCGTCGGTTTTGCTCAAGCCATCAGCGGGAACGTTGTGGGTACCGTAATGGACTCGACCGGTGCCGCCGTGGCGGGCGCCGACGTGACCAGTATCAACACAGCCACGGGAGTATCGGCCAATGCCAAGACCAACAATACAGGTCAATACCGGTTTGATAATCTCCCGATTGGTAGCTATAGGTTCACGGTAAAGGCCGCCGGTTTTCGCACCACTACGGAATCGGCCGACGTGGAATTGAATCGAACCGGTACCGTCAATGTGACCTTGACCCCGGGCGCAGCATCGGAGACGGTGGAAGTCTCCGGAGAAGCTCCGATCATTGACACCACGACGGCCCAAGTTACCAATAACTACGACGAGCGTTCAATCTCAGACCTGCCCGCAACATCCGGCAACGGTTTTGGAATCGGTGTACTCAACCTTTCACTCTACTCGTCTGGCGTAGCAAGCAACGGCGGGGTAGGTGTCGGAACAGGGCCCTCAGTGGGCGGGCAGCGCGCCTACAACAACAACTTCACCATTGAAGGTGTCGACAATAACAATAAGGTTGTCACCGGGCCGTTAGCCGTGGTCCCTAATGATGCGGTAGCCAGTTTTACCGTGCTGCAAAACTTGTACGCACCGGAGTTCGGACACTCCTCAGGCGGTCAATTCAACCAGGTAGTAATGACAGGTACGAACAGCTTCCACGGTAAGTTATACGAGTATTTTGAGAACCGCAACCTTAACTCGATTGATCAAATCGTCGCCAACGGAACCCCCGCCGGAACAACACCGAAACAACCCCGCTTCGACAGCAACCGTTACGGAGGACAGATCGGCGGTCCCATCATCAAGAACAAGCTGTTTTTCTTCTTTAACTACGAGTACAACGCGATTGGTCAGAGTGTGACTCCTACAGCGCCAACAACTCCCACCGCCAACGGCTTCGCGACCTTGGCGTCGATGCCGGGAATAAACCAGACTAACTTGAGTATTTTTAAGAAGTATGTGCCGACGGCTCCCGCGCCTTGTTCTCCTCCGGCTTGCAACGCCATTATAGTGAACAAGACGCCGATTCAAGTCGGACTTTTCCCAATCGTGGGTCCTTCCTTCAATAACTTCCGCAACTCCGCCAGCAGCGCCGACTACAACATCTCGGACCATGACCAATTGCGAGGCCGGTTTATTTACAACAAGAGTGTTGGATCGGACGTAACCGCTACGCTGCCCGTCTTTTTCTCGATCATCCCAGCCACTTCAGATGTATTTACGCTGGGGGAATACCACACCTTTTCACCGACGCTTACCAATGAGTTGCGCATTGGCTACAACCGATATAGGCAAATAATCGGTGCGGGCAATTTCACATTTCCCGGGTTAGACCAATTCCCGAATCTTTCCTTTGATCAACTGAATCTGCAGGTCGGTCCGAACCCGAACGCCCCGCAATTCACCATTATCAACACTTATCAGGCGGCCGATAACCTCAGCTGGACCAAGGGCCGCCACACTTGGCAGTTCGGCCTGGAAGCCCGAAAGTACATCTCGCCCCAGAGCTTCACACAACGTTCTCGTGGCGACTACGATTACTCGACTCTGGAGTTGTATCTGAACGACCAGGTGCCGGATAGCCTGGCGGAGCGCAGCGTCGGGAAAGCAGGTTATGACGCAAACCAGATCGCACTGTATTGGTATGTGAGCGATACCTGGCGGATGCGTCCGAATCTGACTCTTACCCTCGGCCTGCGCCACGAGTACACGACCATTCCTGCCGATGAGCGCCTGCAGAAACTGAATATCGCAGCCAGCATCCCCGGCCTCAGTTTCGCTGAACCGCGGGCGCCCAAGAAAAACTTTGCGCCCCGCGTAGGTCTTGCCTGGTCGCCGGGGAACAGTGGCAATACTTCCATTCGTGCGGGCTTTGGCATGGCGTATGACGTGCTCTACGATAACATCGGCAGTCTGTCCAAGCCTCCGCAGTTGAACCAGACATATGACTGCCCAGGTTCGCCGACTTGTCCGAGTTCTGCTGCGTTTCTAGCCGGCGGAGGACTACCACCCTTGCCTCAACCATTTGCTACGGTTGCAGAGGCCCGAGCTGCTACCGCGGCCTGGGTTCCACCGAACCAGAAGGATCCGTACACTATTTCGTGGCAATTGGGCGTCCAGCACACCTTCGCCAAGAACTACACAACCGAGATCAGGTACCTGGGAACCCGCGGCGTCCACCTAGATGTGCAGGATCGCATTAACAGAATTGACCAAACATCGCCGACATTGTTCCTGCCCACCTACATCACTAACCCAGGCCAGTCTACGCTGGACGGACTGACGACAACTCTTGCGCAAATCCAGGCCCAGCCGAGTTTCCGTGGCGATCTCGCGGCAGCCGGGTTCAACCAAACCAACCTGATAGGCTTCGTGCCCTTCGGCGACTCCACCTACCACGGGCTGGCAGCGCAACTCAATCGCCGGTTCACCAACGGTCTGCAGTTGCAGGCGGCTTACACCTTCAGTCACAACATTGACAATTCCACCGCTGACTTCTTCAGCACGGTCCTAACGCCGCGGCGCCCGCAGGACTTCCAGAATCTGCACGCAGACCGCTCCAGTTCCGCTCTCGACCACCGGCACCGCTTCACCATCACGGCCCTCTACGATATGCCCATGTTCAAGAGCTCCAACAGCTGGGTAATGAAGAACGTTGTAGGGAACTGGGAACTTGCACCGGTTTACACCTTCGAGAGCCCGGAGTACGCAACGGTGCAGGCTGCTCAGGACGCCAACGGCAACGGTGACACCTGGGGCGATCGCGCCATTGTTAATCCAGCTGGCAAAGCAGGAACCGGAACAGACGTAACAGCCTTGACCAACAGCGCTGGGGATACGGTGGCTTATGTCGCGAACGATCCGACTGCGCGGTACATTCGGACTGGTATCGGCGCACTGTCCAACCTCGGGCGTAACACGCTAGCAACCGAGCACATCAACAATTGGGACTTCGGCCTCTATAAGAGCGTGAGCTTCACGGAGAGGTTCAGGTTCCAACTGGGCGCCCAGATGCTCAACGCCTTCAACCACCCGCAGTTCACGCCGGGTTACGTCAACCGGGCGGACGGCGCCAACACAGCCTTGACGACAATCACGACCAGTACCGCGGCGCGACAGTACCTCACTCCGGGAGCAGCTACCTTTAACGTCCCGCGGGCGGTGTTCTCCAGCAATCCGCGCACGATGCAGCTTTCCGCGAAGTTCATTTTCTAGGAACGTGCGGAGTAAAGAAAGGAGGCTCGCAAGGGCCTCCTTGAATTTTTGTCTGCCGACGGCCGCAAGCTGCCTAGCTGTTCTTGTCGATGAGTTGTTGCAGGCCGGAACGGTAACCGCGGCTGCAGGAGAGTTCCTTCCCATCCTTCAGGACCACGATGTATTCGCCGCTGTTGCAGGGTTGTAGTTCCTTGATCTTGCGAACATTGGCGATGGCAGAGCGATGGATGCGAACGAACTGGTTGGAATCGAGTCGATCGGAAATGCGTCCAATGCCCTCGCGGAGCACGTAGGAGTCTTTTCCCACGTGCAACTTGACGTAGTTGGCTGCCGCCTCGACCCAGTCAATGTCATCCGTGTCCAGAAAGACCACCCGGCCACCAGCCTTGATTATCAGGCGTCGGTCACCTTTTGATTCCGTTCGAGCTTGCGCCAGCAAGTCGAGCAGGCGATTTGTCAGATCCCGGTCGGTGCTTTTGAGCAGTTCAGCACGTGCTCTTTCGATGGCGCTGTGAAGCCGGTCCTGATCAAACGGCTTCAGCAGATAATCCAGAGCATGCGCTTCAAAGGCTCGGACGGCATATTGATCGTAGGCGGTAGTGAAAATAACAATCGGCAGCTCGTCCGGGGGAATGGCACTCAACACCTCGAAGCCATCCATTTCGGGCATTTGAATGTCCAGCAACAGCAAGTCAGGTTTGTAGCTTTCCAGCGCGTCAATGGTCTGCAGTCCGTCACGACATTCCGCAACGATCTGGATCCCAGGCTCCGAAGCCAGCAGAATCCGCAATTTCTCGCGCGCCAGGGGTTCATCATCGGCGATGACGGTGCGTATGCCAGTGGTGGTCATGAGATGGTCACGCCGTCCCGAAATCTGCCTGGGCCACTTCATACACTAACTGACGTGGCTCGGTTCGAAACGGTATCCGCACCTCGACTTCCACGCCACTTTCCGGAGCGCTACGGATTTCCATACTCTGTTCGTTAGCGTACAAAGTCTGGAGCCGCTCCTTCGTCGCCCTCAGGCCCAGACCAGTCTTGGTCTGAGTCTTACTAGCGTCAGACTTCTCCATCCCGGGCCCGTTGTCCGCTACCTGCAGACAAAGACTGCCGCCTTGGTGGCTTGCGGCAATTCGAACCTCGCCATTCCTCGACCGCCGGGAAATACCGTGCCGGACTGCATTCTCTACCAGCGGCTGCAACAGCAAGTGAGGCACTAAGGCGTCCAAGGTGTCGGGGGCGACGTCAAAAACTACGTTTAGCCGGTCCTCAAACCTGACCTTTTCAATTTCAAGGTAGCCGTTGACGAATTCAAGTTCCTGACTCAGGGGAATGATCTGGATTCCGTCACTCTCCAGGCTGATGCGTAGCAGGTCGCTGAGACGGCTCATCATGCGGTCAGCGGCGCGGACATCAGTAAGCATCAGGGCTGAGATAGAATGCAGCGTATTGAAGAGAAAGTGGGGCTGTAGTTGGTTCTTCAATGCCTGCAAGTGTGCCTTGGCAACTTGTCCTTCGAGTTGAGAAGCGCGCAATTCGCGGTCTCTGAATCTCCGGTAGTAGGACACGGCGTGTGCAACTACTACAATAGGCAAATAAGCGCCGGTAATGTCCTCAATCGAATTGGCGTAGAACACCCTCAGGAACAGTTCCGGCCGGATACGTACGCCGTGAGTCTGCGAATCCCAAACAGCCGATACAAAGCCCTTAGTGCCCCAGTCCCAGACGGGATAGGTTAGGCCTCGCAGAATTACGTGTGCCCCCATAAAAGCGATACCACCAGCAAGAAGCACCAATGCCGGACGCAACCAATTCTCACGCTGAAGCGGATAACGGAGTGCCAGTGCAAAAGCAAAAGGCGTCAGAGGGGCGTAGGTGAGTACTCGGCTGAGCTCCAGAGGAATCTCGCTGAGGAAGCTCATCGGAGTTCCCGCCGCAAGGTCATACCGGTAAATGGCCACACTGGCGGCTAGAGCGATGAAAGTCCACAAGCCGAAGCTCACAGCCCACACCAGCCATGGACGGACGCGCTCTGGCGTCTGCGAGTCTAAATTTTCTGTAGTCTCGGCACTCTCAATCGCAGTTTTCCGCCGCGGCCGATTGCTGAGTTCTCCGCCGCAATTCGGGCAAATCCCGTGTACATTTGCTGCGCAGGGCGGACACAGAGTGCACTCATATGAACAGATATAAGCTTCTCCATCCGGCGGCAGTGCACCTCCGCACTTCTCACACTGCGTTTTCATTTCAAGATGCATGGATAAAAACTGCCTGGAAGCACTTCTTCAGCGCTCGCGCCACTTACCGAGACACTGGAAGAGTATTCAATCACGTCGGGGGCGCTGACGGAACCGGATAGTCGTCATTTTATGTGAATTAATACCCCGAGGAGCGCGATTCGTCCCGCGCCTGGCCCCCCAGGCTCAGAAAGAGCTCAGGCAATGATCAAAAGGGATCTGGGCTGACAGAAGGAATTGCAAAAATCTCAGCAAGATCGACGCACTCGACGAATTCAGTCCGCTCAACGATCTAGACAGGTTTCTCCGCAGCCTGACCAACGCTAACTTTTCGGGGCGGATTCGTCGGATTTAGAACGCCCTCGGTGGTAATCCGGCTGGCTTTGCAGATCTCGGTCGCAATCTTTACCAGAGCCTCATCCTTGCGACCGGGCCCATCCGGCGAGATCACCGAACTGGCAGCCAAGGTGAAAAGCAGGGCATCTTCCTGCTTGTCAAAGTAAAGAACCACCTGACTCGCCGCCATGTGACGCCTCCCCGAATTTCGATGTACCAGAGAATGATAGGACGATTTTGGCGACCTCTGAGGGTACTCTCTTGATGCCTCTCCACACGACAGTGCTGACCGGTCAAGTAGCCCTAGGCCAGCCATGAAAATGCTAGATTAGAAGTTCATGTCCGCCCCCCAATCCCGTTTCGTGAAGGCCTGCAAGGCACAGCCGGTTGACCGGACTCCGGTTTGGTTCATGCGCCAGGCCGGGCGGTATCTGCCCGAGTATCGTGCCGTCCGTAAACAATATTCTCTAATCGAGATTTGCAAGCTGCCGGAAGTCGCCGCCGAGGTGACTGTCACTGCGGCAGAAGCGCTGGGGGTGGATGCCGCCATCATTTTCGCAGATCTCTTGCTGCCTCTTGAGGTGATGGGTTTGCCCTTTCACTTCTCGGCCGGGGAGGGTCCGGTGATCGAGCGCCCTTTGCGTGAAGCGGACGATGTAGCTCGCCTGCGTACCGATCGCGCCGCCGATCTGGGATACGTTTCTGAGGCCGTGCGTCTGGTCTGCAAGCATTTTGGAAGCGGCCTACCGGTGATTGGCTTCTGCGGCGCGCCCTTTACTTTGGCGAGCTACATGATCGAAGGCGGCGGCTCACGAAACTATCTCCAGACGAAGAAGCTGATGTATCGGTCGCCGGCTGTTTGGTCGGACCTGATGTGTAAGCTAGTCGTGGTCGTTTCTGAATATGCGGCTGACCAGGTGCGTGCCGGCGCAGACGTTATCCAGATTTTCGACAGTTGGGTCGGCTGCCTCGGCGTCGAAGACTATCGTCGTTACGTGCTGCCAGCGACTAGCAAGATCGTGCAGGCGCTGCGCAAAACCGGCGCACCGGTTATTTATTTTGGCACTGACACTGCTACGCTGCTGCCATTAATGAAGCAGACTGGCGCGGAAGTGATCGGCCTCGATTGGCGGATTCCGCTGGATGAAGGCTGGCGTTCGGTTGGCTCCGGGGCAGTGCAGGGCAACCTCGATCCCGTGGCGCTGTTTGCGGACTGGAAAGAGTTGAAGTCGCGAGCCGACGATATCCTGCGACGCGCTGCAGGACGTCACGGGCACATCTTCAATCTGGGGCATGGCATTTTGCCGGAGACCCCAATGGAAAATGTAAGAGCGCTGACCAATTTTGTCCAGGAGCACTCGACTCGAAGCTGAGCCTGAGAACCGAGAACTGACAACTGGTTTTTCCTGGAAATAGCCTCGTCAATGTTGGTTGGAATTCCAACTTCAGGATGCTCTGGGCAAACCAGTCGTTTGGCGCCGTCTATCTTAGATAGGGACCATCTGCGTGAATTTGCAATCAAACCCGGGGAAGAGGGGAGTCCTACTCCTGGCTCATGGCAGCCCTGACTCGCCAGAAGACGTCCCGGAGTTCTTGCTTCGTGTAACCGGCGGCCGAGCGCTTCCTGCCGAAATTGTCGCGGAAGTAAAGCATCGTTATAGCCTGATCGGCCGCTCTCCTCTGACTGCAATGACCATGAGGCAAGGAGAGCTCCTGGCGCAAGAACTGCAGTTGCCTGTCTATGTCGGCATGCGTAATTGGAAGCCCTTCATCGCAGACACGCTGGCTGCCATGCAGGCAGACGGTATTAACGGCGCCGTCGCGATTTGTCTTGCACCCCAGAATTCGCGCACCAGTGTGGGCCTGTACCGGGCTGCGTTGAGTCCGGCGGACGGCACTGCTTTAGCCATCGACTTCGTCGAATCCTGGCACGACCATGCGCTGTTGATCCAAGCCTTCTCGGAGAAATTGCGCTCGGGATGGGAGAACGCCTGTCAAGAGATGAAGACCAAAGTTCCGATCGTCTTCACCGCACACAGTGTTCCGCAGAGCACGATCACTGAAGGCGATCCTTACGAGCGCCAAAGCAAGGAAACCGCCGCGCTGGTGGCGCGGGAGGCAGCGATCGAACCGGAAGACTGGACGTTTGCATTTCAAAGTCAGGGCCTGTCAGGCGGAGCCTGGCTTGGACCAACAGTAGAAAACACCGTTCTCGAGCTGAAAAGGAAAGGGCGCCGCGGCGTTTTCATTCAGCCCATCGGATTTCTCTGCGACCACGTCGAAGTTCTATTTGACATTGATGTTGGCTTCAAACAGTTCGCTGAGAAGATAGGCATGCGACTGTGGCGGGCCGAGTCCCTGAACGACTCACCTGTGTTGACTGCGGCGCTGGCTGATTTAGCTCGGCAACGGATTCCGGCATTCGCCGCCAAGCCTTAAAGTCATGTAACCACGGAGAGATAGGTTTGCCAGCAGACGGCGGCATTACTCTCAAATTATGAAAGGCATCGCCATCATCGGTGGCGGCATCTCCGGGCTCTCTGCTGCCTTCGTTCTCGAAGAACAACGTCGCGCCGGGGTCCCGTTGCAATATGTGCTTTTCGAGTCGGCTCCCCGTTTGGGTGGCGTTCTGGTCACTGAGCGCGTAGATGGCTGTCTCGTCGAAGCTGGCGCTGACTCGTTCCTCACAGAAAAGCCCTGGGCAGCCGATCTCTGCCGCCGGATCGGATTAGGCGATCAACTGATCGGATCAAACGACGCCGCTCGCAAGACTTACATCCTCGTGAAAGGCAAGCTGGTCGCCATTCCTGATGGTTTGATGTTCATGGTGCCAACGAGAATTCGGCCAATTCTTTTCTCGCCGCTGTTCTCATTCGGCACGAAGCTGAGCATGGCGCGCGAGTGGTTCCATCCCCGAAACCGGCTCGGCGATGAGAGCGTTGCTTCGTTTGTCGAGCGCCACTACGGTGCGGAGATGGTGGATCGTCTCGCCGATCCATTGCTCACAGGCATCTACGGCGGGGATGCGTCATCTCTCAGTGTTCGGGCTGTCCTCCCCCGCTTCGTAGAGATGGAGCGCACGCATGGAAGTCTTGGCCGCGCGATGGTGGCGGGGCGCGAAAACATTCGCCAATCGTCCCCCGCACCGCCTCTCTTCACTTCGCCAAAAAATGGAATGCAGGAGATGGTGGACGCCATTGTGGCTCGCCTAGATCCTTCTGCGCTATGCCTCAATACGGCCGTGCAAGACATCCAGTCTAAAAGCGATGGGTGGACTGTCACCGCTGGTGGCCAATCCGACTTCTACGATGCTGTCATTGTGGCAGTACCTGCGCTAGCGGCTGCGAAATTGCTAAGTACCAGCCATCCAGACCTTGCTTCTGAGCTTTGTGGGATCCAATACAGTTCCTCGGTGACTGTGGCGCTAGGTTACGAGCGGAAGGTGCGACAGTCATTGCCTCCAGGCTTCGGTTTCCTGGTACCTCGCAGCGAAGGCAAACGTGTGCTGGCCGCCACCTTCGTGCACCACAAGTTTCCGCATCGCGCGCCCGAAGACCGCGCCCTTGTTAGGTGCTTCCTGGGCGGCTCGCGGGATGAGTCGATTCTCCAATTGCCAGACGATGAAATCCTGCGCGTCGTACGCCAAGAACTGCGTCAGATTCTCGGCCTCGTGGCCGAGCCGCTTTTCAGTCGCATATATAGATGGAGAGGGGCCATGGCGCAGTACAACGTGGGTCACCTGGAACGTCTGGAACGAATCGAACGCCTGCGCCAGCAGATCCCGGGCCTGGCTCTCACTGGGAACGGTTATCGTGGAATCGGGGTGCCCGACTGTATTCGTTCAGGGGAAGAAGCGGCCGAGCAAGTGTTGGCGAAAGTCGGCTTAACCGGTAGTCGCCGGCAGGCAATTGTGAGTACGCATGAAAAAGCCCCACTCTGAGATCCAGGTTCGCAGGGCCGAATGCAGCGATGCTGCCTCAATCTCTGCACTTCTACACCAGGCGTTCCTTGAATACAGGCCGCTTTACACCGACGGAGGATTTGCAGCAACCGCCATCAGCAGCGAACAAGTCGAGAATCGCATCAGAGAAGGACCAGTATGGATTGCTTTGAACGCCGTCGCGATAGTGGGCACGGGTTCGGCCATTCCTAAGGACGAATCGCTGTACATTCGCGGCATGGCGGTCCACCCTGCGGTCCGAAGTTCGGGCATCGGTAAATTGCTACTCCGGACAATAGAAGAATTCGCTCTGGCAAGCGGCTGCAAGAAATTACTTCTCACTACCACGCCATTCCTAACGGCCGCGATACGGTTGTATGAAGGCTTCGGTTTCGAACGTACCACTGACGGTCCACACGATTTGTTTGGAACGCCTCTTTTTGCAATGACGAAGACTCTGGACCGATCTGGGGCTTAGCGTCTCCGCAGCGCTCTCATTTTGTGCGGCTATGACGACGGCGGAATTCAGCTGCTGGCCGTTACCGCCGTAACCCTTCGTGATTACTCTCCCATTGCAGAAACAATCGGCCTGATTCAGGGTTAATACCATGCGAAGAATTTGTCTGGAGACACAGCTATGTATCAACGAATTCTGGCCGCTGCTTCAATCGTATTCGCACTTTCGTTGGGGTGGGCACAAGAACAGAAACCACAGGCCGACGCGCACGACATGTCGAATATGAGTA
>Ga0307477_10003805_pt1 | contig 11107 bp, 8 predicted proteins | sample atmos_gasesECM2C_FD_203316 | JGI IMG/M metagenome (GOLD analysis project Ga0307477, IMG submission 203316) | Hardwood forest soil microbial communities from Morgan-Monroe State Forest, Indiana, United States - atmos_gasesECM2C_515 | ecosystem: Environmental > Terrestrial > Soil > Temperate... | reverse complement strand
CAGTTCTCCCGCCTGAGTTTTAAGATCCAAGACCATTTTGCCGGCAACGATGTTCTGGGCTTCGTGGAGGGCGACTTCAGCGGCAACGATGCGCCCGGCGTATACCAGAGCGTAAATCCCCATACCAATCGGCTGCGCCTTTACTTCATGGACCTAAGGCGCGGTAAGTGGGAAATTCTGGGCGGACAAACTTGGAGCTGGCTGACCCCTAACCGTGAGGGCATCGGACCCATACCTTCCGATTTGGCCATTACCTACAATGAGGATCAGAACCTTGGCGTCGGAGTTCCTTATACGCGGGCTGCCGAGTTCCGAGTGGCTTATCACCCGAACAAACACTGGGCCCTCGGAGCAGGCATCGAAGATCCTAATCAATTTATCGGCAGTTTCGTCGCACTCCCTACGGCCTTCACTTCCATTGGTTCGCAGTTTGACAATGGCGCGCAGATCGGTGCGGCAAACGCCTTCCCAGACGTTCTATCCAAGGTCACCTACGACAACGAGTTCGCGCGCAGACACTTTCACGTCGAAGTTACGGGTCTATTCACAGGCTCGCACGCTTCAGCAATGCCCTTGGGATCAAGTTCATTCAAAACTCACACGACTGTCGGCGGTGGAGGTCAGATCGCCGCCAACTATGAATTGCTGCCCGACAAACTCGTGCTCCTGGCCAACGTTTTTTGGAGTGACGGCGGCGCTCATTACCTGGTAGCAACAGGACCGGAATTGGTAGTTCGTCCCAACTCTGCCGGTACCGACGTCAATCTTTCGATGGTGCATGCCGGAGCTGGCTCCGCTGGTCTCGAATGGAGAGCCAGTCCAAAACAGGCGTTTGCCATTTACTATGGCGCAGATTACTTCGGGCGGAATTTCTTTCCCGACACCACCAACACAGCGCATCCGGGAACCATCATCGGGTACGGTGGTCCCGGCTCTCCGAATACCAACAACCGCGCCATTCAGCAGGTCACGTTCGATTGGCTGCAAACTTTCTGGAAGCACCCCCGGTACGGAGCCCTGCAGACTTACGTCCAGTATTCGTACTTGACTCGCGCTCCCTGGTCTGTGGCTCCGGGTGACCCCAAGAATGCTCATCTCAGCATGGTTTACGCAGGCTTCCGGTACGTATTGCCGTCAAGCGCCGGGACCCTCCTGCGCGTGCCCTACCCAAATTAGGAAAGAATGATCGGAGGATCTCAATGAATACTAATTCTAAGCAGTTCCCGACTCGGTTGCTTCTCACGGCAGGTCTCCTCTTAACAGGGGTCCTGATGGCAAGCACCCTGTTGCTTGCGTCCACTGAGAATTTCGTCGTTCCGAACGACACCGCATTCCGGATTCGCCTGGACGACACGCTGACGAGCACTGATTCGAAAGTGGGCGATCCGTTCAGCGCAACCGTCGTTGAGCAGGGGGAATACCAGAATGCGCGAGTGTACGGTCATATCGCGACGATTGATATTTCTGGCAGGGTCAAAGGCCATACGAGCATGGTGCTTCGCTTCGACCGCCTGGTTATGTCTGATGGCCGTCGCGCTCCGATTCACGCCGAAATTATTGAGCTCTACCACGCACCTTCAGGTGAGAAGGTCGATGTCGAGGGTGCGATCGAGTCAGGAGGCCATGGCCGCAAAACCATCGAGCACACAGCAATCGGAGCCGGCGCCGGTGCCTTGCTGGGCGGACTTTTCGGCGGGGGCAAAGGGGCCGGGATTGGATCGATCATCGGAGGCGTCGGCGGCCTGGGCACTACTGCGTTCCATGGACACCAGAAGATCACGCTTGGCAGCGGGCAGGAAATGCTGATTCGCGTCACGCGCCGCTGAATCGAGTTGATGCGACGTGGTATTTCAATCCCGATTGAGAATGGCTCGTGCCGCGATTGTACTTGTTCTTTTGCAGCCCGTGAGCCGTGCTCTCGCCCAAAATGCGCCTGCGTCACCTGATCATCCCTGGCATGGACTTGGGGAAGCGAGGATCGAAGCGGACGCGAGAAATCTCACCGAAGCCAAACTCAACTTCGATCCGGAGAAGACCTACTCGTTGCCAGAGCTTATCAATCTCGCCGAATCGCACAATCCAGAGACGCGCGTCGCGTGGGAGCGCGCCCGCGCGCAAGCCGCCGCTTGGGGTGTCGCGCGCAGCGAGCTCTATCCCACAGTAGCGGCAGCGGCGCTCGCTGGCGTTGACCGCGACCAAGCTTACCTCGCGGACCGTTTCTTCCGTCATACCATCGGCGACTTTGAGGTCGCTTTGAGTCTGAATTACACCATCCTTGACTTCGGCGCGCGGGCCGGCCGAATCAACGCTGCCAAAGTCGAGGCCCTGGCAGCGAATTCCGCGTTCAATGACACACACCGCAGCGTGATTTACCGAGTTGAGCAGGCCTACTACCAGCTCCTGAATGCCTCAGGCCAAGAAGAAGCCGCCCGAGCCAATCTCTCCAACGCGCAAGCGGTGCAGCAAGCGGCCGAAGAGCGTCTGAACCATGGCTTAGCAACTCTCCCAGACGTACTCGAAGCACGCAGCGCAACCGCGCAGGCAGAATACGAACTGCAGGCGGTGCTGGGAGTCGAGGAGATTGCTCACGGGAACCTGGCAACGGCTCTCGGAACGACTCCACCAATTGCCATACGCGTTCAACCACTGCGAGAGCTGACGATTCCGAGCACCATCGACGACACCGTCAACTCTGCGATTGATCGCGCACTGGCGCAGCGCCCTGACCTCCTCCAGCGGGTTGCCGACGTCCAAGCGGCGAAAGCCAGGGTCAAGGAAGCGCGTGCAGCCTACTATCCTTCATTGAATTTCACCGCCAGCCCAACCGCGCAGTCGCTATACGGGTTGCAACAGCAGTTTCCCTGGGGACACACGTCGGGCCTGACGGGGAACGTGGCCTTTAGTTTGAATTGGACCGTATTCGACGGGAGGGCACGAAAAAATAGGCTCGCGCAAGCAGAAGCCAACGTCCATGAGGCAGAGGCTCAAATCCACGTTTCGCGCGATCAGATCGCGAACGAAGTTTGGGCCGCATACTCCGATTTGAATACTGCCTTGCGCCAGCGCGAGGCTGCGACTGCACTGCTCGAGGCCACTGGCCGTTCCTACGATGCCGCCCTTGAATCCTATAACTATGGGCTTCGCAATCTGCTGGACGTGACCGCAGCGCAACGAACACTCGCGCAAGCTCGCTCGACCGACGTCCTCGCCCGCACGCAGGTCCTTACGACTTTGGCCGCTTTGGCTTTCAGAGCGGGAGACTCAATTCAATCGAACGCAATGAGACCTAGACCATGACCGCTCTTCGAGATTCCCGCTTCGCGAGATTTCTGCCTCTTCTGCCAGCGGCGCCGCTACTATCGAGTTGCTCGCGGGCGCCGTCCGTAGAGGTACTAGGTTCGTTTTTCCCGGCATGGCTGCTGTGTTTCATTGTGGCGATAGTGCTGACGGCCCTCGCCCGGTTGGCGTTGTTGCGTTTGCGGGTGAAAGCAGCATTACCGTTGCTGGTTTACCCGAGCCTGGCTGCACTCTTCACCTTCCTGCTGTGGCTCATCTTTTTTTACTAACGACTCTTATTGAATTTCTCATACTGCAATTCTCAGCAGCGAGGCGAAAAGACCATGGAACTCGATTCCACCGCGACAACCACAAAGCAACTTAGCCGTTGGGTGACCATCGGCATTCTACTAGGGGCAATCGTCCTGGGCCTCGCTGTGCTCTACCACATTAACCACTCTCCGCGAACCGACGATGCCGAAGTATTCGCCAACTTTATCGGGATCGCTCCGCAAGTCGAGGGTCCCATTGTCCGCCTGAACGTGCGGGACAACCAGTTCGTCAAGAAGGGCGAACTGCTATACGAGATTGATGAGCGACCGTATCAGTACGCGCTCGAGAGAGCTCTTTCGGAACAGGCTGCCCTCGAAGGACAAATCGCTGACGAGCAGCGGAGAATCAACGCTCTCGTGAGCGGCGTCTCCGTTGCCAAAGCGAATGTTTCGAGTTCAGAAGCCGACGTGGCACGCTGGGCGGCGGCCGTCGAACAAGCGCGGGCGGATGTGGCCAATGCGGAGCAAGGGGTGAGCCGCGCAAAAGCAGAGTGGACCTACGCCAACAACAACCTGCACCGTCTTGAGCCGCTTCTGGCAAAGCAGTTCGTCACCGTCGATCAGGTGGATCGTGCAAAGACCTCTGAAATCGCGCAGTCGGAAGCACTGAAGCAAGCGGACTCGCAATTGAGGCTTTCTCAAGCAGGCGTCCAATCCGCGCAAGCGCAATACGAGCGGTCTAGGGCGGCTCTCGAACAGAGCAAGGCGCAACACGAACAAGCACATAACGCGGTCACCACACTCGAGCCTCTGGTCAACCAGCGAGGCGCGCGTGAATCAGCCGTGAAGGACGCCCGATACAACCTCAACAACTGCCAAGTGCATGCGCCGTTTGACGCTCTGGTCACCAACCTGACGATTTCGGAAGGGGCTTACGCCCATGTGGGGCAGGACGTCTTCACGCTGATTGACGCGCGCACCTGGTGGGCCGTTGGGAACTTTCGCGAAGGACAACTGTCGCACATTAAACCGGGAATGCCGGCCGATGTTTATGTCCTATCCAAACCTGATGTCCGATTCTCGGGCATCGTGGACAGCGTAGGCTTTGGAGTCACTCCCGATCCTGATGTCATCGGAAAACTGGACAAAGGCTTGCCGGACGTGCAGCGGACCCTCAACTGGGTGCACCTGGCATCCCGCTACCCGGTTCGTGTACGCGTAGAAAATCCGACGCCAGAACTCTTTCGAGTTGGCGAATCTGCGGTTGTGACGATTCGTGCGAATTGAGCATGGCCACGGCCGCACAAAGCGCCTCTGCGACGCCCTCTTCGCTGCCTTGGTTAGGACAGTTTCTTAAAGACGAACTGTCACCGTACCGGGGTAGAACAGCGTTGGTCGCACGAATGGTTATTGCCGCGACCCTCGTCAAGGTCATCTGCATGGTGTTCCGCATCCCTTACGCGTTCCAAGGAGCAATTTACGCCCTCATCGTTTCTCGAGAGAGCTCTCAAGCCACGTTCAAGTCGGCTGCGTCGATCCTCGCATTAACCGGAATCGGTGCGGCGTATCTTTTAGCTTCGGCCTGGTTCGTCATCAGCATACCGAGCCTGCATCTTCTCTGGGTCATAGCTTCATTTTTTCTGGGATTCTACGCGATCGGCACCATCAAGAACTTCGCCGCCAGTTCCACCTTCGCGATCATGATTTGCGTCGGAGTACCTCTTTGGGACCGCCATGTCTCAGCCGAAACGAATGTCGAAGATACGCTGTGGCTCTGTCTGGCATCCGCGATTGGAGTCGTGGTTACAGTAGGGATAGAAATACTGTTTTCGCGGATCAAGCCCGGCGAGGACATCGTCGCGGGCGTCGCGGACCGCCTTGCCGCCGTAGAAAACTTGTTAGTGTGTTTTGCGAACAACTGCTCTGTCGGCCGACTAACGCAAGCAAATGTAGTGCGCCTAGCCATGGTCGGAACGTCCATGTTCCGACGCATCTTACAACGGTCTGCCTATGCACCGAATTATGCCGAACAGATGGGAGCAGTGATCGCTCTTACGGGAAGGCTTGTCGATCTCGCCGCAAATCTGAGGAGTCCCACCCACCTGTCTGGTGATGATCGCGAACAAATTCGTCTTCTGGCCGGCAACGTCGGCAGCGTTCGTTCGGCTTTGCTAGCGGAAGGAGCTCCACATTTGAATGCAGTCCATGTGACTCAAGGGAATGTTCCACGCGCCATTCCGTTCGTGGCCGAGATGGAAAAAACGGTCCAGCTCATGAAAGAGGCTCTTACGGGCGCTCAACCGCTCAGTGTTTTTGCACCACAGTCCTCAAGTGGCGGTCCACCCCCGACATTTTTCGTTCGCGATGCGCTCACCAACATTGCGCACATCCAATTCGCCGTGAAAGGCTGTTTGACGGCCAGCTTGTGCTACATCATTTACAACGGGCTGGACTGGCCGGGAATCAGCACCGCGGTCACGACCTGTTTCCTCACCGCGCTTTCTACCGTCGGCTCGTCTCGACAAAAGCAGGTGCTGCGCATCTCCGGAGCCCTGGTGGGTGGCTTCCTTATTGGAATGGGCTCACAGGTGTTCATCTTGCCTTATCTGGATTCAATTGCGGGATTCACAATCCTTTTCATCTTTGTGACCGCCTTCGCTTCCTGGTTCATGACTTCCAGCCCTCGTTTGTCATACTTCGGTGTGCAAATCGCCGTTGCTTTTTACCTCATCCATCTCAATTCATTCGCAATCGAGCCTTCGCTCTCGATAGCCAGGGATCGTGTCGTCGGCATCTTACTGGGGTTGATCATGATGTGGCTCGTCTTCGATCAACTATCGGGAGCATCCGCCGCCTCAGACATGAAGAGGGCGTTCCTTTCGGCGGTTCGATTGCTGGCTCAATTTGCACGAGAGCCAATCTCGACGGACTACAACGTGGCCGCGGAACGCAGTTACTCCCTCCGTGAGGCGATCAACAGCAATTTCGACGGCGTGCGAGCCTCCGCAGACGGCGTTCTCTTTGAATTCGGACCTTCTCGCCTGCAAGACCTCGCGTGGCGCAGTAGGTTCAGACAGTGGCAACCGCAGCTGCGGCTCCTTTTCATAACTGAAATTGCACTGTGGAAGTACCGCGCCCGCCTTCCAGGCTTTGAGTTACCGCACACCGTAGGCGCGGCTCAGCGAGCCTTCGATGACGAACTGGCGCGAGCGCTGGAAGCGATCGCAGATCGAATCGAAAGACGACCATCGCAGGTAGGATTCTTGGAAGAGTCGCTTGCGCGTCTGGAACGCGCGGTCAGTACTTACGAGGGATCGGAACCACAACCAGCCACCGGAGATCGATTCCAAGCGTTCCTTTCCCTGCACCGTAGAATCGAAAGCTTAACGAGTTCGTTGCACAAAGAAATCGGAAACGCTGTCTGATCAGCCATACCGCCAGAGATTACGCGAAGGTCTGCGCGGGCTTGCTACATCCGCACGACGTGCAAGAGCCCGGAGCTCAGTCGCGGCCTCGACGTTATCGTCAAATCGTTGGCATCACATAGCTGCAAGAGGAATTCCTCATTCTGAACTTACCGTCTCCTTTTTGTTGAAAACAAGGCGGATCGCCAATCCCCACGCCCATGTTCGGCGTTGGACACACAGTTGCTTTCCCTCATAGCGCCAGTTTCGAGGCGATCAATTGAAAGGGGAATCCGAATCGTATGGCTCAACAATCATCAAACAGCAATCGTCCAAAACTCAGTGAGAAGGGACTCTTGACTCCGGACAATTGCATCGTGGCGCTGATCGATCATCAACCACAGATGCTATTCGGTGTCAGCAACTTCGATCGACAGTCTATTATCAACAACACCGTGGCCTTCGGAAAAGCCGCAAAGGTCTTCGATGTGCCCGTGGTTTTGACAACGGTCGAGACGAAGTCTTTCAGCGGAAATATGTGGCCGCAGCTCCGCGCGGTATTTCCCGGCCAGGAGCCGATCGAGCGATCCTCGATGAACTCCTGGGATGACAAGAACTTCGTCGCGGCAATCGAGAAAACCGGCCGCAAGAAGATCGTTCTGGCCGGACTTTGGACAGAAGTCTGTGTTGCGTTTCCCACGGTGCAGGCGATTCATGACGGCTACGAAGTCTATGTCGTGGAAGATTGCTGCGGCGATGTGAGCCAGCTTGCTCACGACAATGCGATGAAGCGCGTCATTCAAGCCGGCGCAAAGCCGGTCACCTCACTGCAGGTCATGCTCGAATGGCAACGCGATTGGGCTCAGAAGGGAACCTACGACGCAGTCATGGACATCGTGAGAACGCATCTCGGAGCCTATGGTATTGGGGTCGAATACGCTTACACCATGGTCCATGGTTTGCCACCAACGAAGTTTGCCGAATATATAGTTCCAGCCGCTCTCGCAGCTCATAAGTAAAATCTGAAGGGCGGAGCCTCCTCCGCCCTTCTCAATCCCCTTGGAGAAATTCGAAACGGAGACCGCCATGTCAGCTGAGCTCATATTGCACAACGCCAAGATCGCCACGAACGGCGTGCCCTCGTTTGTCGAAGCCACCGCCATAACGGCCGGCAAGATAGCCGCTGTGGGCAAGGATGACGAGATTCTGCGCCTGCGGGGTCCGCAAACGCTCGTAATTGACGGTCGCCGACGAACCATCATCCCGGGTCTCAACGATTCACACATACATCCCATCCGGGGCGGGCTCAACTACAACTTGGAATTGCGCTGGGATGGCGTCCCCTCGCTTGCCGATGCATTACGGATGCTGAAAGAACAAGCTGCACGAACTCCCGTGCCTCAGTGGGTACGGGTGATCGGAGGCTGGACCGAATTCCAATTCGCCGAACGCCGCATGCCTACGCTCGATGAGATCAACGCAGTTGCCCCAGACACACCCGTGTTCGTGATGCATTTGTATGACCGAGCCTTATTGAACGCAGCGGCGTTGCGTGCGGTGGGCTATGACAAGAACGTCCCGGATTTTCCGGCTGGCGAAGTTCAGCGCGACCGCTACGGAAATCCCACGAGTCTTCTCATCGCCAACCCCAACGCCAACATTCTCTATTCCACCCTCGCCAAGGGACCAAAGCTCTCCCGCGAAGATCAACTTAATTCTTCCCGGCTCTTCTTCCGCGAGCTCAACCGCTTCGGCATCACCAGCGCGATCGACGCCGGAGGCGGATTTCAGAACTATCCCGACGACTATGGCGTAGTGAACGAACTGCATCGCAATGGCGAGCTGTCGATTCGCCTCGCATACAACCTCTTTACGCAGAGGCCGAAGCAGGAACTGGCTGACTTCCAGAATTGGACCAAAATGACAAAGCCCGGCGATGGCGACGACTTCTATCGTGTCAATGGCGCGGGAGAGATGCTGGTTTTCTCCGCAGCGGACTTCGAAGATTTTCTAGTGCCGCGCCCGGACATGATCCCCGTCATGGAAAGCGAGCTGAAAGCGGTGATTCGGCATCTCGTGGAGAATCGCTGGCCGTTTCGCATACACACGACCTACAACGAGACCATCGAGCGGGCACTGAATGTCTACGAAGAGGTGAACCGCGAGATTCCGTTTGACGGCCTGCACTGGTTCTTCGATCACTGCGAAACAATCTCCGACCGTAACATTGAGCGCGTGAAGGCGCTCGGCGGCGGCATCGCTGTGCAGAACCGCATGGCCTTTCAAGGAGAATATTTCGTCGCGCGGTACGGCTCACAACAAGCCAAACGCACGCCACCGATCCGACGCATGCTGGAAATGGGTGTTCCGGTGGGAGCAGGCACCGACGCAACCCGCGTTTCGAGCTACAACCCTTACCTTTCTCTGTACTGGCTTATCACCGGCAAGACCGTCGGGGGTCTCAGTCTTTATCCGCAAGAAAACCGATTGGATCGTGACGAAGCGCTCAAGCTCTACACCATGGGGAGCAGTTGGTTTTCAACCGAAGACGGCAAAAAAGGAGCGCTTGCTCCTGGCCAGCTGGCCGACTTGGCTGTTCTCTCTGCCGACTATTTCTCCATTCCCGAGGAAGAAATCAAGCATCTCGAATCGGTACTTACCATCGTGGGTGGGAAGATCGTCTATGCCAGCGATGAATTCTCAAAACTTGCGCCGCCTGCACTGCCAGTGAGCCCGAGCTGGTCTCCCATCAAACAATACGGAGGTTACGCGAAGGCCCTGGACCACACTCTCGGTGTATCTCAACCCGCTGCCTGTTCGCATGTCGCGGCATCGCCAGATGGCCGGACGCGATCACACCTTCAAGTGCTGGGTGAGTTTGGCCTATGGGGGCTGGGTTGCGACTGCTTTGCATTCTGATTCACCCGTGGCTGAAGGAAACGAAATGAAGGTGCTGTTTTTATCTTTTATCGTTGGTCTCGGAGTGGGTGTGCTCTACGGACTTATCCGGGTAAAGAGTCCGGCACCGCCGATCGTCGCATTACTCGGCCTCTTGGGGATGGTGCTTGGGGAACAGTTCGGGATTTGGATTCACACGAAAAAGCTCGACGTTTCACGTGCCGCATCTGTTTGCCTTGTCGGTGAACCCTACGACCGTCAGCTTTACAATCCTCCATCGCGCGAGACGCGTTACGAATCAAGTTCCATCTTTGCAGAACACATCGCCATGACCGACGAAGTAGATACGACCGACGTACATAGCAGGTGATCTTCTTTGAGAGCTGGCTAGACACAGGAACCAGTTGATAGCGATGAGGTAATCGGCAGTTTAGGAGAAACAGAATGCGCTTGAACAAAATCCTCCTTGGAACGTCTGTTGCGATCTTTCTGACGATTGGCTTCACGTGCGAATCGCAACACTTCAGCACATTCGCCCAAAGTGCGCAGACAACCGGAAGAGTGAGCGTAGCTGTCGGACCCCAGTACGACACGACTCACGTCTATGTGGCGCCCCAAGATTTCAACGGCTTCGTTACAAGCTTGATCGCTACATTTGGGGGCACAACAACCAGGCAGGGCGTCTTCACAGTAACCCCGACGCCAAGCAGCACCATGTCCCAATTGGTGCTGACTCCTGTCGGCACCATATCAGTCTTTGGTTTCAAGACCCCAGTCCCGTATCCATTCGGGTTGGAGCGGACAGGCTATCTGGTCACTGATATGGACGAGGCGACCGGAGCCGCCAAGGCAACGGGCGCAGATGTCTTAGTCGCTCCCTTCAACGATCCGATTGGCCGAGACGCAATCATTCAATGGCCGGGTGGCGTGAACACACAACTGTACTGGCACACCGCCGCTCCATCTTATGCCCCGCTCCAAACTATTCCGGAGAATCGGGTCTATGTCTCGCAGGACCGAGTGGATGCATTTGTACGCAGCTTTGTCGCGTTTTCTTACGGGAGCGTCGTTTCTGATGAGCCGCGCGCACAGGGTGTCGAAATCGGAAGACCTGTGGAGACCTATCGGCGAGTGAGGATCGAATCTAAGTTCGGCAAGTTGACCGCGATGGTTACCGACGGTCACCTTCCGTATCCGTACGGCAGAGAGATGACCGGATATGAAGTGACGAAACTGACGGACACGCTCACTAAGGCA
>Ga0307477_10003804_pt1 | contig 11108 bp, 8 predicted proteins | sample atmos_gasesECM2C_FD_203316 | JGI IMG/M metagenome (GOLD analysis project Ga0307477, IMG submission 203316) | Hardwood forest soil microbial communities from Morgan-Monroe State Forest, Indiana, United States - atmos_gasesECM2C_515 | ecosystem: Environmental > Terrestrial > Soil > Temperate... | reverse complement strand
GCGCGTCAGCATCGACGAGCCGAATAGGCGAATTGGGATTCTGACACCTTTTCGATGGCGAAGCGCCCGACGAAGGAGGATTGAGACTTCGAACGCCGCCAGAAATTCCCTGCGGAGGCGCTGCGAATACACAGCCCCAGCCTCTTCCTTGGCTTCGATGATCGACTCAGCTGCGATACGTCCTCCAACAAGAGCCTGTCCAATCCCTTCGCCGGTCATCGGGTCGGCGGCCCCAGCAGCATCCCCGACAAACAAAGCGCTGTGTGCCCAAGCACATGCGTTGCGAAGGCGGGCTGGGATGATCCACCCGCGAGGCGCCGTCGACACTCCGCGTGAATCGCCAATACCCGTGCGGTCCAAGAGACTCGCGAACATCTCTCGGGCAGAAATATTCGTCGCATTTCGCGAACTAGTACCGATCCCAAACCCGAAGTTCACCGTTCCATCTGACAACGGGAACGACCACGAGTAGCCGGGTAAAAGCTCACGCTCAAACCAAACTGTTGACGAAGTCGCCTGTACTTGAGAAGGAGCTAGGTACTGCCGAAACGCCTGCCATTCACCCCGATAGTCCCTCGGAAATACCCCGAGAAATTTCGCAAGGGGTGACCAGGCGCCATCAGCAGCGATGACCCATTGCGATTGGATTGTGAGTGTCTTTGCCTCTCTTCCTTTCACGGTCAGGTCTAATCTCTTCGACTCCTTCGTCGCACCCACTACTGAATGTTCGGTCAAAACGTGAACGCCACTACCGCGAGCAATTGACAACAAACAGTCGTCGAGTTCAAGTCTTTTGGCCGTCGCGGCAAAGTAACCAGTCCGCCGAGGTAGGGAGAACACCACATCGCGGCCTGAGGGTGTGCGAATCTTGACATCGGTGATCCAGTTCCAAGAGTCAACTGCGGCGGGTTGCAGGCCGAGACTCTCAAGCTCATGAAGAGCGAGTGTCGTCAGGCCGTCGCCGCAACACTTGTCTCGAGGAAAGCAAGCCTTGTCAATGAGGAGGACCTCATATCCGTTGCGGGCCAATGTGGTGGCGGCGGCAACTCCGCCGGGACCTGCACCAACGACACACGCATCGGCCTTCATCGTTGGGTACCACTGATCATCTTCATCGCGCCATTACGTCGCTGAGTGGCACAAGGGCACGGATTTGGCTAACTATCAGAGCAATCTCCGGCACCGATGCTGAGAAATCAGACAGTGCCGCAACGGCTCGTTCAATCAGAGATTCGGCCGAGGACAATGCTCGGGAGATTCCCGAGGAATCGTCGCAGATCTGCCGTCTAATTGTCGCTACATCCGTGGCCGTCGGAGTCGTTCTTAGGAGATCCTTGATCTTCGGGACCTCTTCCATGGCGAGAAGAACCGGCAGCGTGTAGATACCTTGCTTCAGATCTTGACCGAGGGGCTTACCGATGTCCATGGACCCGCATAAATCAAGAACGTCATCGATGACTTGAAATGCCAAGCCAAGGTTGTATCCAAATTCACCCACGACATGGATGAGTCTTGTATCAGCCGCCTCCTGCATCGCACCAAGTTGGCATGATGTGGCAAAGAGTTTTGCAGTCTTTCCGCTGATGGCCTGAAAGTACGACCCGATGCTGCGGTCCGCGTTCGACGCGTCAGCCAATTCCTCTAGCTCTCCGTCGCACATGGCTTCCAGGGTTTCGGATGTCAGCCTGCATTCCCTACTGCCGAGTTCAGCCGCGATCCGTGCCGAAATTGCCAAGAGCAAGTCGCCGCCCAGAACTGCTACGACGTTGTCCCATCGCGCGTTTGCCGTCAAGACTCCTCGTCTTGTGGTGGCCTCGTCGAGTACGTCGTCGTGATACAGCGATCCGAGGTGCAGCAACTCTGCAGCAACTGCCGCACGAATGGTGGCTTCATTTAAGGTGTGGTTCTCGCCGAGATTGCGGCCCGTGGCGGCAATGTAGCCCCCAATGATGCAAAGCGATGGGCGCAGATGCTTCTCTTTGCCCGTTAGGAGATTCGTTACAAGATCGGTCGAGAGCCGGGTATTTCGTGAAGTGCACTCAACCAGCTTGTTACGAAACCTAGTGAGATCGTGACGAAGTATGCGAGAGTCCGTGTCATGGACTTCACCGTAGGGGGGCTGTTTCGTGGAAGTCATCGAGCCTCTCTTAGTGCGACATCGTGCCCTACCGCATATGAGGAAACGGTGAAGGACCACCAGTCTGGTGGGTCATCTTTGTCGAGGCTGCCCTGGGCGGACGGTCACTCTGACAGGGAAGATCCCGAGGTCGCAGGGGGGTGGAGGGCTCCCGCAGGGCTTTCCTTGTTGGGCCTAGCGGATTGCCGGGTCTTGGATCTCGGGTCAACCAGGACGTCCAGTGGAAGTAGGAACTGTCATGGATGTTGTGCAGGTGGTCGGAATGCCGAGCGACTATTCGTAACCGATGGCTTCTATGACGTTCAGTCGCGCCGCCTGGCGGGCCGGCCACCAGGCTCCGAGAACGGCGACGGCGAGCGCAATGACGACTGTGACCACAATCGGCATCGCGCGCACCCGAAAGAGGATCGGGAACTCTTGGATAACCGATTCGGCGTGGCTTGCAAACATCTGAAAGATAAGCCCAAAGGGGACTCCCGTAACAGCACCGACTATTCCCATCGAGATTCCTTCGATCTTGATCGTGCGGCTGAGTTGGGCCCGAGACATTCCAACAGCTCGGAAGACGCCGAGCTCTCTTCGACGTCCGAGAATTAGCAGCATCAAGGTGTTGAGGATTGCTAGTGCGCCGACTACGAGAGCGACTAGCTCAACACCCATGACAAGTCGAACGAAACCTTCACTTGAGCTTGTCGCCCCGCGAAAGTATTGCGCGCCGGTGTAAACGTACGCTGGGTAACTCGCGCTTCGAACGAGTTGGTTGACTCCTCGAATAAGAGTGGACGGGCTAAATCCCGGCCTTAAATCGATCTCATACCAGCTGGCACCATATCGGCCATACCAACTCTGGAGACTCGACAGTGATATACCGACCGTGCCTTCTGGCCAAAGCAGACTAACTACAACTGCCGAGACAACCAGGTGTTTCACACCGACCGGAGTCTGGAGATCTAACGGGTCACCAGCGCGCAGGTGGTCACTGTTCGCCAGCTGACTTGAAATCGTCACTCCGCGACCATCTATCACAGCCTCTTGTGCACGCGACGACGCTTCCGCAAGGATCGGGGCAGCGCTCCGAGCTTCAACACCCTGCAAAAGAATCTCCCGGCTGCCTAGTCGCACATAACAGAATTGGCCGGCGATCACACGCGCAACCTCCGATCTTTGGCGAAGCGCCATGCCAAGCTTCGTCGGCAATAAGACGTGATTCGGAAGCGCATTCGCAGGCGCCGAAGTGACCCAGGCAGACGCTCCACGTAGCGACTGTACTGACTGATCGATAAGGGAAGTGCCCTGACCGACAACTTCTGCCAGACAAACCACTAGAGCAACCGATGCGGCGATAGCCGAAGTTGTGCCCCAAACATGGCGCGGTGAACGCGCGAGCCCTGCCGAGGGAAGCTCACCAGTCCTTGGCCAACCTCTGGCGATAGCGCATGCGAATCCAACCAGGATTGGCGCGAATGCATATGTCAGAAGGACCCAACCAACAATCATCATGGCGATTCCGGGCACGGTCATTGTCTTTGGCGAAAGCCAGAAAATCACGGAGCCGAGCGCGATCGCCGTCAGGGAAAGGGCCGCTAGTCTTGGGCGGTAGAGGAGGCACTCTTCGTCGTCGCTGACCCCCTCTTCCGACTTCATCGCCTCCACAGGAGCAACTCTCGAAACCGAGACGGCAGGCTGCACTGCCGCGGCGAGTGCAGCGGCGATTCCAGCGGCAACTGCTGTGAGCGGCGCACTAACCGGCACGCTGAAGGAAACTGCGGCCGGCAAGTACGTCAAGAAAAAGGGCGGAAGTGTGTGGACGAGCACGTCTCCTACAAGGACTCCGATCACGGTTCCTATCGCAGATCCAATTGCGCCGAGAAGGAGAGCTTGGACCACGAAGCCAATAACAACCTGTCTTCGTCGTGCACCCAACGCCCGTAACGTGGCTAACTCAGAACGTCGGTCCCGAGCGAGCATGGACATGGTATTAAAGACCAGGAACGAGGCAATCAGAACGACTGCGACTGACACCACGGGGACGCTGGAAAGCAGCTGTTGGATTCCTGCCAGGCCAAGTCGTACGAGCTCGGAGGGTGAGCTCACGGCGATCCGTCCACCAAGGGTCTTCCTTATTTGCGACGCGACCTGTCGACTCGAGACATGTGGCAGCGTCTTCACAAGTATCGAGTCGACTGCCTGAGGCATGCCTGTCAGTGTCTGTGCGAAGGAGAGCCCCGTGAGAAAGTAGTAACCATTGTCAAAGGTCGCGCCGAGGCCATGGGTGAAGACACCCGCAACACGTACCAGACGGTGAGCGGTCCCACCGTAAACCAAGACCTTCGAGCCCCGATGAATCCCGAGCGTTTCCGCGATACCTGGACCCGCAAGGAGGTTCTCGGGACTTACTGACTCTAGGGGTATCCCTGTGTTTTGTTGTGCATTGCCGACATTGACAAACGATTCAATCGCAGAATCGATCCCAATCAGATCAACGGAGTGGTGATTGACGACGACCGGATGCAGCAGCAGGGGGGCAGTTGCCGAAACGCCTTTCAGTGAGGCAATCATTGGAAGTGCCGTTTCGGGAACGCCCGTGTCGGTGAGTCCCATAACCTGGAGGTCAGCGCCAGCAGATGCAGCTGTCTCAAACCTTGTGACCGAATTTGACAGAGATCCCTGAATGCAGAGAAAGGCCGCTATCAGCGTTGTTGCAGCAAAGACACCTACGACCGCTAAAGCTGCCCGAGTAGGACGCGTTCTAAGGTAGCGAAGGTCAAGCGTGACACTGCTTTGGACCATTCCAAGGAGGGCAGCGCTTCTGGCCCTCACGACCCCTCCGTAACGAGCCGACCATCTCTCAGCTCAAGCACGCGGTGAGCTTGCTCGGCGATGCCGTGGTCATGTGTTGCCAACACCACCGTCCGACCGCTTGAAGCGGTCAACAAGATCTCTAGGATCTCCGCGCCTCGCACTGAATCAAGGTTGCCTGTGGGTTCGTCTGCGAGAACGACGGGCGGATCGGCCATAAGCGCTCTGGCGACAGCAACGCGCTGGAGTTCTCCGCCTGACATCTCGCCAGGGCGATGCAAACTGCGATCGCTCAGACCAACCTGGCTCAGCAACTCCTCCGCCCTCAGGCGAAGCTTAGACAACGCAGTACCATCTAGCATTGCTGGAAGAGCGACGTTCTCCCATGCCTTAAGGCTCGGCACGAGATTGAAGAACTGAAAGACAAAACCAATGTGCCGTCGCCTGAAGTCCGACGCATCGTCATCATTTAGGCGGCTCAAGTCGATACCGTTAATGACAACGTTTCCGGCGGTGGGTCGATCGAGACATCCAAGTAGATGGAGCAAAGTCGATTTGCCTGATCCGGATGGCCCCATGATGGCCACGAAGGACGACCGATCGATGACAAATGTGACTCCACGTAGAGCTTCAACTGTCACCCCCCCTCTGGGGTAGGAGCGCGTCAAATCTGTTACGGCAATGAGAGCGGAGGTCGAACGCTCTGCGACGAACTCCGTTTGTTCAGGCGTGCTTCGGCTCACGAAGGCTTGTCCTCCGACTCATGCAGCGGGCGAATCTGGATATGCCATACACGTTAAGCGTCGTCATCTCGAAAGTTCCTCCGAAATCGGCCGCCATGTTTCAAGGGTTGACCCAACAGCGAGCGAACTCGGAAAGGGCTGTGCCGACGTCATAAAGGTTCAGCTAGGGAGCAAATGGCTTCACCTCCCATAATGAGAGCATGCACCGAAGGCGCCTTTGCGACAATTTCGAGGGGGCGCAATCGCAGGTGGGACCTTCCCTTCGTCCGCTCGGGAGTTGTCGAGACGGCCACACGCGTGGCTCTTGCTGGGGTCGCGGAACATTCCTGAGCAAGGAATCTGCTTGGCGTGCGTTGTACTTGTTGATCCAGGTCGCCGGGTCGGAGTGGGCATGTGAGATCCCAAAATCCCGCCGAGGCGGGGCTGATGTCAAGGTGCGAGACGGCGAGACTGGGACGGCGCGTGTCACCAAATGCGTTCACCAGACGAGGGCCCCTCGTGCTCGTCATCTGCACAGCCAATCGCGGCCGGAGTCCGCTCTTGGAGGCAATATTGAAGCGCGCACTGGCCGGCATCGATACTGGCCGCTGCCTTGTCGAGTCGGCTGGTCTATGCACGCACGAACTGGAACGGACCGGCTGGCTGGCCGATGATGCGACCCTTGAGGTGGCCGCCAGACATGGCCTAGACCTCACATCGCATCGAGCCCGGCCACTCAACCTAGCCCTGGTGCGCCGTGCCAACCTAGTGATCACGATGGAAAGCTGGCAGTCTGAAGTCCTAAGACTGGTCGTTCCGGAACATCCGAGAAAGTTCGTAACGATGCGTCAGCTTTCTGGGGGGACAAGCGACATCGACACTCCGGATTTTGCAGGCTGTCCAGTAGAAACGGTCGAACAGTTCTACGCGGACGCTCAGGTTTGCATCAGCGCTGCGTTCGAATCTGGGCCCCTGGCCGATCTACTCTTGAGCGCTCGTGACCAATGATGATCGTTTGGCTCAGTGATCCTTTAGCCCTCGAGACCGAATTGGTTGGTGCCAAAGCCCGCCGCTTGGCGGAGCTAGCAGCCGCCGCGTTGCCGGTGCCACAGGGGTTCGTTGTTACTACGGCGGCCTACCTGAAAGTCTCGACAGCTGGCTACCTGAGCGGCACCGCTCCAGAACTCGCTCCGGGTGTCGCGGGGGCAAGGATGCCTGAACGGGTCAGGCGGGCGATCTCGAGTGCCTACCGACAATTGATTAGCTCAAGTGGGCCGAACGTGGCGGTCCGATCCAGCGCCAATGCCGAAGACCTACCTCACGTCAGTTTCGCCGGCCAGCACGACACGTTCCTTAACGTTGCAGGCGAGGTTGAGTTGCTCACTGCTGTGAACAGATGCTGGACCAGTTTGCACTCTACACGGGCCGAAAATTACCGACTGCAGCGCGGGCACATCGAGACTCCCTCCATGGCGGTCGCCGTTCAGGCCATGATCGTCCCAGAGGTGGCGGGAGTTCTGTTTGGAATGCACCCAGTTACCGGGGACGCCAATCGGATAGTTATCGAGGCCACCTGGGGAATTGGCGAGGCCGTTGTTGCGGGTCGGGTAACGCCTGACCGCTATGTCCTATCCAAGCGAACTGGAGAAACGATTGAGGCGTGTGTGGCTGACAAAGCAACGCGCTCGGAATGCCGACCATATGGGATTGGATACGGAGCAGTGCCAGTCGCACAAAGAACGTTACCTTGCCTCACCATGGTCCAGCGCGAGCGGCTGTTGGAGTTGGCGATAAGGGTCGAGAAACAATTTGGCACACCACAAGACGTGGAGTGGGCTATTGATCGCGATGACATTTGCTGGCTATTACAAACGCGCCCAATCACTACTGCTCGAACAGCGGCACCGCAACCACTCCCGAGCTCGGTGCCGCAATACCATCGCCTTTATCGCCGACTAATCTCGGGTAACCACCTGAAAGGGTAAGGCAAACGCGCAATGAAATGGGAACTATACCGTCCTGAGGATCGCGCACGCTGGTGGTTGCGCGAGGAGCTGTACACAATCTCGCCGCGTACGCCGTTGAGCAAGGCGATTATCAACGACCTGTGTTGGGATGAAGGGGCCGTCGCGATTGGGGAGTATCTCAACTTCCCAGATTCCATAGGCTTCAGTGTGCGCACGATAAATGGATATACATTCCTTAGTCCTATCCCGATTACCGATCCCAACAGGATTCAGCAACGACTTGAACACTTCATGGCTCGCATGAGCGAATTGCAGGCGAACCTCGATCGCAATCTTAAGGCCTACCACGAAGAGCAGGAGCGGGAACAGGCGTATTGGCGCGGCATCGACTTAGGCAACTTGGCCACCATGGAACTGCTCGAGCAATGGCGACGGATGATCAACACGCTGTATCGCTTCTGGAAGTTGCACTTTATGATCGTCTTTCCGAGGCACGCGATTCAAGGCACTCTGGAGACAACGGTTCAGGAGCTTGCAAGCGTGCCAACGTCAGAGATCGGGAAACTGGTGCAATCGATGGGGCGAACGCGCCAACTCGAGCTGGATGCTTCTCTGTGGAAATTGGCGAAACGTGCGATTCAATTGGGTCTGCGGGACACGTTTCTGAACACAATGGAAGAGGACTTACAGCAAGCGCTAGAGTTGACTGAATCGGGTAAGGCCTGGCTGGTCGAATTGCGCGCCTTCCTGGAGCGTTATGGTTCGCGTTCGCCGAACAGCTTGGAACTGTTTGAGCCGGCTTGGGATGAGAATCCAATGCCTGTACTGAATACCGTTCGCTCATACATCGCGCAGGGTGGGGAGTTCGATTTCGATAGACTTATGCGCGAGAAAAGAGCTGAGCGAGACGAGTTTACCCGCTCTGTGCTCGCGAAAATCACGAATGTGGAGGCGCGCGAACGCGTAGAGGGAATGCTTGAGCCTTCACGCAAATTCCAGGCAGCAATGGAAGATGACAATTTCTACTTCCTATGGGCCAACATTCAGATGCGACGTGTCGCCAAGGAATGTGGGGTTCGACTGGTGTCATGTGGCGTCTTGGCAGAACCCGATGACGTATTCTTCTTGGAGCCCAGGGAGATAGAGCAGAGCCTGTTCGACGCAGTTGTAGACACTTATGATCTTCGCCAGATCGCCGCCCAGGTGCGACACCGACGTGCGGAATGGGAGGACCAGTCGGCTACTCAGCCGCCGCCGTACATCGGCAATCCGCCCGAGATCATCGAAGATTTCATGATGAACCACTTTTGGGGCATCAAGACTCGCCAACAGTTGGAGGAGTCCAGCAGCGGAAACTTGACTGGATCGGGAGCTTCCGGCGGTGTCGTTGAAGGAGTTGCGCGCCTGGTCATGAATCCTGTCGACTTCGGGCATGTACAACCTGGCGAGGTACTCGTATGCCGATCAACCAATCCAGCCTGGACGCCGCTGTTCTCAAAAGTATCGGCTGTGGTCACCGATCAGGGTGGCACGTTGTGCCACGCGGCAATCGTGGCACGGGAATACGGCATTCCCGCGGTAGTGGGCACAATACATGGCACCAGGCGAATCAGCGAAGGCGCGAAAGTGCGAGTCGACGGAAGTGCGGGCACGGTAATCCTGCTGTGAACAGCTTTGGACCGCCTTACCCATTCAGTCTCCCGACAAACGCGAAGGTAGCACTTCTTCCGTCGGTGGTGTTCGAGCTATGGCTCGACGGACAGACGCCGGGTAAGAACCTCCCCGGCGGGTTCATAAGCGCAAATATTGCCCTGGACACGCGGGACCTGCGCATCGAGAAGATGATTGAGTTCGGTGGCCGAACTGGAATGTGGCGGCTCTTAGAAGTGCTCGAGCAGGAGCAGGTGCGATGTTCAGTGCTCGCCACAGGCCGTGCTTGCGAAGTGCATTCCGAAATCGTGCAGGAGTATCACCGCCTCGGTCACGAGATAACGGCTCATTCGTACACGGAGGATGTCAGCTCCTACGATTTCAGAGATCCTGAGGACGAGCGCGCCAATATCCGTCGCACGGCAGACGTGATCGAACGCGTCACAGGGGAACGGCCCACTGGCTGGATCAGCCCGCGTGCCACTCCTGGCGAGCACACCGCAAGGCTGCTGGTGGAGGAAGGTTTTGTTTGGAGTGGGGATTATCCGGACGACGAGTTGCCTTACGTCATGGACGTGCAGGGCAAGAGATTGGTCGTATTGCCATATTCTGGCCTGGCCGTCAATGATTACCAGGTGACGCTGGTCGAAGGCAGTTGGCCTGGAGTGTATGTTGAGGAGTTTCAGCGAACGCTTGAATTCCTGCTAGAGCAATATCGCCTCACCGGCCGCCCTGGAGTTCTCCGCACCTCGGTCCACGCTCACGTCTATGGCCGATCCTGGGGACGGTGGGCATTTAGGGACGCTATTCGATGTGCCAGACATGCGGGCTCTGATGTCTGGATAGGCACGCGAGATGCATTAGCGAAACACATCCTTGAGCAGGACGGGGGCTAGGGGCGAAAAGTGTCCTCGGGCTGGTTCGCAAGCCTTGTGCAGGGCCCTTTACTGGATTAACTGCAACATTGGACGCAGAGTCGATCGAGAGTCACTCGGCGCATGACCTTATGGGTTCAACGGCACCAACCAAGGGAGCACTTGAAGACTATTTCGATTTGCTCATGTGTCGGACGACGCAGCGCACAACGCCACTGGGTTCTCTACTGTTGCGTATCACCGCCGACGAGATCGGCCCTGTGGCAAGAAGGGCCCTCAAGGGTAACATGAAAGCGAGCCTGCGGACGAGGGGCTTCCGGTTCTTCGAGCGGCGCTTGGTAAATCGACTCATCCGGCGGCTCGTCATAAGTGGTCGAGCACCCGACATGTTCGCCCTAATCGAAACGTTGGGGCGCAAGTCCGGCACTCCTAGATTGACACCCGTGGGCAACGGGCTCAAGGGCGACACGTTCTGGCTCGTGGCAGAGCAGGGCCTGATGGCTGACTACGTGAAGAACATTCTGCGCGAGCCGAGGGTTCGTGTTCACGCCAACGGCGTTTGGAGAACGGGAACAGCGACAGTGGTGATTGACGACGACCCGATTGCACGTTCACGTCTCCACCCCCACAAGCTTGACGCAGCTTTCCTGCGACTCATCATCCGTGGAATCGGGACCTTGCCCGTAACGGTAAGGGTTGATCTCACTCCTGAGAGTCAGCACTAGACATGTGTGGAATCACAGGTTGGGTGGACTATGAGCGCGATCTCTCCGGACCCGAGGAACGGAGAGTGATTTCGTCGATGGTACGGACTATGGCCAATCGCGGTCCTGACGACGAAGGGATATGGAGCTCGGGGCACATCGCTCTAGGCCACCGCCGGCTCGCCGTCCTAGACCCGATGGGTGGCGCCCAGCCGATGGCCGCGTCGTTCGCTGATGGAACTAGAGCAGTAATC
>Ga0307477_10003803_pt1 | contig 11108 bp, 11 predicted proteins | sample atmos_gasesECM2C_FD_203316 | JGI IMG/M metagenome (GOLD analysis project Ga0307477, IMG submission 203316) | Hardwood forest soil microbial communities from Morgan-Monroe State Forest, Indiana, United States - atmos_gasesECM2C_515 | ecosystem: Environmental > Terrestrial > Soil > Temperate... | reverse complement strand
CGAGCTGGAGATTCTGCGCTAGATAAGAATTCAGTTCACTGCGATCCAACTGAACTTGACTGGGCCGTCCCGCAGCCCTTGCCCGGTCTGCGGCGTCAAATTTCTGCTCTGCGCTCGCCGCCGCATTCGCATCGTAGGGAATGCTCGGAGGCCGCGAGGTGTGCAAAACCAGAGCTAGCGTTATTGCCAGCGCCGCGACGCTCGACCACTTCAATATTTCATACAATTTCTTATAGCGTGCCGGTTCCGGCATGGAATCCTCCGCCTGAACAAGCTTAGCAGGCATGCCTAGACCGTCAGGGGGCGCTTGGGAATTTCCGTGCCTCACAGGAACTGTACTAAAGAACAGGTCGCAAACTGCGTACAGGGAATCGGGTTAGTTCTCGTTAGCGTCCTCGGGGTTTTCGAAAACATTCGTGTCTAGCGGTAGCGATGGCAGGCGTTACTTTCTTAGCGCCGGTTGCGCATACAATGCGCATAATACAAAATTCCTGCCACGGATTTGGCGTCGCGAATTTTTCCCGCGCGTATCCGACTCTCCATTTCGCGCAGACTAAAAATCCGTGTCACGATCTTTTCATCCGCCTCGGGTTGCGCTTTCCCCGCTTTCAAACCCTCGGCCAGGAAAATCACCATGTTTTCGCTCACAAAGCCCGGGGTGGGGAACAGGTCCAGTAATTTGCGGAGCCTTCGGGCGGTGTACCCAGTCTCTTCAAGCAGTTCGCGGCGCGCTCCCATTGCAAAACTTTCACCGGGATCCTTGCTGCCCGCCACCAGTTCCCAAAGATACTGGCCAACAGCATGCCGATACTGTCGGATCATCAGGATGCGGCCATCGGGAAAAACCGGAAGCACGACCACCGACCCCGGATGCCTGACGATCTCGCGGGTAACTTTGACCCCACTAGGTTCGAGCACGGTTTCCCGCCAAACGCCAAAGACGCGTCCTTTGAACACCACTGTTCTGCTCACAATCTTAGCCAGTGCTCTTTTCTTGGCCACGCAATCTCCTCTCGACTCAATAGGGAACCGCCATTCTACAGCGCCGTACCCGCTTGCGCGATCGTCCCGACTCGCATAAAGGCCGGGTATTTTTCTCGCCTAGCCGCGTTTTCTTGCCGCAATTGTTGCGGTTGCATATACTAACCAGCGAATCCATGCCCATCAATACGGTTATTGTTGACGACGAGCGGCCCGCGCGCGACGAACTCGCCTACTTGCTGAAAGGCTTTCCGGAAATCAACGTCATTGCACAGGGGAAAAACGGCCTCGAAGCCGTAGCACTCATTAAGGAGCACGACCCCGACCTGGTCTTTCTGGATGTACAGATGCCTGGCCTCGATGGTTTCGGCGTCATCAAGAGGCTTGTCGAGCGCAAACTTCAAATCCCCCAAATTATTTTCGCCACGGCCTACGACAACTATGCTATCCAGGCTTTCGAAGTAAGTGCCGTCGATTACGTTTTAAAGCCGTTCGACAAGGCCCGCATCGCGAAAGCTGTCCAGCGCGCCAAAAAAATGGTGGAAGCCCATACTTCGCCTGTCGAGCGGCTGGAAAACCTGGTCGGACAGCTTTCGGCTTCTCCGCCGAAGACTTCACAGCCGGTAAAACTTCTGGTGAAATCGCAAGCGCGTATGTTCCTGGTGGACGCGCAAGACATGATCTACGCCGCTATCCAGGACGGAACAATTACCATTTTCGCGCGCGACTTCGAAGGCGTCTCAAACTACCGCACCATCGAGGAGCTTAGCGCCTCGCTTGACTCCGACCGCTTCTGGCGCCCGCACCGCTCCTACCTGGTGAACATCAATCACATCAAGGAAGTGGTTCCCTGGTTCAAGTCAAGTTTCATGCTGAAAATGAACGATAAGCGGGCGAGTGAAATCCCGGTATCCCGGGCGCAGACGAAACGACTTCGCGAATTGTTGAAATTATAGGAGCTTCCATATATGAAAATCCTGCGGATGCTTCACCAACCTTGCCGCCAGCCACGGCACTTCGTGTTGCTTTTGGCTGCCTGCCTCCCGTGTGTCTTTCCCGCTCTCTCATTCGCGCAAACGCACAGCGCTTCGGCCGCGGTTTCACCGACCACCAGCGGTTCGATCACCGGGAAGGTTTCAGAGAAGCATGGCGGCCCGTTGGCGGGAGCGCGAGTAAGCGTGTCAAATATCCAAACCGGCGTGTCATCCAGCGTGGCAACCGATGTGAACGGTCAATTCACAGTTGAAAATCTGTCTCCCGGAGCCTACCGGGTAAGCATCTCGGCCACCGGTTGTGTCCCGCAAGAGGACAAGGTGACAGTCAAGCCCGGCCATAAATCGAAACTGTCCGCTACTTTGAAGCCATCAACTCAAGGAACGCCGGCTGCACACTAGACGAAACGTTGGCCGCCGCTCCGCCGTTTGCGCCGCCGCCGCGCAATTCCTTCGCTGCATTTCGGAGTTCCACGACAGTTGTGCTAGCATCCCAGCGTAAACTTTTTCAATGGATTTCTCACTCAGCAGCGACCAAATTCTGATCCGCGACACTGTCCGCCAGTTCATGGAGACGGAAATGCGGCCGATCCTGCGCGAATACGAGCGCGAAGGGAAATTTCCTGCCGAGCAGCTTCGTAAGCTCGGCGACCTCGGCTGCTGCGGGATGCTCGTGCCCGAGGAGTGGGGCGGAGCGGGCACGGACACCGTCAGCTACGCGCTGATGCTCGAGGAAGTTGCGCGCGTTTGCGCATCTACAGCGGTTGCCCTCAGCGTTACAAACTCTGTCGTGGGTGTCCCGGCCTGGAAATTCGGCAGCGAGGCGCAGAAAAAGAAATACCTCAGGCCTCTTTCCCGTGGCGAAATTCTCGGCGCCTTTTGCCTAACCGAGCCTCAGGCTGGTTCAGACGCTGCCGGCATCCAAACTCGCGCCGTACGCGAGGGTGGCCATTACGTCTTGAATGGCACAAAAGCGTGGGTTACAAATGGCGGCGTCTCGGGTGTGTACTTGGTTTTTGCCAAGACTGACCCGGATGCCGGTGCCCGTGGAGTAACCGCATTTTTGGTCGAGCCAACCTGCCCCGGTTTCCGCATTAGCCGCTACGAAGAAAAAATGGGCCTGCACCTCTCTCGCTCGGCGGAAATAGTTTTCGATAATTGCAGCGTGCCTGTTGAAAACCGCCTTGGCGAGGAAGGTCAGGGTTTGAAGATCGCGCTCGAATCGCTCGACGGCGGCCGGGTCGGCATCGCGGCACAAGCGCTCGGGCTTGCACAGGGTGCTATGGAAGCTGCCGCGCGTTACGCCAAGCAGCGCCGTACGTTCGGAAGGCCTATCGCCGAGTATCAGGCCATCCAGTGGATGCTCGCCGACATGCAAACCGAAATCGAAGCAGCTCGCGCCCTTACGCACTACGCCGCGTTTATGCGCGACAAGGAATCGCGTGAACCTGGCTCCCGCCGCCTCGGTTCGCACGCCTCCCGAGCGAAGCTTTACGCCAGTGAAATGGCCAATCGTGTTGCCTACCGCGCCGTGCAGGTGCATGGCAGCGTCGGCTACTCGCGCGAAACGGATGTCGAGCGCTACTATCGCGACGCCCGTGTGCTCACGATCTACGAAGGCACCAGCGAAATGCAACGCATCGTAATCGCGCGCGATTTATTGCGCAATGCGCCGGCAAGCACCGCGTCTCGCGCGGCAGGAGTCCGCCAGGTTGGCTAAGCTCAAACGAGTTCTCAGCGGCATGCGCCCCACCGGCCGTCTTCACCTCGGCCATTTTTTTGGCGCGCTTTCGAACTGGCTGCAGCTTCAGGAAGAATACGAATGTTTTTTCTTCGTCGCCGATTGGCACGCCCTCACCACCCATTACGAAGACACATCGTCGGTAGCGGAGAATACTCTGCAAGTTGCCACCGATTGGCTCGCTGTCGGACTTGACCCTGCAAAATCCACGTTGTTTGTTCAGTCTCAGGTCCTGGAGCACGCTGAGCTGCACGTCCTGCTTTCCATGATTACGCCGCTCAGCTGGCTCGAGCGTGTCCCAACCTACAAAGAACAAATCGAAAATCTCAAAGACCGCGAGCTCGGCACCTACGGCTTCCTGGGCTATCCGTTGCTTCAGTCCGCCGACATCGTCATGTACGGTGAGCCGAACCAGGAATTGCTTGTTCCGGTTGGCGAAGACCAAGCCCCGCACGTCGAACTAACTCGCGAAATCGTCCGCCGTTTCAACGCCCATTTCGGGCTCGAAATTGAGGACGATTTGTCCCAACAAAGAGAACTCCTCCGGAAATTGCGAGTCCGCCTTCCGAAGGACGCGCTCGATAGCGTCTCGCCCTCTGACCCAAATGCTTTCGCGCGCTTCAAGGTCATATTTCGAAAGCACGTTTTAGAAGTCGGTTATGCGAACCTCGTCGAAGAAGTTCCGGAAGCAAGAAAATTCTTGGATATGAGCCAGGTACTTCGCGAGCCGGCGTACTTAGCCGCCGAAACGCCGCGCCTGGCAGGCCTAGACGGCCGTCGCATGGCCAAGTCCTACGGCAACGCTATCTGGCTAAGCGATCCCCCCGCCGAGATACGCGGGAAAATTCTCAAGCACATGGTTACCGACCCCCAACGCGTCCGCCGCACCGATCCAGGCCGCCCCGAAGTCTGTCCAGTCTTTGCTTATCACAAATTGTTCTCGCCCCCGGATGTGATCGCTTGGTCCGACCGAGGCTGCCGCACCGCCGGCATTGGTTGCGTGGAATGCAAGAACGAGATGGCCGACAACCTAGTCAAATGGATCGAGCCAATTCAGACACGCCGTAAAGAATTTGAAGCGCATCCGCAGCGGGTTTGGGATATCCTCGATGCCGGTTCGGACCAGGCGCGCAAGGCCGCGAGGAGAACCATGCAGCGCGTGCGCAATGCAATTTTCAAATGGGACGACGCGCGAAAGCCCGTGAAAGCGTAGATCACGCCTGCGCTGAGGGCAGACCGTTTTGGGGAACTCGAGGCTGTTGCGATATTGTTCAAATTTGCAGGGATCTGCTCTTTTTGTTGATCTTTGATCGAGGCAGGTGGAATGGCATCACCCTATCGCATTAATCTGCCAGTTTACGAAGGCCCGCTCGATCTTCTGCTCGATTTAATTCGCAAGCAGGAGATGGACATCCACAATATCCCCATCGCAAAAATTACCGAGCAATATCTCGATTATCTACACCGACTCGAAAAACTCGACATCGACGTCTCCGCCGACTTCATCTATATGGCTGCGTCGCTGATTCACATCAAGTCGAAAATGCTGCTGCCTCCCGACCCGCTCGCCGGGCCGGAAGAACAAGATCCGCGCCACGAACTCGTGCATCGCCTGCTGGAACACGAAAAATTCAAGAATGCCGCTCAGCTTCTTTATCAGAAGCAGCAGATAGAAGACCACGTTTGGTCGCATCCCGACCGCACGCTCTACACCGGAGACGAAGTTCAGGGCGAGTTGGTGGTGTCGCTTGTAGATCTGGTAAAGACATTCCAGCAGATCCTCGAGCGCAAAAAAGATATTAAGAAATTTGAACTGCACCATGAAACGGTGACCATCGCGCAAATGATGGACCGCCTGCGCCAGCGCTTGGCCTCCAACGAGGACCCCATTTCCCTGATTGATTTCTTCGAAACCTGCGCCACGCGCAACGCGATGATTGTCGCGCTGCTGGCGGTCCTCGAAATGGTGCGCATGCAAGCGGTGTTGCTGGTGCAGTCGGAACTCTTCTCCGATATTCGTTTGCGCAAGCATAAAATGTTCGACGCGGTTTTTGCCGGCCCCGATGCCATGTCACAAATTGAGGAGCAATATCTCTGACGATGACGCCACAAGAAACTCAAGCCGCCCTCGAAGCCATCATTTACGCAGCGGATGAACCCGCTACCCTCGATCAGATTGCAAAGGCGTTGGGCCTGGAGAAAGCGGAAGCCCGCGGCGCGCTCGACCTGCTCGTCGCCAACTATCAAACCGACGACCGCGGAATTGAAGTTCGCAAAGTTGCCGGCGGATGGAAGTTTTACACCAAGGCGCAGCATCACGATGTCGTGCGCAAATTTATCAAGAGCCTGCAGCCGCCGCTGCGGCTCACCATGCCCGCGCTTGAGACTCTCGCGGTCATCGCCTACAAGCAGCCGGCTACGATCCCGGAAATCAATGAAATCCGCGGCGTGAACGTCGGCGGTGTCATTAAGACGCTTCTCGAAAAACGATTAATTACCACTGCAGGCCGGAAGGAGGTGATTGGGCGGCCGATTCTTTATCGCACCTCAAAACAGTTCTTGATGCGTTTCGGCCTTTTCGACTTGGACGAGTTGCCCAGCTTGAAAGAATTTGAAGCCTTGGCACAAGCCGCTCTGGGCGACGACACCGGTATCGCGCCAACCGAGCCCGAGGATCCCGCGGTCGCCCCTGCAGCATCGTCTGAACCTGTGCCCAGCGCCAAAGCAGCCACCGGAGCTGTCCCGGATGATCCAATTGAGGCTGACGTCGCAGCGGCCTCTGCGCAAATTTCCCATGCAAACGCTGACAGCGGCGAAAATCCCAGCGGGGAAGCTGATAATGTTCGGGCTGCAACGGCATCGGGTGGCAAAGGCCGGTCGGAGCCGGTGGCCTAGCTCTCAAATATCTAAGTTCGCGTCCGTCTGCGTCTCCGTCGGGCCTTCTGTTCCATGCTAATCTGTAGAGCCGGATTACAGCGACTTCCATGCTCGAGAGGCTCCAGAAAATTATTGCGCGCGCAGGCATTGCCTCCCGACGGCACGCGGAGGAACTCATCTCGTCGGGAATGGTTACCGTCAATGGACGCACCGTGACCGAGATGGGCTCCAAGGCCGACGAGTCGCGCGATCATATCAAGGTCAACGGGCGGCTCCTTCGCCCGGAAAAAGAGAGAATTTATCTTCTGTTGAACAAGCCGCCGGAAATAGTCTCCACCATGAGCGACCCGGAAGGGCGGCGCGCTCTCAGCGATTTGCTCCACGGAGTTACGCAGCGCGTTTTCCCCGTGGGACGCCTCGAATATCACGCCATGGGCCTCGTTTTTTTGACGAACGACGGCGATCTAGCGAATCGGATGCTCAAGGCGCGCCACCTCATGCAAACCTATAATCTGAAATTGAAGACCCTGCTGACCTTCGAAGAAATCGAAAGCCTGTCGCGCGCGACTGGTGCACACATCATCCGCATAAAAGGGAAAGATGCCCCTTGGTATGAAGTGACGCTTTCCGAAGCGCGCACCGATGTCTTGCGCACTCGGCTGTTCCAAACCGGCCATGCAGTTGAGAAAGTGAAGCGCGTCGCCATCGGAAATCTTGCCCTTGAATCACTTGCGCCTGGACATCATCGCGCGCTATCGGATGCTGAAGTTGCCACCCTCTTGCGTTCAGTGCAACCTAGCGCGGACGCTGTTACCACCCCTCGACGAGCGCGTATAAAGCGGCGCCCTTTTACGCCGAAACCAAAGCCAGGCCGCAACGCGCCAAAACCCGCGATAGGCGCTCCTTTTGCCGACAATCGTCCGGCAAGAGCCGCCATCGCCGCGGCGGGTGCGCAGAGGAATCAGCGAACGAGCTACTCGCTGGGCCGGGATCGAGCCTCCGATAACGCGGCAACCGTCCCTCGACCGCCGCGAACGCAGCGCCGCCCGCAGAACGAACGTTCGAAGCACGGACCGCCTTCGCGGCCTATTAAAAACCGTTGAGGCGCCTCCGCGGATGAGCAACTTTATTAGCGATCTTGTTCCGCCGTATATTTGCGAGCTTGCGCCCTACGTGCCTGGAAGGCCTATTGAGGAGGTTGAGCGCGAATTGAACATGCACGCTATCAAGCTCGCGTCCAACGAAAATCCGCTCGGTCCTTCGCCGCTCGCAATCGAAGCGGCGCAAAAAGCGCTCGCTTCTTCGAACCGCTATCCGGATGGCAACGGCTTCTATCTCCGCGAGGCCCTATCGAAAAAACATGCTATTTCGGCGGATAGCATAATTCTGGGCGGCGGCTCCACTGAGTTAATCGATCTTTCAGGGCGCATCGCATTAGTTCCCGGTGATTGCGGCGTCACCTCTTATGGCTCCTTTCCCCTGTACCACATTGCGATTCGCGCCACCGGAGCCCGCTATTTCGACGTCCCCATGCGCGAGTATCATTTCGATCTGGAAGCCATCGCACGGGAAATGCCCGAGGAAACGAAGCTAATCTTTCTGGCGAATCCGAATAATCCTACCGGCACGATGTTCAGCGCCGATAAACTCGATGCTTTTCTAGCGCATATTCCCGAACACATCCTCGTGGTGCTCGACGAGGCCTATTGTGATTATGTGGACGCCTCGAATTATTCCCGTTCCATCGAAATTGTTCGCGGCGGACGCAATCTCCTCGTCTTGCGCACCTTCTCTAAAGTGTATGGACTCGCTGGCCTTCGCATTGGCTACGGCATTGGTCCCTCGGCCCTTTTGGCTGAAATGAACAAGATTCGCGGCCCGTTTAACACCTCCGGCATTGCGCAAGCGGCGGCCCTGGCTGCTTTGGACGATACCGAGCACGTTCGCCGTTCCCTAGAATCCAATCGCGCGGGACTTGCTCAGTTAACATCGGGATTGCAAAAACTCAGTATCAAGTTCGTTCCCTCCGTAGCAAATTTCCTGCTTGTAATATTGGGAACCGATACCGAGCCGGTCGCAGAGGCATTGCTTAAGCACGGCGTGATTGTGAGACCGATGCGTTGGATGGGGTTTCCATCGGCCATTCGAGTCACGGTCGGCACTCACCAGGAAAATCAGAAATTTCTGCATGCGCTGGGCGAGGTACAAGCATCCGGCCTGCACAAGTCCGCGGGGCATACGCCATCGCTCTTCGATTCAAACACCTCGGGGATCTAAATGGCCGATTCCGGAGATAAAGCAGCGTTCGCTCGGAAACCAGCCACGCATTCCGCCGTGGAACCCCTTTCGGTATCCGAAGCGATAACGCAAATACTCGATTCCAGCAAAACAATTGCCGTCGTCGGCCTTTCGAATGACCGCATGCGTCCCAGTTTCCACGTAGCCGAATATCTCAAATCCGTTGGGTACCAGATTATTCCTGTCAATCCCTTCGAAACCGAAGTCCTCGGCGAAAAAAGCTATGCGCGGCTTCAGGATGTTCCGACATCCATTGATATCGTGCAGATATTTCGGCGGGCGCAGTTTGTTCCAGAGATCGTTGATGCAGCGATTCAGATAGGGGCGCGCTGCGTCTGGATGCAAGAGGGAATCGTTCACGCCGAGGCCGCAGAACGCGCCAGGCATTCCGGAATTCTTGTGATTATGAATCTATGTATGTTGAAGGAACATCTCAGAAGATCGCGACAGCCCTGCAAGCAGGCCTAGATAGCTCTAGTGCAAACCGTAAACCAGCAAACTTCTTTTCCCCGGTTCGGTCACTGCCACAGATTCGCCATCCTGAGAGAGCTGGAAGTCGTGAAACACGAGATCGTGGAGCAGCGGCTCGAAGCGGCCGTCGTAAACGCCCACCCACGTTAAAATGCCCGATTTTTGCGGGTCGCCCCGCTTAAGCAAAACGCGTTTATCGTCATGTCCCCATTGGAAAACGCCAATGGCCACTTTCGTCTGAACGGGTTTTGCAGTTGGATTGGCAAGGTCTCGTACCTCGAGCGTGTCGCCATCGCGAAAATATCCAGCCTTCTTTCCCGAAGGCGACACCGCAAAATCACCCACATATTCGTCCACCGGCACGATCGCGGTCCGTGTTTCGTTCGCCAAGTCCAGCCGCACAAGCATCGGCGAAGTCAAGACCTTGGTGCTTTCCTCTATGGCAAATGCCTGATTTTTCTTCGTGTCCCATGCCAGCGCTGCGAAAGTATGTCCCTCGAACAGCGGCTTACTCCGTCCCACGGATGGGACCAGAGAATTCAGCTCGTTGAACTCCCCGCCCGTTTTGGTGACGTACACTAGCGTTTTTCCGTCCGCCAGCCAGGCGGCGTTGTACCCATCGTTGAGCAAACCGTCCTTCATGCCTTGAATGGGAATTTGATGACCTTGGTCGTCCATCAAATAAACACCCACAAGTCCCCGCGGGGCTTGCGTCTGTTCCTCATCGAGCTGCTGATCCTTGGTACCTTTTGGCTGCACCATTTCTGCCGTTTGCATCATCACGGCGATGCGGTGCCCGTCCGGCGACCAGGCGAGTGATTGCACCTGGTAATTCAGCAGGGGATCGGCAAACATTTTTTCTCCGTCAACGATCTTCTTCTGCTTTCCGTCCGATGAAGAAATCCAAATGTCATCGCGCTCAAGTCGAACCTTTTTAACCCTGCGCACGTGTTGCACGGCATAGACGATTCGGTTATCCGGCCCCATCGCAAACGACTGCACGTCTTCGTCGATTCTCACCAGCGCTTTTCCTTGCCCGTAGGAGAACAGAGGGATCGATAACCCGAGCGCGACCATGAGCAAGGCGAAACGCGGTCTTTCCCTGCGGATAATCACATTTCCATGCCCTGCACTCATCCCTTGTCCTTTTCAGCTGGTCGCTTCGTTTTAATGCGCCGGATCTCTTCCATTCTCTGCTGAATTCTCGCTTCGAACCCTTGATCGGTCGGATGATAATACACACGATCGGCCAGACTCTCTGGCAGACAAGTCATGTCGGTAACTTTTTCTTCCGAGTTGTGCGCGTACTGATAGCCTTTGCCGTACCCGATATGCTTCATCAGGCCCGTGACGGCATTTCGCAAATGCAGCGGCACAGGCTCGGCGATTGTTTTTTGCAAATCTTCTTGAACGTCGCCGTACGCCGTGTACACCGCATTCGATTTCGGCGCCAGAGCCAGATATACGGCGGCCTGCGCCAGTGCGAGATTGCCTTCCGGCGGCCCCAGAAATTCGAACGCCTGCATCGCGGCCAGCGTAACCTGCAACGCATGTGGCTCCGCCAGCCCTATGTCTTCACTCGCCATGCGCACCAGCCGCCGCGCGACGTACAACGGGTCTTCCCCCGACTCCAGCATACGCGCCAGCCAGTAGAGTGAAGCGTCCGCATCGGAATTTCGCACCGACTTGTGAAGCGCCGAGATCAGATTAAAATGTTCTTCGCCCGATTTGTCGTAAAGCAAAAACTT
>Ga0307477_10003802_pt1 | contig 11109 bp, 9 predicted proteins | sample atmos_gasesECM2C_FD_203316 | JGI IMG/M metagenome (GOLD analysis project Ga0307477, IMG submission 203316) | Hardwood forest soil microbial communities from Morgan-Monroe State Forest, Indiana, United States - atmos_gasesECM2C_515 | ecosystem: Environmental > Terrestrial > Soil > Temperate... | reverse complement strand
AACGTTTCTATGAAGCCCTGACCCTGGACATGCCTCAGCCTGACTTGGTCATCTATCTTCAGGCCAGGCCCGGGGTGCTCCAGACGCGGATTGCAAAGAAACGCGCTCACGAGGAAAAGCAGATTTCCCCCGAATATATCGAGGAAGTCGCTCGGGCCTATGAACACTTCTTCTTCCACTACGAGCGTGCGGATCTGCTGGTGATTGACACCTCCGAAATTGATTTCGTGGAACGCAGCCAAGATTTGCAGCAGCTCTTCGGACGCCTCGAGGAGCCTGTCAAAGGTACTCAGTATTTCCTGCCTCTCGGTGGCACCGATTAACCAGTCCCCCTTGGCTTCCTCACGTCCGCGTCTGAATGTTTTCTTTCGTCTCCGTCTGGCATAAAGTCGAAGGCGGCACGCTCACATTCAAACCAAAGGAGTATCCGCATGGACCGTTGGACGCGACGGAAATTCTTTGCCACGACACTTGCAGGTAGCGCCCTTGCGGGGGCCGAAAGACTGTTCGCCAATCCTCTCCCTTCGGACGGCGCATCACCGGAGGCAGCGAAACTTGTTCGATTGTCCGAAGCCGGACCGAAGAAGCCGGTGATTATTTCATCGGCCAACGGAGTGAATGCCCTCGGCAAAGGCATGGATATTCTCAAAAACGGCGGCGAAACGCTGGATGCGGTTGTCGCTGCGGTCACGATAGTCGAAGACGATCCTAACGATGACTCGGTCGGCTACGGCGGCTTGCCCAATGAAGAAGGCGTCGTCGAGTTGGACGCCAGCGTCATGCACGGGCCCACCCGCCGCGCCGGCAGCGTCGCCTCGGTTCAACACATCAAAAATGTTTCCCGCCTGGCCAAAACCGTCATGGAACGTACCAACCACGTCATGCTCGTCGGCGATGGTGCCCACCGTTTCGCATTAGCAGAGGGTTTTGAGGAAATGAATCTTCTCACCGAGCATTCGCGCAAAATCTGGCTCGCCTACAAGGCCAGAACAAGTTTCAACTGGCGGCCCGGCATCGACAGCCCCGAATGGAAAGCACAAGTGGCCCGGATTTTCGATAATGACCCGGAAAAAATCGCGTACGCTGAACGCGTGATCAAGTATCCGCCTACCGGCACCATCAACTGCCTGGCTGTGAACGAAAAGGGTGAAGTCAGCGGCACAACCACCACCTCGGGCCTTGCCTGGAAGATTCCCGGCCGCGTCGGCGATTCACCAATCATTGGCGCCGGCCTTTTCGTCGACGGCGATGTCGGCGGAGCGGGCTCGACCGGCAAAGGCGAAGAGAATATCAAAATCTCCGGCGGTCATACGGTTGTTGAAATGATGCGCAAGGGCATGAAGCCCGCCGACGCTTGCCTCGAAGCGATGGGCCGCGTCGTTCGCAATTACAACGGCGACAAGAAAAAACTCGCCACCTTCCACCTCTATTTCTATGCCGTCAACAAAGACGGAGAGTTCGGCAGCGCTTCCCTCTGGAAAAACGGCTACGAGGAAGCAAAAATTGCGAAGTTCGCCGTTCACGATGGAACCCAGGCCCGTCTTGTTCCCTGCAAAACCTTCTTCGACGAGGTTGGCCACGAAGAAGGCTGATTTGCGCTTGGTTTTTCTGTCGTATCCTATATCTTTATGGACCAGGTCAATGTTCTGATCATCGGCGGCGGAATTGTGGGATGTGCCCTCGCTGAAGCTCTTTCACGCCGCCGGCAAGACATATTCCTCGTCGAACAATATCCAAAACTCGGCATGGCCACGAGCACGCGCAACAGTGGCGTTATCCACTCCGGCATCTATTACCCGAAAAATTCCTGGAAAGCGCTCCACTGCGTGGCCGGGAACCGCCTCACCAAGGAGTTTTGCGAGCGCCACGGGGTGCCTCACCGCACCACCGGCAAACTGGTCGTTGCCAAGGACGCTCACGAGGAGCCTGCACTAGACGCTCTCCTGAAGAAAGGTCAAGAAAACGGTGTCGAGGGCCTGCGCATTATCAATTCCCAGCAGATCGTCGCGAAAGAACCGCACGTAAGGGGAAAGGCGGCTCTCGAGGTTCCTTCTACGGGAATTTGCTCGGCCGAAGAACTCGTTCATGCCTACGCGCGAGTCGCCCAGGCGCAGGGTGGAAATCTCGTGACTCACGCCAAGGTCGCCGCTCTCGAGCCCCGCAACGAAGTAGTCCGCGTGAGCCTTCGCATTGGCGACGAAGATAAATCCGAGTCCGAAGCCGTTGAAGCCCGCTGCGTGATAAACGCCGCCGGTTTGTACGCCGATGAGGTCGCGCGGCTCCTCGGTCGGCGCCCCTGGACGATTTACCCCGTTCGTGGCGAATACTGCGAAATTCGCGGCCCGCACGCCGAACTTGTCCGCAACCTCGTGTATCCGCTGCCCCACAAAGACGGCCTCACTTTGGGCTTGCACTTCACGAAGACCCTGTGGGGAACGCTTCTTCTCGGTCCCACCGCCAAATATGTCGATGGCAAGGACAACTATGAACGCGGGCGCACGACCATTCCGGAATTTGCCGACGACGTGAAAACCATGGTTCCGGAAATCCAGGAACAGGACCTGCAGCTGGCCTATACGGGCCTGCGCCCCAAACTCGTTCCCCAAAATGGCAGCGGCATCGCCGATTTCGTCATCGAGCCTGACCGCGAATTTCCGAATGTCATCCACCTGGTCGGCATCGAATCCCCCGGTCTCACCGCCGCCCCCGCCATCGCCCAGCACGTCTCGACGCTAGTTGGGAAGATACTGGATTAGAACTATACGTTTTGGGACGTCAAGTGGGCGGTGCTAAAGAACCGTCATTCCGGGCGAAACGAGGAATCCCTCTTCTCCTCGAGTCACACTACTCGACAACAATGCGGACGAATTTCTTTTTGCCGGCGCGAAGAACGAAATCGGCGGGCTTGCTCAGATCAATTTCTTTCCGCGGATCTTCAACCGAGACCCCTTTGATCTCCACTCCTCCCTGCTTGATCAACCGCTCCGCCTCGCTTTTTGACGTCGCCAATTTCAGTTCCACCAGTAACGTCGTGAGCTTCTTGGCGGGCCCGATAGCAAGCTTTTGGACCGGCGCCTCCTCCGGCGCTTGCCGCTCGCGAAACACTCTCTGAAAATTCTCCGCCGCCTTCCGCCCCGCCTCACTACCCTGAAATCCATTCACTACCTCTTCCGCCAGCCGCATCTTGGCGTCCATCGGATGCAGCGTCCCGTCCTGCACCTGCTTCTTCAGTTCCGCAATCTGGTGCGGCGTCCGGTCCGTCACCAGTTCGTAGTACGGCCACATCAACTCGTCCGGAATCGACATGATCTTCCCGAACATTTCGGCCGGCGGCTCCGTGATTCCCACATAATTGCCGAGGCTCTTCGACATCTTCCTTTCGCCGTCCAACCCCACAAGAATCGGCATCGTCAACACAACCTGCGGAGAAACTCCATACTCGCGCTGGATTTCGCGGTGCACCAGGATATTGAACTTCTGCTCCGTGGCGCCCAGTTCAACGTCCGACTGCAGCATCACTGCGTCGTATGCCGTCAGCAACGGGTACAGAAGCTCGTGCACGGCGATCGGAAGATTCTTCTCGAGCCGCGATCGAAAATCCTCGCGCTCCAGCATACGCGCCAACCGGTAATGCCCGCACAGACGCACCACGTCATAACTGGACAGTTTCCCCAACCATTCGCTGTTGTACCGGACCTCGGTCTTCTCCGGATCCAGAATCTTGTAAACCTGCGCCAGATACGTCTTGGCGTTGACTTCCACCTGTTCGCGGCTCAGCGGCGGGCGCGTCTCCGATTGACCCGTTGGATCGCCGATCATCGCGGAAAAATCCCCGATCAGGAAAATTGCCGTGTGGCCCAGGTCCTGAAAGTGTTTCAGCTTGCGCAAGACTACCGTGTGGCCAAGATGAATGTCCGGCGCCGTCGGGTCTACTCCGAGGTACACCCGCAGGGGCTTCCCGGTCGTCACTGAATTCGCGAGCTTTTGCTTTAACTCCTCCTCAGGAATTATCTCGGCGACGCCCTTCTTCAGGTACTCTAGTTGCTCCTCAACGGGCTTGAATTTGCTTGGTGTCATCAGGTTGTCAATTCGTCCGCAGGACTCGCCGCCCGGCGATCCGGTATTTTCCCTCGAGAACAATCTTCACTGCCTCGCTGTAAATCCTGTGTTCTTCCTTCAGAATGCGTTCCGAAAGCGCGTGCTCATCGTCGCTATCGAGCACCGGCACCACCGCCTGCAAGATGATCGGTCCCGCATCCAGATTCTCATCCACGAAATGCACCGTGCATCCCGCGAATTTCACCCCGTGTTCGAGCGCCTGCTTCTGCGATTCCAGCCCTGGAAAAGCCGGCAAGAGCGATGGATGAATATTCAGAATCCGCTGCGGGAACGCGGCGACAAAATACGGCGATAGCAAGCGCATATAGCCCGCAAGGCAGATCAGGTCCACCTTGTATTCCTGCAGCACCGCGGCAACCTGCCGGTCGTAAACTTCCCGTTCGAGACCCTTCGACGCAATTGTGCGCGCCGGAATTCCGCGGGCTTTGGCCTTCTCGAGCCCCGCCGCGTCCGGCTTGTTGCTGAGCACAATGGCTATTTCGGCGTTGGGAATCCTCCCCGCGGAAACACTTTCCGCCAACGCCTCAAAGTTCGAGCCACGGCCGCTTAACAGCACGCCGATTCGCTTCTTCATAAACGAAAAACGTTAACACACCTCAGCAGGCTAGCAAAACCGGGCTCACAGGCTAGCTTTTGTCAGGGACCGTCTTCAGCGAGCCCTGTCAAAGGAAAGAGCCGGGCCACGGCCTCAAAAAGAGAATATCTCTTGATCCGAATCGCTGGCTCGTGTAACTTCTACCTTATGGCGAACACAAAGCGAAAGAAGGAGGCTTCCCCCATGGACGCCCAACAGCGCTTGCAAGACCTTATCTCCATCGGCCCCGCAATGCTCCGCGATTTCGATCTCCTCGGAATCCATTCCGTCCGGCAACTCGCCAAACAAGACCCCAGGAAAATGTACGCGCGACTCGAACGGCTCATCGGCCGTCGTCAGGACCCCTGCGTGCTCGACACCTTCCATGCCGCAGTCGCGCAAGCGCGCAATCCGCGCCTTCCCGCGGAAAAGTGTCGGTGGTGGTATTGGAGCCGCAAGCGCAAAGCAAGGCCCGAGCTATAGGTTCAGCGCGCCCGAGTACACCAGCCGCGCTTTCCCGGTATCCCCGCGCTCGATTCGCCCGATCCGGAAGAATTTCTCGCGCCGTCGCTTCAGGTCGGCCTCGGCTTCCTTCACGAATTCCGAGGGCACAATGGCGATCATTCCCACGCCCATATTGAAGGACTGGAGCAGCTCATCGGTTTCGATTTCTCCGAGCTTTGCCAGGTATTTGAAGATCGGCGGAATGGGCCAGGCATCCAGATCGATGATCGCCTTCACGCCGCTTGGGAGCACGCGTGGAAGATTCCCCGGAATCCCCCCGCCCGTGATATGCGCGAGCGCCGAAACCCAACCCTTCATAAGGATATTTTTCAGCGCCGGAGCGTAGCATACGTGCGGTTTCATCAGCTCCGCTCCAATCTTGTTTCCGACCTCCGCCACATACGTCTCCGGCTTCAGCTTGGCCACTTCAAACACCAGCTTGCGCGCCAGTGAGTACCCGTTCGTATGCAGCCCCACCGAGGGTAGCGCCAGCAGCGTGTCTCCCGGCTTCACCGCTTTCCCGGTCAAAAGTTTTTTCCGTTCGACGGCGCCTACAATGAATCCTGCCAGGTCGTATTCTCCGGGCGGATAGAAGCCCGGCATCTCCGCCGTTTCGCCGCCAATCAGCGCGCAACCCGCTTTGCGGCACGACCGGCTCATTCCATCCACAAGCTGCTCCACGACGTTCGGTTCCAGCTTTCCCATCGCCAGATAATCCAGAAAAAACAGCGGCTCCGCCCCCTGCACTAAAATGTCGTTCACGCAGTGATTCACCAGGTCCCCGCCGACCGTTGAGTGCACGCCCATCGCGGTCGCTATCTTCAGCTTCGTGCCCACCCCGTCCGTGCTCGAAACCAGCACCGTGTCCTTCCATTTCTTCCCATCCAGCGCAAATAACCCGCCAAATCCCCCGATTCCGCCTAGCACCGCGGGAGTAAACGTTCGGCTCGCAAGGTGCCGGATTCGCTGCTTCGCGTCATCGGCGACAGCTATGTTTACTCCAGCATCGGCGTATTTCATGGTTTGCCGCCTCGATGGTTCGCTTCGTGACGTGACAACGGATGTGCTTCTTCCCGGCTTCTAGCCTGTGGGCGGCGGGCGGCCTCGAGGGACCCATCATCCGTCACGAGTCACACTGTGGGCAATCTTCTTGTTCTTGATCCAGCCCGGCCATTTGGAGCGGCCGAGCCAGCTACAGCTTAAAACAGATGGAACAGTCTGCGCCAGCGCACCGTGCCGGGATGGATGAGCGCGTTTGCGTAGGCGAGAAACCTCGCACCGATGTCCCCGTTCCAGGCGTCTTTCGGCGCGTTCAGCGACATATAGATAATCACCGGCGTGCCCAGAATCTGATTGCGCGGCACGCAACCCCAGAACCGGCTGTCGTAGGAATTCCCCCGGTTGTCTCCCATCGCGAAATAGCAGTCGTTTGGAACACGGTAGGGAAACTTTACTTCACTATACCCGGGCGGGGCTTGCCCTACCGGTGCGGGCTCGGTCGACCCCATCGTATAGTTCTCTCTTAATTTCTGGCCGTTGATCCATACCCCGCCATCGTGGATATCCACCACATCGCCGGGTAATCCGATTACGCGCTTCACGTAGTCCGGCTGCGTGGGGTCAAACGGCGGCTTGAAGATGATAATCTGCTGGCGGTGCGGGTTACGCCACAGCGGCACGTGCCAATTCGTGAACGGAATCCCCGCATCATATCCGATCCGGCTCATGATCAGGTGATCGCCGATCAGCAGCGTGTTCTCCATCGATCCGGACGGAATCACCCGCGCCTGCCCCAGGGTTCCATTAATCAGCATGAACGCCAGAATCACCCAGAACCACGCGATGATCTCGCTCTTCACCCGATCGCCAAGCGGAACCACCGCCTGCTTCACCGCCTCTTTCTTTTTCTCTACGATTGCGTCAGCTTTCACGACTCACCTTCACAAGATGGCGAACGCCAATGCTTCTTTATTCTATGGGTTCACGCGTAGCGAGAACTACGGAAACACTTCGAACAACCTCTTCCACCGCACTCGGCTCGGATGCAGCAGCGCTTCTCCGTATGCGAGAAAGCGTTCCCCCATGCCGCCACTCCAAGCGTCGTCCGGCGCGTCCACCGACATATAGATCGTCACCGGGGTACCCAGAATATAGCTGCGCGGCACGCAGCCCCAGAATCGGCTGTCATACGAATTCTCGCGATTGTCTCCCATCGCGAAATAACAATTCTCGGGCACCCGATAGGGAAACCTGATGTCTTCGTAACCCGCTGGAGATTGTCCTGCCGGGGCCGGTTCGGTCAATCCTGTCGTGTAATTCTCCTGCAATTTTTTCCCGTTGATCCAGACGGCTCCGTCGTGCAGATCGATGTCCTCCCCGGGCAAACCAATCACGCGCTTGATCAGGTCGCTTTGTGTGGGGGCATAAGGCGGCTTGAAAATAATGATTTGCTGGCGGTGCGGATTGCGCCACAGCGGCACGTGCCAGTCCGTAAAGGGCACGCCAGCATCGTATCCGATCCGGCTCATGATCAGGTGATCGCCGACAAGCAGCGTGTTTTCCATCGACCCCGAGGGAATCACCCGCGCTTGTCCGAGCGTTCCGTTAATCAGCAGGAAGACCAGGATCACCCAGAACCACGCGATGATCTCGCTCTTTACCCGGGCGCCGAGCGAAGCATGCGCTCCGCTCGGCGCTTCCTTTTTGATCCCTACTTTCACTCGATCAGCTTTCACGTTCCACCGTCACTGCCTCTTTGACTTTTCCCACCGCGTCTCCACGAACCTCCAACTGCACCAGGTCCGTTGGATAAACCCCTGTGTAGCAAGAGGTACAGAAATCCCCTTGGGTGTCATTCACCGCCCGCCGCAACCCGGGCAGCGACAGGTATCCGAGCGAATCTGCACCCAGATATTTGCGGATCGCTTCCGGAGTATTCGAAGACGCGATCAGCTCTTCGCGCGTTGGCGTGTCGACGCCGTAGTAGCACGGAGAAATCGTCGGCGGGCAGCTGATCCGCATGTGCACTTCCTTCGCCCCTGCCTCGCGCACCATCCGCACCAGCTTCCGGCTCGTCGTTCCGCGCACGATGGAGTCGTCCACTAATACTACGCGATTGCCCGCGATTAAGTTCCGCACCGGGTTCAGCTTCAGCTTTACGCCGAAATTCCGTATCGCTTGCGACGGCTCGATGAACGTCCGGCCGATGTAGTGATTCCGGATCAGCCCCATGCGAAACGGTATCTTCGATTCCAGCGAGAACCCGATCGCCGCCGGCACGCCCGAGTCCGGAATCGGCACAACCATATCGGCTTCCACCGGGTGTTCCTGCGCCAGCAAACGTCCCAGCTTCTCCCGCGATTCGTTCACCGATCGCCCGAACACCGTACTGTCTGGCCGCGAAAAATACACATGCTCGAAAATGCAATACTGGTGCGCTTTTGGCGCGCTGAAATGAATCGACTCCAGCCCCGCTTTTGAAATCCGCAGCATTTCTCCAGGCTCAATCTCTCTCACGTACTGCGCATTCATCAGGTCAAACGCGCAAGTCTCCGACGCCACCGCCCAGGCAGCGCTTCCGTCCGGTGCCGTCAATTTCCCCAGCACCAGCGGCCGGAATCCCCGCGGATCGCGCACCGCGTACATTTCTTCCGCCGTCAGAACCAGGAGCGAATAGGCACCCTCCACCTGGTTCATCGCGTCCCCCAACGACCCGGACAAATTCCGTGCCTGCGACCGCGCGATCAAGTGCACGATCACTTCCGTGTCGCTGTTCGACTGGAAAATCGAACCTCGGTGTTCGAGCTTTCTCCGCCATTCGCCCGCGTTCGTCAGGTTGCCGTTGTGTGCCAGCGCAATCTTGCCCTTATTGCAGTCGATCATGATCGGCTGCGCATTCAGCAGCGCCTTGTCGCCCGCCGTCGAGTAGCGCGTGTGGCCAATGGAACTCGAGCCCTTCAGCTTGGCGAGAACACTCGGCTGAAAAATCTCTTCCACTTCCCCCATCGCCCGGTGCAGGTTCAGGTCGTTGCCCGTGCTCGCCACGATCCCGGCGGACTCCTGCCCGCGATGCTGCAGCGCGTACAAACCCAAATACGTCAGGTTCGCCGCTTCCGGGTGCCCGAAAACGCCAAACACCCCACACTCGTCGTGAAACCGATCGTCCGCGTATGCGAGTTTGCTGGTCATTGAACCTTCAGTTTCTGCTCAAGTGAACTTGCCCACGTGCCTTTCAGTGTGGAAACAGCCGCCGACACTACTCGATGCCCCTTATATTCGATGTGCAGCGCGTCCTCACGGGTCACCTTGCCGATTTCGTGCGCGCCTACTCCATATTGTCTCGCAGTATTCCGAACAGCGGCAAGTTTTTCAGGCGAAACGGAGACCAGCACGCGCGACCCACGCTCGCCGAACAAAGCGTACTCGGCAGCCACGTCTTCCGGCACCCTCACACGCGCTCCGAGCCCTGCTGCCGCAAAGCACGATTCCGCCACCGCCACCGCTACTCCCCCGTCGCTCACATCATGCGCCGATTCGAGCGGCCCTTCGGCAGCAAGCGCTACCAGGCAATCGATCACCCACTTCTCCGCGCCAAGTTCGATCGCCGGGGGTTCCCCCGCCACAATGCCTCCAATCGTCTTGGAGTATTCGGACGAAGAGAATTCGCGTCGTTTGCCGCCGAGCGGAGGAGCTTGCGGCCCTGCTTTCGAAGAAGTGGCGCCGTCGAGCAGTACAATCACGTCCCCCTCGTTCCGGAACGCCACCTTCAACACTTTGCTCGCGTCTTCCAGAATCCCCAACATCCCTATTACCGGCGTCGGATAGATCGATTTCCCCAGCGTCTCGTTATAAAAACTCACATTCCCCCCGGTGATCGGCGTTCCGAGCGCGTCGCAAGCCTCCTTCAGTCCGTCGATCGCCTGCGAAAACTGCCACATCACTTCCGGCTTCTCCGGGCTACCGAAATTCAGGCAATTGGTCGCCGCAATCGGACGCGCCCCGCTCGTCGTCACGTTCCGTGCTGCCTCCGCCACGGCGTGCATCGCACCCACCTTGGGATTGAGGTAGCACCACCGGCCGTTCCCATCCGTCGCCAGTGCCAGCGCCCGCTTCGTCTCCTTAATTCGCACCACCGCCGCGTCGCTTGCTCCCGGCCCGGCAAGGGTATTCGTTCTCACCATCGAGTCATACTGTTCCGTGATCCAGTGCTTCGAGGCGATCGTCGGCGATGCCAGCAGCCTCGTGAAATTCGGCGTCAAGTCCGTTCCTTCGGCGGCGAATGCGAACCAGTCCTTCTCTGTCTCCTTCTGACGCGTTGGCTCCGCAATCGGACGGTTGTACACCGGCCCTTCTTCCGCCAGTGGATGTGCCGGAATTTGCGCCGCCACTTTGCCGTGGTCCTTCACCACCAGCAAACCGCCCTCGATCACTTCGCCCACCACCATCGCGTCCAGTCCCCACTTCTTGAATACCGCCAGCACTTCCTCCTCGCGCCCCTTTTCGGCCACCAGCAGCATGCGCTCTTGCGATTCGCTCAGCATGATTTCGTATGGCGACATCCCCGTCTCACGTTGCGGCACCTTCGCCAGATCGATCTCAATCCCGGTTCCGCCGCGCGACGCCATCTCGCATGTAGAACACGTCAGCCCCGCCGCTCCCATATCCTGTATCGCCACCACCGCGCCCGTCTTCATCGCTTCCAGGCAAGCCTCGAGCAGCAGCTTCTCCATGAACGGGTCGCCCACCTGCACGTTTGGCCGCTTCTGCTGCGATTCCTCGGTGAACGCCGCCGACGCCAGCAGCGACGCTCCATGAATCCCGTCGCGCCCGGTCTTCGCTCCCGCGTAAATCACCGGATTCCCCGTCCCTTTGGCCTTGGCGAAGAAAAGATCCTCTTTGCGCGCAATCCCAAG
>Ga0307477_10003801_pt1 | contig 11110 bp, 11 predicted proteins | sample atmos_gasesECM2C_FD_203316 | JGI IMG/M metagenome (GOLD analysis project Ga0307477, IMG submission 203316) | Hardwood forest soil microbial communities from Morgan-Monroe State Forest, Indiana, United States - atmos_gasesECM2C_515 | ecosystem: Environmental > Terrestrial > Soil > Temperate... | reverse complement strand
AGACAGACGAGCGCGAGCTCGAGATCGAGCTGAAATGGTGATGGCAACCTGCCTCGCCTTTGCCAAGGCCACACCCAATGATCCAGAGAGCTTTCGTGATGGTATCTGCAAAGCGAGCTACCGATCGGCGGGTGCAAATGAAATGTGTCTGCTCGTACGCCACGAAGATCTTCGGCTTCGCTGACGAGGGCTTCGGCGGCGCGTGAGCGCAGGTGGCCTGACCCCGGAGGATCGGTCCAACCGATGAGCAGGCTGGGGGCGAGCCCCCCGACGATGCACAGCCGGTCCATCATCGCGCCGAGGGTCACGGCCACCGTCAGGCAGGTTATCGGCGAGCGGCTGCAAGCGTGGCTGCGGGAGAAGATCAAGCAGATCCACACTGAGCAGTCCCGAGCCCACAACAGAAGCGGGGGCAGATAAGGGGGGCTATGGCGGGCGGCGGCGGGCTTGGTCCTCCTCGGCGATTGCTTCGCGCAGGGCCTGTTTGAAGGATCTGGGTTGGATGTCGAATAGGTCCATGCCGGACGAGTCGGTGACGGTCGTGCTGGTGGATAGCCCCTCGATCAGTGGTCTTGCGACGCCTGCGTCGACGGGTGTGATGAGCCCGATCCAGTGGGAGGAGAGCCACGGTGTCAGCAGCGGTACGGGGATGCGTGGGCGGCGATGAAGCCCCAGCACATCCGCCATCTGATCGAGCATCCCGCCGTATGTGAGTATTTCGGGTGACCCGATCTGGATCTCGCGGGAGCGCGCCTCGGGTATGCCGGGAGCCTCGATGAGATAGCGCAGGACGTCACCGATGGCGATCGCCTGGGTGGGTGTGGCAAGCCACGAGGGGGCGAGCATCACCGGCAAACGCTCGACGAGCGAGCGCAGCGTTCGGTAGCTCTCCGATCCGGCTCCCACCACCATGCCTGCACGAAACCAGGTAAGCGGTGGTCCCTGATCGCGCAGAATTTCGCCGACGTGCAGCCGCGAACGCAGGTGCTGGGATGCGGGGCGATCGCCGAGGCCGCCAAGGTACACGATCCGCTCGATGCCCGTGGCGATCGCGAAGCGAGCGAAGTTGGAGGCGGCGAGGGCGTCGCGTTCCTCGTAGTCGGAGTCGCCGCCGCGACCCATCGAGTGGACGAGATAGTAGGCCGTCGTGTAGCCCTCGCCGATCGCGCTGAGCGAGCTGGGGTCGAGCATGTCCGCGCGGTGTACCTTGACGGCTGGATCGAAGTTGACCCGGCTGGGGTCGCGTGCGACGCACCCGACCGAAATGCCTCGCGCGTGAAGCTTGCATGCCAGTTGGTTCCCTATGTAGCCGGAGGCTCCGGTGACGAGCGCGCGAACCATCTTCAGGAAACCAGCACCCGTGAGGCCTCGTATGGGCTGATGGGGCTGGCGTACTGGTGCCACCCAGGCTTTGCGAGCGTCATTTGCATGAGGCCGATCCGCCGCTCGGTGAAGCCGGCCTCGCAGTAGGCGAGGTACATTCGCCATAGCCGCCGAAAGCGCTCGTCGTAGCCGAGATCTTCAAGGCGGTCGGTCGCGGCGTCGAAGTTGGCGCGCCAGCGTCGCAGCGTCTCGGCGTAGTGCGGCGTCAGATCCTTGAGTCCGAGGGTTCGCATGTCGGTGCGCTGAGCGATGCAGCGCGCGATCACAGCGAGCGAGGGTAGGCAGCCACCCGGGAAGATGTGGGTGCGGATGAAGCTTCGCGAGGCCTTCTCGACCTCGTAGGCTCGATCGTCGATGGTTATCGCCTGCAGCAGCATTCTCCCGTGAGCGTCCAGCAGGTTTGAGCAGCGCGCAAAGAACGTGTCGAAGTCGCGATACCCAACGGCCTCGATCATCTCGATGCAAACGAGCTTGTCGTAGTGTCCGTGCAGGTCGCGATAGTCCTCGCGCAGCACCGTGACTCGATCGGCTACCCCGGCCGCCTGCACCCATTCACAAGCGTGCTCGTACTGCTCGCGCGAGATCGTGGTGGTCGTCACCCGGCAACCCCTCGTTCGCGCGGCGTGGACGGCAAACCCGCCCCACCCCGTGCCGATCTCAAGGACGTGATCGCCGGTTCGCAGGTCGAGCGTGCTGCATACCAGCTCGAGCTTTGCTCTCGATGCCCGCGCGAGCGTCATCTCGGGGCGCGGGAAGTACGCAGAGGAGTACATCATCGTCTCGTCGAGCATCAACGCGAACAGCTCGTTCCCGAGGTCGTAATGGGCCGCGATGCCGCGGCGGCTGCGCGCGTGTGTGTTGCGTGTGCGGATCCCCCGCGCGGCTTGCAGCGGGACTCGTGCGGGCGCGAGCCGGCGGCGCCACTCATCGAGGCTCCTCGCGTTGCGCGCCGCGATGCGCACAACGGCTGTCAGGTCCGGGGACTCCCACAGGCCCTGCATGTATGCCTCGGCCATACCGCGGCTGCCGTGCAGCAATCTCGGCCACAGGCGTGGCGAGCGAACCTGCACCGTGGCTTGCGGGCTGCCGTGACCCAGCACCAGCCGCCGCTCCCCCTCCACGACAGTCAGCTGGCCAGAGCGCAGACGCGCCAGCAGGCCAAGCACGATGCCTCGCGCGACGCGCTGGGCCACCGTCATGCCGGCTCCCTGGGACGGGCATGCAGCGGCACGCCCTTGAGCTTCAACGCGAGCGCGTGCCCGTAGATGAGCGCGAGCACGCGCAGCGTCGCCGCCGGGTAGCGCGCGGTGAGGCGAGCCAGACCGCGCCTGCTCAGCGGTGCGCGACGCAGCGCGAGCGTCGCGTCAAACACAAGAGCCCCACGCTCGTGGCTCTCGATGTGAACTGCCAATGTCGCGCCGGGCACGGTTGCGTGCAGGGTGTAGCGCTGCTCCATCCCCATGAACGGGGATACGTGCAGCGCCTTCGCGAAGCTGGCAGCCAGCGCCGGGCTTTCGCCGCTGCGCTCGAGCACGTATGCGTGCCTCTCCCCCCACGGCGTGCTGGTCACCTCTGCCACGACCGCATCGAGTTGCTTTTGGGGTGTGAAGCAGTAGTAGAAGCTGATCGGGTTGAAGCAGTGCCCGAACGTGCGCAGGTGCGTGAGCAGACGAATCGGGCCGGTGGGCGCGTTGCCCGTCCGGTGCTCGAGGAGCGTACGCACCGCGTCCCCGAGCCCGACGCAGGGATCGCCGAGGTAGTCGCTACGGCGGAACCGCACCAATCCTGGATGGCCGGCGACGAGCCGCCCGTCCAGGAGTCCGTCAAGCTCCTCCAGGTCGAGATACACGAGCGCGATGCGGTGACTCATCTCATGGGCGCGCACCGCAAAGCGGCGGTGGCGGATCGTGCCCTCATAGATCGCGCTGGCGGTCATCCCCGCACCGATTCGGTTCGTTGCCGGGTGAGCTCGCCCACCACCCGTCGCGCGCTGTTGAGGCCGTCCTCGTGGAAACCCCATCCCCAGTAGGCGCCGCAGTAGTGTGTGCGATTGCGTCCGCTGATCTCGTGGTGGCGAGCCTGCGCTGCGACGCCCGCGGGGGTGTAGAGAGGGTGCGCGTACCGCGTCTTGCAGATGATCTGCTCCGGGTCGATCGCCTCGGTGCGGTTGAGCGTTACGCAGAACTCGCGATCGGCGCGCAACGATTGCAGACGGTTCAAGTGGTAGGTCACCATGCAGCGCTGTGGTGCACCGTTGCCGAGATGGAAGTTCCAGCTCGCCCATGCACGCCGCCGCCGCGGAAGCAGCGAGCGATCTGTGTGGAGGACCACCTCGTTCTGTTGATATGAAATCGCGTCCAGCAGCTCATGCTCGCGCTCGCCGGGATCGGCCAGCAGCGCGAGCGCCTGGTCGGAGTGCGTCGCGATTACGACCGCGTCGAAGCGCTCCGGCTCACAGCCACGCGATGACACTGTGACATGACTGGGGTGACGAGCTATCCCAGTCACCGGTGTCGAGAGCCGCAGATGCTCGCGCCAGGGCCGTATGAGCGCCTGTACATAGTTGCGTGATCCACCGGTGATCGTCCGCCAGTGCGGCCGACCTCGGAATCCCAGTATCCCGTGGTTCTCGAAGAACTCGACCAGGAAACGCGCCGGGAAAGACCACATCTGCGCCTGGTCCGCCGACCACACGGCCGACGCCTGCGGAACGATCAGCCGCTCGAGGAACACGCGTGAATAGCGCTGCCGTGTAAGCCAGTCTCCAAGCGGCGGATCCTCGTCGCAGGCGAGCAGTCGACGGGCGTCCCGGTTGAAGCGGATCAGGTCGCCGATCATCCGGTAAAAGGCTGGCGCTATCAGGTTGCGCCGAGTCGCGAACAGGCCGTTCGGTGACGCCCCGTTGTACTCGAAGTCCACGCCGTTGCTCACCCCGAAACTCATCTGCGACGGCTGTATAGCGACGCCAAGCTCGCCCAGCAAGCGTTCGAACCGTGGGTAATTGCGGTCGTTGAAGACGACGAAGCCCGTATCGAGATCATAGGCCCCGGTGTCTGTCTCGACGTGAACCGTGTTGGCGTGTCCTCCCGCTCGGTCGCTCGCCTCGAATACGACCAGCTCGTGATCGCGGTGCAGCATGTGCGCGCATACGAGCCCAGAGACTCCCGCACCGACGATCGCGATCCTCATGCGCGTTCTACGCCATCAAACGTTTCCAGAGTCATCTACATAGCACTATTCCGGCTACGGGGCAGGGGAAGGACGGGGCCGAGGCGGCCGATGCGCCATGCTTGTCGTGTGCGGCATTCGCGCCAAAACCAGGGATCGAGGAGTGCATGACCGGCTCGCTGCTCGACACGATCCTCGACCGCACCGTCATCGCGGGCTATACCCGCGCCGGCTATCGCATCCGAAGGAGCTTGTGGAACCCCGACGAGACGCAGTCGATGGACGGGGAGGTCGTGCTCCTCACCGGGGGGACCTCGGGGCTCGGTCTCGCCGCCGCCGAAGGCTTCGCACGTCTCGGCGCGACGATCTGGTTGCCGGCCCGAAGCCAGCAGCGCAGCGAGCGCGCGCGCGCGCAGATCGTGGCACGGTCTCCGGGCAGCGACGTCCGGGTCGGCCCCTGCGATCTCAGTGACCTGAGATCCGTGCGGCGATTCGCCGAGCTGCTCGGCGGTGAGACGGGGCGTCTCGACGTGCTCGTCAACAACGCCGGCACCATGACGAGGGAGCGGACGCTCTCGGTCGATGGGATCGAGCTGACCTTCGCGACCAACGTCCTTGGGCCATTTCTGCTGACCAACCTCCTCATGCCGCTGCTCGAGAAGAGCAAGCCCGCCCGCATCATCAACGTGTCCTCGGGCGGTATGTACACGCAGCGACTCCACCTCGAGGACCTACAGATGACCCACGAGAAGTTCGACGGTCCCACCGCGTACGCGCGCACCAAGCGCGCCCAGGTCATCCTGAGCGAACTGTGGGCGCAGCGATTGCGCGACACCAGCGTCGTCGTCCACGCGATGCACCCAGGATGGGCGGACACCCCGGGCCTTGAGTCCTCGCTGCCACGCTTCTACGCTCTGACAAAGCGACTGCTGCGCACGCCCCAAGAAGGCGCCGACACAATCGTCTGGCTCGGCGCTGCCGCCCGACCGGCGCGCAGCTCAGGTGGCTTCTGGCATGACCGTCGAGAGCGCCCAACCCACCGCGTGCCGTGGACCAAACAGACCCACCAAGATCACGAGCAGCTATGGGCCGAATGCGAACGCCTCAGCGGCTGGCACGAAACGCCAACCCCGGCCGGCTCAGACCGATAAGGAGAACCAATGGCTCACTACAACGCAAGCCTCGATACGGCGCGTCCGCCCGATAAGATGTTCGCCTACCTGAGCGACTTCTCGAGCACCCAGGAGTGGGATCCGGGCGTCATCGAAGCTGAGCGCCTCGGCGACGCACCAGTCCAGGAGGGAACCGAGTTCCGGCTTCTCGCCAGCTTCCTTCACCGAAAGATTCCACTTACCTACCGCATCGTCGAGTACGACCCACCAAACACCGTCACATTTCGCGGTGAAAGCTCGACCGTTGTCTCACTGGACCGGATCACCTTCGAACCCTCCGAGAGCGGCACACGAATCACCTACGACGCGGATCTCGCACTAAAGGGGCCGTTCAAGCTCGCCGACCCGCTGCTCGCACTCGCTTTCAAACGAGTCGGCGCTCGCGCGCTCGCAGGTCTGCACAAGACGCTCGGGGCAAGCCACTGAGCACCAGGCGCGCACCGGACATCAATAACCTTGACGAGCGGAAAGAGCGACGGCGAGCAGTTCATCCTCGACATCCCATTGTTGTGGAGGCAAGATCCCGATTCTCCTCGGGAACAGCCGGCACCTCATTCACTAGGTGGCCTCTAAAGCCGCCGCCTGAGAGCTCGACGTGGGTGCTCTGTGGCGATCGCAGCTGAGCGGAAGAGGCGGGGAGTCATTGGGTGCTAGCTGGGAGCCGTGGAGCCCTCGCCTGGTTCAGTTACGACACGGGGTAGTACGAGCAATGAACAGCGCGCGTGACGCTGCAGGTAGTCAGAGGTGCTGCCGAGCACCAGACGCTTGACTGGACCGTAGCCGCGTGAGCCGACCACCAAGAGGTCGACCTGATCGCCGAACGCAGCCAGCTCCTCGCCCGCGAGACCGTAGACCGCCTCACCCTCGACATCTGCAAGCTCCTTCATCCGGCTCTCTGCCTCATCGATCATCGGCTGGATGCCTTCCCCGATCGGCGGAACCATCAACCCGGCATAGGCGTAGCTGGGAATCGAGACGACTTCCAGCGCGTGCACAGTCGCATGGGTCGGCGCGGCGAGCTGCTGGCCAGGATGAGCGCCGCCCTGCTCTCCGGTGAGCCGTTGTACGCGACACCGATCTTGGCGATCGGACGAGGCGCCTCAGCGTAGCCACGGGAGGCAACCACAACCGCGCAGGGAGCACCGTTCAGCGCGCCGCGCGTGTCATCGCCGAGCATCGCGCGGCCGAACACACCGTGACTGCAGGAGCCCACAACGATCAGGTCGGCGTTCTGCTCCTCGGCCTGCTCGTGCAGCCCACGGCCGGAGCTCATCGACACGAGGCTCAAGAGGTCTGCTTTGACATCGGCCGCGGCGCGCTCTGCCTCGAGCAGCTTGTGGGACGCCTCGCGCTCTTCTCTGACCAAGCCCGGGGCGATGGCGTGCGACGGGCGCAGATCGCCGGCGTGGACGTGAACGAGCGTCAGTTTTCCATCCGGGTCGGTGAGGTGTGAGGCGAGCGCGATGGCGTCACGGCCATTTGGCCTGCCGTCCACTCCCACGAGCACGTTCTTGAACATCACGGTCTCCTTGTCGGGGTTGGTCACACCCTAGATCCCAGACTGTCCCGGCAGCATCGGGGTTGGCTCCTGCACAGCATGCGGGTTTTTACGGACCATTCCGCGACATAGCGCAGGTGTACTGCAAAGCCACGATGCGTAGCATGAGCCGGGTGCCCGATCAAACATCGCAGGAGCCTGATGGTGTAGGCGTCAGCAAGACAAATACGCACCCGCCGATGCCGCGCGACAAGCGCGGCTGGCACGTGTCGCCCGCACCCGACGGGCGTGGCATGCCCGAGCAGGCACCTACCGGCCCTCCACCTCACCGCATGCGCGGCTTCTGGTGGTTCGTGATCGTGCTGATCACTCTGAACTGGATCTCGGTTCTCATCTTCAGCCCCTCAACGGGCGAACAGCGGGTGACTGTGCCGTTCAGCCCGTATTTCCTGGAACAGGTCAAGGGCGGTGAGGTCGGCTCGATCTCTTCCAAGGGCGACACCATCCAGGGAACCTTCAAGGCCAAGCTGCGCTACCCAGCCACCGGCAAGAAGAAGGGGTCGCCCACGAAGCTGTTTGCCACCCAGGTACCGAGTTTCTGGAACGGCAGCCAGCTATCGGCGCTGCTGCAGGAAAAGGGAGTGAGGATCAACGCGGAATCGACGAGCACCAGCGAGTCGCTGCTGGAGGAGTTGCTGCTCGGGTTCGGCCCCACCCTGTTGATCGTCGGCCTGTTCGTCCTGATCTACAGACGCGCCGCCAAGAGCGCCGGCGGGATGGGCGCGCTGGGTAGCTTCGGGCGCTCCCAGGCAAGGCGCGTGGACCCGGAAAAGATCCTGGTGACCTTCAAGGATGTTGCCGGTATCGACGAGGCCAAGTCAGAGCTCTCAGAGATCGTCGACTTTCTGCGCAATCCCGACCGCTACGGCAGCCTCGGCGGGCGCATGCCCCACGGTGTGTTGCTGTCCGGCGCCCCCGGCACCGGCAAGACGCTGCTCGCCCGTGCGGTGGCCGGCGAGGCGCATGCCGCTTTCTTCTCGATCTCGGCGTCCGAGTTCATCGAGGCGATCGTCGGTGTCGGTGCGTCCCGGGTGCGTGACCTTTTCGTCAAGGCCAAGGAGGCTGCGCCAGCGATCGTGTTCATCGACGAGCTCGACGCGATCGGCCGCTCCCGCCAGGGGCATGTGTCGGTCACCGGCGCCAACGATGAGCGTGAGCAGACACTCGACCAGATCCTCACCGAACTCGATGGGTTCGAGTCATCCGAGGCGGTGATCGTGCTCGCGGCGACCAACCGGCCCGATGTGCTCGACTCTGCGCTGCTGCGCGCCGGGCGCTTTGACCGCCGCGTCACGGTGCAGGCCCCCGACCGTACCGGCCGGCGTGAAATCCTTGAAGTTCACACCCGCTCGATCCCGCTCGACCCGTCCGTTGACCTCGACGCGCTGGCCGCGAGCACACCCGGCATGGTCGGCGCCGATTTGGCGAACCTCGCCAACGAGGCGGCACTACTCGCCGCTCGCCGCGGGCACGAGAAGGTGCAGATGGCTGACCTCACCGACTCGCTTGAGAAGATCATGCTCGGCTCCCCGCGCGGCATCCTGCTCTCACCAGCGGATCGCGAGCGCACCGCCCACCATGAGGCCGGGCACGCGCTGGTGGGGATGCTCACACGCGGCGCTGACCCAGTGCGCAAGGTGTCGATCATTCCCCGCGGGATGGCACTCGGCGTGACACTCTCCACTCCCGACTCAGACCGCGTGTCCTATTCGCTTGAGGAGCTGCAAGCCAAGATCAAGGTCGCCCTGGGTGGCCGTGTCGCCGAGGAGGTCATCTACGGCACGATCACGACCGGCGCGGAGTCCGATATCCAGCAGCTCACGATGATCGCGCGTCAGATGGTGGGGCGCTGGGGAATGAGCGAGGCGGTCGGCCCGATCGCGGTCATCGCCGAGGAGGGACAGGGGATGTTCCTTCCGGGCGTCAGCGAGACCTCGCAAGAGACCCAGCGCGTTGTGGACGTCGAGGTCCGCGCGCTGGTCGATGGCGCCCACCGTGAGGTCACCGAATTGCTGACAGAGCACCGGGAGCAGTTGGAGAGTCTCGCGCAGGCACTTCTGAAGGCAGAGACACTCGACGGGCTCGATGCGTATGCGGCAGCCGGGGTGCCCGCGAGCCAGCAACAGCCGTCCGTCCTCTCCTGATCTGACGGCGAAGGGGTAGCCCGCGTTTGGGCGTTGTGAGAATTGGGCGATCTGAGCTTCAGCTCACTGTGTAGCGGACAGGCACCTCACGCTCGGACTGCTTGGGCGGGCGCTTGTACTTGCGGCGCTGGCGCGGTGGGAGCTTCACCTTCTTGGCCTTGTCGGGGTGCTCGTAGGGGACCAGCGAGAGCAGGTGGCTGATCAGGTTCAGCCTGGCGGTGCGCTTGTCGTCGACCTCGACCACATGCCAAGGGCTGTGGTCGGTGTCGGTACGGGCGAACATGCGGTCCTTCGCCTCGGCGTAGTCCACCCAGCGGGCTCGGGCCTGCAGGTCGGTCCGGCTGAACTTCCAGCGCTTGCGCGGATCGGTCAGCCGCTTCTCAAAACGGCGCTCCTGCTCCTTGTCGGACACCGACAGCCAATACTTGATGAGCGTGATCCCTTCGTTCTGAAGCGACTGCTCAAACTGCGGACAGAAGCGCAGGAACTCCTCATACTCCTCCTGGGTGCAGTAACCCATCACGTGCTCTACCCCGGCGCGGTTGTACCAGCTACGATTGAACAGCGCGATCTCCCCAGCCGGTGGCAGATGCGCGGCGTAGCGTGCGAAGTACCACTGCGTGCGCTCGCGCCCGTCGGGAGCGGGCAGCGCCACGATGCGACAGGTGCGCGGATTCAGATAAGCGGTGATCCGCTTGATCGCCCCATCCTTGCCGGCCGTGTCGCGCCCCTCGAACAGCACCACCAGCCGGCGGCCATTCGTGACGACCCACTCCTGCATATAGACGAGCTCCGTCTGCAGGCGCAAAAGCTCCTTCTCGTACTGCTTGCTGCTCAACTGTTGCGGTGCCGACACCGATCGCATCCTCGCACTTCTGAGATCGGCTGTCAGGTCGATCTGGTGGCGGTGGTACGCCGCTTCAGCCGGGTTGAGTGCTCGCGCTGGCGCTGGTGTGCGGCATCGACGATCTCGCATACCTCTGCTGGCTGCTTGACGACTTGCAGCGTTGCGAGGTCGGCGGCGCTGATGTGCCGCTCGGCGAGGGCACGGGCGCGCAGCCAGTCGAGCAGGCCGTCCCACTCGCCCTCGCCGAGCAGGATCACCGGGAAGTGGCGGATGGTCGCGGTCTGGATCAGCGTCAGCGCCTCGAACAGCTCATCGAGCGTGCCGTAGCCGCCTGGGGCGATCACGAACGCGCTGGCGTAGCGCACGAACATGACCTTGCGCGCGAAGAAGTGGCGGAAGCGCAGCCCGATGTCCAGATAGGAGTTCAGCGCCTGCTCGTGTGGCAGCTCGATGTTGCAACCGACCGACAGCGCGCCTGCGTCGTGGGCGCCGCGGTTGGCTGCCTCCATCAGCCCTGGACCGCCGCCGGTGATGATCGCGTAGCCGGCGCGGCCGAGGCACGCCCCCAGCTCGCGCACGAGCTTGTAGTGGGGGTGCTCGCGCGGCGTGCGCGCCGAGCCGAATACCGTCACTGCCCTATCGACGCCCGAGAGCGCGTCAAAGCCACGGGCGAACTCGCTGGCGATGTCGTGCACGCGCTTGGAGTCCGCGGCACGCACCTGCGGGGTCTCATCGCCGAGCCACAGCAACAGCTCCTCGTCGAAGGTCATCTCCTGCCGGGTGTCGATCTGCTCGTGTGCCACGGGCCAAGCGTAGAGTCTTGGCTGTGAGCGACGGC
>Ga0307477_10003800_pt1 | contig 11111 bp, 6 predicted proteins | sample atmos_gasesECM2C_FD_203316 | JGI IMG/M metagenome (GOLD analysis project Ga0307477, IMG submission 203316) | Hardwood forest soil microbial communities from Morgan-Monroe State Forest, Indiana, United States - atmos_gasesECM2C_515 | ecosystem: Environmental > Terrestrial > Soil > Temperate... | reverse complement strand
TCTGGAGGAGCCAATTCCGAGACGCAGGATGTGGTCAGGTCGACAGACCGCGGCGACCAGTTCCAAATACGGCTGGACCACAATTTGAGCAATACGCAGAAACTGTCGTTCTACTATTATTACGATAACGCCAATACCCTCGATCCATTCGCCGTCTTTCAGTTGGCCGGCGGTTCCCTTGGCAATTTTCCTGGGCAAATCATAACTCACGCCCAGCAAGTGAACGCCAGCCACTCCTGGACACTTGGTTCTAAGGCAGTCAATGAATTCCGTTTCACTTATTTCCGCGAAGCCCAACCCAAGTTCTACACCCCCACCGTCACTAACGCGGTCACTGCCTCGTGCGGAAGCGTGGTTCCGGCGGCTCAATGCTTTGGCGGAACCTCCGATACTCCCCTAGTGGACCCCACCGGTGCTCCCCTCGGCACCGCGGCCGATCCCAACACTCCCGTGTGTCCCGGCTTTGGCTGCGGCATTCATCCGGGACTCGGTCCCAAGTTCGAGGGAGTCCCGTACGTCACCTTGAACGGCACGCTTGGTCTTTTTGGCAACAATTTCGAGGGCCAACTGCCACAAACGGGGAACACCTTTCAGTTCAACGAGAATTACAGCAAGATCGTGGGCAACCACAGCTTCAAGTTCGGCGGCGACGTTCGCTACCAGAAGTTTGATCAAAACCTCTACTTTAACGTCAACGGCGAATACATCTTCGGTCCGGGCGGCAACAACGACACTGGAGCCATCGATCCTTTTGCAAACTATCTGCTTGGACTGCCGGTTTCTTACTCGCAGGGATCCGCCAATACGGAGCTCGTCCGCAGCACCTCCCTGTACCTGTTTGCCCAGGACAGCTGGAAATTCAAACCCAACGTCTCTTTGAACTACGGCTTGCGCTGGGAAATGAACACGCCCCTCACCGACATCGGCAAGAAAGTGCAGCGCTTCAATCCCGGTCAGAGCTCTACAATCTTTCCGTGTGATCTCTCGACGGGATACCCCGCTCCCAGCGACTCTAGCTTTAGTTCGCTTCCCCAGTTCAACGGTACGGGGGTGACACCGAACTGCGCAAATACCGGGACGACCCCTACTGGACTCGTCGTTCCCGGAGACAAAGGTGTCCCCGGCGGTCTCTTCAGCACCTATTACAAAGCGTTTGCTCCTCGCCTTGGTTTGAACTGGAGTCCTGGCTGGAAGGACGGAGCGCTCTCCAAACTTACGGGCGGCCCGAATAAGACCACCGTCAGTATGGGTTGGGGATTGTTCTACAACCCGATTGAGCAGCTCGTGCTCGAACAATTCAGTGCGGAGCCGCCGTTTGGCATCAGCAACGGCATAACCAATCCTCTCTTCAGCACGCCATTCGTGACGCAAGAGGGCGCGACCTTTCCCAACGTGTCCAACGCCTTCCTTAACCCTCCTCGGAACCAGCCCGTGGACTGGGCGCTTTATCGGCCCATTCTTCTCTTCGGCCAATTCCCAAAGACTCTGCGCACGCAGTACTCTGCTCAATACAATTTGACCGTCAAGCGCGAGCTCCCCGGCGAAATCCTCCTGCAAGTTGGCTACGTGGGCTCGCAGGGACACCGCCTCCTCGCTATTCATGATGAGAACGCCGCCAATGCGCAAACTTGCCTTGATCTTGCAAATTTAGGGCAAGGCTGCGGACCCTTCACCGAGGACAGTCAGTATCAATTCAATCTCGGCCCAGGCCAGGTTCTACACATGCCCTATATCGGCGGCCCCAAGCCAGGCGGACCAAACATTCCCTGCCCGATCAAGACAACCGCGCCGCAGTGCACCATCACCGGTGCTCCCGGAGCTGGCACTCCCATCAATCTGGTCGGCTTGCGTCCCTATGCGTCCCCGAACTGCAACCCAACCGACCCCAATCCCCTCACGAGCGGTTGTCCCGCCGATGGGACCGAAGTCTTCAACAGTATTTTCGCTGAAGATACCGTCGCCTATTCTAACTACAATTCACTGCAAGCCCTCTTGGAGAAGCGCTTTTCCCATGGCCTGCAATTCCAGACTTCTTATACTTACAGCAAGTCCCTGGACAACGCCTCGAGCTTCGAGGAAATCTTGAATCCCTTGAACTTCAGGGCCACCTACGGCCCTTCGTTGTTCGACGCCCGGCACCGCTTTGTTTTCAACTACGTCTGGGATTTGCCCATTCCCGAGAAGGAGGGATTTTTGGGCAAGGTGCTGAACGGCTGGGAGGTTTCGGGCATTTATACCTATCAGAGCGGTTTCCCGATCTTAATCAACAATTGCAATGACACAGAACTGCAGGGAAGCACTCTGGGCTTTGAGTGTCCGGGCAAGCCCAACTTCACCGGGCCTTTCAAGACCCACAATCCTCGGACAGACGGTTTCGTGTTTGACCCCAACTTGTTCGACAACTGCGACACTTCGACCTGTCCGGGAGATCCTACTGCTATTCCGCTTGGAACTTTCGGCAACGTGCCACGCACACTTTGCTGCAATCCTCCGATCAACAATTGGGATGTTGGCGTATTTAAGAAGACTCCCGTCGGCGAGAAAATGCATCTGGAATTCCGAACGGAGATTTTTAACATTTTCAATCATGCTCAGTTTTACGGGACGGATGGCAATTCGGGGAACCAGGGCTCTACTTTTGGACAGCCCCAGAAAGTGCGCGACCCCCGGCTGTTCCAGTTTGCTTTGAAGCTCGTTTTCTGACGCGTCGCGCCAGAAGGCCGGCCCCGGAATCGGTTGAGGCGCGGCTCGGAGGCCGTGCCCCGCACGCATGAGATAATAGCTTCACCGTCTCAAACTGACCGCAGGGAACAGTCCTGCCATCCACGGAGCAGCATTATGCACGACGCACTACAAAAGGAACTTGCCACCTACGAAAAGCGCACGCGCAAATCCGCCGCCGCGCACAAGCGCGCCATCGAGCGCATTCCTCTCGGCGTTGCCAGTAACTATCGCCACTACGAGCCCTATCCGTTGTTCGTAAAGGACGGCAAGGGCAGCCGGATCCACGACCTGGACGGCAACGAATACATCGACCACAACCTGTGTTTCGGCGCGCTGATGGCCGGCCACTGCCATCCCGCAGTGGTCAAAGCGGTCGAACAGGAGCTGCACCGCGGCACCACCTTTGGCATGCCTCACGATCAGGAATGGGAACTTGCCGAAGAGATCTGCAAACGGTATCCCGTCGAGATGCTGCGTTTCGGCTCGAGCGGCACGGAAGTCACCATGCACGGCTGCCGTCTCGCTCGCGCCGCTACCGGCCGCGACAAAATACTCAAATTCGAAGGCTCCTACCACGGTCTGCACGATACGGCGCTCGTCAGTGTGAAGCCCAAAGCAGAAGATTACGGCGATCCCGAAGCTCCCACGAGCGTCCCCGGCGGCGCCGGCGTTCCCCAAGCCGCTCTCGCCAACGTCGTCGTCGCCGCGTTCAACAATCTCGCGAGCGTCGAGCGCCGCTTCAGGGAGAATCCGGGCCAGATTGCCGCCATCATTCTTGAGCCCATCCTCATGAATGTTGGCCTGTGCCTCCCACAGCCTGGTTTTCTCGAAGGATTGCGCGATCTTTGCGACAAAAACGGTGCGTTGCTCATTTTCGACGAGGTGAAAACCGGTGCGAAACTCGCCTGGGGCGGCGCCAGCGAATTCTTTGGTGTCAAGCCGGACATCATCTGCCTGGCCAAATCCATCGGTGGCGGTTTGCCGCTCGCCGCGTTTGGAGCGAGCCGTGCCGTGATGGATCTCATCTCGCAGCACAAAGTCTTTCACGGCGGCACCTACAACACCAACCGCGCAGCCATGGCGGCGGGTCTCGCCACGGTTCGCGAAGTCCTCACGCGCGAAAACTACGCCCACGTCGGCATCCTCAGCAAGAAGCTCACGGAAGGCTATCGCGCCATCATCAAGAAATCCCGCTTGCAAGCCTACGTCGCGAGCGCGGGCGTCAACGGGGCTCTGATGCTTTATCCGCAGGAAATTCGCAACTATCGCGATTGGACCAAAATCGACGTCGATCTCTGGCGGCACTACTGGTTCGGCATGGTCAATCGCGGCGTTCTGGCGCAGCCGTATTGGTGGGACGAGCAGTGGACGATTTCCGTTCAGCACACGGAAGCGGACATCGACAACCATCTTGCGGTCTTCGAAGAGGTCGCGCCCGCATTGGCCAAAGCGCAGCAGGAGCGCGGCGCGTCGGTCGGGGCGGGTGGGCACTAGCCGACTCACTCCTCTTTTTGTGCGCTCTTCCTTCCGGGCGGAGTCTGTGAAGCGAGGAATCTCTATTGGGAAGCGAGGTTGTCATACCAAACGCCGCCGTCGCAGCCACGGAAGCTCCGCGTCTCAAGCGCGTGCTCGGCCGCCGGGACCTCGTCCTGCTTTTCGTCGTCGCCGTTTTCAATCTGAATGTGGTCCCATCCATTGCCGCCAACGGCGGGGTGACGGTCTGGCTCTGGAGCATCTCCCTTCTCCTTTTTTTCTGGCCCCAGGGAATCGCCGTCATCGAACTCGCTCACCGTTATCCCGGCGAAGGCGGCGTTTACCTCTGGGCTAAGGAAGTCTTCGGCGACTTCCATGGTTTTCTCTCCGGCTGGTGCTACTGGACGAACAACATGATGTATGTGCCGACCATCATGCTGTATTTCGTCGGTGTTTCTGTCTTCTCCCTCGGCCCGGCTCACGCTTCTCTCGCGGAGAGCAAAGCCTTTGCCCTTTTAGCTTCGCTCGCGCTGCTCGTCGTTCTCGTGGTCCTCAACATCGTCGGCCTTGGCGTTGGCAAATGGATCAACAACGTCGGCGGCCTCGGCACCTTTGTCGCCGGTGTCCTGCTGATTGCCCTGGGTGTCATTGTCGGGCTGCGCTTCGGCACTTCCCTGACCGCGGCGGACTTCCGGATTCCAGCGAACCCGCGCTTCGTTCTGAACTCCTTCGGTGTCATCTGTTTTGGCCTTGTTGGCCTCGAGCTCGCCTCCGTCATGGGCGACGAAATCGAAGACCCGCGAAGAACGCTTCCGGGAGCCGTCGCCTTGGGCGGCCTTCTCTCCGGCGCGCTCTACGTGGGCACGACGCTGACCTTGCTCGTGGCTGTCAGCAAAGATCAAATCAACGTTCTCCAGGGCATCGTGCAAGCCGTCAGCCACATGTCCGCGCGAGTGGGCATCGGCTGGATCATCGCGCCCTTCGCCCTCATGCTCAGTTTGTCCATCGCCGGAATCGGTTCGGCCTGGCTTGGCGGCTCGGCCCGCATTCCCTTTGTCGCCGGCCTCGATTCCTACCTGCCGGACTGGCTCGGCAAGATTCATCCCAGATATTCCACCCCCCACGCCGCGCTTATCGTGCACGCAACGGTTTCCCTCATTTTGGTCGTCATCAACTTCAGCTTCACCGGCGCCGGCGTGCAGGAAACCTTTCAGAAGCTCTTGTCGCTTGCCGTGGTACTTCAGTTGATCCCGTTTCTCTACATGTTCGGCGCCCTGCTGAGAATTGCGGCGCAGAAATCTTTCGCGCCCGGGCGCTACGGCAAAGGTACTCTCATGGCTGCTGGCCTGAGCGGCTTCCTGACCACCTCTGTGGGAATCGCCCTGGCGTTTTTCCCAGCGCAGCAAATCACTTCGCTCTTTTCTTACGAACTGTGGATGTTCGGCGGCACTCTGGCCTTCATTGGCCTGGCCGGCTTTTTCTTTTTCATTTACGGTAGGCGTAAGGCCGCGCGCAAACTTGCTTCCGCGGCCACCACGGTGTGAAATGAAACCGATTTTGGGAGGTAGCCATGTCCACCATCGCCAAGACCAGCGTTCGCACTTATCAGAACTACGTAAGTGGCCAGTGGGTCAGTAGCGCGTCGGGCGAAACCTTTCCCGTCTACGATCCTTCGACCGAAGAAGTGATCGCCCAGGTCCCTTCCTCAAACGCCGCCGACATCGACAAAGCCGCGAAGGCAGCCCGCGCCGCGTTTGACTCCGGGCCTTGGGCTACTACCACCGCCCAGGACCGCGGCCGCATCCTCTTCAAGCTAGCGGAAAAAATCCGCCAAAGCGCTCGGCAACTCTCCGAGCTTGAATGCCGCAACACCGGCAAGCCCATTGTCGAAGCGGAATATGACATCGCCGACGTGGCAACCTGTTTCGAGTATTACGGTGGCCTCGCCAACAAAATCACTGGCAGCGTGAATCCGGTTCCTGCCAACGCTCTGAGCTTTACCATGCGCGAGCCCGTCGGCGTCGCCGGTCAAATCATTCCCTGGAACTACCCGCTGCTCATGGCCGCCTGGAAGCTTGCTCCCGCCATCGCCGCAGGCTGCACCTGCGTGCTCAAGCCCGCCGAACAAACGCCGCTCACCGCGCTGGAGTTCGCCGTTTGGTTCGAAGAAGCTGGCTTGCCGCCCGGCGTGGTCAACATCGTGAACGGTTTCGGCGAAACGGCGGGCGCCTCCATCGTCGCGCATCCCAACGTGGACAAAATTGCCTTCACCGGGAGCGCCGCTGTCGGAAAAGTCATCGTGAAGAGCGCGGCGGACTCGCTCAAACGCGTCACCCTCGAACTCGGCGGGAAGTCGCCCAACATTTTCTTCCCCGACGCCGACTGGGAAGCCGCCGTGGACGGCGCGCTGTTCGGCGTATTTATCAATCAGGGCGAAGTTTGCTCTGCGGGAAGCCGCATCCTCGTTGAAAAGAAGATTTATTCCAAGTTTGTCGAAGCCATGACCGAGAAGGCCAAGCGCATCAAGCTTGGCGCCCCGCTCGAACGCGACACCAAGATGGGCCCGCTCGTCAGCAAAGAACAATACGATCGTGTCTGCTCCTATCTCGATGTTGGCAAGAAAGAAGCCAAAGTCGCCATCGGCGGCGGGCGCGCGAAGCAATTCGCAAGGGGCTACTACGTCGAGCCCACGATTTTCTACGACGTCGAGAACTCCGCGCGCATCGCTCGCGAAGAAATCTTTGGCCCGGTCGCTTCCGTCATCCCCTTCGACGGCGAGGCCGAAGCCATCCGCATCGCCAACGACACGCCCTACGGCCTTGCTGCTGCTGTTTGGACCCGCGACATTTACAAAGCTTTTCGCGTCGTGAAGTCGCTGCGCGCCGGCATCATCTGGGTCAATCATATGCAACCGACTTACGTCGAAGCGCCCTGGGGCGGCTACAAACAGTCCGGCTTTGGCCGTGAACTCGGCCCGTGGGGCCTCGAAGAATATCTCGAGACCAAGCAGGTCTACGTCAATCTCGACGAAACCCCTATCGGCTGGTACTGATATGGGAGGTGGCAAAGAGAATTTCTCTTGTACGCGTTTCGCTCGATCCATCGAAGGAAGGTCATCCCGTGTCCGCCTGGGTCTTTTCCGGACGGCGAGGATCCCGGCAACTTGCAGCGATCAGCCGGGATCGCTGAGAGCGCCGAGTTTAGCAAGCCACCAAGGGAGGCATCATGAAAACCATCCAGCTCCGCACGGAAATTCCCGGCCCCAACTCCCGCGCCCTCCTGGCCCGCCGCGAAGCCGCCATCCCGCGCGGCCCTTCCAACGCCACGCCCGTTTTCGCCGCGCGCGCTGAAGGAGCCGTCATCGAAGACGTGGATGGCAATCGCTACATCGACTTTGCCGGCGGCATCGGCTGCCTCAACGCCGGCCACCGTTCGCCCCGCGTCGTTTCCGCCCTCCGCGAGCAGCTCGAAAAGCACTTGCATCTGTGCTTTGCCGTCACTCCCTACGAAGGCTACGTCGCCGTGGCCGAAAAACTGAACGCGCTGGCACCGGGCAATTTCGCGAAGAAAACCATTCTGGTCAACTCCGGCGCGGAGGCCATCGAAAACTCCATCAAAATCGCCCGCGCTTACACCAAGCGTCCTGCGGTCATCTGCTTTGAAGATGCTTTTCATGGCCGCACGCTTCTCACCATGTCCCTCACCAGCAAAACCCGTCCCTACAAAGCCGGCTTTCAGCCGTTTGCCAGCGACATCTATCGCATTCCCTACGCCTATCCCTACCGCCACGCTGCGGGAACCTCAGCCGAAGATTTTGCGCACCATCTCGAAGACGCCTTCAAGCGTTCCGTCGCTCCCGAATCGGTCGCCGCGGTCCTCGCCGAACCCGTTCTCGGCGAGGGCGGCTTTGTCGTTCCGCCGCCCGGTTACTTCAAGCTGCTGCAGAAGATTTGCCGCGAGCACGGCATCCTTTTCATCGCCGACGAAGTACAGTCAGGCTTCGGACGCACCGGAAAGTGGTTCGCTTCCGAACATTTCGGCATCGAGCCCGATTTGATCGCCATGGCCAAGTCGCTCGGCGGCGGCATGCCCATCGCCGCCGTCACCGGCCGCGCCGAAATAATGGACGCGCCCGGCCCCGGCGCCCTCGGCGGAACGTTTTGTGCTCACCCCTTGTCTTGTGCCGCGGCGCTCGCGGTGATCGAAGCCATAGAGAAGGATGGCCTGCTGGCGCGCTCCGCGGTGATCGGCGGACGTTTTGAAAAACGCGCTTTCATGTGGCAGAAGAAATGGGATCTCGTCGGCGACGTGCGCGGCCTTGGCGGCATGTGCGCCATCGAGTTGGTCCGCAACGCCGCGACGCGCGAGCCTGCCGACACGGAAACCAAGCAAATCGCCCGCGACTGCTACGAGCACGGCCTTATCACCATCACCGCCGGCACGTTTAACAACGTCATCCGCATCCTCGTTCCACTCGTCGTCACCGACGAACAATTCGACGAAGGACTCGACGTCATCGAAGCCGCCCTCGCCGCCGTCGCCGAGCCCAAGCACGCGGCCCTCTCTGGCCCGGGCGCCGATCGATGGGCGGGTGGTCGAAGCGGCCGGTAAAACTTGAAGATGACTTCTCGCGCCGCGAAAGCGTAAGATCCTGAGCACCAGCTCCACAAGACAAGGAGCATCCGATGAAGAACTTCGCCGTATCCATCGTCCTGCTGGGCGCGATTGCCGCTGCCCCAACCCTGCACGCCCAGGGCGGCTCAAAGGACCAGCAACAACCACCCACCGTCGCATCCATCCTTAACATGCATTACGGGATTGTCGAGCAGGAGGTCGTCTCCGCCGCGGAGGCCATGCCCGAAGACAAGTATTCTTTCGCGCCCACCAATGGAGAATTTAAGGGCGTGCGTACTTTCGCCGAAGAGGTGAAGCACATCGGCTACGCCAATCACCTTTTTTTCGGTCCGCTCATGGGTGAGACGATCGACGCGAAATCCATCGAGCAAAATGCCAACGGCCCTGCCGAGTTGAAGAGCAAAGCCGAAATCGTTCAGTACCTGAAGGATTCCTTCGCGCTCGGCCACCGCGCCATTGCGGGGATCACTTCCGAAAACGCCGTCACGCCGCTGGCCAAGCCGGTGCTCCCGTTCCTCTCAACCCGTCTCGCCATTGCCAATATCGGTGCCTGGCATTCCATGGATCACTACGGTCAGATGGTCGAGTACCTGCGGATGAACGGCATCATTCCGCCCGCCAGCCGCCCGCGCCCGCCGCAACAGGCGTCCTCGCAACCCAAACCTCAACAATGAGCAAGTTTGCCCGGGACGAAGCGGCTCGGATCACGCGCCCTATTTGTTGATGTCGTCCCTGGCTTCCAGCCGCTTCAGCAATGGCTCGAGGAAGGGCTTGGTCTGGTCCGGCGCGCCACTGATGGCTTGCGTCAACTCCTTGGTGGCAGCAGGGAAATCTCCTTTGTTCGAATCGACACGCGCCAGCGCTAAGTGGCTCACCCAGTGATTGGGATCCTTATGGGGAACCTGCGGATACAGCTCGAAGGCCCGCTTGGCGTTCCCTTGTCTCTGCAGACCCCGAGCATAAACATAGAGTTGCACGGCGCTAGCTTTCTCCAAGGCCGTCACGAGCGCCTTGTCGGCGTCCTCTTTCTTGCCCATCGCGTTGTAAATGCGCGACTTGGTCTCCCAGTTCTCAAAGCGTTCCTCATTCTGAATCGAAGTGTTTTCCCACTTCAGGGCCTGCTCAAGCTCATAATTGTTGTCCAGGCACCAGTTCGCCGCTTCGTCATAGCCGGCCCAGGTGAAGCCGCCCACGCTGCGCAACTCGTTCTTGATGCTCCGCAACACGACGGCCTTGACGTCCACGCCAATCTGGAATGGCACGGCCAGCTTCTCCCACCGCAGCGTCGCCACGGCCGAATCCGACTTGACGTCGTCGAACGTATACGTCAGCGTCTCAAACGGTTCTGCCGCATGCGGCTTCACGCTCACGCGCAGCGCATCTTCTTTCTCGTCATAGCTGAAGCTGCCCCACGACGTCGAATTCTTGGAGAAGATAATCGTCCACTGATCCTTGTCGGGAAACGTGTGCAAGCCATAGCTGCCCGCCGCCAGCGGCTTCCCTTCCACCGTCACGTCGTCAGTAAACGTAATTGTCGTGTTTTCATTCGCTCCGGCACGCCACACCTTCCCATAAGGAATCGTTTTGCCCCAAATCTCCCGGCCTCCCACCGCAGGCCGGTGATAGGTAATGGTGATGTCCGTCAACCCGATTCGTTGCGTCACGCTGGCCCGCTGGCTGACTCGCGGAATGTCCAATTCTGTCGGCTGGCTGCCGTTCTTGAATTGTGCTTCCGCGCTGCCGGTCAGGAGTCCCAACCCCGCCATTCCCGCAAACAAGCTCAGAACAAACTTCGACATGCTGCGCATAACCGCACCATCCTCTCCCATGCAATTGCGACCTGGTGGTGCGCCGAGTCCCGGCGCCACACCCCTGCCTGCGGTAGACGCAGTCGCCCCAGTTCGGTAAGCAGAAATAGCCGGACCGGGAACAGCGAACCCTGCCAATTCAGAGAAAATTTAGATGGGAGCAACCCGGCACGCGGCTGATGCCGCTCAGGATTCCCTCCAGGTGATTACAAGCGCCGCGGCATTAGCGCAACGCCAATCGTGCCAATGTCAAGAAGCAAGCACGGACCTGTTACAGGATTGCCGGCGCCGTCGATGAGGTTTGCGCCTGGATAAGCAGAAGCCCATGATGAAGTTGCGTCAATGCTCGTCCAAGATGCGCAGGGCGACCACGGCCCGATCATGATGTTGCTCGGTGTACCACGCGGGAGCGTGCTGCTCTAGAAGGTTGAAGATCTCCCGAAGAACTGCCGCAGTAAACATGGATTGTGC
>Ga0307477_10003799_pt1 | contig 11114 bp, 10 predicted proteins | sample atmos_gasesECM2C_FD_203316 | JGI IMG/M metagenome (GOLD analysis project Ga0307477, IMG submission 203316) | Hardwood forest soil microbial communities from Morgan-Monroe State Forest, Indiana, United States - atmos_gasesECM2C_515 | ecosystem: Environmental > Terrestrial > Soil > Temperate... | reverse complement strand
GTTCAATCCATTGGCGTACTTTGACGGCTTAAATCCAGCTACTCTGGATTTTAGTGGCGCGCAGCTTAGTTCATGACGACAATCGATACTCGCCATGACTCACGGCGCCGACCCATTTCTCCTGCAGTTGCTGGTGATCTTCCTTTGGGCGAAGATCTTCGGAGAACTCTTTGAGCAGCTCTCGTTACCGGCGGTGCTGGGAGAGATTCTTTCCGGCGTCGTGCTGGGGCCCTATCTCACCGGCTTCGTCATTCCTAACGATGCCACCACTTCGATCGGCGAGCTGGGCGCGATCTTTCTTCTCTTTACCGTGGGTCTGCAAATCCGGCCCAAAGAACTGATTCGTATCGGAGGCTCCGCAATCGGTGTGGCTCTGGCCGGCGTAGCGCTTCCCTTTCTCATGGGATTCGTCTTCCTTGTCATCCGGCATCATCCCACGCACGAAGCTGCCTTTATCGGCGCGGCAATGGTTGCCACCAGCGTAGGAATCACTGCGCGCGTCCTCGACGATCTCGGCGTGACTCAAACGCGTCCTGCGAAGATCATCCTGGGCGCAGCGGTATTTGACGACATCCTGGGAATGATCCTGCTGGCGGTGGTAGTGGGTCTGGTTTCTTCGGGGCCCATTGCCTGGATTCAATTGATTCTGCTGCTGGTGGAAGCAATCGGGTTCGCGCTGGTCATGATCTTCTTCGCTCCGGGAGTCATTCAGCGCATGCGTCCCGGTCTGGAGCGCATGGAAACTCACAATGCGCCTCTGGTGCTTGCGCTGGCCATCTGCCTGGCGCTATCCGTCGGCGCAGAAAAGATCGGCATGGCGGCGATCATTGGCGCTTTCTTTGCTGGGCTGGCATTTGCCGAGTACGCTCCGGAATGGAACCTGATGCCGCGAGTCGCGGGCATCAATGAATTTCTTGCGCCTTTTTTCTTTTTCATTATGGGAGCGAAGCTCAACCTCAGCGTGTTTAACGGTTCGCTGCTGGTGGCGGCCATCGTGATTTCGATTCTGGCGATTATCTCCAAATTATTCGGCTGCGCACTCCCCGTGTTGCGCGAAGGCTGGGACACAGCCGTGAAAGTTGGAGTGGGAATGACGCCACGCGGCGAAGTAGGACTGATCGTTGCGCTCATCGGCTTGCAGATGAGGATGATCTCCGACGCTGCTTACGCCATCGTCGTCTTCATGACCGGAATGACCACGCTGTTCGCGCCCATTACCCTGCGCTGGCTGTATCGCAACGAACCCAAGACAGATCAATCCCGGGAATATGACACCGGTGAGACTATCGAGCGAGTGTGACGGTCTTAGCGCGCGCTTTCGGCGCGGGCGCTGTCGAAAAGCAAATCGAAGCTGTCGGGTCCGGGATGGTAAAGAACAAAGCGGTTTCCCTGATCTCCGAAGGCGCGGAACAGAAGTTCCCCTCGTCCGTTGCCGCTGGCGTCTACCGCATCGATGATCTCCAGCCGCGGATACACGTCAAGGTGAGCGTCGTCGGTGACTTGCGTGAACACCTTGCGCAGGCTTTCATCTATCTCTTCCCAGGCTGCGACGGTAATGTACTTCTTTGCGCCATCGAGCATAACCGTCGCTGAGTAAATCACGATAGGAGCGTTGTTACCGTTTACGTCAAAAATGCCGAACTTGGGATTATCCAGTTCGATCGGCGACGAGGCGGGCGGTGTGTGGACACGCTGCTGTCTCCCGGTTTTCTGTGGTGGAGAGCTCGGCTGTTTGCGTTGCTTCTCCAGTTCTGCGCGAACCAGCTTCTCCATATCGTCACGAATTTGGGCAAATTCTCCGGTTTTGTAGTGAGGTATGAAGGAGTGGGACTCAGGCCCGCCTGCGTCAGAGACTGCAGCCAGCATGTGAGTCTCGGGAACAACAAAGGAAGGAGGAGGCGCGTTGGCGGCCGACTGCTGCGCTTTTATCTCTTCAGCACTGTGGCGGCGCAGAGTGGGGCGCTCGGGATCGCGATCGATAGTGCTCAATATCGCATCGGTCTGCTCTTTTGGCGCAGGGGGAGGCGGAGTTCCGCGCCGCAGTCGCGGTCGATCCTCTTCTGCTCCTGCGGTGGACTTCGAAGCAGCGACTGTTTGTCCGCTGCGGGTGGTCTGCGCTCCAGACTTCGTCATCTGCACGGTGATTGCGCCCTTAGGCTCGAAGAGACCCGTGCCGTACCAAGTGTCATTCTGCTCCCGCACTCCACCGACGGTGAACGTGCCAATCGGCTCGCCGGTCTTGAGGACGTCATAGATTACGCCAGACTCGAGCGCCATGGGCTCTGGCTGCGCCTGGTAAAGGTTGGCGTCGTAGTAACGTCCTTCGACCAGAATTGCGACTGGAGTGACCACGGAGGCATGCGGCACCGGCTTCGGGCTATCTCCGTTCCAGGTCACCACAGCGATAGCGCGAGGTCCACTTTGCTTCTTTCGCTGGGCGTGTGCCGCTTGTGGAGCAAACCAGCCAGCAGCGGCAAGCAGCATGAGACCAGCGCAAGCGAACACCACGGCCTTGCGGTATAAATGTGCGAAGCGATCGTTAAAGGACAAATACTTCATGGAAATTGGCGATAAGGTACCCGATACAAGCGTGCCCGACCAGGACGGACAGCCGGTTAGTCTAAAAGACTTTCGCGGCAAGCCGGTTGTGCTTTTCTTCTTTCCTAAAGCAGATACTCCGGGTTGAACCATCGAGGCCTGCGGTTTTCGCGATCAGTTCGTGAAACTGCAACGCGCCGGCGCGGTCGTGCTGGGCATCTCCAAAGATTCACCGCAAGCGCTGAAGAAGTTCAAAGACAAATATAGCCTGCCTTACGCGCTTTTGGCCGACGAAGACAAAAAGCTTTGCGAAGCCTTCGGTGTCCTCAAAGAGAAAAACATGTACGGTCGAACCACGATAGGAATCGAACGGACATCGTTTCTAATCGACGAGCAAGGGTGCGTGGCAAAGATCTTCCCCAAGGTAAAGCCCGAAGGTCACGCGGAAGAGGTGCTGGCGGCGGTGAAGAAGTAGAAGAAACAGGCAGTCGGCAGTCGGCACTCGGCGTTCGGCTATGAAACACTTAGCAGAAGTCTCGCGGGGCTCTTGGAAAGTCTGTTTGGCAGAGCCCCGCAGAAGATAATGAGCGGTCAGACGCGGAAACCTCAGAACGTCAGTAGTAACCATTTGGCGCAAAGTCTCAAGCGGGGTTCATGGCTGAACGCCGACTGCCGAGTGCCGAATGCCTGCTCTGGCCGCGCCGAATACAATAGAACCACTCTTCCATGTCCCAGGCCTTCTTCCAGCGGCTCAGCCACAAGCACCCCAGTCTTCGCAACTTTCGCCATTACGACATTCTGGTTCACATCTTCGTTGTCGTTCTGCTGATCTCGAATCTGGTGGGATCGAAGATCTGTGCGATCGGACCATTTCGCATCTCCGGCGCGCAGCTTCTTTTTCCCATTACTTACATCTTCGGCGACATTTTTACTGAGGTGTATGGCTACTCAGGCTCGCGGCGCGCGATTTGGATTGGCTTTTTCGCTTCGGCGCTAATGGCCGTGATGGGCTTAGCGACTGTGCACATACCGGCGGCGCCGGAGTGGCCCAATCAGCATGCTTTTGAGGTGGTGTTCAACTTCGTTCCGCGAATGGTGGCCGCGAGTCTGGTCGCCTTCTGGTGCGGAGAGTTCGCCAACTCATACACCCTGGCGAAGATGAAGTTGCTCACCCAAGGCCGTTGGCTGTGGACGCGCACCGTGGGATCGACGGTGGTCGGACAAGCGGTGGACACCACCATCGTGATGTTTCTCGCCTTCGGTGGAACGGAAAGCACGCGGTTGATTCTGCGGCTGATCGTGTCGGGCTATCTGGGCAAGGTTCTCTATGAGGTGCTGGCCACACCGCTCACCTACGCGATCGTGAACTTTCTCAAGCGGACCGAAGGCGTGGATGTGTACGACACACACACCGATTTCAATCCATTCTCCAAGGAGAAGCAGGGTGAGACTGATGCGGCGATCGTTTCGAGAGCGGCAGCCGTCGGAGGAGGAGAAGGCTAGGTTTTGGCGAAACCAAGGATCTTCGTCGATGCAACGAATAGGGACGCAGCATGCTGCGCTCTACAAGGGCTTTCTTACGTCAACTCAGGCTTCGGTAGTTGGCTGGCGCCGCGGCTTACTGTGCCGTCGCTGTTGACTTTCATTACCATCAGAACTTTGTCGTCGGCTTGAACGCCGTGGCACCACTGGTTCACTTCTTCGATCACTGCCTCGATGATTCCTTGAGCGGTCTTGTCGCGGTGTCTGATCACGGAGGCAGCCAGTTTCTCGGAACCGAACTCCTCGTCTTTTTCGTCTGAGGCTTCGAGGATGCCATCGGTGCAGCAAACCAGAATGTCGCCCGCCTTGAGCTGCGCTGTGCCTCGGGTGTAGTCCGTTTTTGGGAACAGACCAATTACCGTGCCGCCATCTTCGAGCAACGAGTACTTGCCGGTGGCTCCATCCACCAGGATGGGGGGCACGTGGCCGGCGTTGATGTAATGCAGGCCATTGTGACGCGTGTCCACCAGGCCGAGGAAGCAGCTCAGGTACTTCTCCGACTTGGTGTCGTTGTAGATCATCTCGTTCAACGAGAGCGCCAGCACCTCGAGCGAATGCAGGTGCATCACCAGCGCGCGAAGCGTGGCTTGAAGGTTCGACATTACCAGGGCCGAAGACACGCCCTTGCCTTCAACGTCAGCTACTACGAGCAGAAGCGATTGCGGTCCGAGGTGCAGAAAATCGTAATAATCACCGCCGCATTCAAAGCAAGGCTCATTCGCCACCGCCAACTCGAAACCCGGAATAACTGGAGGCGCGTCGGGCAGCAGGCTGCGTTGAATGCCCCGCGCCAGCGCCAGCTCTTTTTCCATGCGCTGCTTTTCCAGGGATTCCCGGTGCAAGCGCGCATTCTCCAGCGCCATGGCCATATGACCGGAGAGCTTGGAGAGAAAGTCCTCGTCTTCCGCAGTAAAGCGCGGGCCAGTGGTCTTGTTAAGCAACTGGATTACGCCCACAACTTCGCCGGTGTGATGCCGGATCGGCATCCCCAGCAGCGAACGCGTACGGTAATTGAAGCGCTGATCGAACCCCGGTTCGAAGAACGGCAGCTCATAAGCGTCATCAACGTTAATCTTCTCGCCGGTTTCCGCGATGCGCCCCGCAATACCCTTGCCCCAGGGAATGCGAATTTCCTGGTGATCGAGTCCAAACGCGACAATCGACCACAACTCTTTGCGCTTGTTGTCCACGAGAAACACGCTTCCGCGATCCGCTTTCACTTCCTGGCGCGCGATCTTGAGAATCAACTCGAGGAGTTCGGACAGGTCGAGCGTTGAGTTCAACAGACGCGTAGCTTCAAAGAGCAGCGAAAGCTGGGTGATCTGTTTCCGTTGTTGCTGCGAGGTGAAGACGTCCGGAACTTTGATCTTGCACATTTCGGAGTACGCCCGCCACAGAGCCAGCACAGGCTGAGCAACGCTGCTTTCCGAATAAACCGCCAGCAGACCCACGAGATTCTTTACGCCGGAAACCAATGGATAGGCGGAGATGTATGTGAAGCGATGTTTGTGAGCGAGCTCCTGGTCCTCACCGCCAAACGACGCCAGCGAGAGGTTCTCGATCTGACGGCGCACTTCGGCGACTTTGCCCAGCGCGCCTTCTCCTGCAGGAATGTAGTCGCGCCGGCGTTCCGCAGGTTTTCCGGCAAAATGGACGAGGTACAGCGAATTCGAAGTATCGTCCCAAAGCCATAGCTCGGCACGCTCGCCCTGGAATTCCGATACCAGAAACTCGGGTATGCGGCGCAGAATTTCCTCGTCCGTATTGGTGGAGAATGAGGTAACGACGCCGGCCAGAGCATCGAGGACGTCGTGGCGTTCTAGTTTCACCTTTTCAGTAGCCACAGCGGCGGATTCCACGGTAACACCATCACCTTGAGGCGCGCGATACGCCCTTGAAACTCTCGAAAAAACTGGCAATTTTGCCCACCAACTATAAGCGGGGTATGGCAGTTTGTAAATGCAAACATCGTACCGGATACGTACTTTATTACTGCCGTAATGGGAAACGTCCGGCGGTCGCCTGCGCTACCGGAGTTTTACCCTAGCTGCATTTTGCTCAAGCCCGCGACGCGGTGATGTTCGGCCATGGCAGCGTTGATATTGAGAGCAAGTTGCAAAGCTTTGCAGCCATCCTGCAAGGTAACCGCAGGAACGTTACGGTCGCGCACGGAATTGAGGAATGCCTCAATTTCGGTCCTCAGAGGTTCATGCGCTTCTACCTTCGGCTTGGTGAGGGCGATCCCCGGCGCCGGCCCCCCTAGCGATGGAGCTATCTCGCCACGCATCAAAGCGGCCGCGGCTCGTTCATCGACCTGAATGCTGATTACATCCTGCCGCGCATAATCGATGGAAATGTACTGATGCGGCTGGAAGAAGCGCAGCTTGCGAACCTTCTCAGTGCTTACTCGACTAGCGGTAAAGTTGGCCACGCAACCGCTGTCGAACTCTACGCGTGCATTGGCGATGTCGACTTTCTCGCTGATCACTGGCAATCCAACCGCCCGGATTTCACGCACCGGGGCCTTCACCAACGACAGCACAACGTCAAGGTCGTGAATCATCAGATCCATCACCACGTCCACATCGAGGGAACGTGGAGTGAAAACGCTGAGACGGTGTACTTCGAAGAACATCGGCTGCGTCACCAGCGGTACCGTTGCCACAACCGCAGGATTGAAGCGCTCCAGATGTCCCACTTGCGCAACTCTTCCAGTGCGCTGAGCAATTGCAATCAATTCAGTAGCTTCGTCCAAGGAAGCGGCGACAGGCTTTTCGATGAGAACATCGGCGCCGGCTTCCATCAGCTGTCCGGCTACCGCCAGATGTTCGGCGGTGGGGACGGCAACTGAGGCAGCGTCGATTTTTCCTTTGAGATCGTTAGCCGAGGAGAAAGCTTCTGTCGCGAACTCACGGGCCACGTTCCGGGCGCGTTCGGAATTTGTGTCAGCCACTCCTACGAGTTGGACGCCCCTGTCTTCCTGCTGGAGCTGCCGGTACACTCGAGCATGATTGCGGCCGAATGCGCCGCAGCCTATAACGGCCGTCCGGATCCGAGATCCGCCGCTCATTCGAAAAACCGGAAGCGCAGGATGTGCCAAACCGCGGCGACGCCATCGCGCCACGTGATCTTCTTGCCCTCTTCGTACGTGCGGCCGTGATAGCGGATAGGAACTTCATAAATCCGGCAGCCGAGGCGCGCGACCTTGATGGTGAACTCCGGCTCGAAGCCAAAGCGATTGCTGCGGAACTGTATGTGATCGAGGATCTCGCGGCGAAAGACTTTATATCCAACCTCCATGTCAGTGAGGTTGAGGTTGGTGAGCATGTTGCAGAAGAATGTCAGGCCCTGATTGCTGACGTAGTGCCAGAAGTAGAGCACGCGGTGCGAGCCGCCGTGGAAGCGATTGCCGAAGACTACGTCGGCGTAGCCTTCCAAAATCGGCTCCAGCAAGAGCGGATAATCCCGCGGATCGTATTCAAGGTCGGCATCTTGAATCAGGATGATGTCGCCTGTGGCGTGCTTGAATCCAGTGCGCAGCGCCGCGCCTTTGCCTTGATTGTGATCGTGCATCACCAGTTCGATCTGCGCGCCAAAAGACGCACGCATCTGATCCACCAGGGCCGGCAGGACTTCGCGGGTGCCGTCGCGGGAAAAATCATCGACGATCACCAGTTCGCGCTCGAGCGGCGACTCTGCCTGCAGCACACGCTGCACGGTTGTCGCGATCGTCGCTTTTTCGTTGTACACCGGCAGCACGATCGAGAGCCGACGCGGCGGCCTCTGGTCCTTGATTCGGAACTGCCTTGAAGGCACAAGTTTCATGATTGTTTCTGGCTGGCGACAACCATCTCTTCGGCGGGCTTGTTTCGACGCGCAGACTCCGCCGACAGGAACAAACCTACCATCAGCACCAGCATTTCAGGTTCGATTGGAGCACGATACCGGGCATGAGGAAAAGTGACGTAGTAGAGGAGTGGCGCAGAAAAGAGCAAGGAGGCATACAGGAATGTTGCCGGACTTTGTTCGCGCCACATTGTCCAGAGTCCGGCAAAAGCCAGAATGGACGAGAGCAGGAATCCGACATGCTTGCTTTCGTTTACAGCCTCGGCGCCGCCCCGCGGCACGCCATACCAAAAGTAAACAAAGCGCTTAAGGCACAATTTCGCAAACAATCCTGGATGCGAGCGAATGAACTCGAGAGCCTCGCGCTGCTTCATATTCACGTAAGCCACTTCGCCCATCTGTTCGTACTTTTGCATCTCCAGCACGTTGTTTGTGGGGTGCATCCACCAACGCCAGGTTCCCAGCGCGTTTTCGGTGTTGCCCAGCCTCAGCTCGACTCCGAAATTTCCGCGTACCGGAATGAAACGATGGAAGACGTAGTAATTGCGGAGAGTCCAGGGGCAGAGTAAGGCGAGGCACACAGCTCCCGACGCCATCGCGCAGGAAAAAACCCTCGATTTTCGCGAGACCCTTGCCTGCACAAATACGAGCCACAGGCCACAGAATGGCAGCCAAACCAGAAGCGAGGGATTCAGCAGGGCGATGAGTCCCCACAGAAGCCCAAAGAGCAGCCAATCGCCCAGGCTTGTGCGGGGTTGAAACTCCCATTTCCCTTTTTGGACCCAGGTAATACCTGCCATGCGCAGGCTCAACAAAAAGGCGCAAGCCAACATCAGGGTGGCGAGGCTCGTTTCCCACGGCCATTTGATCGCCCAGTACCAGGCATAGGGAAACAAGGCCGCCAGCCATCCTGCCCACAACGCCGCGCGCGGGCCGCACGTACGCCGCGCGATGTGATAGACGGCAACGACCGTGAGCGCGGAAAAAACCGAGTTCAGGGAAAGAATGACTATGGCAGAGGCAATTGTGTAGATCCCAAATACTTTGAAAACGCCAGCCAGCAAATATGGGTACATAGGGGCGAGCCAGGCCGTAGGTCCGGTCACAGGCTGGAAGGGCGAACTGAATCCCTGACCGAGCGCGATCGAACGCGCAATGCGTCCCGTTTCAAAGCCAAATCCGAAGCCACTATCCAGCTTAGGAATGCGGTAGGTCCGCCCGATGAAGATGGCTAGCTCGCGCACAATCCATCCGATCCAGGCCATTGTCGCCGGCCGAGACCAGCGGGAATGCGAGAAGAATCCGCTGGCAGAAGAGGCAGGAGACGAACGCTCTGGCGAGCTGCCTGTTACGCGCTCAGGAATCGAAGCTTTTTCCTTTCGCTGGGATGAGGCCAGCATATCACCGGCAAAATCGATTCAACGCCGTTCGCGATAGGAGATTTTCATCGCGAGAATCGGAAGAGTGAGAGCTAGGGTCGCGGCATTGGCAACGATGACAGGGAACGATGGCAGTAGAAAACCATAGATCAGCCACAGCGTAACTCCGCTGATGAAGCTGGCGAGCCACCATCCTGAAATGTCGCTTGCGCGGCGTGAGCGCCACGTCCGCAAGAGCTGCGGCACAAACGATAGCGTCGTCAACGTTCCTGCCACTAATCCGATGACAGTAATGTGTCTGGCAACGCTCGGATTCACAGAGTGAGAGTAGCAGACAAAGGTCAGTGATGATGATGGTGGTGGGATTCGTCCATTTCCACGGGCATCACGCATCCGTGGGCGATGTCGCAGTTCTCATGTTCAAACTGGATGGTCGTGTGCTGGATGCGGAACTGCGTCAAACGTTCTTTCAGTTCCCGCAAGATCGCCTCGCTGGCCGACGGAGGTATGTCGGCGATAGCAATGTGGCACGAGAGCGCGTGCATCTCCGATCCGATGCTCCAGACATGTAAGTCGTGAACATCGTGCACTCCATCCACCTGCTTCATCGCCTCGGCGAGCAGATCCATGCTTACGCCCTTGGGGGTGCCTTCGAGCAGGATATTGAGCGTCTCCCGGATGATGCCGTATGAAGACCACAGAATCAGAGCGCCGATGGCGAAAGAAAGCGCCGGATCGATCCAGTACTGGCCAGTCCAGAGGATGGCCCAGCCTCCGAGGATTACCGACGCGGTGGAGAGCGTATCTCCAAGCATGTGAATGAATGCGCTGCGCACATTCACGTCATGGCTGCTGCCATGCAACATGCCTGTGATAGCGCCATTCATAACCACACCAGCGGCTGCAACCACCATCATGGTGCGCGCATGTACGACGACCGGATTCGTCAATCGGTGCGCCGCCTCCACGAAGATATAGCCCGCAACGACGATCAGAGTGAGCGCGTTTACAAAGGCGGCAAGCACTCCGGCGCGATGATAGCCATAAGTCTTGGTGAGAGTCGGCGGTCGCCCGCCGAGATATACCGCTACCCAGGAGAGCAGAAGGGCGAGAAAGTCCGAGACATTGTGCCCAGCTTCCGAAAGCAAGGCCAAACTATGAGCCTTGATTCCCGCGACGATTGTCACAATGATGTAAGCAAACGTAAGCAGCAGAGCCACGCGCAGCAGCTTGGAAGTATTCGTCGGCGCATGAACGTGCGCGTGCATATCCACAGTTTAGCGAAATGTGTGCCTCAAACTGCCGCGAAAACGGCCTGAGAATCGTCGAAATGACCTCCTGAAGGCGCTATCTCAACCGCAATTGTGCAAGGCTTACGTTGAGTCAAGGCCCTCATTTACGCAATCTGGTTCCGAAATCTCGCCATTCTTCCAACCTACTCTGGTTTCAGAGCATCCGGATAGTTGAACCGGTGTGCTTGAGGCAAGCCACTGGACGGAGGAATTCCGCAATGAAACTGAAGAAGATCGCCGTACTCTTGGCATTCACGCTGCCGGCAATGATCGCGCAATGCCTGGCCGCGCAGGACACAAGCTCAAGCCAGCCAGCAGCGCCTAGTTCGCAGAGCGTAACGGCCGGCAAACCAGCATCCAATGACGGCGATCTGACGCAGCAGCTTCAATCCAGATTTGGGCAGGTTCCTGCTTTTGCCAACGTGCAAGTGTCTGTCAGCAACCGAACAGCCACGATCACCGGGTCTGTGCCGGCCAAAGCGGATAAAAAGCGGGCTAAAGAGATGGCCAAATCGAT
>Ga0307477_10003798_pt1 | contig 11114 bp, 11 predicted proteins | sample atmos_gasesECM2C_FD_203316 | JGI IMG/M metagenome (GOLD analysis project Ga0307477, IMG submission 203316) | Hardwood forest soil microbial communities from Morgan-Monroe State Forest, Indiana, United States - atmos_gasesECM2C_515 | ecosystem: Environmental > Terrestrial > Soil > Temperate... | reverse complement strand
CTTGGAGCCAACCTTGAGATACCACCCTTGGTGTATTGGGTTTCTAACAGCGTTCCGTGAATCCGGGCGCTGGACAGTTCCAGGCGGGTAGTTTGACTGGGGCGGTCGCCTCCCAAAATGTAACGGAGGCGCGCAAAGGTTCCCTCAGCACGGTCGGAAATCGTGCGTAGAGCGCAAAGGTAGCAAGGGAGCTTGACTGCGAGACCGACAGGTCGAGCAGGTACGAAAGTAGGTCTTAGTGATCCGGCGGTAGCAAGTGGAAGTGCCGTCGCTCAACGGATAAAAGGTACTCCGGGGATAACAGGCTTATCGGGCCCAAGAGTCCACATCGACGGCCCGGTTTGGCACCTCGATGTCGGCTCGTCGCATCCTGGGGGTGAAGTCGCTCCCAAGGGTTGGGCTGTTCGCCCATTAAAGCGGTACGCGAGCTGGGTTCAGAACGTCGTGAGACAGTTCGGTCCCTATCTGCCGTGGGCGTTGGAGAGTTGAGAGGATTTGTCCCTAGTACGAGAGGACCGGGATGAACGCACCTCTGGTGTATCTGTTGTCCTGCCAAGGGCATAGCAGGCTAGCTACGTGTGGATCGGATAACCGCTGAAAGCATCTAAGCGGGAAGCCGGCCTCGAGATGAGCTCTCCCATCCCCTAGAGGGAGTAAGACCCCTGGTAGACCACCAGGTTGATAGGCCGGATCTGGAAGCGCGGTGACGCGTGAAGGAGACCGGTACTAATGGGTCGAGGGCTTGACGGATTTTTTCTACCCGGACACGATCCGGGTCGGTGTACCCAGTGGCTGCTGTGTAGTTTTGAAGGACCGCGAGAAGCGTGGTCTCTCGCATTTTTCCGGTGGCTTTGGCGAGGGGGAAACACCTCTTCCCATTCCGAACAGAGAAGTTAAGCCCCTCAGCGCCGATGGTACTTGGCCCGCAAGGGCCTGGGAGAGTAGGACGCCGCCGGTTTATTTAGACACGCGGGCCGCCCCCACCGGGCGGCCCGCGGTCGTTGTGGGTTGGTTGGCAGGCGTCTCCGCCCCTCTCGCGCGCGACACCGGGCACGAGCAGACATGCTCGCGCGGGGCGATCGCACCCGGACGGCGCTCCCGCAGCGGCAGGCGCGCCATCCGGCGATGAGGGTGCTCGTCCTGGTCGACCTCCCAGTCGACATCGTGGTCGTCCTCGAGCAACAGGAACGAGCGGATCAGCCGCAGCCCGGCGACCAGGCGCGGAGCCGGTCGGCGGGACGGTGTGGTCTTGGTTGAGGGGAACATGTGTTCGCTAGCGTAGGTTAGCAGTCGGACGGACCGGGCGCGAACATACGTTTGGGGCCCCGATTCGGTTCGGGAACAGAGCTGATTTGGCTTGTTCAAGCGAGATTCGAGGTCGCTAGGTCTTGCAAGACGCTTTGCAAGCGCGGGCGTTGGCGCCAGCGGCACACCGGCGGCAGGTTCTCGGCGGCGACGCTCGAACTGAACCCGAGAGATGGCTGTTACGCTAGGCAAGCCAGCGATCGGCGCCCGCGCGGCGCGCGGTCGCAGGCGCATTCAGCCCATGGAGAAGTTCGTCATCGAAGGCGGCGTCCCGCTCTCCGGCACCCTGACGCCGGCGGGCAACAAGAACGGCGCGCTGCCGATCCTCGCCGCCTGCCTGCTCACCGACGAGGAGGTGATCGTCGGCAACGTCCCGCGGATCCGCGACGTCGAGGCGATGGTCGCGATCCTCCAGGAGCTGGGCGTCGCAGCCGAGTGGCGTTCGACCAATGAGCTGGCTCTCTGCGCGGCGAGGGTGAGCAGCGTTGACATCGACCCCGAGCTGGCCGAGCTGATCCGCGCCTCCTTCCTGCTGGCCGGCCCGCTGCTGGCGCGCTTCCATCGCGCCGTGATGCCGCCCCCCGGCGGCGATGTGATCGGCCGGCGGCGCCTTGACCCCCACCTCGATGCTTTCCGCGCGATGGGCGCGCAGGTCGATTGCGAGCGCGAGATCGTCCTGTCGGCTCCCGCGGGTTTGCGCCCCAGCGACGTGTTCATGGACGAGCCCTCGGTGATGGCCACCGAGAACGCCCTGATGGCGGCGGCGCTGACCCCCGGCACGACGGTGATCGGCAACGCGGCGTGCGAGCCGCACGTGCAGGACCTGGCGCGATTGCTGGTGAAGATGGGCGCCGACATCCAGGGCATCGGCTCGAACCTGCTGGCCGTCACCGGCGCCGAGCGCCTGCACGGCTGCGAGCACCAGGTGGCCCCCGACCACATCGAGATCGGCAGCTTCATGGCGCTGGCGGGAGTGACGGGCGGCGAGCTGAGGATCAAGGACACCGTCCCCGGCGACCTGCGGATGATCCGCCTGGTCTTCGAGCGCCTGGGCCTGTGCAGCCATCTCGACGGCGACGACGTGATCGTCCCCGGCGGACAGCGTCTGGTCGTCCAGGCGGACGTGGGCGAGTACAAGAGCAAGATCCAGGACGGCCCATGGCCGGCGTTCCCCGCCGACCTGACCTCGATCGCCGTCGCCCTGGCCACCCAGGCGCACGGCTCGATCCTGGTGCACGAGTGGATGTTCGAGAACCGCCTGATCTTTACCGACAAGCTGATCCTGATGGGCGCCGACATCGTCATGTGCGACCCCCACCGCGCGATCGTCACGGGCCCGCGCCGCCTGCGCGGCGAGCGCGTCGAGTCCCCGGACATCCGCGCCGGCATGGCGATGCTGCTGGCGGCGCTGTGCGCCGAGGGCCGCTCGGAGATCGGCAACATCCGCCAGATCGACCGCGGCTACGAGCGCATCGACGAGCGCCTGCGCGAGCTCGGGGCAAGGATCGAACGGGTGGCCACAGAGCCGCTGCGTGTGTAGCGGACGCCACGGCGAGTGTGCAAGCGCGACAGGACACGCGCGCAGCGCGTGTCTCTCCTCCCTTTTTCATGCGGACGTCCATGACGAGGCGCGGTCCGATTGAATGGCGACGATGATCCATCCCATCCCCAGCGGCACGCGCGACGTGCTCCCCGACGAGACGCGCGAGGTGCGCGCGATCACCGACGCCCTGCGCCGCGTGTTCGAGTCGGCCCGCTTCGGCGAGGTCTACACCCCGGCGCTCGAGTACGAGTCGGTGCTGGCCCGCGCCGACATGGCCGAAGCCGCCCCGGCCTACCGCGTGTTCGACGAGGCCGGCGCGACCCTGGTGTTGCGCTCGGACATGACCGTCCCGATCGCCCGCGTAGTCGCCACGCGCTACCCGACCGCCGAGCCGCCGCTGCGCTTCTGCTACCTGGCCCACTGCTACCGCGGCGTCCCGCCGCAGCGCGCCCAGCCGCGCGAGCTCTTGCAGGCGGGCGTCGAGCTGGTCGGCGCGCCGGCGCCCGGTGGCACCGCGGAGGTCCTGGCGGTGCTGTGCGCCGCGCTCGACGCCGTCGGCCTCGCGGCCTACCGGATCGGCCTCGGCGACGCATCGCTGTACCCGTCGCTGATGCGGGGCCTCGGCGTCCCGCGGGAGGCGCGCTCCTCGTTGCTCGTGGCGCTGGCCAGGCGTGATTTCGTCGGCCTCGGCGAACAGCTGGCCGCGCTCGAGCTGAGCCCCGAGTCGAGGGCGCTCCTGCTCGAGGTCCCCCAGCGCCGCGGCGCCCCCGACGTGCTCGAGGCCTCGGCGCCGGTGGTCGCCGACGCGGCGGCCAACATGCGCGCCGTGTACGAGCTGCTGCCCGCCGAGGTGGCGGCGCGGGTGATCTTCGATCTGGGCTTGGTGCGCTCGATCGGCTACTACACGGGCGCCGTCTTCGAGGTCTACGACCCGGCGCTCGGATCGCCGATCGGCGGCGGCGGCCGCTACGACGACCTCCTAGGCCGCTACGGCCGCGACCTGCCGGCGGTCGGCTTCGCCCTCGGCGTGGAGCGCCTGCACGTGGCTTTGTTCGGCGAGGAGCGCGGCACCGGAGCGAGCCTGCCGTGACCCCTCTTGACGGCCTGACGATCGCGGTCCCGCGCGGCGCGCTGTTCGACCCGACGGTGCGTTTGCTAGCCGACCTGGGCTTGGACACGTCCGAGCTGCGCGCCAACGACCGCAAGCTCCTGTTCGAGGAGATCGGCGTGATCACGATGCGTCCATCCGACGTCCCGACCTACGTCCAGTCGGGCGCGGCGGACATCGGCATCACGGGCAAGGACGTCTTGCTGGAGCAGGCTTCGGGTCGCCCCGGCGAGCGGGGTGGCGGCGTCTACGAGCTGCTCGACCTCGACTACGGAGCGTGCACCATGGTCCTGGCCAGCAAGCGAGGCCCGGACCCGGCGCGCGAGGCGTTGCGGCGCCTGGGCGTGATGCGCGTCGCCACCAAGTACCCGCGGATCGCGGCGACTCATTTCGAGCAGACGGGCCGCCAGGCGGAGATCGTCGAGGTCAAGGGCTCGGTCGAGTTGGCGCCGCTGACGGGCATGGTCGAGGCGATCGTCGACCTCACCGCCACCGGCACCACGCTGCGCGAACACGACCTGGTCGTGCGCGAGGAGATCGTCCGCTGCACCGCGCGCCTAATCGCCAACCCGGTCGCGCACAAGCTGCGCGCCGGTGCGATCGATGGACTGTTGGAGCGCCTGCGTGCGGTTTGAGGGATGGAGCCGGCAGCGGGTCGACGAAGTCGGTGGAGTGGCCGGTGTCGGGAAGCACTTGCGCCAGATCGCTCGTACTCCGCCTGAGCTCGTACGAAGGGTGGAAGAGATCGTCAACGACGTCAAGGAGCGTGGTGACGATGCCCTGCTGAGGCTGATACAGACCTATGACACCGGCGGCACCCCGCCGATGCCGCTCGTGGTCGAGCACGAGCGGCTGGATCGGGCACTCGAGCAGCTGCCGCTCGACGTGGTGGCGGGCCTGCAGGTTGCGATCTCGAATGTCGCCGAGGTGGCGGACGCCGCCCTGGCCCAGGATGCGAAGGTGACGCTCCCGCAGGGCCAGACGGTGACCATGCGAGAAGTGCCTGTTCGGTGCGCCGCCGTGTACGTGCCGGGTGGACGGGCGCCGTATCCGAGCACAGCTGTGATGGGCGTCGTCACGGCGCGGTCGGCGGGCGTGCTCGACGTCGTCGTCTGCTCTCCGCCCGGCGCCGACGGCGAGATTCATTCGGCGATCCTTGGTGCTTGCCGCCTGCTCGGGGTCGAACGCGTCTATCGCATGGGCGGCGCGCACGCGATCGCCGCCCTCGCGTTCGGCACAGAGACGGTCGGCGGCGTGGACGTGATCGTCGGCCCCGGCAATCTGTGGGTGCAGGAAGCCAAGCGGGAGGTCGCGGGCATTGTCGGCATCGATGGCTTTGCCGGGCCGAGCGACCTGATGGTCGTGCTCGGCACAGACGCAAACCTGAACGCGGCAGCCCTCGATCTGCTGGCCCAGGCCGAGCACGGATCGACGGCGAGCTTGGTGGTGGCGGTGTCCCCCTCGCGGGAGGCACTGGATGGCCTGGGCGCTCGCATCGCGAGCCTCCTAGGCGATGGCCCGAGCGACGATCTGGCTGACTGTGTGCTCGTCGAGGTCGCCGACATGCAAACAGCCATCGAGTTGGCCAACTGCTTTGCGCCTGAGCACCTGCAACTCATCGGCGCCGAGGCCGAGCGGCTTGCCCCGCAGATGCGCTCAGCCGGCTGCCTACTGGTGGGCGAGGATTCGGCCACCGCCTTCAGCGACTATGTCGCAGGCTCAAACCACATCCTTCCGACAGGGGGAGCAGCGAGATTCAGCTCGGGCCTGTCGCCTCGGAATTTCCGCCGTCGTATGTCGGAGGTCAGGATAGATCGCAGCAGCGCTTCGAAGTTGGCGAAGGCGGGTGTTCCGATCGCCCGCGTCGAGGGCTTCGAGTGGCACGCGCGCTCGATGGAGGCACGAGTGCGAGAGAATCCAAAGTCATGAGCCGAGCCGCCAGCATCGAGCGAAAGACCGCCGAGACCGACGTGCGCCTGTCGATGAGCCTGGAAGGCTCCGGTACGGGCAAGCGCGAGACGGGCGTCGGCTTCCTCGACCACATGCTCGATCTGCTCGCTCGCCACGCCCGCCTGGACCTGGACGTGCAGGTGACTGGAGACCTGCAGACCGGCGCCCACCACACGGCCGAGGACACCGCGATCGTGCTCGGCCAGGCGCTCGACCGGGCGCTCGCCGACCGCGCCGGCATCGTCCGTTACGGCCACGCCGTCGTGCCGATGGACGAGGCGCGCGCCAGCTGCGCGATCGACATCTCCGGCCGTCCGCTGGTCGTGTTCGCCGCCGAGCTACCGCCCGGGGCGACCGGCGGCTTCGACCACGAGCTGACCGAGGAGTTCTTCCGCGCCTTCGCCAACGCGGCGAAGCTGACCCTGCACCTGCAGGTCGAGGCGGGCAGCAACGCCCACCACATGATCGAGGCGGCGTTCAAGTCCTTCGCGCGAGCCCTGCGCGCGGCCGTGGCGATCGACCCGAGCGAGAGCGGCGTGCCGAGCACCAAGGGAACGCTGACGGCGTGAGCGGCGGCGAGCAAACGCCCCTGTCGATCGGGATCGTCGATTACGGGACGGGCAACCGTCGCTCGGTCGAAAAGGCGCTCGAGCACGTCGGAGCGGCTGCTTTCGTGAGCCGCGACCACGAGCGCCTGCGAGCCGCCGACGGCCTCGTGCTGCCCGGGGTGGGCGCGTTTCCCGCCGCGATGCGCAAGATCCACGAGCTGTCTCTAGACGAGCTGCTGCGCGAGTCGGTCGCGGCGGGCGTGCCGCTGTTCGGGAGCTGCCTGGGGATGCAGCTGCTGTTCGAGCGCTCCGAGGAGCACGGCGGCGCCCCCGGCTTGGCGCTGCTTGCGGGCGAGGTCACGCGCCTGCGCGCCCCGGCCCTGAAGCTGCCGCACATCGGCTGGAGCAGCCTGCGATGGCGGCTGGACTCCCCGTTGCGCGAGGGCGTGCCGGAGCCGACGTTCCTCTACCACGTGCACAGCTTCGCGGTGCGCCCGGCCGACGAGCGGATCGTACTCGCGACGGCGGAGTACGGCGAGACGTTCCCGGCGGTGGTCGCGAGCGCCAACGTGTACGGAGCCCAGTCGCACCCGGAGAAGTCCTCCGCGCACGGCCTGGCGCTGCTCGCCAACTTCGCCCGCGTGTGTGCGCGCGCGAGGCCTGGAGCGTCCGTCGGCGCATGAGGCTGTACCCGGCGATCGACATCCTGGACGGTCGCGCCGTCAGGCTGGTCAAGGGCGACTTCGCCGCCAGGAAGGTCTACGACGAAGACCCGCTGTCGGCGGCGACGGCGTGGGTCGCCGACGGCGCGCGGCGCCTGCACGTGGTCGACCTGGACGGCGCCAAGGACGGCGTGCCGGCCAACATCGAGCACGTGCGGCGAATCGCCGGGGAGCTGGCGGTCCCGGTCCAGTTCGGCGGCGGCCTGCGCTCGCTGGCCGCGATCGAGGCGGTTCTCGAGCTGGGCGTCGAGCGCGTGGTGCTCGGGACGGCCGCGTTCTCGGACGAGCCCCTGTTGGCGCAGGCGCTGGCCAGGTGGCCGGGCCGGGTGCTCGTGTCGGTGGACGTGCGCGAGGGAAGGGTCGCCACCCACGGTTGGACCGAGACGATCGACGGGACCGCCGAGGAGGTCATCTCCCAGCTCACCGATCGGGGCGCCCGGCAATTGGTCTACACGAACGTCGACCGCGACGGGATGCTCGGGGGCCCGGACGCCGAGGAAGTCAGGCGGGTGGCGCGGGCCGTGCAGGAGAGCGTCATCTACTCGGGAGGCATCGGCGCGCTGGCCGACCTGGAGGCCTTGGCCGCTCTAAAGGAGCCCGCGCTGGACGGCGTGATCGTCGGCAAGGCGCTGTACGAGCGCCGTTTCACGGTCGCCGAGGCGAGAGCGGCTCTCGGCGAACAGGCGGCACCGAGCCGGGCCGCGGGGAACGCTACCGTGGGCGGGTGCACTACAAGCGGGTGATCCCCTGCCTGGACGTCGACGCGGGCAGGGTCGTCAAGGGAGTGCGTTTCGTCGACATCCGCGACGCGGGCGACCCCGTCGAGCTGGCGTCCCATTACGACCGCGCCGGCGCCGACGAGCTGGTCTTCCTCGACATAACCGCCACGCACGAGCGTCGCGACACGATCGCCGCGCTAGCCCGCCGCACCGCCGACGACGTGTTCGTCCCGTTCACGATCGGTGGTGGCGTGCGTTCGGTGCCAGACGCCCAGGCGGTGCTCGACGCGGGCGCCGACAAGGTCTCGGTCAACTCGGCCGCGCTCGCGCGCCCGGAGTTGATCGACGAGCTAGCCGAGGTGTTCGGCGCCCAGTGCGTCGTGCTCGCGATCGACGCCAAGCGGGTGCCACCGCCCGAACGGGAGGCCGAGGGGACCGATGCGACCGGCGGGACGGATGGGACGGATTTGTCCGCCGCTAGGAACGGGACCCCTGCGCCGCGCCCGCGCTGGGATGCGTTCGTCGCCGGCGGTCGCACCCCGACGGGCCGCGACGCGGTCGCCTGGGCGCGCGAGGGGACCGAGCGGGGGGCGGGGGAGATCCTGCTCACGAGCATGGATCGTGACGGCACCTCCGACGGCTATGACCTGGACCTGATCGCCGCCGTCAGTCAGTCCGTCGGGGTCCCGGTGATCGCCTCCGGCGGCGCCGGCGAGCTCGACCACCTCGTCGAGGCGCTGCGCGCCGGCGCCGACGCGGTCCTGTGTGCGTCGATCTTCCACTACGGCCGCCACACGATCGCCGAGGCCAAGGCGCACCTAGCCGCGGCCGGCATCCCGGTGCGAGCGGCGTGAGCGCGATCGCCCAGCCCAGCCAGCCGCCCGCGGACGACGGCGATGCGCTGATCGCCCGCCTGCGCGAGCTGCCGGGGGCCGCGGAGCTGATTGCGCTGGCCGAGGCCCGGGGCGGCGTCGAGCTGGTCGGCGGCGCGGTGCGCGACCTGCTGCTCGGACGCGTTCCGCGCGAGCTGGACGCGGTCGTGGCGGGCGGCGTCGAGGATCTCGCGAGCGAGCTGGCGAATGCGCTGGGCGGCCGCGCGACTGTGCACGAGCGCTTCGGCACCGCCGAGGTACGCGCGGAGGGGATCGCCGTCGACCTGGCGAGTATGCGCGCCGAGACCTACCCGGCCCCCGGCGAGCTCCCCGAGGTGCGCCCCGGCACGCCGGTCGAGGACCTGCACCGGCGCGACTTCACCGTCAACGCGATCGCCCTGCCGCTGGCGGGCGAGCGCCGCGGCGAGCTGCGCTCGGTCGAGGGAGCGCTCGAGGATCTCGCCGCGCGGCGCCTGCGCGTGCTGCACGAGCGCAGCTTCCTGGACGATCCGACCCGCATCCTGCGGCTCGTGCGCTACGCGGTGCGCCTGTCTTTCTCGGTCGAGCCGCACACGGCAGAGCTGGCCGGCTCCGCGCTCGCGTCGGGCGCGCTCGACAGCGTCTCGGGAGCCAGGCTCGGCTCCGAGCTGCGCCTGGCATTCGCCGAGCCGTGCGCGGTGGAGATCCTGGCCGAGCTCGACCGCCTGGGTGTCTTCGCCGCCTGGGAGGCGGGCGTCGGCTTCGACGAGCACATCGCCCGTGCCGCGCTGGAGCTCCTCCCCGCGGACGCTTCGCGTCGCCTGCTGCTGGCCGCCTCGCTGCTGCTCGGCCTCGCCTACAAGCTCGACGAGGAAGACGCCGAGCCGGCGATGCGCGGCTTCATCTACGACATGGAGCTCCCGTCCGGCGAGGGCGACCGCGTATTCGGCGCCGCCGTCAGCGCAGCGGTCGTGGCCGACGGCGTCGGCTCGGTCGCCACCACCGCCGACATCCTGGACCTCATGTACAGAGCGCCGGTCGAGTCGCTGGCGCTCGCGGTGGCGGTGCGCGACCTGGAGGACGGCCCGGACTCCTACGGTCGCCGCACGATCGAGCGGTGGCTGAACACGATGCGCCACGTCGAGCTGGAGGTGGGCGGCGAGGACCTGATCGCCGCCGGGGTGCCCGAGGGCCCGGAGGTGGGCGCGCGCTTGGAAGAGGCCTACCGCCTGCTGCTCGAAGAAGCGATCGAGCCCGGCCGCGAGAGCGAGTTGCGCGCCGCGCTGGGAGTCCAGCTGTGAGCGCGTTGTCGCGGTCGCCGACCCCCGTGTCGGACCCGACCGGCTCGGTGGTGGAGATGCCGGGCGAGCGCTCGTCGCTTGGCCTGTCCGAGCCCGCCTCGGCGCCGATCGAGTTGCCGGGCGGCGCGTGGGCGCTGTTCACCGAGCGCTCGCACGGCAACCTGTCGAGCGTCGCGGGCCCGGACCGCTACGAGGCGCTGTCCGCGCGCGAGCGCCTGCGCGAGCGCTGCGGCGTGCAGGCGCTGGTGCGCGGCTACCAGGTGCACGGCAGCGCGGTGGCCCGGGTGTTTCGCGACGGCTCGCGCCACGTTCCCGGCAGGGACGACGTGGAGGTCGACGTCTGCGCGATCCTCGATTCGTCGCAGCAGCCGCGGCTCCAGGTCGACGGCCACGCTGTGGCGGCCCCTGGGGTCGGCGCGATGGCGATGGTGGCCGACTGCGTGCCCGTCGTGCTGGCGGCGAGGGGCGCTGTCGCTGCGCTACACGCGGGCTGGCGCGGTCTGGCGGGAGGTGTGCTCGAGGAGGGTGTGCGCGCGCTGCGCGAGGTAGGCGGGGAGCCCCCGATCGTCGCGGTCGTCGGCCCGTGCGCGGGGGGATGCTGCTACGAGGTGGGCGAGGAGGTCCACGCCGCGTTCGGCGCAGCGCTCGACGGGCCGGCCGCCCCGCTTGACCGGCCGGACGACGCCGCGTCGCACGAGCGGGGCGCCCCGCTCGCGCGGCTGCGCGCCCCGATCGACCTGCGCTCGATCGCCCATCGCCGCCTGCACGCCGCGGGCGTCGCCGAGGTCGGCGACGTGGTCGCCTGCACGATCTGCGACGAGCGCTTCTTCTCGCACAGGCGGGAAGGGGCGCGCGCCGGCCGCCAGGCGGGCGTGGCGTGGCGCAGCTGATCTCAAACCTGAGCGTCGAGCGCGTGCGGCGGAACCTGGAGCGGATCCGCGAGGAGCTCACGCTCGCGGCAGCGCGGGCGCCGGCCCCGCCGGCGGGCGTACAGCGGCCGCCGGTCGAGGTGCTGGCGGCCGTCAAGTACCTCCCCTCCGGGGAGCTTCCGAAGCTCGCCGAGGCCG
>Ga0307477_10003796_pt1 | contig 11120 bp, 14 predicted proteins | sample atmos_gasesECM2C_FD_203316 | JGI IMG/M metagenome (GOLD analysis project Ga0307477, IMG submission 203316) | Hardwood forest soil microbial communities from Morgan-Monroe State Forest, Indiana, United States - atmos_gasesECM2C_515 | ecosystem: Environmental > Terrestrial > Soil > Temperate... | reverse complement strand
TAGCCAATCTGCGAACTGGCGAAAACTTAATTCGATGTGCCAGTTGCTCTCGAAGGTCGTGCACCAGCCTCTCTTCGGCGTGAGAACCTGATACCCCATCCGCTTGGCACGGAGTGGCTCCGTTGGTCACGGCCGCCCCCGCAGCACACGCTGCCTCATCTCGCGAACTGAAGCCGGGACCAACTATGCCCGTGTCCGCGATGAGGCCGCGAAGGGTTTCTTCGTTTGGATACGCAAGGCCTAGTCGTTCACGCGAACTTTTTGCACTGGATAGCTGTATTACGGCAAATCGTACGTTAGAGAATTGGAGCAACGCACTCATAATTTCACTCGTGTCACCCTTGCTCTTTTGGAGCAAGTACGCCTTTTGCAGTTGCAAACCCGATTCCAAACGCGACAGCGGGATTCGAAGGTTACAGAGTGCGTGCTCGCCAAAGGTGTGGGCGTACGGAAGACTTTCCCAGTGCAACTCAGCGACCGGGCTTGCTTGTACAACCTCTTTCAAACTCCTCAGCGTTTCCGAAGGCTCGGGGCGAATTGTGTAATCGGCGTTGACCTCCCCTGCCTTAAGAAGTCGTACCAATGGAGCACTCATTGGCGCGCAGTCATCTTTGCGTCGTTATGACGTCTCGAATGACCATTCATTGACTGCAGTTGAACTCCTCGTGGTCTAGATCTGGATAATCTCCACACATCAGCCAGCGAACTACCTTCCTTTCTTGCTGTCGCTGCGTTTGAATCGGAAATCGGTATGGCGATGTTCGTGCAGTTACTCGGAGATGAAGCGACCTGCTGCGACACTCACTGGGACCGAAGCCCAAGATGTCGGAACGAATCGCTAGATCAGGATGAAGAATATGAAACAGACATGGCACGACCATTTCGCATTTCGCATCGAGGCGGGCGAGGCCAAGAGTTTGATCGATCCGTTTCTGTCCGATAACCCGTCGAGGGATAACGGATGGAGCGGCTACCTTACAGGCAACAACTCGACACAGGGAGGTGACCGATGAAGGCGATTGTGGTGACGGATCAGGCTGCGGGAACGGCCGGGGTGAAGCTGGTGGAGCGGCCCGAGCCGCAGGCGGCGATAAACGACGTCGTTGTTCAGGTTCACGCGTCGGGATTCACCGGGGATGAGCTGACGTGGCCCTCGACCTGGACCGATCGCGTCGGCCGTGACCGGACGCCTTCAATCCCCGGACATGAACTGGCGGGAGTGGTCACCACTCTCGGTTATGGCACGACAGGGCTGTCAATTGGACAGCGAGTGTTCGGTCTCACGGACTGGTATCGCGACGGCACGCTAGCAGAGTATGTAGCCGTCGAGGCACGCAACCTCGCGCCGCTGCCTGGCGACGTTGACTTCACCGTGGGCGTGGCCCTCGTGATGCCGGGTCTGACCGCGTGGCAGGGGCTGTTCGAGCACGGCCACCTTCAGGCCGGGCAGAGCGTCCTCGTGCACGGTGCGGCCGGCGTAGTCGGTTCAATGGCGACCCAGCTCGCACGTGAGGCCGGCGCGTACGTCATCGGGACCGGGCGCGCTGGTGCCCGTCAGGTGGCTCTCGACTTCGGCGCACAGGAGTTCGTCGACCTCGATAACGACACTCTAGAAGACGTCGGCAAGGTCGATCTGGTCTTCGATGTCCTCGGCGGCGACATCGCGAAGCGGTCTGCCGCCGTGATCCGCGCCGGAGGAACGCTCGTGACTGTCACCGGCCCGACCGAAGCGCGGCCCTCTGGCGGCCTGACTGTCGACTTCGTCGTCATAGCAGATTCCGCTCAATTGAGTGAACTCGTCCAGCGGGTCCGGGCTGGTCGGCTGCGGACAAACATCGGCAAGGTGGCTGACCTCGACGATGCGGTTGCTGCCTTCAACCGGACCGAGCGGATCAAGGGAAAGACGATCATCTGCCGATCGCAGAAAGTGGCAAAAATAGCTGCTTAGAGCCTCAGCCTGCACCCCTGGGGACTCGGGGATTGCCTGACGCCCACGAGTGCATTTCACGCGTCTAACAAGAGTTTAGATGTCGAACACGATTCCAAGTTTAATAAAAAGGATAAAAGTGCATGACAACTAAGAAAGGAAACTCCGTAATGGATTGGGAAAACGCGACAGCTTCTAGTACGCCGACCGTTTTCTATCGCACGCTTAACGTAGACGGGCTGGAAATCTTCTATCGCGAAGCCGGTCCCCGAGATGCTCCAACCGTTTTGCTCTTGCACGGCTTTCCGTCGTCTTCTCATATGTTCCGCAATCTGATTCCCATGCTTGCGGATAAATATCATGTCGTCGCCCCAGACTTCCCTGGATATGGCGAAAGCTCAGCACCGTCAGTCAACCATTTCGACTATTCCTTCGAGGGGTTAGCGGCTGTGACAGAAACGTTCACCGAAAAGCTGAATCTTTCTTCCTATGCGTTATACCTCTCAGACATAGGTGCATCGGTTGGCTTCCGGTTAGCGGTCATGCATCCCGAACGAGTGACCGCTATGGTTGTCCAAAACGGCGGCGCCCATGTTGAAGCCATAAACAAGGAGTTCGCAAAAGAAGGATTATTTGACTATTGGGAAGATCGGGGAGAAAAGAATGCTCAAGTTCTACGCGACTGGCTTCTGACGATTGAAGGAACCAAGTGGCACTATCTGCATGGTGTCAGCGATCCGTCGAAGATCAGCCCTGACAATTGGGTGATCGACCAGGCTTATCAGGACCGACCGGGGAACAAGGAAATCCAACTTTCAATCCTCTACAACGCAAAAAGGGATCTGGATGTCTTTGCCGACTGGCACGAGTATTTCCGTAAACAACAGCCTCCCATGCTGATCACTTGGGGCAAAAACGATGGAATCTTTACGGTGGAGGGTGCTGAACTCTTTAAAAGAGACCTTCCCAGCGCGGAGCTCCATCTTCTCGACACAGGGCATTTCGCGCTGGAAGAAGAAGTGGATCGAATTGGGTCGTTGATGCATGAGTTTCTCGACCGAACAATAGACAAGAAATGAGTATTGAAAGGGGATCGCAAGAAAGTAGAGGAGAAATGATGGCACGCATCGTTCGCTTCCACGAATATGGGGATGCAAGCGTACTGAAAATCGAGAATCTGGATGTTCCGCCGCCAGGTGCCGACGAAGTCCAGATCGATGTAAAGAGCATCGGATTGAATCGGGCGGAGGTCATGTTCCGCACTCACGCTTATATGCAAGAGGCTCAATTTCCCAGCCGCCTCGGGTTCGAGGCTGCGGGCATCGTCAAAACGGTCGGTACATCCATCACCACCTTAAAGAAAGGCGATGTTGTGAGTCTGATTCCCCCAACCGATGTAGCTCGGTGGGGCACATATGGAGAATTGGCCAATGTGCCCGCTCACAATGTCGTCAAGCATCCACGGAACATCTCTTTTGAAGAGGCGGCAGCTTCCTGGATGCAGTATGTCACTGCATGGGGCGCGCTCATTGAGCAAGCCAAGCTCACTGCGAGCGATTTCGTCATCGTCACAGCGGCCTCAAGCAGTGTCGGTATTGCTGCGTTCCAAGTTGCAAAAGCTGTGGGCGCGACAGTCATCGCAACCACTCGGACCCGAGCCAAGAGGCAAGCGCTCATTGACCACGGTGCAGATCATGTTGTCGTGACGGATGAGGAGAAACTCGTCGCACGAGTAATGGAGATCACTCACGGCGTCGGCGCGCGGGTTGTGTTCGATCCAGTCGGTGGTCTGTCCTTCGTCCCCCTCACCGACAGCATGGCGCGCAGCGGCATCTTGCTCGAATATGGCGCGCTCAGTACGGAGCCGACGCCGTTTCCTCTGTTCACAGTACTGGGCAAGAGCTTGACCTTGAAGGGGTATCTGAATGGAGAGATCACGAACGACGACGCTGCCCTAGAGCGTGCAAAAGCATTCATTTCCAGCGGGCTCGCTTCGGGCCAACTGAAGCCCGTCATCGCACGCACGTTCCCTCTTGAACAGATCCAAGAAGCGACGCGCTTCCTCGAATCCAACGCTCAGATTGGCAAGGTAGTCGTTAATGTCTGATTCGATGTGATTGCTCTTACGTGGAGGCACTACTAAATTTGACAAGGGTTGCCAGGGTTTCCGTTCCAATCGTGGCAGAGACGTGGCGCGCAGAGGAGCTGGGTTTTCGCGATTTCTCCAGCTTGTTCCTGGTGAAGGAGAATCGCAGACAACTGGGAAACTCCGCGTGTTGCATTTCTTTTATAACGGTTAGCTCTAGCATCGCGAGTCTTTGGATATGAATTCAAACGCCGCGCAGCTTCTGAATTCGTGCGGTACGACGCGTAAAGGCAAAGTGCCGCCCCATACACACGCCGAAGTCAAATGGCGTCGGTCAAGCGAAGGATTAACGTATGACGTTCACAAAAATAGCTCTGGTGGTTGTATGTCTCATGTCCACCACGTTGGTTGCACAAGAGGCTAAGGTAACGCAGCTCATGGCCAAAGACCTGACAGAGTGTCCCGGCAAAGAAGGTGTGATGATCACAGTGGAATATCCGCCGGGCCATTCGGATGAAATACATCGGCACAACGCCAATGCGTTTGTTTATGTGCTGGAAGGCTCGGTTGTGATGCAGGTCAGAGGCGGAAAGGAAGTGACTCTGACGCCTGGTCAGACATTCTACGAAGGCCCGAATGATGTCCACATCGTTGGGCGGAATACAAGTAAAACTAAACCGGCTAAATTTGTCGTGTTTTTCGTGAAAAACAAGGGCGCTGCGATAACGGTGCCCGCCAAGTAAGCGAGCAATGATGAACACACGATGGGCAGGATTGGAAACGGTCAGCTCGGTATTTCTACGACTCGTTCTGGGGATCTCTTTTTTGTCTGCAGTCGCGGACCGATTTGGTCTCTGGGGCGTTTACGGACAGCCCAATGTGGCATGGGGCAATTATGCTCGGTTCGTCGCCTATACAGCTAAGCTGAATTGGTTCTTGCCTGCAGCAGCGATCCCGGCGTTAGCTATTGTCGCCACGGCTGCTGAAATTCTTTTCGGGCTTCTCCTCGTGGTCGGTTGGAAAACTCGCACCATTGCTTTGTCAAGTGGAGTTCTTCTGACCACCTTTGCACTGACGATGACGATGGCTTTGGGAGTGAAAGCGCCCCTCGATTCGTCGGTCTTTTCGGCTGCCGGCGGCGCGCTGCTCCTGGCAACATTTACAGATTTCCCGCTCAGCCTCGACGAATTGGTTCGGCGGAATAAGCAGCCGGAGTCATCTGCTCGTGGCGGAATCAAATTCGGAGTCTGAATGGAAACGCGAGCTCACCATGGAAGGTTCCTGATTATCGCTGTCATTCTCGCATGCATCCCTTCGGATCTTTGGGCGCACGGCAGTTGCGGCCAGAGAATGTTCATCGAGCCGCTGTTCACAGAGGATGCGAATATCAAGAACGAATTGGATTTGCCGCGCGCCGAGTTCCTTATGTTGCCAGATGGGAGTTCCCGTAGTTTCAATGCCTCCTTCGAGAAAGCTCTTTACCCGAACCGTTGGTCGGTCGTGATCGAACAATCGCGCGTTTACGGTCGTGTTGCAGGATCAAGCATCGCCGGGTTCGATGATCTTGAGGTCGGAACCAAACTCGCACTTTATTGCGGTGCAGAGCATTAACTTGTGCTAACCCCTGCGCTATTCTTGACCGCTCCGACTGGGTCCCACAGCGTGGCAGAACATCGCACAAAGTTACAACCAGCCCTCGTATTTGCCAAAGGATTTGGCGACCTAAAATGGGGTTGGCTGCGTCCTTTGGCGTTGCAGGGAGATATCGGTTACGAAACGGCAGTAACGGGTGAGCGCGAGCGACAAGTGACATACGACATAGTATTGGAGTACAGCGTACCGTACCTGAACCGCTTCATTCGAAATGCCGATACGGGGTTTGACCTGGAGCACAACCTGCGGCTGGGTCCCTCCTCACGAGCAATTCTCGGAAACATGCACCCATTCGTCGAATTCAACGGTTCGACCCCGGTTGGGGGTACTCCGGGTTCGAGCGCGACCTTTCTCCGACCGGGGGCTGCTTACGCCGGGAAGTACTTCCAGATCAGTGCGGCGCCGGATCTTCCGCTCCATGGTTATCTACCGAGTCGAAGAGTAGGTGCTGTTGTCCTTTTTGATCTGTTTCTCAACGAAGTCGTGCCTGGTTTTGGTTGGACCCCGTTCGGCAATCATCATCACCACGACGATGAACACTAGAGACTTCAGAAACAGGATGCGAGCCGTTGGCGGCTGAATGACGGCGCGATGACGGGACGAAAATATTGTGGCTGAATCAGGCAAATCCTGCGTATATCGAAGCAGCCCAGCGAAGGTTCGGGAACCGCGAAATAGGGATGCCGCCCCGAGCACTCGTGCCGCCTGCATTTGGAGGCAGGAGCTTCAAGGAGATCATTATGGCCGCCCAGGAAATTCCACTTGGCTACGAAGCTAAGCTGTTGAACAGAGTTGAAGTCGCGGAGGATACCATGGCCTTCCATTTCGAGAAGCCGCCGGGATTCGCATTCAGACCCGGACAGTCCTCGGACCTGACATTGGTGCATCCTCCGGAAACCGACTCCGAAGGAAATGTCCGGACGTTCTCGATTGCCAGTGCACCGTTTGAGGATCGGCTGATGTTCGCCACTCGCATGCGTGAAACAGCCTTTAAACGGTCGTTGAAAGCAATGCCAATCGGTACCGCAGTGAAGGTGGAGCCTGCGACGGGCTCCTTCACGCTGCATAAGACTTCCGCGACACCAGCGGTACTTCTGGCCGGAGGAATCGGGATCACACCTTTCTTCAGCATTGTGAAGCAGGCTGATCACGAACGCGTTCCCCATAAGTTGTATCTGTTTTACTCCAACCGCAGGCCGGAGGATGCTCCGTTTCTAGAGAGTCTCGACGACCTGGAGAAGAATAATCCGAATTTCCACCTCATCGCTACGATGTCCGAGATCCCTCGTTCCAAGAGAAAATGGGAAGGGGAGACCGGCCTGATAGACAAAGCGATGTTGTCGAGATATGTGAACGATCTACGCGGCCCCATTTTCTATATTGCGGGACCACCAGGCATGGTTACGGAGATCCGGAAAATGCTTCTCGCATCCAGCGTCAACGAGGTTGACATCAGAACTGACGAATTTGCTGGATACTGAACTGAAGCTGAGGGGGTTTCGCCGTGGGACAAAAACCTGAGAGTGCACTATCGCGACCGCAGTGCTTCTCCACTCAGTCTGCGCAGAACCTCTGCATACGGCAAGAAGGGTATTGCAGCGCAACGCCATCGAGGTGTTCATTGGATTTCAGAACGTTACTCTTCATGATTCCTTTACGGTTTCCTAGGTGCAGTTGATGTTGCCTCATGTTGTCATTGTCGGTGGTGGTTTCGGAGGACTCGCGGCCGTCCGCGCTCTGCGCAAAGCTCCAGTCCGTGTGCCGCTGATCGACAAGCGAAATTATCACCTCTTTCGACCGATGCTTTACCAGGTCGCGACTGGTCTGCTTTCTGCGGATGAAATCTCCGGCCCGTTACGTTCCATCTTCAGCCATCAAGAAAACGTTGACGTTCTCCTTGATGAAGTCACAGGCATCAACTCCAGCCGACGCATCATCCACCTCACTCGAGGTGAGTTGCCCTACGACTTCCTTGTCCTCGCGACTGGCATTCAGTACAACTATTTTGGTCACGACGAATGGCGACACTTCGCGCCAGGCCTCGAATCCGTCGATGATGCCGACCTCATCCGCGGCAGAATATTGCGTGCCTTCGAACGAGCTGAAGAAATGGCCTCGATCGAACACGCCCCAACCGAAGAGATCCTCCGCCAGCTGACCTTTGCACTCGTCGGTGCAGGAACAGTTGGAGTTGAAATGGCGAGCACGCTAGCGGAAATGTCGCGCATGGCTTTGACGCATGATTTTCGCCACATCGATCCGAAGTCCGCACGGATTCTCCTATATGAGGCGGGGCCTCGCATTCTACCGACCTATCCGGAGCATCTTTCCATCAAAGCGCAGCGCCACCTGGAGAGTCTAGGCGTTGAGATCTACACCAATGCCCGCGTCACGCGTGTAGATGCCGAAGGAATCGTCGTTGGACAACAGAGAATTGAAGCCGCCACCGTGTTGTGGGGAGCGGGTGTCCTCGCCTCTCCGGCCGGCCGCTGGCTGGAAGTAGAAACAGACAAGTCCGGGAAGATCATCGTCGGACCAGATTTGTCGGTACCCGCACATCCCGAAGTGTTTGCCATCGGCGACACCGCACATGTCATCGCTCCAGTGCGAAATCTGCTGGGGATCAAATCAAAAATTCCAATGACAATGCCGGGAGTAGCTCAGCCTGCCATCCAGGAAGGCGAGTACGTCGGGAAAGTCATTCGCCGCCGCGTGACAGGTAACACGAATCCTCAACCATTCTGGTATTGGGATAAGGGAGACCTCGCAATCGTAGGCCGCACCTACGCAGTAGCCGACTTGCGGTTCGCAAAGTTCGCGGGTTTTCCCGCATGGCTCCTCTGGGCTGTCGTGCACGTTTACTTTCTCATTGGATTTGCCAATCGCCTCTTCGTGTTACTGCAGTGGGGGCTTGATTTCCTCACGAAACGTCGCGGAGTACGAGTCCTGCCCGGGGAGTCGTTCGCTGAGAAGAAATCCATCAATCCCGCAGCTTGAACGCTAGAGTCGCGATGTGGCTCGGAGGGGTCGCGGATTCGAGCGTACGAACATCCGATGGTCCGCCCGCTGCCGCGCCTCCAGGAACATGCACAGACGACACGTCATAAAGCGGAACGTTATGAAGAAGTTCGTGCGCACGAAGATGCAAACTCCGATACTCGGCTGCGGACGCAAGCATCGTGAGTGTTGACAGCCAGTTCTTCACGCCGCCTTGAAAACCGTCCAACCTTTGACTCCATCCCGGCCACTCAAACCGGTGCTGCTCTCGATCACGAAAAAAGGTCACGGTTGGTATCCGTCGCTCTGCCATTGCGCGAATAATGCGAGCTGGTCCGCTGTCCAATAGGGCCCACCGGGAGGCATGGTGGGCGGCTCGCCATCGTGCGGGGAGAGAGTCGCGAGCACTTTGTTTGCGTTGTCCGGATTCGACATGTAGGTGTAACTGTCGAGTTCTACGCCGAATCGTTTCATGTGCGAAATGTCAACGGCGCGAAACAACGGTTTGATATTCGCTGAGAAGGAAACTTGCGGCATTGCGTTCTCCCTCGGCTTTCGACCAATCTTCGGTCGGAAACCGCCGATGCCAATTGTGCGCGGCGGCCGGATCCTCTGGTGAAGAGAATGCCGGCCAACCGCGCGGGGGTTGTTTGCGATTTCAGTCGCCGCTTGAGCGCCAGTGCTTAAGCGAGCTGCTATGCAGCAATCTTTGCGGCTGCCGCTGCTTCGGTGCTTGAGATGATTATGCCGTTGAGGCCAGTCGGGAAGAGGCCGCCTTGTTTGGCCCCCGCCTTCCCTCCAAACGCAAGATAGAGCACCTCACCAGCTGTCCTGGACGCGATCAACCCATCGCTCACTTTGATTGAGAGGACCTGCCTTGCTTCCCCGCTTGGTGGAGGAACCAGGTCTACGCCGTCCATAGCCGTCGTCGCTATCTTCAGCCGTGCAATGTGTGTTCGTATCGTGGCGGCGTGTTCAGCCTCAGCTCCAAGGAGGCCGTGCGCCGCCATCATGATCTCAGGAGTCTTCAGCATATGGGCAGCGCCCGAATATGCGGTCACGCCGATGTCCTCGAGAATGCGTGCTGCTCGGAGGAAATCGTTCTGGTTTCCGAAGCCGAAACCAAGCGCACTCAGGTCGATGTTGGGCATTGCAACCGCTGATGAGCCGAGTGCGCCGCGAAGCAGCACTACGTGGGCGCGTTCATCAGCACCGATTTGCGTCGCCATATCGTGAAGAATGGATTCGTCTTTGGAAAAGGTGACCTTCGCGCCTCCCTTCGTGGTGCCACCGTTTGCTGGATTGCTGCTGTTTGCGCTGCCTTTGGTCCCAATACCGAAGCTCGTAATTGATTTGCCGGTGGTCGCGTACGTGTAAAACTCAGCCTCAAGATATTCCAGGTTAAGAGCAAAGTTCAAAATATCGACTTCTTCAATTTTGTTTTCAGGCATACAGATCCTCCGATTTTAGGGTTGGTAGTTTAAGGTGGCTGATCTTGTGGCGCGCGATACGTTCACCGCCATTTGCAGATCAACAGAAAGTTCCGTACTTTACGCCAATGAATTGTTGCAATGCGATTGCCACAGGCCCGAATATCAGCAGATCAAATTGATCCTCGATATAGGGCGAAGCTTTTCGAAACGGGCACGCGGCAACCGTACGTGACGTTATGACGACAACAAGACAAACAGATGACACAGCCTTAGACAGAAGATCCCAGCTAGTCCGTTGAAAACGCTCGATGCGCTCAGAAGGTCTTCGGCGAAGGATGGTCTCTGAGTTCATGCCGCGTTTTTCGCTACTTCGTTGAATCACCTTTTTGCGAATCGCCCGGCAGAGTCCGCACATAGTTCACGAGATCCCAAACGTGATCCGGGGTCTCGACTTCACCGAAAGCCGGCATCCCGGTGAAGCGGATTCCATTCTGGATGATCCAAAACAGCTCCTGGTCGGAGTAGCTCTGAACCTGCTTGCTTGTGAGATCGGATGCGCGTGGGTACATCCACTGCCCCGGCGGTCGTTTTGCCCGGCCATCGTCGGCATGACATACGCCGCAATCGAGTCCGTAGTGTGAACCGCCTCTTTCAATGCTTGCTTTGGTGTCCTGGGGGCGCGGAGGAACTCCGTGCCGGCTAGCGCGGTAAAAGAAATAACGCTTGGACAAATTGGCCAGGCGCATTTCAGTCGGCCCCGGTTCGTGCAGCGCCGTCAGGTTAAAACGCATCAGAGCAATCCCGATCAGCACCACAGCAAGCACGACGATCACCCACAGGATTCGTCGCCGCATTTTGTTCCTCCGGTCATCCTGGCGGTGCCAGTTTTATTTTGACTTCAGGGACGGAAACCCCTGCACGTACGTCCAATCGGTCGATTTCGCTGGAACGTGACAGCTCAGGCAGTCCTTCTTGTAATCCGTCGCCACCTGCTTGTCAGGTGCGTCGGCCTTGAAAAGAAACC
>Ga0307477_10003795_pt1 | contig 11123 bp, 5 predicted proteins | sample atmos_gasesECM2C_FD_203316 | JGI IMG/M metagenome (GOLD analysis project Ga0307477, IMG submission 203316) | Hardwood forest soil microbial communities from Morgan-Monroe State Forest, Indiana, United States - atmos_gasesECM2C_515 | ecosystem: Environmental > Terrestrial > Soil > Temperate... | reverse complement strand
AGATGTCCGCTTTTCGTGCGGCGAGGGTAGCAGAAGATGCGGGGCATGTTCTCTTACTCGAAGGCCGCGATGGAGCGGGCGATGAAAGTACAGGAAGTGATATTGCGGGCGATGGCGGGGAAGGTCACGTGGTATAAGCCGAGATCATCGGCACAAGCGACCGGCACATGCGGCGCTGGCGCGAGCGCTACCAGGAGTTCGGCTATGGGGAAAGCCTTCTCCAAACGGGGTACCGCTGATCGTGGTGGAGGAGGTGCTGGGACTGTATCACGATCGCTATCACGATTTGAACGTGCGGCATTTTCACGAAAAAGTTGCGCGGCAGCATGGGATCAAACTCAGCTATAGCTGGGTGAAGCAGGCGCTGCTGGGAGCCGGGTTGGTGGGATGCGGGCGCCAACGCGGGGTGCATCGCAAAGAACAACACGCTTGAGAGGTGTTGCCAAAAAGCCCCGTCCCGGTGGGAAGTGCCATCGTCAGAAGGCTTACAACTAGTGGTAGATGAGCTTTGACTCTACACTCGCTTCATTGTGGCCATGGCTGAGCAGCATAAGTCTATGCGTAAGAAGGCTTGTGTCAACTCAAACTTCTGGGGGATAAGATTAATGAGAACGGACAGTTACTACGGATGCGCAAAGGCTCGGTGAAAAAAGAAAAGGTCCCGAATCCCTTCCCCATAAGAACATCGGGACCGATTCTACCTTGCGACGGGAAGTATAGTCCGCCGACATTCGGCAGGCTGTTCGATATCGAACGTTCTAACCCAAGGGGGAATGGAGAGAGGAATGTGCTCCGGTCGGGAACCCGGGATCGGACTCCTCAGGAATGAAGGCTGGGCGATGTAAGTTTTTTGTGGCCTACATGTCGCCCGAGCAGGTCAAAGGCAAGGAACTGGGGTCTCGCCGATCACGGCGCGAATCTTACGTGCTAAAGGGCGTCAAGTCAATGAACGTGCAGGAGAGTTCATCGCGACATCAAGCCTGCGAACCTCTTTATTACCAAGCGTGGACACGCGAAGATTCTCGATTTTGGGTTGGCGAAAATGAGCATTTCGAACATTCTTGGCCAGAAGTCTTAGTGCTGTATCTGAAGCGCCCCCGAGCGAAGAGGTGGGAGTTGAGACGCTGTGTAGGGGGGTTTCAGATACAGCGACTTGAAGGAAGCCGCCCCGCGGGACTATGGGATTTGTTTCTCGATGAGGCGGTTGTAATCGTTTGCGAGGTGGCTCTCGCTGTCGGTGAGCTTCCGTTGCAGTTGCAGGTGGCAGAGAGAATGGTCGTAGGCCGGCACGTCGGAGAGTCTGGAGCGCACCACCACACTGCGTTCTGAGAAATGCGAGACACAGAGCCAGTGTGCGCGCCGAAGCACAAGAGAGATTCGAGGCTGGGGATGTGGATTCATGCGGCGCACCGGCTGCGATGAGGTGGAGATCGGAGGAGGAGTTGCGCGGCGGAGAGGCGTTCGACAACTTGCATGGTTCCGCCGCAAAGCGGACATCGCCACAGTGAGGGAATGGGCAGCGCCGCCGGCGAGGCAGTTGCAACCGCTGGATGATCGGATGACTGAAGCAACCGCAAACAAAGCGGAAGAAGTTTTGCTCGCCGCCGGTTCGCGAGAAAGCCGAAGTTGCGGATGCGCATAAACCCGCGCGGTAGCAGGTGCAGGAGGAATCGGCGCAAGAACTCTTCGACCGGCAGGGCGATGAGCCGCTTCTGGTTGCCGTGAGCGGAGTCGCGCCAGCGAAAGGTGACGTGGCCGTTGGCAAGAGCAACCAACCTGCTGTTCGAAATGGCGACGCGATGAGTGTAAGCGCCGAGATAGCGCAGCACGTGTTCTGGCTCGCCGAAAGGGCGCTTGGAGTAGACGACCCAGTCGTGACGGAACAGTACCCGCAGCCACGAGGCGAAGGCGCGCGGTTCCGCGAGCGGTAAGAGATGTCCGTGGAACTGAAGTGTGCCGGCGTGAAAGGCGGTCTTGAGTCCGGCGACAAACTTGCCGCGGAAGATACGACCGAGCACTTTGACGGGAAGATAGAAGGATCGGCGCGAGGAGATCCAGCGGGAGTGATCAGGAGCGAGACCACCGGCGGCCAGCACGCAGTGGACATGGGGATGATGTTGCAGTCGCTGGTCCCAGGTATGGAGCACGCTGAAGAAGCCGATCTCGGCTCCAAGGTGGCGTGGATCGCGGGCGATCTCCAGCAGCGTTGCAGCGCTGGCGTGAAACAGCAGGTTATAGATCAGCCGTTTATTCTGCAAGGCGAGCGGAGCCAGTTCCCGCGGCATGGTAAAGACGACGTGCACGTAACTGGTGGGAAGTAACTCCCGCTCCCGCGCCTGGAGCCAGCGCAGGCGGGCGTTGCCCTGACACTTGGGGCAGTGCCGGTTTCTGCACGAGTTGTAAGAGATGGCAGTATGTCCGCAGTCCGCGCACTGATCGCGATGTCCACCCAGCGCTGCGGTGCGGCAGCGTGTGATGGCCAGCAACACCTTTTCGTGTTGTCCGTTGATCCACTTGTGACTGCGCTCAACGAAGGACTGCCCTGCACAGCGAACGATATCGGCCACCTCCAGAGGAGGCCGGTTCATGCGTTCTGCGTCTGTTCTCTTTCTCCACGGATCGGGAGTGCATCCAGCGGACTGCCGGTGGCGCTGAGATGCCGCCGGGACAGATGCAGATAGATCGTGGTTTCCTCCAGGTCGCGATGTCCCAGCAGCATCTGGATGGTGCGCAGGTCGGCACCGGCTTCGAGCAGATGCGTGGCAAAGCAGTGGCGCAGAGTGTGGGGATGGATATGCTTGTGTTCAAGGCCGGCGCGTTCGGCGGCCTGCTGGCAGGCGTGCCAGAGAACCTTGGTGGAGACAGCATGACTCGCTGTATGCCATCGATTGCCGGGGAAAAGCCAGTCGGTGGGCTTGCGCTTCAGCCCGCGCCAATAGACGCGCAATGCCTCGAGCAGCTTCGGACTGAGCATGACATCGCGGTCCTTGCGCCCCTTGCCTCCCCGGATATGGATGACCATCCGCTGGCTGTCGATATCGCTGATCTTCAGGTGCGCCACTTCAGCGCGACGTGCGCCCGTGGCATACAGCGTCATCAGCAGGATGCGATGAAAGGGAAACTCTGCCGCGTCGATCAGACGCGCCACTTCTTCCTGGCTGAGTATCTCGGGTAGGTGCAACACCTTCTTCGGATACGGCGTCTCGGCAACGCTCCAGCCGCGCTTCAACACCTGTACATAGAAGAAGCGTAAAGCGGCCAAGCGCTGGATTACGGTGTTGGGGGACAGCTTCCAGCGCGTGAACAACGCGGCCTGATACTGGCGAATCTGCTCCGGGCCAAGCTGATCGGGCGAACGATGGAAGTGCCGACTGAAATGCTCAACCGTGTGGATGTAAATCTGGATGGTGGACTCGGCGTAGTTGCGGCGCCGGAGTTCTTCAAGCATGATCTGGCGTAGATGGGTCACAGAGAGTTCCTCCTCTGCGACACAAACTAGCTCAGATCACCTCGACCGTCGGCCCCGCAACACGCGCATGCGTCCGTCGCAAAGCGGCTTCGTTCAAGTCGGCTTCTGGGAAGTTTGCGGAGAATACTTATGCCGGCTCGGTTATTGGCTACGACGGGGACAACCATCTATTACTCAGCACGGAATTCAATATCTCCGGGTCGACTGTGTTTGACTCCGCAGGAAACGCAATTTTCGATGACACCGGCAATGGCAGACTGCGCAAGGGTAGCGGCGGAATCGTCAATACGGTTGCGGGAGGCTATCTCGGAGATGGTGCCAAGGCCACCTCAGCCGCCCTGGTCCTGCCGGAGGCTCTCCCGCCGAGACACTGATCGTTTTTGTAACCACGTTAGTCGCGGTCTGTATGACGCTAACTGTGTTCGCGTTGTAGTTGGTGACATAGGCGGTCGTCCCGTCCGGCGAAATGACCACTCCAATCGGGATATGGGTGCCCACCGGGATCGTCGCTACCACCGAGTTGGTCAATGTCGAGATCACCAGTACAACGCCCGGCCCTGAGCTGACCACATACAAAAAAGATCCGGTGGGTGTCACCGCCAGTCCGATGGGATTCTGGACGGCAATCTTCGTGAATGTCTTCGCGGCGGTGTTAATCACAGCCACCGTATTCGAATTGCCGCAGCTGACGTAGGCGGTCTTCCCATTCGGGGTCAGCGCGATATCCATGGGCCCCGACAGGCCTGTCAGGCTTATCGTCGCCGTCACCGCGTTGGTAGCGGTGCTAATGACCGACACCGTATTCGTTCCGGAATTGGTCACGTATGCGGCCGTTCCCGTCTGGTTCACAGCCACCCCATACGGCATACTGCCCACCGGGATGGTCTTCACCACCAGGTTGGTCGTGACGTTGATAACCGAAAACGTGTTATCAGCATTGTTCGTCACATATGCATAGCTGGTCTTGGCATGGGCGACTTGCAGCACGAGGATGAAAAACACAAACAACTGCAGGGACGTTCTGATGTGGCGCATGGTCCCTCCTTCGAAATCGATCGATTGTCGTGACCCCGGGCAAACGTGCCAGGTCAGGAGAGGCCGAGGTCGTTGGGGCAGAAATTCTGTGCCGAAACCACATGTTTTGTCAATACTTTCTGGCAACAGAAAAATTCGGGGTTGGCCGTCGGCCACATGGGAGACTCGCGCCAAGAAGCCGAAAGGAAACACAACCAAGCCAAAATTTGCTCTTCAAGGTGATGGGGACGAATGTCGACGGTTTTTCCTCTACCACGATGCGAGGATGACTCAGCGCGCGGCAGCAGCTGGGTTGTCTTGTGTCCGTTTTCCGATTGTTGACGACGATTGGAATCCAAAAAAGAAGCCAAGGAGAAGGGATTCGATCTGATTGCCCGCAAGACCGCTATGCTATAAGGCTATCTCGTTTTGGGGCAGAGCGCAAAGTTTGATCTTGACATCCCGAGTGCTGAGACTAATACTTGCTTCGCTCAAAACCAAGCAAGCACCCCCAGCTTGCGCAACATCCCGTCTCCTTTTTTGGGAGCCTTTCGATATCGGGAGCTGGTTTCACAACACGGGAAGTCGACTGGAGTAAAACATGGTTGCCAGATTTAAAAAGGGGGTCGCGTTCTTTACCTTTGCCGCTGTGTTGGCTGCATTTTTTTTGGTGTCGCAGACAGCTACGGCCCAGAGCTTTATCACGGTCGATTATCCGGGTGCCGCCCTAACCGCGGTGCGGCAAATCAATAACAACGGGGTGATGGCGGGTCGTTATGTCGACGCTCAAAATGTCATCCACGGATTTGTGCTCCAGAATGGAGCGTTTACGAACATTGATTTTCCGAGCGCGCAGCAAACCGCCGTTTGGGGAATGAACGACAACGGGGATCTCGTAGGACGTTACGGCAAAGGGGGCGTTCAGCACGGATTCTTGCTCAGCCAGGGCGTGTTCACGACTGTCGATCCACCCAATTCCGTAGGAACGTTTGCCCTTGGAATCAACAACGCGGGTCAGATCGTGGGCGAATATGACGATGCCGGTGGACATGAACATGGCTTCCTCTTGAGCGCCGGTGTTTACAGCATCATAGACTTTCCCGGATCCACTCTTACTGACGTTCTGAAGATCAACAATCTGGGAGCCATGGTCGGCATTTATGATAATCCAGACGGGAGTGAACACGGGTTTCTTCTTCAGGATGGAACCTTCACTTCGATTGATTATCCGGGTGCCTTTTTCACTGATGCGTACGGGATTAACAGCGGCGGCCAGATCGTTGGGGCTTATGGTGACCCGAGCACCCAACTGGAATTGGGATTCGAAGACACGAATGGCACCTTCACCACGATCAAGTTTGCAGCCGCTGTATTTGGTTTAGTTGTTCAGGATCTCAATGATGCCGGTCAGTTGGCGGGTGAATATGTCGACGCTGCGGGAACGATCCATGGGTTCGTTTCGGTTACCCCTATCACATATGTGTTTACCGGAACTGCCAGCGGCACACTGAACAGCAGTCCTTTCTCTAACAAATTGCTGACGGTCACCGCTACCGGAGACACAAACAACGTAACTTTCGACAGCGAAACTGGCACATACCGCAATGGCACGCTCAAAACGACCATTACAATCGCCGGCATCGGAACCATGAATGTTACGCCTAGTGAGGGTAACAACGACTACGTGTTCGACAGGCAACCCGATAACAAGATTGGGTACGGAGTAATGGGGATCACAAACTGCTGCGACATCATTCAGCTCGTGAACACAGCCTATCAAACCTATGCTCTGAAGACCTCGATCGGTCCCCTCCCGTCCACTTCAGACCCCTCAACAGGTGACTGGGTGAACGTCCCTACGTCAATGGGGCCGCTCACAGTGTCCAGCTATACAGGAAATACGTTTACCGCGACGGCAGGGGGAACCGCGTCGACGACCCAGACGCTGGCGCCGGGGGTGCAAGCAGTCTATTCGTTTGATAACGGAGCCAACAAATATAAGATTACGCCCTCGCCTTACAGCACCGGAGGCGAAGTGCTGACGATTACCGAAGTGCCGGTTCTGAAGTCCAACTTCGTTCCGCCCGCCAACTTCCCGAATGAAACCTGTGTTCCGGTTGCGAATTCCACGACTCTTAATGGCACCGATACGTGCGTCGAATATCAGGCGGATTGTTCTTTCAATGGGGTCCCGGGCGGAGGCGACTGCAACACGCTCCTTTACACGCTCCTGGATAGCTTTGATCTGCCGTCGGACCTTCCAGCGATCGGCGGTCCGGATTTCCTGGTCGTTCACGGTTCCGGATGCCCGACCTCCAGCACCGCTGTCGCAGTGAGCATCTTCACTGACTATTTCGTTACGAGGATAGATCCGACAATTAAGGGAGGTGGCAACGGGACTGGATCGTGCTTTATAGCAACGTACACGCCGGGCGCTCCGGTCATTACCAGTGGCAGCACGTCCAGATTCGTCGGATGGCAATCACCCATAGTGGACAGTGATCTGAACCAAGTCAAGGCGGGATCGGCCCGGCCGTTGATCTTTAACTGGAACGACAAGTCGGGGAACCCGATTACCAACCTCTCGTACTGCAACTCGTTTACCACGACGAACTCCGGCAACGTTTGCCAGGACAGCCCGACAGTTCCGACACCCTGGGTCAACCTTGCTCAGTTTGTAGTCGCTTGTCCGGGTGTCGCAACCGTGAATACTGAATCGGATACATCGACATCGACCTCAGGCAATTCGGGGCTTCAGAACAACGGGGGCGGCAATTACCAGTTCAACTGGCAGACTCAGAAGATCTGGAAAGGGACTTGCCGTAACGTTCAAGTCACATTTGACAGTGGCGTTACGGAGATCCCGGCAACCTTGGGTTTCAAGTTCAACTAACCCGCGTCATTTCAAGCGAAAGGTGCAGGCTACGGCCTGCACCTTTTTGTCTACGAGGGTGCTGTGTCCAGCGTGACGCGTTCCCAATGTGGGCAACAATATATTTGCGGATTCGCGTCTCGGAAGGCTCGAGTGTGTTCAGGGCTGAAGTTTAGCCTCAGCCCTTGGTGGCTTGTGACCAGCGTCCGGCCTCGTCGTAGATAGCCTTGAAATCGGAACGTTGCAGGAGCTTATCGCCGCCAGCTTCCTTCCGCATAGAATCAAGGAACTGGAGAGCATCACGGTAATGTTCCTGAGCTTCGGCTTGGTTGCCGGAACTGCGTAGCGTCTTCGCCAATATGTAGTGAGCTCGGGTACTGAGCGGCTTCAGGGCGAGTTTGTCGGCACGCAGCAGTGCACTCTCCAGTTCCTGGCGAGCGTGCGAATAATCCCGGGTTTGCATCATGGCCTCGCCCAGATAAATCGAGCATTCCACCGCCATCTGCTTGAGACCGAGCGTCTCTGCCTGTTCCGCCAGCGATCGCAAGGGGCCTATCGCCGAGCTCCCGTGGTTCTGTTCAACCTGCGCCATAGCGACGTCGATCTTCGCGATCAACACTTTTTCGCGCTCGCTGGTGTGAGACGCGGTCTGCGCCGCGCGTTCATAATACGATTGCGCGGTCTTGGAGTCCCCACGATAAAAGAAGGCGTCACCTTGAAAGTCTAAGGTCTGCGCCACCATGCCATCATTCTTCAATTCGCGCGACAGATTCAATGCTTCGTCTAGATAGGGCTGAGCTTCCTCTCCGCGGCCGGCAAGAGTGAGCGCTTCGCCGTACCCGCCCAGGATCTCTGCCATCCAGAGGGTCCGATCTTTCAGGTCGCGGAAGGTCTTCAGGGCATCCTGCTTGGAAGTCAACGCAGCGCCGAATCTTCCCTGAAACTCGAACAGCGTTCCGAGGCTGTAGGACTCCATGGCAGCACCCCGCACGTCGTTGATGCTGCGCCACAATTCCAGAGCCCGCATGTACTCTTTCACCGCCTGGTCGTACTGACCCATCCTGACCGAAGTCTCCGCCAAATTGTGGATGCCATCGACAATGTCCTGGGGCGCGTGGGATTTTTCCTGGATTTGCAGCGCCTGCTGGTAGTAAGTGCGGGCGTCTTGGTATTCGCTCTTTTCAAAATAGACAGCGCCGATGTTGTTCAGGCAGATCGCCTGTAAGCCTTCATTGCCGATATCGCGCTCGAGTTGCAAGGCTTCCTTGTACATCTTCAAGGCCTGGTCATGATCGGCACGATCGTCGTAGAAATTGCCCATGTCCAACAGGGTATCGCCAAGGCCGCGCTTGTCGCCGATGTCACGGCGTATCTGCAACGCCCCCTGGTAATGGGCGAGGGCGTCCCTGGCTTTTCCCAGCGAAGCTTCTACGCGCGCCATTTCGTTCAGGCTATAGGCAATCCCGCGCTTCTCTCCAATGCGTCGGCGGATGGCTAATGCTTCTTGAAAATTGCGCAGTGCCTCCTCGGGCTTGTTTAGCGTCCGGTAAGCCACGCCGAGCAGGTGCAGACTGGTGCCCCTTTCCTCGTCATTGCCCACTTCAATTGAAAGGCTCAAGGCGCGGTTCAGAGGATCGAAACTGGCTTGCGCGTCGCCGCGCTTGAGGGCGATGCGGCCCGTGGACACGATGGTGGCGATGTCCTTCGGATTTGCCGCCAGAAGTTTCTGGTGATATGTGTCGGCCTTGGCAAAATCTCCGGTGTCCTCATACAGTCGGGCCAACGCCGCCTGCACATCCGCATTATCCGGCGACGCTTTGGCCAAGTTCTCGTAGGCTTTGATTGCTTCCGGGTAATTTCTGTTGATCTGCGCGTGAATCGCCGCAGTCAAGTATTTGGTTGCCGGAGGCAGATTTTCGCTCAGCCCGACGGCCTTCTGTGCCGACTGCTCCGCTTCGTTGTCGTAACCGAGATTGGCGTAGGTTTGTGCCAGTTTGGAGAAAGCCAAGGCAAAGGTGGGGTCTTCCCTTGTCGCCGCCTCTAATTGTTTTTGTGCGTCCACGCTATTGCCATCACGCAGCAATTTCACGCCCTGGTTGTAGTCCTGGAGCGCAGGCAGTGATTGTGACGTCGGCTGAAAAGAACTGGCCCGCAGTTCCTTTACCACATCACCGGACACTCCGATGTTTTGCCGCAAGGACTCGGCTAGGCGGTCCACTCCCTGCGGGACATCTTTTTCGCTCGGCACTTCAATCTTCAATGGAATCCGGCGGTCGTGTTTCAAGTCCTGAAGAGAAGCATCAATGCGAATCTGGTCCCCAAACTTTGCATATTGTCCCCAGACGATGGTATCGGCGCCACTGAACTCGGCAATGCGGCGAAGCATGGTTGGATCGACCGCCAGATTGGCTGTAATTTGCAGGTCGGTCAGCACCTGATGCAGTCGATCGGGAGAAATCGTTCGCAAGTGCGTAGACTGGCCGATATCCGTGCTCAACATGTCGGCCAAGCTGGGGCCCAACCAGTCGAGCGAGGCGTCGCCAGAGGCATTGCGGAAGGGCAAAATCGCAAGCGAAACTTCCGGCTTGGCTGCAGCCTGCTGCGACGGTTTCCGGGTGAAGAGCTTGTCGCGATAGGGAATACCCACAACCGTTAGGAGCAGCACCGCCACCGCAAGGCCAATCCCAGGCCATGCGCTTGGCGCCCAGCGCCGTATGTCTGAAAATGTCAGCGATGCGGCAGTTCGTCTGCCCTGCCAGCTCTCCAAGTCCGCCAAGACCTGTGCCGCATTCTGATAGCGCACGTTGGGATCCGGCTCCAGACACTTGCTGACGATGCCGCTGAGTGTTCCGGGAATCGAGCGGTCTTGATCTGACGCGGGGATGGCGCGTTCCCGAGTGCGCTTGATGAGGCTGGCCAAGGCGCTATCCGCAACGAAGGGCCTTTTGCCGGTGAGCAGTTCGTAGAAGATCAGCCCCAAAGCGAAGATATCGGAACGCGGATCCAGAGTCCTCCCAAGAGCTTGTTCTGGCGACATGTATTCCAGGGTCCCGACCATGACCCCGGTTTCGGTCATGCCGGTGCCCTCTAGTGTGCGTGCCAAGCCGAAGTCCATGACGAGGACACGGCCCGCCTTATCGCGCATGATGTTTTGCGGCTTGAGGTCGCGGTGGATCACTCCCACACCGTGGGCTGCCTCCAGGGCCGAGCATACCTGCCGCATAATCTCGACCACTTCTTCGCGAGGGAGTTTGCTTTTCTCGTGGATGACGCTCCGAAGATCCTCACCCTCGACGTACTCCATCGTGATGAACTTGACACCGTCGACTTCGGCAAGGTCGTAAATTCGAATGACGTTCTTGTGCGTAACCTGGCGCGCGAGAATGAGTTCCTGCTTGAAGCGCGCAATGATCTCGGAGTTGCTGGCTAGGTCCGGGCGGATAACTTTGAGAGCCACCAACTGGCCCACCTCCCGGTCTCGTGCCTTGTAGACCGCACCCATGCCGCCTTGCCCGAGCAGCTTGAGAATCTCGTAGCGTTGGCCTAGAACACTCCCTGGTTGCAAAACGGGTGCGGTGCCGTGAGATGTCCCGGCAGCAGTTTCCGGCGGCCCCGATCTCCTATAATCTGTAGGAGGAAGAGCGGAACCGGGCTTGTCAGACTCAATCAGAGTCGGAGCATCTGACGGAGAGCTTCCATCGACCGAAGAACTGCCGGGGCTGCTGCCAGGCGTGCGTACTGCGGCCGTGCCCCCGGCCACAGTGGGCT
>Ga0307477_10003794_pt1 | contig 11125 bp, 5 predicted proteins | sample atmos_gasesECM2C_FD_203316 | JGI IMG/M metagenome (GOLD analysis project Ga0307477, IMG submission 203316) | Hardwood forest soil microbial communities from Morgan-Monroe State Forest, Indiana, United States - atmos_gasesECM2C_515 | ecosystem: Environmental > Terrestrial > Soil > Temperate... | reverse complement strand
ACACGGGCCTCTTGCATGAACGCCGCGCAAAAGCCCAGTTGCGGGCCGGACACCCTCCACACTCGCTCCTGCCTCTCTTCGAAGAAGCCATGCGCTGCTTTGCGGAAGCGGAAAAGATCCGGCCTGGCGGCAATGATGACGCCATCCTTCGTTGGAACCGTTGCGTCCGGCTGCTGCAGAGCCGCGCTGATTTTGAGTGGGAGAAGACAACGGTCATATTTGACGCACACGACGGTCCGCCGATCTAGACTGGTTTTGCGTCCCGGACTGGTTGCGTATCTCCGGCGTCCGCACCTGGCGTTTCTCGTCGGCGCTACGCCAGAAATGCGCAGGTTTGCGTAGCCCGACGCCAGTTCCAAAGAGCGCCGAGACTCCTTCTTGCGGTACTTTCGGTCCGGTAATTCTGTAATACGGCGTGAACATTCTGGTATTAGAATGTGGGGCGCGGTCGACCACGGAATATCCCGCGCTCCGCGTTCGGTTCGGTCGACGCAAAGCTAATTGGATTGGCAGCAGCCGGTAGTAAGTCTGCGTCGTCGCCGCCCTACGAGTAGCAACACCTCTGCTCCCGAATGCAGTTGCGCATCAATTTTGCTCGGAAAACAGGAAGGTGACCATGACGACAGCAACGACAGCACTCCAGCCCTCGCAGGAACTAAGCGCATTTGGGCGAGCAAGAGCAACGGTGCAAGGCGCTCCACTGAGCGCCGAGGAATTGCTCAAAACGGACGCGTTTTGGCGCGCTTGTAACTATCTGATCCTGGGGATGCTCTACCTGCAGGACAACCCACTCTTGCGCGAGCCCCTTAAGCCCGAACATATAAAGAACCGGCTGTTAGGTCATTGGGGATCCAGTCCCGGCCTTGCGTTTATCTTTACGCACCTCACGCGCCAAATCAAAAAGTACGACTTGGACATGATTTTCCTTGCTGGCCCGGGTCATGGCGCGCCCGGATTTCTGGCACCCGTCTATCTGGAAGGAAGCTACTCCGAGATTTATCCGGAGAAGGGAGAGGACGAAGAAGGGCTTCGCGAGTTCTTCAAGCAATTTTCGTTCCCTGGAGGTATCGGCAGCCATTGCACACCGGAAACGCCAGGTTCGATTCACGAAGGCGGCGAGCTGGGTTATGTGCTCTCTCATGCCTGCGGCGCGGCCTTCGACAACCCGGAGCTAATCGTTGCAGCCGCTGTCGGTGACGGTGAAGCGGAAACAGGGCCGCTGGCGGCTTCCTGGCACGTTAACAAGTTCCTCAATCCCATCCGGGATGGCGCGGTCCTTCCGATCCTCCATCTGAACGGGTACAAAATCAACAATCCCACGCTGCTCGCGCGGATCCCGCACCAGGAACTCGAGAGCCTGCTGCGCGGCTACGGTTGGACGCCATGCTTCGTTGAAGGTTCCGAACACGAGAGCATGCACCAGGCCATGGCGGCAACCACCGAGCACTGCATCACCGAAATCAAGAACATCCAGCAACACGCGCGCACCACGGGCACTGCGGAGCGCGCGCATTGGCCGATGATTGTCTTGCGGTCCCCGAAGGGCTGGACGGCTCCCGGCGGAGTCGACGGCCACAAGCTCGAAGGTTTCTGGCGCGCGCACCAGGTTCCGTTGCCTGATGTGAAGAAGAAGCCGGATCGCCTGCACGAACTGGAAACCTGGATGCGCGGGTACAAGCCGGAGGAGCTGTTCGACGAGACCGGGAAGCTGCGCCCGGAATATAGGGCAATTGGGCCAAAAGGCACGCGACGCATGGGCTCCAATCCACATGCAAACGGCGGTCACCTGAAGCGGGATCTCCGGTTGCCAGACTTTCGCAACTACGGAATCAAGCTAGAGAAGCCCGGAGTGATCGAGGCAGAAAACACTCGGCCCCTCGGCGTGTTCCTGCGCGACGTTATGCGGGCGAACATGAACAATTTTCGCGTGTTTGGTCCCGATGAGACTAGCTCCAATAAACTTGACGCCGTTTATCAGGCCAGCAAGAAATTCTGGATTGAGGAGTACTTTCCCGAAGACATGGACGGCGGGGAGCTGGCCAAGGACGGGCGCGTGATCGAGATCCTCAGCGAACACACAATTGAGGGCATGCTCGAAGGTTATCTTCTCACGGGCCGGCATGGGTTTATCTCTTCCTACGAATCCTTTGTGCACGTGATCGATTCCATGTTCAACCAGCATGCCAAGTGGCTGTCGATTTGTAACCACTTGCCATGGCGCGACAACATTGCCTCGTTGAATCTTTTGATCACCTCCACCGTGTGGCGCCAGGACCACAACGGCTTCACCCACCAGGATCCAGGTTTCCTCGACGTTGTCGTGAACAAGAGCGCAGCGGTTACGCGGATTTATCTACCGCCCGACATTAATTCGCTCCTTTCGGTCGCCGACCACTGCTTGCGGAGCGAAAACTACGTGAACGTGATCGTCTGCGACAAACAGATGCATCTCCAATACATGAACATGGACGAAGCCATCATCCATTGCACGAAGGGAATCGGCATCTGGGAGAAGGCTTGCAACGATCAGGGAACTGAGCCCGACCTGGTCATGGCCTCTGCAGGAGATACTCCTACTCAAGAAGCGCTCGCAGCGATTGTGCTGCTTCGCGAGGAATTTCCAGACCTGAAGATTCGTTACGTAAATGTGGTGGACTTGTTTAAGCTGCAGCCAATTCAGGATCACCCGCACGGGCTGTCCGACCGCGATTTTGACTCTCTTTTCACGGTAGACAAGCCTGTGATTTTCAACTTCCATGGCTATCCCTGGCTCATTCATCGCCTGGCCTATCGCCGGAAGAACCATGAAGGCCTGCATGTGCGCGGCTACAAGGAAAAGGGAAATATCAACACGCCGTTGGAACTCGCGATCGAAAACGAGGTCGACCGCTTCAGCCTGGCGATTGACGCCATCAATCGGGTTCCCAAACTCCAGAACATTGGCGCCCACGCAAAGGAAAAGTTTCGCAACCTGCAAATCGAGTGCGTGAACTACGCTCACCAGTACGGCATCGACAAGCCGGATGTTGCCGCCTGGACCTGGCCCTACTAGACTACGGGTCTCGTTTGCTGAGACTTGGCCATTTGCTTTGGCATTGGCCGAAGCTCTCTGGATTTTTGTTTGACCGAAAAGGCGTTTTAAAAGCCGATCATGAACGTTCTCGTACTCAACTCGGGAAGCTCCAGCCTCAAGTTTCAACTGATCGCCACCGATCTTGACCGCATCAAGCAAAATGCGGACCAACGATTGTGCAAAGGGATGGTGGAGAGAATTGGAGGCGAGGCTATCGTTACGGCTCAGATCGGCACAAAGCCCCGCAGCGTGTTTACGGCTCCCCTGGCTGACCTTGCCGCTGCCCTCGATTTTCTGGTGCGATGGATAGCCTCGGAACGGTCGGGCATTTCAGAAGTGCAAGGCGTCTCGGACATTCACGCCGTGGGAAATCGCGTGGTCCACGGCGGCGAAATGTTCTCGGAATCTGTGATCATTACCGATGAGGTGCTGAAGGGCATTGAAGACTGCATCGACTTGGCGCCGTTGCATAATCCGAACAACGTCAAATGCATCCAGGCAGCGTGCAGGCTCTTTGGCCCGAAAATTCCGCAAGTCGCGGTCTTCGATACCGCTTTCCACCACACTCTCCCGGAACAGGCCTTCCTCTATGCGTTGCCTTATCATTTATATCGCCGCCATCACATCCGCCGGTACGGCTTCCACGGGACTTCCCACCGCTTCGTTGCCTACCGCTACCGCGTACTGAACAACTTGACGAGAGAACAGACCCACGCCATCACTCTTCATCTGGGAAATGGCTGCTCCGCCGCGGCGATTCGCAACGGCTATCCGGTGGACACGTCGATGGGCATGACGCCACTCGAGGGTCTGGTGATGGGAACGCGCTCGGGCGACGTCGATCCCGCCGTGGTTAATCTCATCGCCACGAAAGAGGGGCTATCGACGCACGAAGTGGAAAGCCTGCTCAACACGCAGTCGGGACTATTGGGGATCTCCGGCCTGACCAATGATATGCGCGTCCTCGAGCAGGAGCTCAAGGAGCATGAGGACCGCCGCGTGCGACTTGCGATCGAAGTCTTCTGTTACCGTGCCAAAAAATATATTGGAGCCTATCTTGCCTGCATGGGCGGCGCAGATGCGGTTGTTTTCACCGGCGGCATCGGAGAGAATTCACCGGACATCAGGGGGCGAATCTGCGACGGCCTGGAATGGTTTGGGTTGAAAATCGACAAGGACAGAAACGATCGGGCCTCAGGCAGGGAAGAACGAATTACGACGGACGACTCGAAACTGCATGCCTTCGTGATTCCCACGGATGAAGAATTGCTCATCGCGCGTGATACTGTGCGGTGCGTTTTAGGCGAGCCTCATCCTTCTTAGGCAACAAGAGTCAGGCGAACTGCTCGCAGATCTGCAGCGAGTCCTCAAGCACCGTCTCGCTCCTTGTCTTGCACCTAGGTCGCGGGAGCGAACGAGGAGTGGGCAAGGGACCCTTAATTGATGTAATCTCTGTCTATCACTTGGGCATCCGCCGCTCTTCTGGTAACCGCCGACCATGCAACCGCCTAGATGGTTGACCCACGGTTGCTCTTGACACTTTGATGCGCCGGGCCAGCCCCTATCCGGAGGCGAAACGAATGGCAAAAGATTGTGAATTCCGCTTGCCCAAACGTGTGGGCGTATTGATGATCGCGCTCACAGTCTGTGCTGGATGTTCCTCCAAAGCTGAAAAGCCAGCTCCTCCGCCTCCCGGCGTCACAGTTGCGGCCGTTATTCAAAGAGATGTGCCCATTCGCCAGGAATGGGTGGGAACGATGGCCGGCAACGTGGACGCGGACATTCGGCCGAAGGTCGAAGGATTCTTGCTAAGCCGTCTCTACATGGAAGGCTCCTACGTGGAGAAGGGACAGCCGATGTTTCAGCTCGATAAGCGTCAGGCCGAAGCAGCGGTCGAACAGGCTACTGGCAACGTTGAGCGCGCCCGAGCCGCCCTCGCACAGGCGCAGATTGACGTGAAAAGGTACACGCCATTAGTAGCGCAGCGAGCCGTGAGTCAGGCCGAACTCGATAAAGCATTGAGCATGCAAAGAGCCGCAGCAGCCTCGGTCGACGCCGACCAGGCCGTTTTGAACAACGCCAAGCTGAACCTCGGATGGACGACTGTGACGTCGCCAATATCCGGAATTGCCGGGGTTGCCAAGGTTGGCATCGGGGATCTCATGACGCCGACCACGGTGATGACAACCGTTTCGAGCGTGAATCCCATTTACGTTGACGTCAGCGTCGCGGAGCAGGACTACATGCGATTCAAGCGTGAAAAACAGCCTGAAACAGGCAGCAGGAATCTGGAGCTGGTTCTTGGAGATGGTACGGTTTTTCCACACCGAGGCCGCGTGCTGTTCTTGAACCGGGAAGTAGACTCGCGCACCGGAACAATCCAGGCGCGAGGTGAATTCCCCAATCCGGGTAACGTGCTGCGCCCCGGGCAATATGGGCGCGTACGGGCCGTCACCGAACTGCGCAAAGGCGCCCTCCTGATTCCGCAAGCGGCCGTTTCCGAGTTGCAGGGTTTTTACCAGGTCGGAGTGGTTGCTCCCGATAACAAAGTGGCAATCAAAACGGTGAAGCTCGGCCCTCAGTTCGGCGATATGTGGGTAGTCGAATCGGGTTTGCAGGCCGGTGAAAACGTTGTCGTTGACGGATTGCAACGAGTCAAAAGCGGGATGACGGTCGCGCCTACACCTTTTAAAGACACACAAGCCAACGCACCGGCCGGCGGGAAGTAGCCATGTCAAAATTCTTCATCGGCCGGCCAATCGTTGCGATTGTAATTTCGATCCTCACGGTAATCGGTGGTGTCGTAGCGATGTCGAAGCTGCCTGTCGCGCAGCTGCCCGATATCGTTCCTCCGCAGATCAACGTTTCTGCCACATATACCGGGGCCGACGCACTGACGATCGAACAGTCTGTGGCTACGCCACTCGAGCAGCAGATGAATGGTGTGGACAACATGCTGTACATGATGTCCACGAACGCCAATGACGGCACCATGACGTTGAAGGTTACTTATGATGTGGGCACCAATGTCGATATCGACCAGGTGAACACACAAAACCGCGTATCCCAGGCCAGCCCAAATCTCCCTACCTCGGTTAACCAGTATGGCGTGACCGTTAAGAAGCTGATGGGGCTTCCTCTCCTTGTGCTATCCCTCTATTCGCCGAGTGGAACGTACAACGGCCAGTTCCTCGGAAACTACGCCACCATCAATGTCAACGACGCGCTGCTTCGCGTTCCGGGAGTTGGCCAAGTCACCAACTTCGGTGCCGCGGACTATGCCATGCGCATTTGGGTCAAACCGGATCAGCTGACAAAGCTCGGCTTGACCGTCTCTGACCTGACCAATGCAGTCCAACAGCAGAGCGCGGTCAATCCCGCGGGCCAGATCGGCGCCGAACCTGCCCCCAAGGGCCAGCAGTTTACTTATGCCGTTCGCGCGCCAGGTCGGCTCATCAATGCCGAGGAATTTGGCAACATCATCGTTCGTCAAAATCCGGACGGTTCGACGGTAAGACTGAAGGATGTTTCTCGCATCGAGTTGGGGTCCCTGATCTATCAGCAAATCGGGCGGTACAACCAGAAGCCCGCCGTGATCATTTGTGTTTACCAGGCCCCTGGCTCCAACGCCTTGGCGGTGGCGAAACAGGTCAAGGCGCAAATGGAGGAACTGAAGACTCGGTTTCCCGAGGGTCTGGAATATGTGGTTGCCATGGATACCACGCTCCCTATCACCGAGGGAATGAAAGAGATTGTCACGACCTTACTGGAAGCGATTGTCCTGGTCATCATCGTTGTGTTCCTCTTCCTGCAGAACTGGCGCGCGACACTAATCCCGCTGCTGGCGGTGCCCGTCTCGCTTATCGGCACATTTGCGATCTTTCCCATGTTGGGCTTTTCGATCAACACTTTGTCGCTCTTTGGCCTGATTCTCGCTATCGGCCTCGTGGTGGACGATGCCATCGTCGTCGTCGAAGCCGTTGAACATCATATTGAGCACGGCCTGTCACCCAAAGACGCAACCCTGAAGGCGATGGAAGAGGTATCCGGTCCGGTAATCGGCATTGCCCTGGTGCTCTCTTCGGTGTTCGTGCCCATGGCAGCTCTGGGCGGGATCAAGGGCCTTCTGAACCAGCAATTCGCAATCACGATCGCTATTTCTGTATTGATCTCCGCCTTCAACGCGCTGACGCTCTCGCCGGCGCTCTCAGCCCTTCTGCTCCGCCACCGGGAAAAGTCCAAAGGCCCCCTCGGAAAATTTTTCGACTGGTTTAACCGCTGGTTTGGAAAAATGACAGGCGGCTACGTAACTTGGAGCGCCTTTCTCATTCGCCGGTGGGTCCTTTCGATGCTCATCCTCGTGGGGATTTCGGTTGTAGCCGTGAGTATGGGAAAGAGTCTCCCCACGAGCTTCATCCCGGAGGAGGACCAGGGATACGCATTTGTTCAGATACAACTGCCGGACGCTGCCTCGCTCCAGCGTACCGACGCGGTCATGCGCAAACTCGATGACATGCTTCGAAATATGCATGGCGTTAAGAGTTTCAGCGGGATTTCTGGCTTCAGCCTGCTCTCCAACACCTCTGCCAGCTACACCGGTTTCTACTTCCTTCAGCTCGAACCGTGGGAGGAGCGCCTGACCCCGGAACTTTCCGCCAATGGGCTCATGCAGAGCCTGAACCAAAAAATGCGTGCAGAAATTCCGGAAGCCATTGCCTTCGCCTTCGGCCCGCCTGCCATTCCTGGACTTGGCACCGCCGGCGGGTTCACGTTCATGTTGCAGGACCGCAGCAGCGGAACCGTGGCTCAACTTTCGGAAACGCTCGACAAACTTGCCTTAGCCGCACGAAAGCGACCCGAACTGGCTTCGCTGGTATCCACCTTCCGCCCATCTGTCCCGCAGCTTTTCGTGGAGGTCGACCAGGATCGCGTTCTGAAACAGGGGCTCCAATTCGGAGAGGTTTACCAGGCGCTGCAGGCCTTCTTGGGTGGCGCCTACGTAAACCAGTTCAACCGCTTCGGACGCCAATGGAAAGTTTATCTGCAGGCGGAGCCGGAGTACCGCACCAGCGCCGACAAAATCAACAATTTTTACGTCCGAAACTCGAAGGGCCAGATGACTCCGCTGGCTTCTCTGGTCTCAATCAAACGTGTTTCTGGTCCAGAGTATACCAACCGCTTTAATTTGTTCCGAAGCATTCAGATTAACGGATCACCTGCTCCCGGCTACAGTTCGGGACAGGCCATGGCCGCGATGGAACAGGTCGCGAGTGAGGTTCTGCCCGCCGGGTTTGGCTATGCCTGGAGCGACATGTCCTTTCAGGAGAAAAAGGCGGAAGGCGGACAGGCGATGGTTTTTGGTATGTCGTTCTTGTTCGTGTTTTTGATCCTGGCGGCGCTGTATGAGAGTTGGTCGCTGCCGTTCAGTGTGCTTCTGTCGGTTCCCGTGGCGGTACTTGGAGCTTACGGCGGACTGCTGTTGCGCAAATTCGACAACAATGTGTTTGCCCAGATCGGACTGGTCATGCTGATCGGACTCACCGCCAAGAACGCCATCCTGATCGTTGAATTCGCAATCCTGGAGCACTCCAAGGGAAAAGAACTCGTAGAAGCGGCCCTCGAGGGTGCCCGCTTGCGATTGCGTCCCATCTTAATGACCTCCTTCGCATTCATTCTGGGATGCGTACCGCTCTGGACCGCGAAGGGAGCGGGTGCAATTGGTCGAAAGGTCTTGGGAAGTTCCGTGATCACTGGCATGGGCGCGGCCAGCGTTCTGGGGATCTTTCTCGTGCCTGTTTTATTTGTGGTAGTCGAACGCATCGCCGGGAAAAAGAAGAAAGAAGCTGTTGGAGTGCCCGGTAAGCCTGCGCTTGAAGGAGGACACGACTGATGCGAAAAATCATTGCAGTCGCGTTTCTCCCTCTTCTCCTGACCGGATGCAATCTCGGTCCGAAGTACAAGCGCCCAACAGTCCAGCCCCCGGGCAATTACTATACCGCGCAGCAGGCAGCCGCGGCTTCGGCCGCGGATCTCGCGTGGTGGGAGTTGTTCAAGGATTCCGTTTTACAAGGCCTCATACGCGAGGCGTTGAAGAACAACTATGACCTGCAGTTGGCGGTGGCCCGCGTTGAGCAACAGCTAGCCTTGCTGGGCGTCACGCGTTCGCAGTACTACCCACAAGTCGCATTCGACACAAACATCTCTGGGCAGCAGTCCCGGATCGTTCCTAATCACACTTACTATTCCTACAGCTTCGCCTCTTTCTGGGAAATTGACCTCTTCGGGCGCATCCGCAAACTCAATGAAGCTCAGCGAGCGGTGTACTTCTCCAGCGAGGAGGCCAGGCGTGACGTGCGGCTGTTGATTATGTCTCAGGTCGCCCAGGGATATTTTCAGTTGCGGGCTCTGGACGCACAGTTGGAGATTGCCCACCAGACGGTCAAGAGCTTTCAGGATACTCTCGAGATCTTTCAGCACAAGTTTGAAGGCGGCGCAGCGTCAGGGCTTGAAGTCTCGCGAGCGCAAGCGGCTCTTTCCAACGTAGCCGCCCAAATACCCGATTTCGAGCGGCAGATTGTGGCCCAGGAAAATGCGCTGGATTTGCTTCTTGGCCGTAATCCCGGTCCAATCGCGCGAGGCAGCGCTCTTGGAGATCAGTACGACCCGCCGGAAGTGCCCGCGGGTTTGCCCGCAGCCCTTTTGGAACGGCGGCCGGATCTTCGGGAAGCCGAGCAGAACCTGATAGCGGCCAACGCCAATGTGGGCGTGGCCAAGGCGAATTTTTTCCCCACACTCTCCTTGTCCGGATTGTTTGGCGGTGTCAGCCCTCAATTGTCGGAACTCACAGGGGCGGGCAAAGCCTGGAGCCTTGCGGGTGATTTGGCAGGACCCATTTTTACCGCGGGGCGTTTGAAGAATGAATACCGCGCCTCGCTCGCTCAACGGGACCAGGCCAAAATTTCCTTTGAGAAGCTGGTTACGCAGGCCTTTGGCGAGGTTTCCACGTCGCTCTCCGCACACGAGCAATTAGGCAAGGCTTACCGCGAACAGCTCACATCGGTTGACGCCTATCGCGAGTCCGTGCGCCTCTCCACCATCCGCTACGACAGCGGGCTTTCCAGCTATCTCGATATCATTGATGCCCAGATCCAGATGTATCCCGCGGAGAGCGCAACGGTCATTTATGACCTCGGTCGCAAACTGGCCCTGGTCGATCTCTACCGCGCTCTGGGCGGTGGATGGAATCTGAGCGATTTGCAATGGAGCAGCACAACCGGGGCTCCGGCTACCACTCAGACGCCATCTCCTTGACATCCTTTCGGCGTAAGGAAAGAGATCTCTCGAGCAGCAAACGGGTTATCCCACAGCTTCATAGCCAGCACAAAGAACGTGACTCTTTTCCTTGTGCCTTGCGCCGCGACTTCTCGGTTGACTCTGCCGCAGAAAACGCCAGACTAGAAGGAAAATGACGGTAAGGTTGCGCAATACCCAGATTGGCGCATGGCTGATTCCACTGATTTATGCGGTGACGGCGCTGCTCTTTGGCTTCGCGGTTCCGCGACTTTCGCACCTTTTTCTGCCAGGCTTTATCTCCACCATAAGCATGAATTCGGCGATTGGCATTTACTCGGCTATCGCTTCCGGGATGCTCGCGCTGACCGGTATTGTTTTTTCACTTACCTTCGTGATGGTGCAGTTCAGTGCGACCGCTTACTCGCCGCGGCTTGTCCTCTGGATTGCCAGAGACCCCGTGATGTCTCACGCGATTGGTGTGTTCACTGCCACCTTCCTTTACGCTCTTTCCGCATTGGCCTGGGTCGACCGAGGCGGCTCCGGCAGAGTGCCGCTTGCGAGTGTTGTGGTTGTGGCTGCGCTTCTCATCGTGAGCATCGTCATGTTCATCAGCCTTATCCAACGCGTGGGCATGCTCCAGATTACACGAATGCTCATATTCACTGGTGATCAGGGTCGTGAAATTATCGAGCAGCTCTATCCCCCGATCGAAGCGCCGGCAACTCTAGGTTCGGCCGAAACCTTCAAGGCGCCCTGTGT
>Ga0307477_10003793_pt1 | contig 11125 bp, 8 predicted proteins | sample atmos_gasesECM2C_FD_203316 | JGI IMG/M metagenome (GOLD analysis project Ga0307477, IMG submission 203316) | Hardwood forest soil microbial communities from Morgan-Monroe State Forest, Indiana, United States - atmos_gasesECM2C_515 | ecosystem: Environmental > Terrestrial > Soil > Temperate... | reverse complement strand
GCCGCAACTGGTTCAGGAGCGCGGGCAGTAAGGTTTCGTGGTCAGGAACCCATTGCAGGGCGGCGTTGGTATAGATGAGATCCGGAGGAGCTGCCGGGCGCCACGAGCGGATGTCAGCTTGCTGCCACGTGAGCGTAGGGAACTCGCGGCGAGCTTCGGCGAGCATTTCGGGAGAGGAATCGACGCCGATGACTCTGGAATTGGAGAAGGTGTCGGCGAGGATGCGGGTCAGGTAGCCGGTGCCGCAGCCGAGGTCATAGATTGAGGAGTATTCGGATTTCGGGATGCGGGCCATGAGATCGAGGCCCGCACGAAAGCGGATGTCAGCGTAGCGAAGGTAAGTTTGCGGCTCCCAGGTAGTCACAGCGGTAAGAAGAAATCATACCATTGCAACTCGGGAAGCCGCGGATGGACAAGATCAAACCAGGAAGCCCTGGGTGCGATAGAGTTGCACCATTTCGAGGCGGTCCTCGGCGCCGATTTTGTGCTTCATGCGATACAAGTGATTCTTGACGGTCTGTTCGGAAAGGGAGAAGTGATTGGCGATTTCCTTGTTGGTCAGTCCCTGTGCAATCAAAGGAATAAGCTGGAGTTCACGGCGGCTGAGACCCAAACGGCGGCGGCCGCTGGCGCACGGAAGGCTGGCGGTATCGGATTCGAAATAACGGAACAGTGCGGCGCAAAGCGCGCCGGGACAAACGGCTTCCCCAGCGTGTACAGCCTGCACACCTTGCAGAACCTCTCCGGCGGAAGCGTCGCGCAGCAAATAGCCGCTGATGCCCGCGCGGACACACTGAAGGAATTCGCGCTCGTCCTTGGCCATGCCAATCAGCAGGATGCGGACGCCGGGTGCCGCGGTGCGGACCTGTTGAATGGCCGACAAGTCTTCCTGAAGGCTTCCCCGGGAGGTAAGGAGAAGGATGTCCGGGCGTGCGTCCAGCAGAGCATCCGTGTGGAATGGCGCGGCGGAGTCGGTGGCAATCACTTCGACGCAACCGCCCTTGATTAGAACGCGGGCCAAAGCTTCACGAAGCAAGCGGTTCTCCGCAGCCACAAAGACACGGATATTCTCGGCTGGAGTTTTGCGAGCGTCGGCACGCGCGGGTTTTGCGGCACGCCGACGGGTATCTGGCGCGGAGTCGTTCGAACGGGCGATTTCCTTGACCACAGTGTCCGTCATTGAAACGCCGCCTCTCCTTCTGCTGTGCTTTCGCCCCGCAGGGAACCTAAAGACATTGTCAATTTATAACGTTGCAAGGCAATTGCCAAGCCCTTGCGGTTAAGGGGGCGATGGCGGGTGGCCAGGGTGCGGAAGATGCGGTCGAAGAGGAAAAAGCTGATGCCAAAATTGGCATCCATGTGTCCCGCGCCGTTGACGCTGTGATGATGAATATCGTGAAGGCGCCTGGCACGCCGGAACCAGTGATTGATCAGCGGCATACGAGCCATCCAGAAATCGCTAAGGTGCATAGCATCGTGAAGAAAGCTGAAGGTGAAGAACGGCCAGACAACGAGGTTGCCTAGCACAATCACCTGGTAAATGGGCCGTACGTGAAACAGGAACATAACGCCCCAATAGAAAGCCAGAACGACAGCCGACGGAGCGAGCCATTCAAGGCCGACGTTGCCGAGTGAAAACCGTCCATTGGTGGCGTCCTTGTAACGCTCGGCACGCATCGGTTGCATTGGTCCGTAAAGGAGGAGGTGGTGAACCATGTGACTGCGGCTCAAAAAGGGCAGCTTGTCACTATGGAGCAGCCTATGCAGCCAATAGCCGGCCAGCTCTGCAACAAGGCACGAACAGATAACCGATTCTAGCACTCCTGCCGCAGATAGAGCCGCACAGAACCAAAACATTTTCGTTTCCCCTTTCAGGAGGTGGCCGAGTCAGCAGGTCACGCCCAGCAACAACCGTTTTGCCGCCGCCGTTCTGACTTCAGAGCTTGGCTTCGGCGAGGCGATCGGCGATTTTGTCGGCGAAAGGCTGCGCTAACTGGCCCACAGAATCGGCGTAACCGTTTCCCCAAAAAGCGGCGCGGATGGTGTCGGTGTGATCGAAAACTTTCTTGCCGCTCGCGTCCGTGAGCCAATAATGAATTTTGGCGGTTTCGCGGCCGGAACCCATACCGACGACCCAGCGCTTAGCGCGGTTGCCGGGATGCCATTCGGTCACCTCGCCGTTCAGCGTGTAGGTTTTGACTTGGCCAGCCGGTGCCTCCACCGCGACGTCAAACCGCTTTCCATCTTTGCGTAGCAGCTCTGCCACGGTTTGAGCGGCCATTTGCTTCATGTCGTAAGGCCAGGGTTGCCCGGGAGTGGCCGTGAAGCTATGAACCACAATCGCCGGCTTGTCCTGTGCGGCAACGAGCCATGGTGCGGCCAGAATCGCCAGGGTGACGGTCAGGAAGATTTTTCGCATTGTCTGGGCTCCCTTGTGAAGTTTTCCGGAAATTCAGCCGGTGGAGGCACGGTAAACGGCAGCGAGGAGTCCTTCAAGCGACAAGGAACGATGTGAGGAGATAGGCGCTTAATGTCGTTGTTTGTCGCGCCGCCGGAAGCACAATCAGGCCGGTACCGCCAAAAGGTGTGTCCCGCGGTAGACAACGTTACGTTCAAATTGCGAATAAGAGGCGAAAGGCGTGTTCGTTAGGGTAGATGAAGGCGCTTCATTAGGTCCTGAAACCGAGGTTCGGAGCGCAGCGGATCGGCCATGGGATCGACGTTTAGATACACCAGACGATCGTTGCGTTCTTTGTAGGCTTTGTCGAGCCAGTCCAGAGCCATGCTTTTTTCGCCCAGGCCGGTATAGATGCCTGCAAAATAAAGCGCCGAAACGTAGCGCGTTTTCGCAAGACGCTGTAGGTCCGCAAGCGCTCTGCGTGCACCTGCCGTGTCGCCGGAAAGAGCCAGAGCGTGCCCGTATAGAGCGATCATGGCCGGATGGTCGCGCGATACCTTGAGGCCCTTTGAAAACTGCTCCAGAGCGTCCATATACATCTTCTTTTCGCGATAAGCGGATCCAAGCCAAATATAAGCCAGCCAATAGGTTGGATACTGATCTATGACCCGCCGGGCCTGAGCTACAGCTTCATCGTACTGACGCGAGTTGTAGTAGATCTCCGCGCGAACGGTAGTGAAGAGCGGTGAGACAGGATCCAGGGCGAGGGTGCGCGAGTTCTCCTCATGCGCTTGTTGTAGCCGATTGCGCACGATGCAATAGTGGCTGAACCACAGATGGGCAGTGGGGTCGTTCTGGCCAAGAGCGAGGGCGCGCTGAAATTCGCGTTCGGCCGCTTCGAAATCCCAATCGTAGCTGAAGGAGACATTGGCTAAGACGGAATGAGCCTCGCCCACTTGCGGATCGAGTTGCAGCGCACGCTCGGCGGCCTCGCGCGCCTTGGGTTTGGCGTCGATGGGCGGCATATCGTCGTAAGGCACCTGGCCTAGCAGGGCGTAGGCGCTGGCCAGACCTGCGTAGGCCAACGCATAGCTTGGATCTTTTTTGATGGCTGCCTGATAGGCATCGATGCTTTTGTGCAGATCGCCACGATTGGTCCAGTAAAAGCGGCCGCGGAGATATTCGTCGTACGCTTCCGGATTGAGGGTGCGCGCTCTCGCGTTCGCGCCGAGGGCACCCACGGGAAGCGCTATGCGAATCGCGGCGGCAACAGCAGCGGTGACTTCGTCCTGAACATTGAGGATATCGCCAAGGTCGCCGGTGTAAGAATCGGCCCACAAGTGTGTTTGATCACTTACCTGAATGAGCTGCACATCGATGCGGACCTGATTGCCGCCGCGACGCACGCTGCCTTCGAGGGCATATTGCACGTCCAACGTCTGGCCGATTTCCCTGATGGGTTTCCCAGCCAAAAACTTTGAAGAAGTTGCGGCGATGACGCCGAGGCGCTCCGGGTCCAGCCGGCCGAGTTGCGTGATCATCTCGTCGGTAAGGCCAGCGCTGAAGTAGTCCTGTTGAGGATCGCCACTAAGGTTTGCGAACGGGAGAACGACCAGGCGAATCTTCCCGCTCGCTGATCGCACGGGAGAATGTCGACCGCGTAAGAAGTAAACAGCCGGCGACACGGCGGCGAGAACGAGCAAGGTTAGCAGCGTGATGGTGATGTGCAGACGTGTGATGCGCGGGCGCGGAGGAGGCAACTCGCCGCCGTCCGCTTGACTCTGGGATTTCTGCTTATCCGCTTCGGTAGAGACGGTGACGTGTGCTGCAACTTCACCATCCCCGGCCTTCTCGGCATCTTCTTCGCCGTTGTCGGCGTGCGGCTGGCGTTCGCGATACCACTTATCCAACTCCGAGCGGTACGCGTAAACCGAGCCGAGCTTCCCGATCAGCAGGCGGCGTACCGGTAATCCTTGGTACCTTTCCCAGCGCTGCACAGTCCTAATCTCGCGACGTAGGTACGCGGCAATCTCTCCCCACGATTCGAGCCGGGGCTCGTCGGTCGGAGGATCCGGAATTTGACGTTCACCGAGGGGAGAGTCCGCCATTTAAAGCTCAAGGATTGCCAAAGTGGCTGGAGTATACACCTGAAACGCTTCGGCCCAAAAGAGTACCAATGCAGGAGGAATCACTCGATTGAGTTTTTGGGGTCTGCGTGTACGGCGCGGAGCTAACGCACTTCCCAGGTGTCGCCGGCGTGCAAGAGTTTGTTCAGGTCGCCTGGACCGCGCTTGGCGATAACGTCCTTAATTTGCTGGTTCATGACGTCTTCGTAGCGGGGCAGATCGTCCCATGCACGAAAGACTCCGATGGGTGTGGGGAAGCCGGGTCGATGCTCCATGTGTGAGAGCAAGAAGGCGTACGACGGGCGTGGATGATGCGCGTCGTGAATGACGAGATCTGATTCGGTGATGCCGTTGCCGAGTGGCACGACTTCGATGTCGCCATCGGGTTTGCGGCGGATGCCTTTGTCGCGGTTCTTCCCGAATACCAGCGGCTTGCCGTGCTCGAGTTGCAGCACGTGCTCACTGCGCGCGTCACGCTCCGTAATCGAAAACCATGCGCCGTCATTGAAGATGTTGCAGTTCTGCAGGATTTCCACGAATGCGGAGCCCTTGTGCGCGGCGGCGTGCTTCAGCGTGTCTTTCAGGTGCGATTGGAAAACATCCACGGAGCGCGCAACGAAAGTCGCTTCCGCGCCGATGGCCAGCGACACGGGATTGAACGGACGGTCCACCGAGCCAAATGGCGTCGACTTCGTCTTTTTGTTGAATTCCGACGTCGGCGAATATTGGCCCTTGGTGAGCCCGTAAATGCGATTGTTGAAGAGCAAAACTTTCATTCCGACGTTGCGCCGCAACATATGAATCGTGTGATTGCCGCCGATGGAGAGTGCGTCGCCGTCGCCGGTGGCTACCCACACTTCGAGATCGGGCCGAATAGCTTTGATCCCCGTTGCGACAGCGGGCGCGCGGCCATGAATCGTATGGAAACCGAACGTATTCATGTAGTACGGAAAACGGCTGGAGCAGCCGATGCCGGAGACCACCACGAAATTTTCGCGCTTGATCCCGAGCTCGGGGAACACGGACTGCACCGCGGAAAGAATGGCATAGTCGCCGCAGCCCGGGCACCAGCGGACTTCCTGGTCCGTCTGAAAATCTTTTTTTGTCAGTGGCGGTGGCAGCGTCGCGGTCGACATTTCCTATGGCTCCAGACTCAAATTCTTCGGATCGCGTTCGGATTAATCCTAGACATCCAGCATTTCTTCGATCTTTTGCTCGAGCTCGCTTTGCTTGAACGGGCGGCCCTGAATTTTGTTCAGGCCCACCGCGTCCACCAAGTATTTGGCGCGCAGGACCCACAGCAACTGCCCCATGTTCAGCTCCGGCACCAGCACTTGCTTAAAGCGCTTGATGACCTCGCCCAAATTCGAAGGCAGCGGATTCAAGTGCCGTAGATGCACGTGCCCGATGCTGCGTCCCTCGGCGCGCTGCGCCTTTACCGCCGCCGTAATCGCGCCGTGCGTGGATCCCCACGCGACGATCAGCAAATCACCCTCCGCATCGCCTACCGGCTCGATATCCGGAATGTCTTGTGCGACGGCCGCAACTTTCGCCGCGCGGATACGCACCATTTTTTCGTGATTCAGCGGCTCGTAGTTGATATTGCCGCTGACGTCCTGCTTCTCAAGGCCGCCGATGCGGTGCTCCAACCCCGGCGTTCCCGGAACAGCCCACGGTCGCGCCAAGGTTTGCGGGTCCCGTTTGTAAGGCAAATAGCCGGTCGGGGAGTTCGCCTCGGTCGCGAAATGTACCGGGATCTCCGGAATGTCGTCCGCTTCCGGGATACGCCACGGCTCGGCGCCGTTCGCCAAATACCCGTCGGATAGCAAGATCACCGGCACCATGTATTTGATAGCGATGCGGCTCGCCTCCATCGCGGCCCAGAAGCAATCGCTGGGCGTTGCGGCGGCAACGATCGGAATCGGTGCTTCCGAATTGCGCCCGAACAGCGCTTGCAGCAAGTCGGCTTGCTCGGTCTTGGTAGGAAGCCCGGTGGAAGGTCCACCGCGCTGAATGTCACAGATGACCAAGGGGATTTCCACAGCCACGGCGAGACCCATAGCTTCGGTCTTCAGCGCCATGCCGGGACCGGAGGTGGTGGTAATCGCCAAAGCACCCGCGTAAGCCGCGCCAATAGCCGAAGTAATCGCGGCGATTTCGTCTTCCGCCTGGAACGTCATCACCCCGAAGTCTTTGTACTGCGAGAGTTCGTGCAGGATGTCGGAGGCAGGCGTAATCGGATAGCTGCCCTGAAAGAGTCGCAGGCCCGATTTTTGCGAAGCGGTGATGAAGCCAAGCGCAAGCGCTTGGTTCCCGCTCAAATTTCGGTAAGCACCGGGCGCCAGTTGCGCCGGCGGAATCTCGTAACTGATCTGAAACGCTTCCGTCGCTTCGCAGTACGAGTACCCAGCCTTCATGGCCAGCTTGTTGGCCTCCACCAGCAGCGGCTTGTGCTTGAACTTGTCTTCAATCCAGCGGACCGTCGAATCCATCGAGCGGTTGTACAGCCAATAGCACATCCCCAGCGCGAAGAAGTTCTTGCAGCGGTCCACGGACTTGGCATCCAGGCCGAGATGCTCCAGGGCCACGCGCGTGAGGCGCTCCAGCTCGACGGGGAAGAGCCGGAACTTGTCCAGCGAATGGTCTTCCAGGGGATTGGAAGTCATCTGCGCCTTGCGCAGGTCGGTTTCCTTAAAGCTGTCGGAATTGACGATGAGGATGCCGTTGGCCTTCAAATCCGCGACATTGACCTTCAGCGCCGCAGGGTTCATGGCAATGAGCACGTCGACAGCATCCCCAGGCGTGTACACGTCATTGGAAGAAAAATGGAGTTGATAGCCGCTTACGCCCGGCAGAGTTCCGGCCGGGGCGCGAATCTCCGCGGGGAAGTCCGGAAACGTGGCGATATCATTGCCATACAGCGCCACCGTATTGGTGAATTGGCTGCCCGTGATCTGCATGCCGTCGCCGGAATCCCCGGCGAAGCGGATGACGGCCTGATCGATCTTTTCGCGCCGGTGCTTGGTCAGCGGCGATTCAATGAGTGTGGACATAAGCTGCCTGACCCCGTTTGGAAGAGCCCCTCTACGATTTCCCCCGCGAAGGAGCGCGGCTCAGCTAATAGGATGACGCGGTAGCAGGAACAGGATGGTTAGTGCTTCCGCCCGCCGCGAGCCGGCATAGTTTAGGATACCATACCGGCTCGCCCGCGGCGGGGAGAGAGTCCGCCGCGCGGGCAATGTGCTCTACTGGAAAAGACGTGTGCGGACCTTGCGAGGTTGCACTCGCTTCAGGAATTCACTCTTTTTTCTTTACCGTCACCGCTGCCTCTTACCTAAAAAAGCAGAAAGCATATTTCAGAAACTTAGCAAATTCGGCAAGCCCTTGAAGGAAGTGCTTGACTATTCGCTTTCTTTTCGCCTAAGGTGGAGGGGACGGCTGCTGATTTATGCGGCGCTGCAATCGGAGGTTTCACCCATGGCCCTGACTAAGCGGCAAAAGGAAGTGCTCGATTACCTGGTGGCGTTCGAGACCAAGCACGGCTACGCGCCGAGCTTCGAGGAAATCGGCAAGGGCATGAAGCTGACCTCGCTCGCGACGGTGCACAAGCACATCACCACGCTGGAGAAAAAAGGTTTTATTCGCCGTGGCTACAACCAGAGCCGCTCCATCGAGATTCTGCAATTGCCGAAATCGGTCAAGGACCAGGTCATCGAGCGGAGGGTGCAGGAGCTGCCGCTGGTCGGGCGCATCGCCGCGGGCCGTCCGCTGGAAGCGGTGGAAGAGCGCGAGACGCTTTCGCTTGGGGACTTTGCGCGCGGCGGCAATTCCTTTGTGCTGCAAGTTAAAGGAACATCCATGATCGAGGATCACATCATGGATGGAGACTATGTGGTTTGCGAGCAAACGCAGGTGGCCAATGCAGGCGAGATCGTGGTGGCCTTGATCAATGGAGAAGAAGCCACGCTAAAGAGATTTTATCGCGAAGGGCCAGGCAAGATTCGCCTGCAACCCGCCAATTCCGAAATGGCGCCGATCATCGTTGCGGCGAGCGATGTGAAGATACAAGGCCGTGTCATCAGCGTCTTGCGGAAGTATTGAGCGAACCAGGGAACTGCGCCTCCGTAGTAATCTGACGGAAAACCCGCCGGTCAAATCTTCTGCCGCATGCGTCCCTTTGAGCCGTCCGCAGCATCAAACTTGGTTAGTGGTTCCTCGCGCCGCGATCGATCACGCGCAATTCCCGCCCGGCTGCTAGACTCGAACTGGCGTCTCACTTGTGAGGTAATCATCGGAGGGGCGGAATTGTTCTCAAAATTTGCCGCACTGCTGGCCGTACTTGTGTCGACTCTCTTTTGGCCTGCAAGGGCTTCGGCATACTCAGTGCTCTCGCATGAAGCCATCATCGATTCGGCGTGGGACACTAATATCAAACCATTGCTGCTGAAGCGTTTTCCGGAAGCAACTCCGGACGAATTGCGCGAGGCGCATGGGTATGCCTACGGCGGCGCGATCATCCAGGACATGGGCTATTACCCGCACGGCAGCATGTTCTTCAGCGATTTGGCTCACTATGTGCGCAGCGGCGATTTCGTCCTGATCTTGCTGCGCGATTCCAAGGATTTGAACGAGTACGCCTTCGCCCTCGGGGCATTGGCGCACTATGCCGCGGACAACAATGGGCATCGCATCGGCACGAACCGCGCCGTGCCCGTCTTGTATCCCAAGCTGAAAAAGAAGCACGGTGACTCCGTGGCCTACGAAGACGATCCGCTCGCGCACGTCAAAACGGAATTCGGCTTTGACGTTCTCGAAGTCGCCAAGGGACGCTATGCGCCGGAAAGCTATCACGACTTTATCGGTTTCCAGGTCGCCGCTCCGCTGCTCGAGCAGGCTTTCCGTGAAACCTACGGTTTGGATTTGAAAGGCGTGCTGCAAAACGAAGAGAAACTGATCGGCTCCTATCGGCGAAATGTCAGCAAGCTTATTCCCCGGGCTACGCGCGTAGCTTGGTCCCTCAAGAAAAAAGAGATCGAAAGCGATATACCCGGCATAACTCGGAAGAACTTTCTCTATAACTTGTCGCGCTCCAGCTACGAGCGCGATTGGGGAAAAAGCTATCAGCGCCCGAGTTTTTGGGACCGCTTCCTCGCGTTTTTGTATCAGCTTCTTCCGAAAATCGGGCCGTTGCGGGTCTTGCAGCTCCGCACGCCTACGCCGGAGACGGAGCGAATGTTCCAGGCCAGCTTCAACGCCACTATGGACCGCTATCGCGACCTGCTGAAAGAAGAGGGCGAAGGACGCTTGAAGCTGCCGAACCATAACTTCGATGTCGGCGATTTCACCGGTCCGGGGGAATACTTTATGAATGATGACGCGCATGCCGAGCTGCTCGACAGGCTCGCCGCGCAAGATTTTGCCGATATGTCCCCCGATTTGCGCGCGGAGTTGTTGGACTTCTTCGCCGATCCCAACGCATCTTATGCTACCAAGCGCAAGCCGAAGGAGTGGAGCAAGGTCGAAGCGGAACTGCAGCGATTGAAATCCACGTCGCCGCGGCCGGTGAGCGCTCAGGCAGCGCCGAATTCCTTCTGAGGGGAAATCTTTCGCTCGATAAATTTTGTTTGCCATCCGCATTGAAAAAACTCCTGCGGCATCGCGGCCCGCTCGTGTGAAAATGTGAGGTTTCGCGCGAGCAATGGCTTGCGTCCGTGATGACGAAGTTGAAAAACATCCAAAAACTGCTCGCTGCCAACCGCAGCGAGATCGCCATTCGCATTTTTCGGGCCGCGAACGAGCTCGGACTTCGCACCGTGGGCATCTACTCGCAAGAAGATCGCCTGGGCCTGCACCGCTTCAAGGCCGACGAGGCTTACCAGGTCGGCGCGGGGAAAGGCCCGGTGGAAGCGTACCTGGACATCGCGGGAATCGTCGCGCTGGCAAGAGGGAAAAACGTAGATGCGATTCATCCGGGGTACGGATTCCTCTCGGAGAATCCGGCATTCGCGCGCGCCTGCGAGAAGGCTGGCATCACCTTTGTGGGGCCGCCCCCCGCGCTGCTCGAGCTGCTCGGCGACAAGACCGCGGCGCGCAGACTCGCCACTTCCGCGGGTGTGCCGGTGCTGCCGGGCACCGAAGAGCCGATAAAATCGGCGAGCGAAGCGCAGCGAATCGCGCGCGAAATCGGTTATCCGGTCATTGTCAAAGCATCCATGGGTGGTGGCGGGCGCGGCATGCGCGTCGTACTCGATGCCACCTATCTTGATGCCAAACTCGAAGAAGCGCAGGGCGAGGCGCGTTCGGCCTTTGGCAATGCCTCCGTTTTCCTGGAGAAATTTCTTCCGCGCGCGCGGCACATCGAAGTGCAAATTCTTGCCGACCACCACGGCAATTTGCTGCACCTCTGGGAGCGCGATTGCTCTGTGCAGCGGCGTCACCAGAAGGTAGTGGAGGTTGCGCCAGCCGCAGATCTGCCCACCAGCGTGCGCGGCGACTTGTGTGACGCGGCGTTGCTCATCGGGCGCAAAGCCAACTATCGCAATGCCGGCACCGTGGAATTTCTTTACGACGTGGATGCTGGCAAGTGGTACTTCATCGAAGT
>Ga0307477_10003790_pt1 | contig 11130 bp, 15 predicted proteins | sample atmos_gasesECM2C_FD_203316 | JGI IMG/M metagenome (GOLD analysis project Ga0307477, IMG submission 203316) | Hardwood forest soil microbial communities from Morgan-Monroe State Forest, Indiana, United States - atmos_gasesECM2C_515 | ecosystem: Environmental > Terrestrial > Soil > Temperate... | reverse complement strand
ACCGCCTCGCCCAGCCGCGCCATGAATTGCGTCGCCAGCTCGAAGCAGAGATCCATCCGCGCTGCGCGGATGTGGAAAAGGATGTCCCCAGGTGTCGAAATGGCATGACGCGAGCCCGCGTGAAACTCGCGAAACACGTGGAGCCCCGCGGGCCGGGATGACTTGAAGAGCTGGTCCCAGGCATTGGAGCCGAAGCCGATCACGCACGACAGGTAGCCCTCGAGATCGCGGAACGCCACCGCGCGCACGAGGGCCGGAAAATCGTCGCAGAACGCCCGCACCGCCGCGCGATGGTCATCACCTGGGTTGACGTTCACGACCAGAAAAATGGCAGCGCGGGTGAGTGGCGCGATCACCGGCTGAGACTGGTGGCCCATCGGTTTATCCTCTCACTGGAGGGGCCCGACTCGTCCGCCTAAAAAGGCCCATTATTGATGCGAGCGAGATGAACGAAAACCTGAGCCTTGGCCGCATCGCCGGCATTCACGTGGGGCTGAACTGGAGCCTTCTCGTGGTGGCCGCCCTGATCGCCTGGAGCATCGCCACCGGTATCCTGCCGGCGGCCGCGCCGGGCCAGACAACCGCCGCGTACTGGACCGCGGGCGTGGTGTCGGCCTTCGTGTACCTGGCCTCCCTGCTGGCCCACGAACTCGCCCACTCGATCGTCGCGACGCGGCGCGGCGTCAAAGTCGAGGGAATTACGCTCTGGCTGTTTGGCGGGGTGTCACGGTTCAACACCGAGAGCAGTTCGCCCGGTGCGCAGGCCCTGATTACCTTCGTCGGCCCTCTCACGAGCCTGCTGCTGGGCGCGGTGTTTCTGCTTGCGTCGGTGGTTGTCGGCGGCGGCGCCAACTCGGCCCTGGCGTCCGCCAGCCTGGCATGGCTGGGCTACATCAACATCCTGCTCGGGGTCTTCAATCTGCTACCCGCCTTCCCGTTGGACGGAGGCCGGATCCTGCAATCGCTGATTTGGAGGGGCACCGGTGATCGACTCCGGGCAACCAGGATTGCCGCGCGGATCGGCATGGTCTTCGCCTACCTCTTCATCGCGTACGGTCTGATCACCTTTTTCGCCGCGGGCAGCATCATCGGTGGAGTCTGGGCGGTGTTCCTGGGCTGGTTCCTCCTGAGCGCCGCGCGGGCCGAAGAAGCTGGCGGCCTGATCCGCCAAGCGCTGTCCGGGATCAGCGTCGCGGAGGTGATGACGCCCAATCCGGTGCAGGCTCCCGACGACATCAGCGTCGATGAGGCGCTACACAGCTACGTGCTGACGTCTCGGCATTCAACTTTTCCGACGCACGACGCGAGCGGCCGGCTGAGCGGGCTCTTGACCATGGCCGCTCTCAAGAACGTCGCTCCCGACGCTCGTCCGACGACGCGGATCAAAGAGATCATTTGTCCGCTCGACCGCGTATCCACGGCCTCCCCAGCTGAGCCGGCCACCAACCTACTCAACGTCTCAGACGGGTGCAGCGACGGTCGGACATTGGTCATCGACAATGGCCAGCTTGTAGGAATAATCTCGCCGAGCGACGTCAGCCGGTTGATGCAGCGATCCCTGTCGGGTTGAGCGCAGGCGCCCGCGAGCTAGGCGCCATCCGGCTGTCGCAGCGCGCCTGGAATGCCGGAGGCATCATACGACGGGTCCGGATGGATGTCGAAGGCGTCGGCGAGGCGGACGAACAGATTGAAGAGCGCCCCATCGTAGACCGCTTCAGCGATCTGGGCGTCGCTCCAACCGGCGTCGCGCAATCCCTGGACCTGCTCGTCGGTGATGCGATACGCGTGTCGAGTCAGCGTTTCGACGAATTCCAACAGCAACCGGTGCCGGGGCGAGAGACCGGCGCCGTCGAGGTCCCCGTCACGCAGCGCCGCCGCGGCCTGCGAATACTCCTCGCCCTGCAACTGCAGGAACCACGCGTGGCTGCTGAGTCAATAGTGACAGCGGTTGAGCGCCGACACATAGGAGGCGATCATCTCGTGCTCGGCCCGGCTGAGCGCACCATCCGTGAAGTGCAGCCGGCTGGCCTGATCGATCGCGCGTAAGAAGTCGGGGCGCAGGCTCATCGTCCGCAGGATGTCGGGGACGTTTCCCCTCGTCGACGTCCGCTTGATCTCGCGGAAGAGGTCGGCAGTCTCGCCGGTGGCGTCGACATCTTCAATCCAGGCAATTCGAGCCATGTCTTTGTCCCCTTCGATTCGTCACGTTGGGTGGACGCATGGCCAACCTACCACGCACATCCGACCCTGTCCAGCGCGTTTGGCAGAGTAGCCCGTACGCCCGTGATTTGGTGCCAAAAGGGGCCTCCCAGATTCATCCGATGCGCCGCTAATGGACGAGCGAGATAATCCTGACATGTCGAATCCGGTATTCGAGGCGGTTCGCACCGTCTTGGCCGTGCGCGAGTATCAGGACAAGCCGGTGCCAGACGAGGTCGTGGACCGGATCATCGATGCGGCTCGGCTCACCGCCAGTGGAAGCAACCGTCAGCCCTGGCATTTCGTCGTCGTCCGTGAGCGGGAGCACCTGCGGGAGTTGGGCGCGCTGGTGAGGACCGGTCCTTACACGGCGCGGGCGAGTCTCGCGGTTGTCGCGGCATACCTGAAGGAAAGCCACGTCGCAGTTTCGGATGTCAGCCGCGCCATCCAATCGATGATCTTGACGGCCTGGGCGGACGGCGTCGGCTCCAACTGGACAGGGTTCGGCAGCCTCGAGGGTGTCCGAAAGGCCGTGGGTTTGCCAGATGACTACGAGGTCCTTGCGGTCGTGCCGTTCGGCTATCCGGCGCGGCCCGTCAAGGGAATCAAGAAGCGAAAGGCGCGGAGTGAGGTTGCGTCGGCCGGGCGCTTCGGATCGCCGTTCTCCTGAACCGATTTCGCTGCGGCGCTGAGCGAAAGCACGAGATACTGCCGCGCTAACATTTGGGCTGCACACAGGAGGACGTGGCATGTTGAAATCACAAGACGTTCGGCGCTTCCAGGAGCGACTCAAGGCAGAGCGCGACGCGATCGAGGCGCGGATCGCAGCCAACAGACACGGTGTTCAGGAAACGGTGCAGGACGAGTCCGGGGTGGGCGATTCGGTCGATGAATCCGACCTCCTTTACGAGCGAGAAGCGGAGCTCGATGAAACTGCCCGGGATCAGGAGGAACTGGCGCAGGTCAAGAAAGCGCTCGACCGTATCGAACAAGGAACGTACGGGCTAAGCGAAGTCTCCGGCAAGCCCATCCCAATCGAACGCTTGGAGGCCCTCCCCTACGCCACAACCCTGGTAGGTGAGCGACCGCTCGAAGCAGAATAGCGATTGGCGGCGTCCCCAGGCGGCGAGTCACTCCACTGGTTGCGCCGTCACTGGTACGTCGTTCGTTCTTCGTCCCCGGACTATGCTCGGAGCGTGGATAGGAAAGAGCTACTGCGCACGATGACAGCGGCCCATCAAGAGCTGACGCAGGTCGTGGAAGGCATCAGCGACGACCGGCTGCTGGATCCGGCAATGGGCGACTGGACGGGCAAGGACGTGCTCGCGCACCTGGCGTGGTGGCACGACCACTCGGTGCTCGTGATCGAGAGCCTGCGCGCCGGCCGCCAACCGTATGACGATACCGATCCCGCGAACAGTACTGACGCCTTCAATGAGCGCGTGCACCGTGAACATCTCGACGATCGCCCGGACGTGACGCGGGTTGCGTTCAGTCAATCGTTCGAGCGCCTCCTGGCCTCAATCAAGCCCCTGACCGACGACGACCTGTTCGTCACGGACCGGTGGCCGTGGCTGGGCGAAGAGGCGCTGGCGGAGATGCTGCAGTGGGACACCTCGCGTCACTACGAGGCACATCGCGAGCACCTGGCACCGTTGGCCCAGAACGCCCGGACATAATCTGGCGCGGGCGCGACGGGAACGATCCGGCGTTGCCTGGCCGCGAGAACTGCGACCATCCGCCGTTGCATGACATGAGTGGACGCGCCAACCGCTATCTGGAAAGTCGTTCTGCTCGGGATCATCGCCGCCCTGGTGATCGCGGTGGGGGCCGGTATGTCCCTCTTGCCGGATCCGTCAAATTCGGTCGGCGCCTACCAGCAGGCGACGCCCTGCACCGGTGTGAGCGTCCCCTCGGACAATTGCTATGCCGTGGTGCCGGTCACCATCGTCAGCGCATCTGCCCAGCACTTTCACAGGAACAGGCAGGATGAAGAGCACGTCATCGTCCGTGCACCCAGCGGCCCCAGCGAGCTCGTTCTTCCGTGGGAGAGCGCTCAGGATCAAGTTCTGCTGTCCGGCGCGACCGGAACGGTCGACGTGTATCGGGGCGCGCCCGTGCTTCTGGCAGTCGGTGGATACCAGTTCGCCACCCTGCAGAACCCGGTAGTTGCAAAAGCGCAAACGCGATGGGGCGGCTGGGTCTTCCTGGGCCTTGGGCTTGCCTTGGGCGGTGTGGTGGTCCTGCAGCTCCGAACTCGGCGGCGTCGAGCATCCGTGACGGTACCAGGGTGGGGCGCCATCCGCCAGACGATCGACCAGCTGCCTCGCGACGCGGATCCGCAGGTCCTCGAGAAGATGAACAAGCTCCAGGAGCGTCTCGCCACGATGCCAGTGCAGCCCCAGCGGGGCCAGATCACCAGGGGGCAGACGATCGGAATCGTCATCGGTTGCACCGTCGCCGTCCTCGGAGCGCTGCTCCTACGCGGTCTGCATTAGTTCGTTCGCGGCAGCCGCTGTCCCGGAACCGGAGCAACCGCTTGCTTTTGCCGCAGCCGCGGCCGAGGCGACGCGACTGTCAGCAGCATCGAGCTCCTTTGCAGGTGGAGGGATCATGTGGAGGTTAGCGTTCCGCTTCTAATATCAGAGATGATCCTCTCCTCGGACGAGTGATGGGCGACATTGTCGGATTTAGTGCGGCTGTACTGCTGGCCATCGCGGCGGTCGCCGCGGGGATATATCTAGGCTATCGATCGTCGCCCTGGCGCCGACCCTACCCAGGGACCGCAGGCGATACCCGATCGCGGCTTAGGAGGGGGAGCATCCTGACGCTTGGAACAGAACTCGGCATACTCCCAGTAGTGGTCGCGGGCGTCTTTCTTGGCCTTCCTTTTTGGATTCTAATTGCATACTTGGCAGCAATTGTTCTGGCCGGCACAGGAGCAGTGATCGTCATCCTGATTACGAACCCGACCAGACAGTCGCGGTAGACTCCCTTCGGCATTGTGACGCTACTCCAAGTGGCGGGCGACCCCGGCGGCCTGGTCTTGAATCATTGAGCGAGGATAGCCGGACCCTCTGAATCGAGGTCAGGAACGCCGGGCAGGTTGGGGCGATCGCTAAGACTTCGCGCTCGTCGGGGCTTCGCCCACCACGTCGCGCCAGATGTCAATCACCTCGCGGCCCCGCGTTCCGAGGGTCATGGCAACCTGTCCCATCTCGTAGCCCTCGTGGTTGAGGAGGCGCGTGAAAATGGAGGGATTCGTATGCCACTGCGTCCCACTCTGGCCCTCGCGGGGGTACGTTTCCTTCAACATGTCGGGCGACCATCGCTGTAGCCAGCCGGCCACCACCTGCCAGGTGGAATCAATGGCCCGGATCAAGTCGTCACGCGATCGCGGTATGTCGAGGTGATCCTCCCAACCAAGTCCCTCAGTCACCGTCTCTTCATCAAAGGGCGTCAGCTCGGCGCCGGGCTGCTTCAGCACGCCGCATAACCAGTAGACACGCCCGGCCATTGTGTGCGCCACGACCGCCCAGATCGGCCAGCCGCGAGGCGGTACTGGAAGATCGAGATCGTCCTGTGACGTCTGGCGAACGATTTCGGAAATATTCGCGTTGATGCGCCCCCACTGCTCGGCAAGGGCCCCGATGACTGGCATGTTGAACGTTGCGCTCTCCTGGCTCACTCGTTCCTCCTTGGCGGTCTTGAATTTCGCAGGCGCAACGTTCGCCATGATTCGCCAGCGCCGCTTTTCGCGAACCGGACGTCGGGCTGCGTGGAGGTGGTCACTACCGAATGGGTAAACGGTAGCGCGATCCAGTTGCACTGTCTAGCAGTGCGCCTGGCAAATCGAGCAGCCCATACTTGGCGGTCCGGGCTCGGCCAGGCTGGGCTCCCTACTTGCGGGCGCTGCTTCGCGGCGCAGCGTCCTTAGAGCGGGAGACAAGGAGTCTCCCGCTCTGACTCGCTCAGGTCGGCGGTGCCTAGTCGTCCGATTGAGCGCTCTCGTCGTCTCTGGGCTGGAAGTTTCGGGCTAGCGCCCAGTTGGCAACCGCCTTTCCGAGCGATTCGCCGACGATCACGGAATTGCGGTAGTGAAATCCAATCCAGACCCGGGCATCGACGAGCTCGCTCGTAGCGTCATCGACGGTCGCGAAAGTGCGCGACGTGAGTTGCGAACCGGAGGGGTTCGCGGCTCCAACGATCGTCAGGTTGAGGTTTCGAGTGCCGAAAGCCGCCGCCAGCGTATCTAGCAGGGCCGTCGTGGCGCAGCCGTGTTGCGATGGATACTCCGGGTGGTTGGGGGTCGCCACCAAGGGGGTCCAGGACGGATCGCCGCCCGCCCGGATCGCCGTGATCGGTCGCCAGAACATGTAGTGATACTTCGAGTCGAAGCACGCGATCGCGGCATCGGTGGTGATCATCTCTCCCATCGCTAGAAGGCGAACTGTGTCCACCAGGTCCAGGTTGTGCTGCACGGCTGCGTCGCGCAAGACCTTGTTGAACTGGAAGATCACATTCGCGTTCCAGAACAATGCCGTCGCCGTCTGGGCCGGCGTGCGAACGGTGCTATTGCTCGCCCCATAGGCCTGCGTCTCTGCCAGGTTGTTCTTATATGTGCTGCTATCAAGGGCAGGGGGTGCCGGCGCACGAAAGGCTGACGCGCTGGGGAGAAGGAACGGCTGCATGGACGCCAGCCAGGGCGTCTGCAGTGCCTGAACCGATGGCGGCGGAGCGCAAAGATAGGCACCCGGCGATGGAGGGCTCGCGGGTGTTGGACAGGTATACGAAGCCGGTGCGTTGCGCCCATCGTTGGCACGCAGGGCCTCGATGTCGGCAGCAGCCGCCGCGCCCACGGCCACACCGCGCTCCGTTTTCTCATCGGCTGGGAGTGCAGCCAGGCTTGCGGCGTATTTGGAAGCCAGCGTTCCGCTGGGATCGCCAAGGTAGAACACCAGCGTGTGATATGTGGCGGATATCACGGCCGCCTCGAGCGACGCGTTACCAGCGGCGGCGTTGAAGCGGTGATACAGCTCGTAGCGGTGCGAGATCTTCATGACCGCGTCGTAGACGGCGGCCTGGACATACGACATGTACACCAGGCTCTCGTTTTGGTAGAGAGGCCGCGCGGTGGCACCGGGAGGCAACTCGTTAGTCGTGGTTGCCGCCCGCACGGCGCTGACGGCGTTGAGATTCCAATCGAACGCCACTTGCGCCGATGGGGCGCTGGCGACCGCGGAAGATGGCGCGGCGGCGAACGTCGATGCGGCAAGGGCAACAAAGAGCGTGCAGATACCACGGGATGCTTTCATTCCCTACCTCCGGGTTTGGACTAACGCGTAGTCAGGATTTCTCGACGAGTTGCGATCAGGGCATGGCTACGACCTGCGAGTCGTGTCTTCGAAAGACGGTGTCCCACTCTGGCCCGCCCGTGATGCCCGCCTGCAGCAGAGCCACAAGGTCTTCGATCATGGCCAGCAGGCTTCCGGGACACAAGATCTGGGCGAACCGCACGCGGCCTGGGCCAGCATTCGAAAACGTATGAGCGGCGCCTGCCGGAACATGGACGCAGGTGCCGGGCGTGGCGGTGATGGTCCTCTCGCCAACCGAGAACTGCATCACCCCCTCCAGCACGTAAAAAGTCTCCGAGCCCGAGTTGTGGACATGCGGTTCGGGCCCATCCCACGAAGTCGCCAGCCCATACTCGACGAAGGCGAAGGCACCGCCCGTCTCTGCGCTCTCGACTTTGACCACGGTCTCCAGCAGGCCTCCCGGCACCACTCGGCCTTCACCAGGGCCGAGCACGCGGCCGTCAAGCAGGTCGGTTTCGGTTCTCCTCATACTTCCTCCTTGCGCCCGCTTAGGGCGAGCGCAGGCTCAGTCTGCCACTGGCAACCGCAGGAGTTATCCGTACTGGTACGGAAATTGCAGAGGTGGTTAAAGGTCTAATTCGGGCGCGTGGCGGGCGAGCTCAACCTTGGAAGCAACCCCGAGCTTTGCGTAGGCATTTGCGAGGTGTGTCTCGACGGTTCGCTCACTGATGAATAACTGGCGGCCGATCTCCGCCGCAGTGTTTCCGCGGGCCGCCAGCCGGGCAACCGCTCGCTCCCGATCCGTCAGTGCGGCGGCACCGACTGGCGAACGTCGGGCGCGTCTGCCAAGGTCGCCCGTGAGAAACCGTTCGACGTGATCCAGTGGCGCCGTCGAATCGCCAATCCATGGCCAATGGTCGGCCCCTTCCAATTCAACGAGGGTGGCGTTGGGAATATGGCTCGCCATGTAGCGAGCTTGGGCGACGTCGATGATCGGGTCGTCCACGCGGTGCATGATCAGGGTGGGAAGCGTGAGCCGCGGCAGCACCGGGCGCACGTCACCGCGGGCCGCGATTTGCATCAACTTCCGGGCGGCTCCGGGGCTAGCCGACAGTCGAAGATAGCGCATCGCCCACTTGCGGTACTGCTCATCGCCAAGGAGGCTTGGATTCCGGATCTCGGCAGCGTCGGCCCAGCTTTCGGCAACATCGGACAGGCTGCGCTCGAATCGCTCCTGGCTCCATCCCCACGGGAAGTCGGGCGAGCTCAGATACTTGACCGGCGCACTGAAAGTCACCAGCGCCGTCGCACGTTGGGGATAGGTGGCCGCGAACATCACGCATAGCATCCCACCAGCCGAGTAACCAAACAGGGCCGCACGGTTCGAGCCGGCCGCCTCCATCACGGCTCGTACGTCGTCGACCTGCTCGCGCTCCGTCGGCAGCCGAACAATCGGGTCTGACATGCCGGTGCCCCGCTTGTCGAAAGTGATGAGTCGACTGAATGACGCCAGCCGGCGCAGGAAGCGGGCGTTTCTCGGCTCCTCCCAGCCAGCCAGCGCATGCGAAATGAATCCCGGCACAAAGACCAAGTCAATCTCACCTTCGCCCACGACTTGATAGGCGAGGCTGACATCGCCGTTTCTCGCGTATCGAACTTCCGGCTGTAGGGAAGTTGCCACGGAAGCCTCCACGGGAAACTTACCGCGTGAGGAGATGGTTGTCCACTACCGGCGGCGCGCGTCCTTCCCCATTCAAAACTGGCGGGGGCGCGACGGGAACGATCCGTCCGTCGACATCGCCAAGGATGCCGACCAGCGGTTTTGAAGACCGTGGAGCCCACCTGAGCCCATGCACCCCCGTCCCGCGACTGAGGCTACAGGACGGCGTCGATTTTCTGCTTGAGGTAGGCCTTGGGTTTGTAGCCGACGATCCGATCCGCAGGTTTCCCGTCGCGGAACAGGATGAGGCTGGGAATACTCAGCACGCTGAACTTCGAAGCGGTCTGGGGGTTGGCGTCAACATCGAGCTCGGCCACTGTGACCCGGCCAGCGTACTCGGCGGCCAGCTCCTCAACCACGGGTCGCAGCATCTTGCATGGGGCACACCAGGTGGCCCAGAAATCGACGAGAACGAGCTGCTGGGCACTGCCAACAGTCGCCTCGAAATTCTGGTCGGTAACCTGGACGATGTTCTTCGTCGTCATGCCGCTCCTTCCTTCGGGCTGGTCTTGGTGTCAGTTTTAGCAGGTGGCGTCACAGACGGTTTCGCGTCGCCGGTGTCGGGGGCGGATTTCGCCTTGGTATCAGCTTTCCCGTCGGGCTTGGCGTCGACCTTTGGGGCGTCCGTTGGCGTGATGCTCCCGTCGCTGGAGGAGCCCCTCGAATCCGTCTTGTAGAAGCCGCCTCCCTTGAAGATGATGCCAACCGGGTAGAAGACTCGCGTCACCGGCGCCCCGCATTCAGGGCACTTGGTCAGCGGCGGTTCGGTGATTCGCTGCTGCACCTCGAACTGATGGCTATTGGTGCAGCGATATCCATAGACGGGCATTTCGACTTAACTTATACCCGGATTGCGGGGGCCAGAAAACGCCTGGCGGGATCCAGCCGTCAGTTGATCCAGAGTTTGCTTTTCGGCCTTGGCTCTTCGGTCGCCGGGTCGCTGAAGTCGCCCGGCTGGAGCAACCCGCTCTGCATCATCTCCGCCACCCGATCGAAAAAGGCCTCGTCGGGGCTGGCCGGCTCGGCGGCGGGTCCCTCCGCGAGGTAGCGCTCGACCGCCGCACTGATGATCTCGCTTCGGCTCTGTGGGGAGACGGCCGTGACCCGGTTGAGCGCGTCGACCAGGGCATCGGGCATGTAGATCACGACGCGCTTCGCGCTCATCAGCCCCAGCATAGTAGCCAACGGCTGGGTACCCGGCAAGCCGAATCGACTCACGAAAATGAAACAAAGCAACCGACCAAATGCATGACGCCCCCACCCTGCCCTCCCCCAGAGGGGGAGGGGTCACTTGGCCCTGCCCTCCCCCAGAGGGGGAGGGGACGAACGGATCCTGATAGCCGCGTCGAGGGGGTTGAACACGATCCCGGACGCCGGCTTGGGAAAGAAGTAGGTCGATTTCTGGGGCATCACCTGGCCCGCCCGAGCGACCTCGACCACGTCCTGGACCGCGGGTGGCCGGAGAATGAAAGCGGCCTGGGCGGTGCCGGTTTCGACCCGCGTGAGGACGGCGTCGACGTCGCGGGAGTAGCTGAGGTAGCGCTCTTCCTCGACCTCAGCCTGGCGGAGGCCCAGAAGACGACCGAGGATCTCCTGATGCAGCACCGAGACATCGAGCCGGGAGACGGGATCGGCGGCGGCGGCCCGGTCGATGTCGATGGTGTAGTAGGAGGTGGGAGGCAGGGCCAGGCCGATGCGGGTACCCGCACCCAGCCCTCCTCCAGAGGGGGAGGGACGTTTGTCCTGCATTGCCGCCAGAAGGTCGGTCCGGGTGTCGCGAGGAAGCACACGGTGGCGTTCGGAGAGCTGGCGCAAGAGCTCGGTGGCGTCGAACCCTGCGAGGTCGTGGAGGACGCGGTGGGTGGGCAGAATGGCCAGGCCCGGGTCACGGACATC
>Ga0307477_10003789_pt1 | contig 11131 bp, 6 predicted proteins | sample atmos_gasesECM2C_FD_203316 | JGI IMG/M metagenome (GOLD analysis project Ga0307477, IMG submission 203316) | Hardwood forest soil microbial communities from Morgan-Monroe State Forest, Indiana, United States - atmos_gasesECM2C_515 | ecosystem: Environmental > Terrestrial > Soil > Temperate... | reverse complement strand
GCCGCACAGGCCTTTCGAGAGAAGGAAGATCTTGTGAAGCTGGCCTGGTTTCTGGTGATTTTGGGGTTTTCAGCCAGCTTGCTGGGAATCATCCAGTACTTTACGTCTCGGAACACGATTTATTGGTTCCGGCATCTTTCGCAGAGTGTCGATGTGTTTGGCCCTTACGTGAATCGCAATCACTTCGCAGGATTCGTCGAGCTGGTTGCGCCTGTAGGATTAGCTCTGATGATGTTTCGCGGCGTCCGCCGGGACCTTTTCCCGTTGACTGGCCTGCTCACGATCATCCCGGTTGGCGCGCTGATTCTCGCGGGCTCGCGAGGCGGCATCATTTGTTTTGCATTTGAAGTGGCGGTGCTGCCACTGCTCGCGCGCACCCGTAAAGGGCTGAGGGGAGCCACAGTGATTGCGGTCGCGTTCGTGGGCCTTGCTTCCGTCGCGCTAATTGTCTGGCTGGGTGCAGGGACAGCAATCGAGCGGTTCTCGAATACGCGGATTGGTGACGTGTCGATGTCTCGGCGTGCCTCAATGTTTCGCGGGGCGGAGCACATTTTTCTGGATCACCCCGTGAAGGGCGTTGGATTGGGCACGATTGTCACCGTCTTTCCGGGCTACGACACTGGCTACGACGGCCTCGTCGTGGATCATGCCCACAATGACTATATCGAGGCGCTGGCGGAGACGGGGATGTTGGGTGGCCTCTGTGGTATCGCGTTTCTTTGGCTGCTATTCACAGGCGCGCGAAGATCATTCGTGGCCGAGCAGGGCCATTTTTCCACCGCGCTTCATGCGGCCGCGATTGCTGCCGTCTGCGGAATCCTGTTGCACAGCTTTGTGGACTTCAATCTGCACATTCCTTCAAACGCTTTGCTCTTTCTGCTTCAGGCTTACCTGGCAACCTCGCCGCCGCTTCCTTCCGGCAGTTCCATGCCGCGGCGCCGCATTCGCACGCGTGAACATGCCCACGCTGCAAATGACCCTCAGGTAGCAATTTGAGTTCCCTGATCATCGATTTGAGTTCCCCGATCATCAATGATTCACAAAGACGATCAATGATCATCACGTCGTGCGGTCTCTTTTAAAGCTGACACGTCACGCCAGTTGGCAACCTTCATTCCAGCGTTTATCATGGCGTCGCGTCTCGAAAGCGACGGCGGAGGAATCATGGACGCGGGCGAGCAAAACCGTTTCAAGAAAGAAGCCGCCAAAGCGGCAGCGCAGCTCGTGCAGAACGGCATGATCGTGGGTCTCGGCACTGGTTCCACTGCGGCTTACCTCGTGACCGAACTTGGCCGGCGCGTCGCGGAAGAAGGGTTGCGTTTCACTGGTATTCCCACCTCGGAGCGCACCGCGGAGCAGGCGCGCAGCCTCGGAATTCCACTCGTGACTCTCGCCGACGTGAAAGAAATCGATCTCACCATTGACGGCGCCGATGAAGTTCAGCTAGGCACGCTGTCGCTGATCAAGGGACACGGCGGAGCGTTGCTGCGAGAAAAAATCGTTGCCGCCGCAAGCAAGCGAATGGCGGTGATTGTAGACGAGACGAAACTCGTGAAGCGTCTGGGTGGAACGCTCGCGGTTCCAGTGGAAGTGGTTCCTTTTGGCTGGGAGGCCACCGAACGGAAGCTGCGAGCCATCGGTGCGGGTACCGAGCTGCGTCCTGGGCTTGACGACAAGCCCTACGTTACGGACGGCGGGCACTACATTCTCGATTGCGAGTTTGGGCTGATCGCAGATCCGAAAAAAGTTGCGCGGGAGCTCGACGAAACCGTCGGCGTCGTCGAGCACGGGTTGTTTCTCGGACTTGCGAAACAGGTGTTCGTCGGCGGGCCTGGCGGAGTAAAAATTCTGAAGCAAGCCGCGATTCGCAGCAAGCCGGGCGCTAAAGGAAAGAAAAAATCGACGCGAGCGCGCCGGCGTTAGCGAAAGTTACCGGTCAGGCTCGATTAGAATCCGGGATAGTGCGATTGCGTGCCATGGTCGGACGCGTCGCTTGATTGCTTTTTCGGCGATTGCTTGGGCGCGCACCCTTCGGGATACACCGCATCCAGCGCTCCCCACAGAGCCTTCAAACTGCGCTCCGCCGCGCAAAGCACGGCCACTTCGTCGATATTCTTCTGCGCCCCGAGCCATTCGCGCCAGGCCGCGCGATGCCGCACGTCCGCTTCTTCGTGTACCGCGAAATATCGGAGCGAGCGCGAATCGGTGATGCCGTAGAACTTGCGAAGCCCTGAAATTTTCTGCGTCGCGATTTCCGGCACCTGCGCTTCGTAGCTGTAGAACATGGCCACAGCCTGCGCCGTCGAACCGTCGGTCGAAACTTCGTCGAAGGTATCCAGCAGCGCCGCGATACCCGGAAGCGCGCGGCTCGAATCGAGCGCCACGTCGCTCACTCCGAGCGAGGCGGCAAACTCGCGCCACAGCGTCGGGTGCGGCGCCGACGGATCCACCTCTTCCGCCAGGTTCTCGTTCACCAGTGTCTGTAAATTGCCGTTTGTGCGCGAGGCAAGTTGCTTCAGGTTTTCCGGGAACGCGCGTACGTGCTGGTAATACTGGGCCGCGTAAAGCTGCAGCGATTCCTTCGAAAGCGTCCCCTCAGTCCAAGCCTGATAAAAAGGGTGCTTCAGCAAATGATAGCGTCCGATCAGCGTATCGATCGAATCGAGCATCGTCTTCGGCGCATTCTTCGCGCCGTCCTTCTGGCCGGACCTGGGCATCAAAATCTCCTATCTCACCTGATAATAATGGCGCAAAACCCCGCAATCCTACAGAAATGGGCTTCGAATGTCCAGTAAGTGACACCCCAGAGTTCCGCACATGCAAGCCATTATGACTGGCAGTCGTTAGGGGCTGTCGAAGTCACGTCATAGCGGGATGTTGCCGTGCTTTTTTTTGGGGTTCGTGTCGCGCTTGTTCTCAAGCGAGCGCAGAGCGGTGATGAGCTTGGCGCGCGTTTGCGACGGCTCGATGATGGCATCGATGTAGCCGCGCTCGGCGGCTACGTAGGGATTGGCGAAGCGTTCGCGGAAGTCGTCGGTTTTTTCGCGGCGCAGCTTTTCGCGGTCGGCTTCAGGGGCGCGATCGATCTCGCGCTTGTAGACGATATTGACCGCGCCTTCCGGTCCCATCACCGCGATTTCAGCGGTGGGCCATGCGAAATTGATGTCGGTGCGGATGTGCTTCGAAGCCATCACGCAATAGGCGCCGCCGTAGGCTTTGCGCGTGATCACCGTGATTTTGGGCACCGTGGCTTCCGCGAATGCGAAAAGAAGCTTCGCGCCGTGCTTGATGATGCCGCCAAACTCCTGCTGCGTGCCGGGCAAAAATCCGGGCACGTCCTCGAACGTGATGAGCGGAATGTTAAACGCGTCGCAGAAACGAACGAAGCGCGCCCCCTTCATCGACGAATTGATGTCGAGCACGCCCGCAAGAAATGCAGGCTGATTCGCGACGATCCCGACGGGGCGACCATCGAGCCTCGCAAATCCCACCACGAGATTCTTCGCGAAGTGCTCGTGAACTTCAAAGAATTCGCCATCATCGACGATTTCGTGAATCGCATCCTTCATGTCGTAAGGTTTCTGCGGGTCTTCAGGCACGAGCGCGTTAAGCGCCGTCGAAGCCCGGTCCCACGGGTCGCCGGTCGAGCGCCGCGGCGGATCTTCGAGGTTATTCGACGGCAGGTAGCTGAACAGCTCGCGAATCATCGCGAGGCACTCGGCATCATCGCGCGAGACGAAATGTGCGACGCCGCTCTTCTCGTTATGCGTCATCGCGCCGCCGAGTTCCTGCTTCGTCACTTCTTCATGCGTCACCGTCTTGATCACGTCGGGCCCGGTGACGAACATGTACGAGCTGTCGCGCGTCATGAAAATAAAATCGGTGATCGCAGGCGAGTACACCGCGCCACCGGCGCACGGGCCCATGATCGCGCTGATTTGCGGCACCACGCCGCTCGCCAGCGTGTTGCGCAGAAAAATATCGGCGTAGCCCGCGAGCGACATCACACCTTCCTGAATCCGCGCGCCACCCGAATCATTCAACCCGATCACCGGCGAGCCCTGACGCATCGCCAGATCCATAATTTTCGTAATCTTCGAAGCATTCGCCTCCGAAAGCGACCCGCCAAACACAGTGAAGTCCTGCGCGAAAACATACACGAGGCGCCCACCGATGCGGCCGTAACCGGTGATGAAGCCATCGCCCGCAGGCCGCTGCTCCTCCATACCGAAATCGGTGCAGTGGTGCCGTACGAATTTGTCGAGCTCCTCGAAGGAGCCTTCATCGAGCAGCAGGTCTACCCGCTCCCGCGCGCTGAGCTTGCCTTCTTTGTGCTGGCGTTCGCGGCGTTCTGGGCCGCCGCCTTCTTCGGCTTCGGCGTTGCGGCGGCGAAGTTCTTCGAGGCGGTCGAGATGTTTGCGGTGTTCGATTGGTTTTGGGGTGCTCATAATGGCCTCTCAATATCGGCTTTTTGGGCCGCCAAGGCAAGCGCAGCGCGATTCCTCAGACCCTCTTTTACCGCCGATTAGAAAAAGCTATTAAGTTGTTTCTAAACAGGTTAGCGGAAGTTTTAATCGCGGAACCGTGGATTAAAAACCGATGTCCCCGGCGGCAGTTGGCTCTTCGAAGAGCCGAAGTGAAGCAATGAAAACTGCCACCCATTTGATGCCGTGTTTTGCTGCTTTCGTTGCTTCGCAAACAGCAGAGCCACCCGCCAGCCGGATTTTGCGCCTACGGGATTTCGATGATTACGAGCGACATGTCGTCGTCGGGCGGGCCGTGACGGTAGGCGGTTACGCGCTGAAGAATCTGGTCTTTCATTTCCTGCAGCGGCAACTTGGAGGTCTCGCGGACGATTTCGCTGAGACCTTCGACGCCCAGCATATCGCGCTGCTGGTTGAAACTTTCGGTGAAGCCGTCGGTGTAAATCACGAGACGATCGCCGGACGCGACCGGGACGATGACGGTGGCTTCCTTGCCAACGGCGTCTTCGATCAGGCCGAGAACGGCGCTGGCGGATTCGAGCAGGCGCGGGGCTTGTCCCGGTTGGACGATCATGGCGGGAGGATGACCTGCATTGGCAAATTCGAGGGTGCGGTTGTCGCGATCGAGACGCGCGGCGACCATCGTGAAGTAAAAGACAGACGACCCGATGTTGCGGAGCACGAAGCGATTCAGGTGGTGCATCATGGGGCCGAGCGCGACGCCGCGTTCGATTTGCGACATGGTTTCGGTGTAGATGCGATTGGCGACGAGGGCCGAGCCGATGCCATGGCCGGAAACGTCGCAGACAAAAAGGCCGAGCGAATCGTTCCGTGGGGCGACGAGCCCAAAGTCTCCGCCGATGGTACGAACGGGCTGATAGTACGTGGCGACATTGACGCCGCCCCAGGTGAGTCCTGTGGGCGCGAGGCTCTGCTGGACGCGCGCGGCGAGCAGGAGATCCTCTTCGATTTCCTGGTGGCGCTTTTCAAGCTGTACATTTGCTTCGCGCAGAGAGTTTTCAGCGCGCTTCTGCTCGGTGATGTCCGTGGCGGTGATCACGGCGAAAACGTTGCCGTCGGGATCTTCGATCTGGCGTGCAGTGACGAGAACGGGAAGGCGATTGCCGTTCGCCTGGGGGAGATAGAACTCGTACTGGATATGTCCTTCCGTTTGCCGCTGCTGGATGCGGCTGCGCAAAATGGCCGCGTCTTCGGGCGGATATAAATCCAGAATCTTGCGGCCAATCAGTTCATCTTCCGGAATGCCGATCATCTTCAGGAACAAGCGATTGGCGAAGACGATGTGGCTGCAGTCGTCGTTGATGATGACGCCCTGATTGATGGTTTCCAGGACGCCGGCCATTTCGGTGACCCAGGGGAATGTTTCTGGCACGGAGTTCTCACTTTCGGTGCAGTGGAGGAATTTGGTGCGCTGTAAGTTTAGCGCACAGATTGGGGAAGTGGAAACGGGAGGCGGGAACGAAAGCAGAAGAGAGCCCTCCACTTTGGTCGGGATGACAGGCTTGGAGGCGGGAAGAATTTAAAATTTGAAATTTCAGATTTCAAATGAGGCGAAAGGCCCACGACGAGGAAAGCGTCGTCGTGGCTGCCTGAGCTGAAGCAAGGTCAAAAGCAGAGTGGCTTTCATGGCAAATTTATTGCGTGGTGTCGAAGCGAAGAGAAACCATTGTTCCTGCCAGGTCGTTGAGTTTTGAGGCGTCGATACTGGTGAAGACGAACAGAAGGACGTAACCCTTCTCGATTGTTACGGCTTCTACACAATGAGCGACTCGATTTTCCTTTGAGACGTCCAATTTTACCTTCCAGAAGGTTCGCCCGCCGACATCGAATGGCTCGGGCGACCGACGATCGAGAGGGCTTGCACTCTGTACTGCAAAGCGGCAGCCATTGCAGTGGCAAACTCCTTACCCGACTTATCATCCGGCGCAAATCGTTTATCCAAGGCTGAGATTTGAATCGAATTGAAGCTGCTAGACATTCCCTTCGTCGTTTCCTTGCCTACAAAAAGGAGCGAGTGCATGTTTCTTGCCGCCGCTTCCGCTACGTCAGCCAATACCGGATCGCCATTCGCCAAAATCGATCCGCCGATTCTTGTCATAGCTTTGTTGCTGTCGGGGTTCAGAACAAGCCAGCCCTTTGGGAACTCATACGAGAAGCCAAAGAACGTATTCGTATAAATGTTTCCCGAAAGGAAGCTGTCTTCAGGCTTGGGCCCCGGCAGTTTCGAATCAGCAAGCTGAGTTTCTGCGGAATCGGTGGTATCAGCCACTGTCGAATAGAGGGGATTGGCTGGTTCAATACGGTTCGCCTCGCGGAATTGGATCTCAGCATCATGCTTTTGGCCCTTCTTCCGAAGAGCCACACCCAAGAGATAATGTGTGTCGGCATCGTTGGGATTGGTCTCAAGAAAAGTGGTCAGTTCCTTGATCGCGCCGTCGAAGTCACGCGTATGAACCAGACAGGTGCCTAGGTGTTTGTGAATGATGGGCAGATTCAGTGGCCAAAGCAGCGCTTTCTGCAGGACCGGGATTGCTTCCGCATATTGGCCGCTGCCCGAAAGGCTGAAACCGAGAATGACCAGCGCTGATTTATGGTCCGGATCAATCCGAAGAGCCTCGCGGGCTTCGGGCACTGCCTGCGCACTTTTGCCCTCGCTAGTCAACGCCACTGCGAGCATCACATGCGCGTCTGCGTTATCAGGCCAGAGTTCGAGCGACCGGCGCGATTGGACCTCTGCTTCGGAAAATCGCTTCTGTATTAAGAGGTGGCCTGCCTAGGCTGCATGCAAAGCGGCTGAATTGTCTGCATAATCGACTGCTCGGGTGAAGTCCACATCCGCTGCCTTCGGCTGGCCGCCTCTCTCGTCCTCCAAATGCCAGTCTGAGACTTTCGAAAGCCCGCTCGCGTTCTGCAGAGGGACGGTTGATGCCTTGGGCTTGAGCTCACTTACGGCCCGCACAATCGTGGCTGGCAAACCGATGATTTGGAGAAGTTTGAGCGCATCTGGGTCGGGATTAAAGTCGATTCCACGGAGGCAGACAGTCTGCTTCGCATAGGTATTATCAAGCGTGTGAGAAGTGAACGCGAGCAGCTCTAGCTGATCGAACGGAGGCTCTGGCGATGTTGCATTCTGGATGTCGCCACAATCCGCCAGTGCGGCAAGCGCCTCCTCCGGTGCCGGACGGACGTTGTAGTTGAAGACGAAGCGGAGAGAAATGAAGGGGCCTTTGAAGGCTTGCGGCAATGGTTGAAACGGGCCTGAGTCGCGAATCGCTTGGATTGCCGCCTCGTCGAACACATCTTTTCCCGAACTCATTTCGAGTACAACACCTTCCGCTTTTCCATTCAACTCGATCCGAAATCGAACGATTGCCTCGCCTCTCTCGCCCTTTTGAGCGGTTTCGGGCATCGAGGCATACCACTTCCTGCGGACATCTCTGACCAAAACGTTGAGGTACGGCTTAAAGTCCACTCCATTGGTTGGCGTGAGAATTTGCACGCCATTTTGGGAAGCGCTCGTCGCCTGAGGAACGGCGGTCGAGGTGACTTCTGGAGGATGGTCCTGCGCGTGGCTAATCGCTCCGCTCGCGAAGCCTAATGCAGCGGTCATGGCGAGCGCGCTCACAGCGCGGCGGATCTTAGACGGTGGATACATGAAGGCAAGGATAGCGTGGATAAAAATACTGTTAAGTTAGATTCGATGTAACAGATGCTCACAGCCGATGTTCAGGTGAAGGTACTGCCTGGAGGCGGTCTGTGGGAGCCGGGCTATCGTTGGTGAGAAGGAGATCCTTCGCTGAGGATGACAAGTGCGCGAGCGGGAGAGTTGGATATGAAGTTCGATGGCGAGAGTTGCGGCAACATCGAAAGAGCCGGCGGGACGCCGGCGTTACGGAAGTGCAGCGGTGCCGTTTGTTTTCGCTTGGTCTGGGGCGGGTTACATATGGCAGGCGTCGGAGCTGGCTGTTGTGATTGGCGCCGGGGCTGGCGATGCTCCTGGCTGCGCGATTCGGGCTGAGACTGGTATTGCGCTTAGCGGTGCTGGTGGCGACGCGGTTGCTGATGCAGATGGCGATGTGACGGGCAGAGGCGCGAGATTCGCTCTTGCCAGCGCGGAATTGACGGAGGGCAGCGTGTCGGAGTTCAGCGTGCGCCATGCGACGATGGATTTGTTCAGGGCGCCGCAGGATTCGTCGATTACTTCGAGGGCTGTGGGGGCTGGAGCGGCGTCGCCTGATTCGATCATAAAGGAGGTGCGGGCGAGGTCGCGGTTCACTGTGCCGATGCCTTCTGAGCCGTTGGTCCCGCTGAGGATTTCTGCGATTTTTGCGTCGAGATTTTTGAGTGCTTCGGCGGCCTCCTTGAACGGAGGGGCGGCGGCTTCAGAAGCGGGTTGAGAATGTGCACCACTCGCATTTGCAGCTGGCGCGCCATGCAGAGCGGTAGCGGCTTTGTCCTGGGGATCGGGGGCTTTGGGCTTCAGAATCGCATCGAGGCTTTCCTCGCGCTCGCCCACCGCTTTGCGCAGCGCGGCCACTTCCTGGAAAGTGGAGTAGCTGGCGCGCAGGCCGCTATCGGCGCGCTTCGCAGCTGAATACTGTGCGATGTAGTCTGCTTGAGCGATGTGGACGCGCGGATCGGGGACGACGGTGAGAGTCTGGTGGACCGTTTGGCCGTTCGCGGTCAAGACGATTTCATATTGGCCGGGAGGAACGATGGGGCCGAGGACTTGTTCGCGCGGAGTTTCGCCGGGGATGGCGTGATCGGAGAGCGTGTACTCAAGATATTTGAGCGGCTGGCCGTAGTAGCTGTACTGCAAAGCGGGCGGCGGCTCGAAGTGCAGATCCCAGGCGAAGCGATTAAGGCCGGGATTCTTCGGTAGGTGAATCTGCGGGCCGAACCAGTAGTCGGGGACATTTTTAACGACTGTGTCGGGGGCAGGCGCGGCGCTCGAGAAGCGGCGGATGAGATTTCCCTGCGCGTCGTGAATTTCGAGCGTGATGTCTGCGGATGGAGCGGACTTCAGCGTGTAGTAGAAGATGGCGCCGTCGGGCGGGTTCTGTCCGGCGGGAAATTCCGGCGGGAGCGGAGTTTCCTGGTCATTGTCCCAGCGGATGCGGGTGACGGTGGCGGGGCGCAGAAGCGCGGCTTCGGCATTGGCGATTTGCGGGCTGGCCTGGCGCAGAGGCGAGAGGTCGTCGAGAATCCAGAGAGCGCGGCCGTAGGTGGCGACGACAAGATCGTTATCGTGGATGACGACGTCGCGAGCGTCGCTGGTGGGAAGATTCAGCTGGAGCGATTGCCAGTGGTCACCGTTGTCGAAAGAAACGTAGACGCCATTCGAGAGCGCGGCGTATAGCAGGCCTTTGCGCACGGTATCTTCGCGAATCGCGCGCGCGATCCAGCCCCCGGGCAGTCCCGCTGTGATTTTCTCCCACGTTTTTCCCGCGTCGCGAGTGCGATAGAGGTAGGGTGTTTCATCGCGGCGATTTTCCACGGTGGCGAAAGCGGCGTTCGCGTCGAAGTGCGAAGCTTCGAGAATCACCACATTGCTGTGCTCGTTGAGATCGGGTGGCGTCACGTTTCGCCACGTGAGGCCGCCGTCTTCGGTGAGCTGAATCAGGCCATTGCTTGTGCCGGCCCACATGAGTCCGGATTGCACGGGTGAGAGAGCCAGAGTGGAGATAGCGGCAGGGCGGCGAGCGGATTGCTCGTCGCCGAAATCCTTCTCGTCGTCGCCAAAGGCCGCGAAGGTTTCGGATTCAGCTTCGGGGGAGTGGCCCGGGCTTACTTCCGAGGCGCGCTGAGTTTCTTCGTTTTTGGTTTCGACTGAATTGGACGGCGATTGCGGGCGCTCGATTTTTTCCGCTGATTTTCCAGTGGATTTTTCAGCGGCTTTCGGGCGGGCGGTGAGATCGGGGCTTATCGCCTGCCAGTTTTTTCCCCCGTTTACCGTAGTGAGAACCACCTGCGCGCCAAGGTACAGAAGCCGCGGATCCTGCGGCGAAAAAACGAGCGGAGGCATATTGGTGGTGCGATATTTCGAGCCGCGCACGAAGACGTGCGTGAACTGGCCGGTGGTGCGGTCGAAGCGGACGACGCTGCCATACCAGCCGCCGGAATAAACGACGTCAGGATTCAGAGGATCGGGCGCGATGTAGCTGTATTCGAAGCCTGCAGCAGAAAACCAATCGCGATAGGTGAGCGAGCCGTAGTCGCTGCGGCTGGGAACTTCGGCGGTGCCGCTATCCTGCTGCGCGGCGTAGGCGATGTAGGGGAAGCTTGTGTCGGTGGAGACGTGGTAGAACTGGCCGGTTGCCTGATTGAACCATGAGGTCCAGCTTCTGCCGCCGTCAACGCTGATCACACAGCCCTGATCGACGCCGAGAATGATGCGCGCGGAATTCTGCGGGTCGATCCACATGTTGTGGTAATCGTCGCCACCGGGAGCGCCTTTGAAGGAGATGAACGTCTTGCCGCCGTCGGTGGAGCGATAGAGAGAAGTCTGCATCACGTAGACGATGTCGGCGTTGCGCGGATCGACGAAGACGCGCGCGAAATAGGGATTGCCGATGACGCGCGTGTCTTGCGTGATCTGCTTCCAGGTGGCGCCGGAATCGTCAGAG